>ERZ838483.403-NODE-403-length-54911-cov-4.281792_pt1 | contig 54911 bp, 40 predicted proteins | sample MGYA00519939_ERZ838483 | MGnify/ENA primary metagenome ERZ838483 (study PRJEB31850, sample SAMEA3708836) | human gut metagenome | biome: human gut; feature: human-associated habitat; material: faeces | place: China | collected 2014 ...
TTTGCAAAAATACACCAAACTTATATAAATCCCTCATGGCAAACGACTTTTCTACGTTTCCGGTCACAATAGCCCGGTGTGCAACGCACTTTGCATCGGGCGGCATCACTGTTCCTTTGTTGTCCAGATAGTAGTTTTCGCCATTGGCGCTCATTATCCGCAGGATAGGAATGCGTTGGGTCACCTCGATGCATAGCTTGCCGCTTGGCGTCTTGTAACACTCCACTTCATCGATGAGAGGATGTTTGGAAAGTGCCTGTTCTAAGGGCTTGGCGTGGATGCGGTCTATGTTTTTACCTATGGGGCTGATGCCTTTCTTTTCCAGCATAGCGGTTACTTCTTTCTTCGTGATGAAACCGGCGTATACTGTGTCTTTGATAAGCAGCTCCACATCGTGGCATACTTGTCCGGCCGGCTTTCGGTTGAAAGCGGTAATGGCTACTACCAGATAGGTAAGGACAAGCAACAGGACGATAGAAAGTAAAATCCGTTTAATCATAGACTTGTTTACTATTTGCTTTGTTGTTCAAGCAATTGGGTTATGGAAGGCACATAGTTATCCAAATCACCGGCTCCCAGCACAATCAATACTTCGACCGACTTCTTTGAAAGCAGGTTCAGGATATCTTCCTTTGGGCAGATACACTTCTCGATGCCCGGACGCAGGTTGTCATATATAAGCCGGCTGCTGACACCGGGAATCGGTTGCTCGCGGGCAGGATAGATTTCCGTCAGAATAACCTCATCCAACAGTGAGAGGCTGTCTGCAAAGTCTTTGTAGAAGTCTCTGGTGCGGGTATAGAGGTGGGGCTGGAAGATAGCGGTTATCTTCTTATCTTTGTAAAGTTCGCGGACGGACTTCACGCTTTGTGCGATTTCGGCCGGATGATGCGCGTAGTCGCTGAGGAATACGAGCCGGCTGGTTTTTATCTTGAAGTCGAAACGGCGGTCCACTCCGCGGAAACTTGCCATTCCTTGTTTGATTTCCTCGTCGGTCACTCCGTTCAGGTGTGCGAGCGCCATGGCAGCTACGCCGTTCTCTATGTTGATGCCGATAGGTACGCCGAGCCGGATGTCATTGATGCGTGTATCCGGAGCCACGAAGTCGATGAAGATTTCGCCGTTTCCGATGCGGATATTCTCTGCATGGAAATCGCCTTCATCGCGGGAGTAGGTGTATACCCTTACACCCGGCTGCACGTCGGGTTGCAAGGCAAGGCCTTTACGGATAATCAATGCGCCTCCCGGCTGGATGAGGGTAGTGTAGTGGCGGAAACTTTCCAGATAGGCTTCGCGTGTACCATATATGTCCAGGTGGTCGGGATCGGTGGCTGTGATGACACTCATATAGGGAGAAAGCCAGTGGAATGAACGGTCGAACTCATCGGCCTCAATCACCGTATACGGGCTGGCCTGGGACAAGAGCAGGTTTGTTCCGTAATTTTTGGAGATACCGCCGAGAAAAGCCGTACAACCTATATGCGACTGGTGGAATAGGTGTGCTGCCATTGTACTCGTGGTGGTTTTGCCATGAGTGCCGGCAACGCAAAGTCCCTTGCTGCTGCGGGTAATCGTGCCTAATACTTGGGAGCGTTTCTGTATCTCAAAACCCTTCTCGTGGAAGTAGGCCAGTTCGGCATGTTCCTGAGGTATGGCGGGGGTATATACTACTAATGTCGTTTCCTTTTCCTTGCAATTCGCCGGAATGAGGTTGATGTTTTCCTCGTAATGTATTTGTGCACCTTCTGCAATCAGATGCCCGGTCAGCTCACTTGGCGTACGGTCATATCCTGCCACAAACTTGCCTTTGGAGAGGAAATAACGTATCAGTGCGCTCATGCCGATGCCGCCGGCGCCGACGAAATAAACGGATTTTATGGTTTCTATATTCATGTACTTGTTATTTAATAAGTTTCAATACCTCTTTGGCAATGACCGTTGCCGAATCGGGTAATGCCAGTTTGGCTATGTTGTTGCTCAAGGCTTTCAGCTTCTCGTTGTCTTTCACTGTTTCCAGCGCTACGGACAGCAGCTTCTCTTTGGCTTCCGCATCTTTTACGTAGATAGCGGCATCCTTGTCAACAAGGGCCAGTGCGTTTTTGGTTTGGTGGTCTTCTGCCACATTGGGCGACGGTACCAGAATCACCGGCTTGTGCAGCAGGCAGAATTCCGAAATGGAACCGGCGCCGGCGCGGGAGATTACCAAGTCGGCGGCAGCGTAGGCATTCGCCATGTCCTTGATGAAATCTGTCACATAAAGGTTGGGAAGGGCGCTGATGTGTGGGTGGTGCACCGCCTCACCGGTTGCTGTGGTGATTGCGTCCCTTACCTGTTCGATATATATTTTACCGGTTTGCCAGATGAACTGTATGTCGGGGTTCTTCCGGATGATGTCCAAACCTGCGGTTAAAGTCTGGTTGATGGTTCGTGCACCAAGACTGCCGCCCAGTATGAGGATTGTTTTTTTGGCGGGGTCTAAGTCGAAATAGCGTACGGCTTCTTCGCGGGAAATGGAATGGCCGAGCAGGTTCTGGCGGACAGGATTGCCGGTCATAATGATTTTCTCTGCGGGGAAGAACTTCTCCATGCCTTCGTAGGCGACGCATATCTTGCAGGCTTTCTTGGCAAGCAGCTTGTTGGTGACGCCGGCATAGGAGTTCTGCTCCTGTATCAAGGTGGGCACTCCCATCATTCCTGCCGTTTTCAGGGTAGGACCGCTGGCATAGCCGCCTACACCTACTGCCACCTGTGGGCGGAACTGTTTGATAATGTTGCGTGCTTTCCATTGGCTGCGTGCCAGCTTCACCAATACGGCAAAGTTCTTCCACAGGTGTTTGCGGTCGAAACCCGCTACGGGCAGACCGATAATCTTATAACCGGCATCAGGCACACGTTGCATTTCCATGCGCCCCTCCGCACCTACGAACAGAATTTCCGCATCGGGACGCAATTCTTTGATTGCGTTGGCAATGGATACAGCTGGGAAAATATGCCCTCCTGTACCACCGCCGCTGATGATAATGCGCGGTTTGTTGTTCTTCGTTTCCATATCTGAGTGTATATCTACTTGCTACTAATAACTAATTTTAATATTATTCAAATTCAGCATCGCTGTTCAGCATTTTGGCTGTCGGTTCTGCGGCGCTTTGTGCTTCACTGTAAGTGCTTTCGTCGCCGTTATCGGTTTCTATCTGCATGGTGGGCAAGGCGTCGTGTTCACTCTGTTCTTCCAACTTGGCTGTATATCGGCTGACGCTCAGTATCATACCGATATAGGCGCAGTTAATCAAAGTGGAAGTACCTCCCTTGCTGATAAGCGGTAACGGTTGCCCCGTAACAGGAGCCAATCCCACAGCCACCATCATATTGAAGACGGCCTGCGATACCAGCAACAGGGCTATGCCGATGATGAGGAAGGCAGGGAAAGTTCGGTCGCACTTCTTGGCAATGCGTCCCACACGTATCAGCAGGCAGATGTAAAGGAATACCACTATGATTCCTCCCACCAGTCCGAGCTCTTCAATGATAATGGCAAAGATGAAGTCGGAAAATGCCTGGCTCAGGAAGTCGCGCTGTACGGAATTGCCGGGGCCTTTGCCGACAACATTACTGGTGGCAACGGCGATACGTGCATGGGCTATCTGCGCGTCTTTGTCTATATCGAACTTCGCAGCGGGAACCTCCTCGTCATTTGTGAACTTCTCGATACGGGCACGCCACGTGTCGAACCGGTGGAGGAAAGGTATGTCGCTGTTCTTCGTCATCAGGAGGAAGGTGACGGCGATGACGCCTACCGATGTCAGACCGCCGATTAATACCAATAGTTTTTTTGCGGAAACACGGCCTATGAACATCATCAGGAAAACCACTCCAAACAGCAATGCCGCTGTGGATAAGTTTTCCGGGGCGATGAGCAGGCAGATGACTCCGGTTATTATCATAATCCTTTTAAATGCCTTTGGATGGGCTCCGTCTTCGTCTTGCCCCTTGGAAAGGATGAAGGCTGTGACAATGATAACCGCCATTTTTGCAATCTCCGAAGGTTGGAACTGTATGCCCATGAATGTCATCCAGCGCGCCGCACCATTGATGCGTTCCATCATCATGACCAGCACCAACAGTATGGCAGAAGCCGGTAGCAGAAAGACGGGAAACACCTGGAACCATTTGTAGGGAATGTTGTGCATGAGAACCACAATTACAGCACCCACCATTAGGATAATGCTGTGCTGGGTGATAGGCCCCCAGTGGTCGCCACTCTTGTAAGTGAGCGTACTGGCAGCACTGAACACTTCCGTAATGGAGATGAGACAGAGGAAGAGGAAAATTATCCAGATTACTTTGTCTCCTTTGAATATGCTTTTTAATAAATCCATTTATAATTCTCTTACGTATTTCTTGAATTGATCGCCCCGGTCTTCATAACTCTTGAAGAGGTCGAAAGAAGCGCAGCAAGGACTTAACAATACGGTCTCACCCTTCTTGGCCAATTGGAAAGCTGCTTCCACTGCATCTTTCATGCCTGTTTGTACGTCGGCCACAGGAAGCCCGAAGCGGTCGAAGAACTCATGCAACTTCTCGTTGTGCAGTCCCAAATAGACTAAAGCCGAACATTTGGTACGTACCAGTTCTTCTATTTCGGTATAATCGTTTCCTTTGTCTTTGCCACCGAGAATGAGGACGGTCTTGGTGGTCATGCTTTGTAAAGCATACCAGCAGGAATTGACGTTGGTTGCCTTGGAGTCGTTGATGAACTGGATGCCGCGCACTGTCGCCACCTTTTCAAGGCGGTGTTCCACCCCTTTGAAATCGGACAAGGCTTTGCGGATATCTTCTTTTTTGATACCGGCAAGGTTGGCGGAGATACCGGCAGCCAGTGAGTTATACAAGTTGTGGGTGCCATGTAGCGCAAGTTCCTCTTGTTCCATGTTGAAAGCGATAGGTTCGTTGATTTCCACTTCTCCGTCTTCCACATAGGCGATGGCGCCGTCCTCTTTTACGGCGGCGAAAGGATAGGGATGCGCTTTTAAGCCATGCTTCTCCAGTTCTCTGCGGATGATAGGGTCGTCGTTCCAGTAAATGAAAGCGTCTTCCGGTGTCTGGTTCTGCGTGATGCGGAATTTCGCATCTACATATTTCTGCATGCAGTGGTCATATCGGTCCAGATGATCGGGAGTGATATTCATGAGGACAGCGATGTTGGCGCGAAACTTATACATGTTGTCCAACTGGAAGGAACTCAGTTCTATGACATAATAATCATGCTTTTCCATGGCTACTTGTAGGGCAAGGCTGTTGCCGATGTTTCCTGCCAGTCCCACGTTCAGTCCCGCACTCTTGAAGATATGATAAATGAGCGAAGTGGTGGTAGTCTTACCGTTGGAGCCGGTGATACAAATCATCTTGGCGTCTGTATAACGTCCGGCAAACTCTATTTCGGAGATGATAGGAATGCTTTTTTCTTTTAATTTTAGAATAAGCGGAGCGTCATTGGGGATGCCGGGACTTTTCACCACTTCATCGGCGTTGAGTATCAGTTCCTCAGTGTGTTGCCCTTCTTCCCAGACAATGCCATGCTTGTCCAACAGTTCCTTGTATTTGTCTTTGATGGCGGACATATCGGATACGAATGTGTCGAAACCTTTTACTTTGGCGAGTACGGCAGCTCCCGCACCACTCTCGCCAGCTCCTAAAACTACAATTCTACTCATATATTATTATAATTAAGAATGGAGAATGATGAATGAAGAATTCAGCTGCGTATTGTTGCGCTGTATCGGTAATTCTTCATTTTTCATTCATAATTCTTCATTGGGTTGTTATCTTATCTTTAACGTTATAATTGTTATTGCTGCCAATACAATGGTTACAATCCAGAAACGGACGGTAATCTTTGATTCATGGAACAGCTGCGTCGGTTGTGTAAATACCACTTTGCAACCGGGCTCTATCAGGTTCATGCCGGTACGGAAGTGGTCGTGTATCGGCGTCCGTTTGAAGAGGCGCTGTTTAACTCCTTTTCGTTTACCGGCTTTATAATATACCCGTTGCAGTATCACCGACAGGTTCTCTACGAGGAATATCCCGCAGAGAATAGGTATCAGCAGTTCTTTGTGGATGATGATGGCATATACGGCAATGATGCCGCCGATGGTCAGGCTGCCCGTATCACCCATGAATACTTGTGCCGGATAAGCGTTGTACCAAAGGAAGCCGATCATCGCACCGATGAAGGCGCAGATGAAGATTACCAGTTCTTCCGATCCCGGGATATACATGATATTCAGATAGCCGGCATATTCGATGTGGCTGGATACGTATGCCAGTATACCCAGCGTCAGACCGATAATGGCGGAGTTGCCTGCTGCCATACCGTCCATGCCGTCGTTCAGGTTGGCGCCGTTGGAGACGGCGGTTACCACGAAAATCGTAACGAACACGAACAGTATCCAGCCGGCTGTTTGTGCATGTTCTCCCATGAAGGAGACAAGGTCTGCATAGTCCAGGTTATTGCTTTTGAAAAAAGGAATGGTGGTCTGTGTAGCCTTGATTTCTTTGGCAGCATGTACTACTTCAATGCCTTGTCCCGGCTTTTCCACTTCAATATTCTCACGAATGACAACCTGCGGGCTGAGGTATAGCGTAAGGCCTACAATCAGTCCAAGACCTACCTGGCCGATGATTTTGAATTTGCCATGCAGCCCTTCTTTGTCTTTTTTGAATATCTTGATGTAGTCGTCTGCAAATCCCAATGAGCCTAACCAGACAGTGGTGATAAGCATCAGAATCATATAGATATTGTTCAGCTTGCCCAGCAACAGACAGGGAATCAGGATGGAAAAAATAATGATTACTCCGCCCATACTCGGCACTCCTACCTTGTTTACTCCGAACGGGTCGATATTGGCATCCCGTTGCGTCTCGGTGATTTGCTTGCGTTTTAATAGATTAATAAACTTATCACCCCATATGCTCGAAATGAGCAATGCCAGGATGATAGCCATTAACGCCCTGAAAGATGTGTAGCCGAACATGCCCGCACCGGGGAAGTCGTATTTGTCTAACCATTGAAATAAGTAGTATAACATGTCTTTTTCAGTTCTGAGTTATGAATTAATGAATTGCCGGCATGATGTGTGCGGAGCAAACAGCATGACATGCTTCTTTGAAATTCATGATTCATGGTTCTCAATTCATAATTTCTTTAATAATTTCTTTATCGTCGAAATGATGCTTCACTCCTTTTATCTCCTGATAGTTTTCATGTCCTTTGCCGGCAATGAGGATGACATCTCCCGGTTGTGCCAGCATATAGGCGGTTTTTATTGCTTCTTTTCTATCGGTAATGCTGATTGTCTTCTGCATATCGTCCTTGTCCAGTCCGGCCAGCATATCATTGATGATGTCCTGCGGTTCTTCAAATCGCGGGTTGTCGGAAGTGATGATGACGCGGTCGCTCAGGCGGGCAGATTCCTTGGCCATGATGGGGCGCTTTCCTTTGTCGCGGTTGCCGCCGGCGCCGACTACGGTAATTACTTTCCCTTTGCCTTCCAGCACATCGTGAATGGCATTCAGTACATTGACCAAAGCGTCCGGAGTGTGTGCATAGTCCACAATGGCAGTAATGCCTTTGGGAGAGCGGATAGAGTCGAACCTTCCGGCTACCGGGTGCAGAGTGCTGAGAGCTATGAGGACATCTTCTTCTTTCTTGCCCAACAATACGGCTGCGCCGAATACGGCGAGAAGATTGTAGGCATTGAACTTGCCGATGAAACGTACGGCCAGCTCACGATTGTTGAAGTCAAGCAGCATGCCTTCAAAATGAGATTCCAATATCTTACCCTTGAAGTCACTCAGGCTTCTTAAGGAGTAGGTATATACTCGCGAACGTGTATTTTGAGTCATGACCAAGCCGTTCTTGTCGTCAAGGTTGGTAAGGCTGAAAGCATTTTTCGGCATATCATCGAAGAATTTCTTCTTAGCCTTGAGGTAGTTCTCGACAGTCTTATGGTAATCCAAGTGGTCGCGCGTGAGGTTGGTGAAGATGCCGCCGGCAAACTTCAGCCCGCTGATGCGTTGCTGCGCGATGGAGTGGGAGCTGACTTCCATAAATGCGTATTTGCAACCGGAATCGGCCATTTCGCCCAACAGGCGGTTGAGGGTGATCGGATCAGGGGTGGTATGTTCGGTCGGTATGGCCCGGTCGTCGATGTAGTTGCATACGGTGGAAATCAGTCCGACTTTATATCCGAAGTGGCGGAATGTATTATATAATAAGGTAGCAATGGTTGTTTTACCATTGGTGCCTGTCACGCCCACCAACTCCATTTTGGAGGTGGGGTCGCCGTAGAAAGCAGTAGCAACCTTGCCAACTGCATTTTCGCTGTCTTTTACTTGGATATACGTAATGTTGGGGGTAGGTTCTTCCGGCATGTCCTCGCAGAGCACAGCTATGGCGCCCTTTTCGATAGCTGCCGGGATGTATGCGTGCCCGTCGGTCTGCGTGCCGCGCATCGCCATGAACAGATGTCCGGCTGCAACTAAACGGGAGTCGATATTTACTCCTGTTATGTCTTTCTCCGTACTACCGGTGATTTGTACCGGTTGTATCGTTTTTAATAGTTCGCTTAATTTCATACCTTATTATATATAATGTATATTCTATAATTAATGTAACGTCAGGCTTATCGTCTGTCCCCTGACAAGTCTGCTGCCACCCGGAATGGACTGGCTTCTTACTTTGCCGACGCCGTTGAGGCGCACCCTCAGTCCTTTTCGTTCCAGCAGGTAAACGGCATCTTTGGCTCCCATGCCTACTACGCTGGGCACTATGCCGGCGGAGCTCTTCTGGTTTTGCAGGATGACGGCAGACGGGGCAGCCTGGCTGTGTCCCCATAGTTCTTGTCCTTTTTTTGCCTCAAACTGTTTCTGTACCGGGACATCCAGGGCATCGAGCACGTATAACGCTTCGTTCATTTCTCCGGCTTTTACCGTAGGAATCACGTTCGTGGTGCTGTCTATCGCACTGCGTATGTCAAATCTTAAATTCTTGGCATATACTCTTTCGGCAATCTTGCTGAATACGCTACCCGCCATTAAGCCTCCTGATGCCGGAAGTCCGGGTTTTTGTATGGAGACAATGCAGCTGTATTTGGGCGCCTCGGCCGGGAAGTATCCGCAGAAGCTGACAAGATAGTTCACCCGCCCCGCCTTATATCCGGCGGCACCTTGGGAAATCTGTGCAGTACCCGTTTTGCCGGCTACTGCAAACTGTTTGCTTCCGGCAGGTTTTGCCAATCCTTCGGAAACCACCTTATGCAGGATTTCCCGTATTTGTGTCAGCGTGTGGTCTGAACAGATTTTGGGATTGATGACTTCCGTTGGGAACTCATGGACAACTTCGCCGTCCTTCACTGCTGCTTTCACGAACTTGGGGCGCACCATTGTGCCGTTATTGGCAATGGCGTTGTAGAAGGTCAGGATATTGAGCGGCGGCACCTGCGTTTCGTAGCCGATACTCATCCAGGGCAGGGTGGTCTTGGAGAAATAACGTTCTTTAGGGCCACGTATGTTGGGCTTGCCTTCTCCGGCTATTTGCAGGTGGAGCGGGCGGTCTATGCCGATGCGCTTCAAGCCGTCCACAAACTTCTGCGGATTGTCGCCGTAATGTTTGTCGATGAGATGCGAAACGCCGATGTTGGATGATACTTCCAGGATGCGCGTTACGTTGATCTTGCCATATCCGCCCCGGTGCCAGTTGTGGTCTTTCATTGCGCGGCCATGCATCATCATGATGCCGTTTCCTGTATCGACTTCTGTGTCGGGAGTGATCTTTCCGTCCTCCAGTGCCACCATGATAGAGGCGGTCTTGAAGGTGGAGCCCGGTTCCAGCATGTCGCTGATGGCGTTGTTGCGCATTTCGTAATACTTTCCGTCGCCCGCTTTCATCATATTGACGATTGCCTTTACCTCTCCGGTCTGCACTTCCATCAGTACGGCGACGCCTACATTGGCGTTGATTTCCTTCAGTTTGTCTATCAATGCCTTTTCACAAATGTCCTGCATGCCCACGTCGATGGTGGAGATGATGTCGCAACCGTCTACGGGAGCGATGTCCACTATGTTCAGGTATTTGTTCATCACCTTTTGGCGGTGGGTAATGCCGTCGCGTCCTTTCAGCAGGGTGTCAAAGGCAAGCTCGATGCCGTTCTTTGCCCCTTGTGCCGTATCGGCGTAGAGGTCGCCCAATGTACGGGCTGCCAAAGAACCGAAAGGTTTTTTACGCTGGTTGTAAGTCTGCTCGTGGAAGCCGCCCTTGTATTTGTTCAGGTTGAACACCGGCAGCCGTTTGGCTTCTTTGTACTGGATGTAAGAGATGCGTTTGGGATAGATCAGGTAGTTGCGGCTTCCCTTTTTGCGCCCTTTCAGCAGGTGCCTCTTGAATTCGGCGGCGCTCTTATCCGGGAATATCCGGTGCAGTCCCTCGCAGATTTCACCCAGGTGGTTCATAAGCATGGTGTCTTTCTTCTGACTGCCTGCTTTGAAGTCCATGTAAATGCGGTACTCCGGTAAGGAACTTGCCATCAGTTTGCCGTCGGATGAAAGAATATTGCCCCGGTTGGGCTTGACGGTGACGTTCTCCTTCACAAAGCGGTCGGCGACATCTTGCCAGTACTGCCGTTCGGCAAACATGATGACGGTACCTTTTACGATAATAGCCACTCCTATCAGTCCCATGACAAGGACTACGAAGAAGTAACGTGTCATTATATTTTTCTTGTTTACTGCCAAGGCTTTTTTAATTTACTGTTTTAACGAATTACAATTTACTATTTTGGGGGTTATGATTTACTAAATTGTCGCTTACGATTTACTAAATCGTTGCTTGCAATTTACTAAATCTTGTTTGCCCCTGTTCTTTGCTCTCATTTGATTAAATACGGCGGGTTGGTCGAAGTCTGCAAATCGCTTTCTTTTGTTGCGATATATTCCTCGATGCGCGATTGACGGCTGCGTTCCATTAATTCGGAGCTGCGTGTCAGGGCGTCGTACTTAATATCTATCAGTTCTTTCTTGAGTTTGTCTATCTCTATCATTTGTTGTTGACAGGCATAGCGGTTGTGGATGTAGAACAGAATAAGAACCATGATGAGAACAAGCAGTCTGGTCTGGCGGCGGAAGAAGTCCGTAGCCAGAATGTCGCCGCCGATAATGTTCTTTAGCGAGGTGCGTCTTTTCACTTTTTCACCTTTCTGTCCTTCCTGTTTATAATCTGTTTCGTTCATCACCCTATTGCTTTATCACTTTTTCATTTTCATTTATTTCTCAATCTTCTCCGCAATCCTCAGTTTGGCGCTTCTTGAGCGTGGGTTACGTTCTATTTCCGTTTCGTCCGGAACGATAACCTTGTTGTTGACCAAGCGGAAAGGCGTCTGTACGTTCCCGAAGAAGTCTTTTTCGGCCTTACCTTCTATGTTCCCGGTCTTCATGATGTTTTTCACCATGCGGTCTTCTAAAGAATGGTAGGTGATTACCACCAGTCGGCCGCCGGGCTTTAATGCTTCCGTAGCGGCATATAGCATCTCTTTCAGTGCTTCCATTTCCCGGTTGACTTCAATGCGCAATGCCTGAAATACTTTTGCGAGTTCTTTCTTTTCTCTTTCCCGTCCGAAGAGGGGCTTGATGATGTCCAGAAAATCTCCGATCGTACTGATCTGCCGGGTGGCGCGCGCTTTGACTATGACGGATGCCAGCTTGCGGCTGTTCTTTAGTTCCCCGTACAAATAGAAGATATCGGCAAGGCGTTCTTCCTCGTAGGTGTTTACAATATCGGCGGCGGTGCATCCGGCGCGTTTGTTCATACGCATATCGAGCATACCGTCGAAACGGAAAGAAAATCCCCGTTCGCTGTCGTCGAAATGGTGCGACGACACGCCAAGATCGGCGAGTATGGCATCCACCTGCTCAATGCCATGATAGCGCAGGAAGTTATGCAGATAACGGAAGTTGCTGCGTACAAATGTAAAGTGCGGGTCATTCACAATGTTCTGTTCCGCATCTTCGTCCTGGTCGAACCCCAGCAGCCTTCCGCCTTCACCCAGCCGGGACAGTATCTCGCGTGAATGGCCTCCTCCGCCGAAGGTCATGTCTACATACGTTCCGTCGGGGCGTATATTCATGCCGTCAACACTCGGCATCAGCAGTACCGGAATATGATATGTCGTTTCTTCTTTCATCGTTCATCGCTAATACGTTAATCACTAATCATCCCACTCTCTCCCAAGATGTCTTGCAAGGCTTCGCTGAATTCTTCGGGGTTCATGAAAGGTTGTTCGGCCTTTTCTTTCGCCCAGATTTCAATCGTGTTGTCCACGCCGATGAAGCGTACGTCGCTTTGTATACCTGCCATTTGCAGGTAGCGTTTGGGCAACAGGATGCGTCCGTTCCCGTCGGGAACCATGATTTCAGCATCACTCACAAACTGTCGGAAGATTTGTTGGTGTTTCGCATTCCATTTGTTCAGCCGCTGCCGAAGTTGGTTCTGCGTGGCGAACCAGACACTTTCCGGATAGAGCACCAGACAGTCTTGGAATACATCTTTACGCAACACGAGCCTTTCCTCGGAGACAGCTTGCAACTGCTTCCGGAAGCCGGCAGGGATAAATACGCGTCCCTTTGCATCGGTCTTAGCTTCGATATTGCCTAAAAAACGTATCATTTTTCACCTTATTATAATAAGTGACGGTAAAAATACACATTTCCCCACAATTCCCCACAATGTTTTAACTAAAATCTTACTTAGAAGTTTTCAACAGCTTGTTGATTACTTATTTTGTTGGAAATGAACATGCTGTCAAGACGCTTTGACCGGTGGGGAATTGGGATGGGTGAACCGTTTTCCGGGACAAAAAAATCCCATGAGGCGAATGGATTTACCTCATGGGATGAATTTATGTGGTTTTATGTAGATGCCGATTAAACAAAATCCTTCAATTCCTGTTGTAGTTTTTGGCGGGTGAAGAATATGCGGCTCTTTACTGTTCCTAACGGAAGTCCCAGTTTTTCGGCTATCTCGCGGTATTTGAAACCGGAAACGTGCATGGAGAACGGGACTTTATATTCGCGTGGCAATGAATTGACGATGCGGTGCATCTCTTTCAGGTCGTATGCGCTTTCCGTACTCTCAAAAGCGTTGTCGCGCGGAAGATTCAGATGGTAAAGATTGTCTGTCTGGTCTACAAATGTCTGGTCGCGCACCACTTTACGGTAGTTGTTGATAAAGATGTTGCGCATGATAGTATATATCCAACCTTTGAAATTAGTATCGGGCATGTATTTATCTTCATTATCCAAAGCTTTGAGCGATGTTTCTTGAAGAAGGTCGTTTGCTTCTTCTCGGTCGGAGGTGAGCTTGTATGCAAAGCGTAATAAGTCGTTTTGAACCCCAACCAGGTCTTTTTTAAATGTAATACTGTTCATAATGTGCTTTGTTAAATGATTACTTGTTCGTTTAGCTTTTCAGCTTTGCAAGTTTACGAAAGTTCCGGCTTCCCGGCGGGCGGTTTTCAAGCAATCTTTGGGGGAAAATCTATCAATTGATAGATTTTAGGTGCTATTTGATAGATTTTGGGTGTAGTTTTCTATCGAATATTTGCATTTAATTAAAAAGATGCGTTAATTTTGCGCAATCATTTCATCATAAGAAGAATGGCTGACGACTCTTTATTTTTGATTGACATTGATCGGATTCTTCGGGAAAAAGCTCCGAAGCATGTAAAGTATATCCCTAAGTTTGTCGTGTCTTACTTGAAGCGCATCGTTCATCAGGATGAATTGAATGTCTTTCTGAAAGAGTCGAAAGATAAGGTAGGGGTGGAATTCTTGCAGGCTTGTCTGGAGTTTCTGGATGCTAAGCTAATAGTGAAAGGTGAGGAGAACCTGCCCAAAGACGGTCTTTACACATTTGTTTCCAATCATCCTTTGGGCGGTCAGGACGGAGTGGCATTGGGCTATGTGCTTGGAACCTACTACGGTGGAAAGGTGAAATACATGGTCAATGACCTGCTTATGAACCTGCATGGCCTGGCTCCCCTCTGTATCCCTATTAATAAGACCGGTAAGCAGGCCAAGGATTTTCCGAAAATGGTAGAGGCCGGGTTCGCGTCGGACGATCAGCTTATCATGTTTCCCGCCGGGCTTTGTTCGCGCCGCCAGAATGGCGTCATCCGCGATTTGGATTGGAAAAAGGCGTTTATAGTGAAGAGTGTGGAGGCGCATCGTGATGTGGTGCCTATCCATTTTGAAGGACGTAATTCCAATTTCTTTTACAACTTGGCAAACCTCTGTAAAGTGTTGGGCATCAAGTTTAATATTGCTATGCTTTATCTGGCGGATGAGATGTTGAAGAACCGCCATAAAACATTTACCATTACAATAGGCAAGCCCATTCCCTGGCAAACATTCGATAAGACGAAGACACCTGCCCAATGGGCCCAGTATGTAAAAGATATCGTGTATAAATTATAAATTGAAAATTAAAATAGAAGACCGGGAGTTGATACGGAGGACATTTATTCTCAACTCTCAATTCTCAATTAAAGTAATATGGAAGATATAATTGCACCGATCAGCAAAGAATTGCTGAAAGCGGAGTTGACGGAAGACAAACGCTTGCGCATGACGAACAAGAGTAATAATCAGATATACATTATTACTGCTCAGGATTCACCCAATACGATGAAAGAAATCGGGCGTCTGCGTGAAATTGCATTTCGGGCTGCCGGTGGCGGAACGGGCATGTCGATGGATATTGATGAATACGATATCATGGACAATCCCTATAAGCAGTTGATTGTCTGGAATCCGGAAGCAGAGGAGATATTAGGCGGTTACCGTTATATTCTCGGTACGGATGTACGTTTCGACGAGCATGGTGCACCGATTCTGGCTACTGCACACATGTTTAACTTCTCCGATAAGTTTCTGAAGGAATATCTTCCCACTACCATTGAGTTGGGGCGTTCGTTCGTAACGCTCGAATATCAGTCCACCCGCCGCGACAGCAAAGGCCTGTTTGCGCTGGATAATCTGTGGGACGGCTTGGGTGCGTTAACGGTGGTTATGCCCAATGTGAAATATTTCTTCGGAAAGGTCACCATGTATCCCAGCTATATACGCAAAGGGCGTGACATGATCCTTTATTTTCTGAAGAAGCATTTTGCGGACAAAGACAGCCTGATTACTCCGATGAAACCGCTGCAATTGGAAGCTGACGAGAAGGAACTGGCAGCTTTGTTCTGTAAGGATACATTTAAGGAAGACTACAAGATTCTTAATGGTGAGGTGCGTAAATTGGGGTATAACATCCCGCCATTGGTAAATGCATATATGAGCCTTAGCCCGACCATGCGTATGTTCGGTACGGCTATTAATTACGGTTTCGGTGATGTGGAAGAAACCGGTATTTTAATCGCCGTTGATGAGATTCTGGCAGAGAAGCGCATCCGGCATATACAGTCGTTTATAGAGAACGAGCCGGATGCATGTAATCTGACTTCCGGGGCGAATAAGATATTCTTTCCGAGCAGATAACCTCATTTTATACTGCCGGCAGACTGTTTCCGTTGATTTTCCGGTAGAGGTCGAGCGCAAAGACGTCCGTCATGCCTGAGATATAGTCCAATACCGCCTGTATTCTTTCATACAGCGCGGTTGCTTTCATGTTATATTGGCCGGATACGCGGTTGATGAGCAACTGCGAATATGTTTTTTCCGGTGAGCACACTGCATCGATCATCAGCTCAAGCAGGGTGCTGATGATGCGGAAACCGGCAAGTTCTATGTCCAGTACGTCGCGTGAGCGGTAGATTTTCTTGAAAGAGACCTCGGCGCAGTGCTTGTAGGCAGCGGCAGGCCGTTCCGAAATATGCTTGATGAGGCTGCCTTCAAATTCCCCTTCTAAAATCCGGGCTTCATTATTGAGGAACGCTTGGGTGCATTCGCCGATGAGCAGTCCGATGACAGACGAGCGCAGATAGGCTATCTGTTCGTTGGTGTCGCTTACAATCTTGAAAGTGTCGAGTATGTGTGCCTTGCGTTCGTCGGGGAAGTAGGACAATAGCAGTTCCTGTGTTTCCTGCGTAGTCAGGATTTTCAGTTTATGCGCATCTTCAATGTCCATCATCTGGTAGCAGATATCATCTGCCGCCTCCACCAGATAAACGAGCGGGTGGCGGGCATACTTCAGCGGAGAGTCGTTCAGCTTCTTCATGCCCAGTTCTTCGGCTATCCGCCGGAAGCTGTTTTCTTCGGTTGTGAAGAATCCGAACTTGGACTTTTCTCCGGCCAAACTCGATGAAAAGGGATATTTTACGATGCTGGCAAGTGTGGAATAGGTCAGGACGAAGCCGCCTTTGCGACGCCCTTCAAACCGGTGGGTAAGCAGGCGGAAGGCATTTGCATTTCCTTCAAAGTGTGTCAGGTCTTCCCATTGCGCCGGGGTCAGCTGTTCTCCGTTGGGCTGTTTTTCTTTCAATGCCATGCCCTTTCCTTCCGAAAAGAAGGTGGAGATGGCGCGTTCGCCGGAGTGGCCGAAGGGTGGATTTCCCAGATCATGGGCGAGGCAGGCGGCGGAAACGATAGAGCCGATTTCCGGCAGGTAGGAGCTTTGCAAGTCGGGACGGCGCTCAAGGATGGCTTTGGCTACATCGTTGCCCAACGAACGGCCCACACAGGATACCTCCAGACTATGTGTCAGCCGGTTGTGGACAAATATGCTTCCGGGCAAGGGGAACACTTGCGTTTTGTTCTGCAATCTCCGGAAAGGGGCGGAGAAGATAAGGCGGTCGTAATCCCGCTGAAATTCGGAACGGTTCTCGTGGCGTTCTTTGTGAAATTCTTCCAGGCCGAATCGCTTGGCAGATATGAGGGTATTCCAGTCCATGACGATAATTATATTAATTGGTGATGTGAGCCACTTGTCGGGTTATAGCTCATTTCTTTCCGGTAATGAGTCCGGTCCGACTCCTGATTCGCATTAATAACAGATTATTTAACTGCAAATGTATCATTATTTTGCTTCAAAATCACTATTTTCGCCCTCTATAATGAAAGAAGCCCTGTTGTAGAGTAGACTTAGCAGGTCTTTTTTGTAATAGTAATCTTAATTAATCCGTAATTAACGCCATGACTGTCCAAATTATAAATAAGTCAAAACATCCGTTGCCTGCGTATGCCACCGAGCTGTCTGCCGGAATGGATATTCGTGCCAATCTTTCCGAGCCGATGGTGCTGGAACCGTTGCAGCGCTGCTTGGTTCCTACCGGCCTGTATATTGCTTTGCCCGCAGGGTTTGAGGCGCAAATCCGTCCCCGTAGCGGTTTGGCCATCAAGAAAGGAATTTCGGTGCTCAACTCTCCGGGTACCATCGACGCCGACTATCGCGGTGAGATTTGCATTATCCTCGTGAACCTTTCTTCGGAAAGATTTGTGATTGAGGATGGAGAGCGGATAGCCCAAATGGTAATAGCCCGTCATGAGCAAGCCGTATGGCAGGAAGTGGATGTGCTGGACGAAACGGAGCGCGGTTCCGGCGGCTTTGGGCATACGGGCGTGTAGTTGGTGATGAGTTATAAGTGATTAATGATTGGTGATTAACGGAAGTTTACTTATACCATCTGATTTTACATAGATAATGAGCATATTCAAGAACAAGAAAACAGGACTATTTTTATTGGTGGCAGGCTTCTTGCTTGTTTCCTGCGGGACGTCCCGTAAGCAGGCAAAGGCATTATCGGCAAAGCCTGTGGCCGAACTCACTCCGGAGCAGCAGCGCAAGTACGATTATTTTTTTCTGGAAGCATCCCGCCTGAAGATACAAAAAGATTATGACGCGGCTTTCGACTTGCTGCAGCACTGCCTGACAATCAATCCGAATGCTTCGTCGGCTCTGTATGAGCTGGCGCAATATTATCTGTTCCTGAAACAAGCGCCTCAGGGACAGGCGGCGTTGGAGAAGGCGGTGGAAAATGATCCGGATAATTACTGGTACAGTCAAGGGTTGGCGAACCTCTACCAGCAGCAGGATGAAAAGGAGAAGGCGGTGCGGTTGCTGGAAGATATGTCTGTACGTTTCACTGACAAGCTGGATCCGCTTTATGCCTTGCTGGATATTTACAATCGGCAGGAGCAATACGATAAGGTGATTGCCACGCTGAACCGGATTGAAGGGAAGATGGGCAAAAGTGAGCAGTTGAGTATGGAGAAGTTCCGCATTTACCTGCAAATGAAAGACAATAAGAATGCTTTCCATGAGATAGAGAGCTTGGTTGCGGAGTATCCGATGGACACCCGCTATCAGGTTGTGCTGGGTGATGTCTATATGCAGAACGGGAAGAAAGACGAAGCATACGGCATATACCGTAAGGTATTGGATGCAGAGCCGGATAACGCAATGGCTATGTATTCGCTTGCCTCCTATTATGAAGCCACCGGGCAGAAAGAGCTCTATCAGCGGCAGTTGGACACATTGCTGCTCAACAAGAAAGTGCCTTCGGAAACGAAGATGAATGTAATGCGGCAGTTTGTGGTGCAGAATGAGCAGGACGGCAGGGACAGTACGCGGGTCATCAGCCTTTTCGACCGTATTCTGGAACAAGAGCCGGACGATGCCGGGATACCGATGTTGTATGCCCAGTACCTCCTTTCCAAGGGGATGAACAAGGAAGCGTTGCCCGTATTGCGCCGGGTGTTGGCAATCGACCCCACCAATACGGCTGCCCGTATGATGTTGTTGGGTGAGGCTGTCAAGAAAGAAAATTACGGTGACGTCATTGAGCTGTGCGAAGCAGGCGTTGAGACCAATCCTGAAATGCTGGAGTTTTATTTCTATTTGGCCATTGCCTATAATCAGGCCGAACGGACCGATGATGTGATTGCGGTCTGCCGGAAAGCGTTGTCGCACACCACAGACGAGAGCAAGAAAGAGGTTGTTTCGGACTTCTATTCCATTTTGGGCGATGCCTACCATACGAAAGATTTGAATACGGAAGCCTATGCCGCTTATGATTCGGCGTTGGTGTACAACCCTTCCAATATCGGTGCGTTGAACAACTACGCTTATTACCTGTCCGTCGAGCGCCGCAATCTGGATAAAGCGGAGGAGATGAGCTATAAGACGGTGAAGGCCGAACCCGATAACGCTACTTATCTGGACACCTACGCTTGGATTCTGTTCGAGAAAGGCAATTATGCCGAAGCCCGCCTGTATATAGACGACGCCATGAAGAATGACGGCGGCAAGAGCGACGTAATTGTGGAACACTGTGGCGACATCTATTATATGACGGGTGATGTGGACAAAGCTTTGGAATACTGGAAGCAGGCATTGGAGATAGGCAGCAAGTCCAAAACCCTGAAGCAGAAGATTCGGCAAAAGAAGTATATCGGTGATAAGTAACGACGTATATGTCGGTGACCAATAAAAAGTGATAAGACGATGAAACAAGTAAAATCCAATAGTAAGATACTGCTCTTTCTCCTTTTCTTCCTCTGTTGTCTGACGGGGTGTAAGACTTCCCGTAAGGCGGAGACGTCCAAATTGCCTGAGAGCGCCCGTTACCTGTCTTCTAAAGTACGGTTGACGATTCCTTCCAAAGACGCTGTTTTCACTGTAAACGGCACGATGAAGCTGATAAGCGGCGAGCGGATGCAGCTCTCGTTCTTGATGCCTATCATACGTACGGAAGTGGCGCGCATGGAGGTGACGCCCGAAGAGATATTGCTGGTGGACCGTATGGGCAAACGCTATGTGCGGGCTACCCGTAAGGAACTGAAGGATGTATTGCCGAAGAAGGCGGATTTTGCCCATTTGGAGAAGATCCTGTTCGATGCTTCCAAGCCCAAAGGAAAGAGGGAGCTGACAGGGAAGGAGTTGGGTATTCCTTCTTTGGAGAAAGGCAGGGTGGAGTTGTCCGGCTTTTCCTACGGTCCGTTTTCCCTGACGCCCACTGAGTTGTCTTCGAAATATACGGAAGTCGAGTTAAGTGAAATATTAGAAATGCTGATGAGCTTATGAGACGTTTGCTTTGTATTTTTATAAGTTGTTTCTGTCTGGTTTTTCCGCTTCTTGCACAGTCCAACAGGCTGATTAAGGAGCTGGAGAGCAAGCGCGGTGCTTTGCAAAAGCAGATTACCGAGTCGGAGACACTTCTGAAAACTACAAAGAAGACCGTAAGCAGCCAGTTGAATGGGCTTGCCGCCCTGACGGGGCAGATAGAAGAGCGTAAGCGCTACATCCTCACCATCAATAAGGATGTGGAGGCGATAGACCGCGAACTGTCATCGCTGGAGCGTCAGTTGGGGCAGTTGCAGCGTGATTTGAAGGACAAGAAAAGGAAATACGACTCTTCTGTCCAATACCTTTATAAGAACCGCTCCATTGAGGAGAAGCTGATGTTTATTTTCTCTGCCCAAAGTCTGGCGCAAACTTATCGCCGCTTGCGCTATGTGCGCGAGTATACCACCTATCAGCGTTTGCAGGGTGAGGAGATACTGAAAAAGCAGGAACAGGTGAATAAGAAGAAAGCGGAACTCAGGCAGGTACGCGCTGCAAAAGCCGATCTGCTGAAGGAGCGTGAATCCGAGAAGATGAAGCTGGAAAAGCAGGAGAAGGAGAAACGTACGCTTGTCACCAGCTTGCAGAAGAAGCAGCGCGGTTTGCAAAACGAGATTGCCAAAAAACGCCGCGAAGCCAATCAGCTCAATGCGCGCATCGACCGCCTCATTGCCGAAGAGATAGAGAAAGCCCGCAAACGTGCGGCGGAGGAAGCCCGTCGCGAAGCTGCCGCACGCAAGAAGGACGGTGCGAAGACGGACAAGTCGGCTACGGCTTCCGGTGCGTCCAAAACAAAGGTTGCTCCTTTGGAGACTTATACCATGAGCAAGGCCGACCGCGAGTTGTCCGGCGATTTTGCCAATAACCGCGGTAAGTTGCCTATGCCCATCAGCGGGGCTTACATCATAACCAGCCATTACGGGCAGTATGCGGTGGAAGGGTTGCGCAACGTCAAGCTGGACAATAAAGGCATCGACATTCAAGGAAGGCCGGGAGCACAGGCCCGCGCCATTTTCAACGGTAAGGTGGCGGCCGTATTCAAGCTGAACGGGTTGTTCAATATCCTTATCCGCCATGGGGCATATATTTCCGTCTATTGCAACCTCTCTTCCGCTTTGGTGAAGCAGGGCGACACAGTTACCACCAAGCAGGCCATCGGGCAGGTATTCTCCGACGGAGCCGACGGCGGACGCACTGTACTCCACTTCCAGTTGCGCCGGGAAAAGGAGAAACTGAATCCCGAACCCTGGCTGAACAGATAAATTCTTTCTTTCCGTTTCCCTTAGCAGAACATTTTGTTTCAGTCTATCGGAGCTTTTCTGTTTTTCTGCATTTGATATTTGGTTTCGGTGGGTTTGGACAAAATGCCCGGCCGGACGGAACACCTGTTTAGATAATTACGGATGTCATATATATATTAAGGTAATTCGTACCTAAAGTAATCAAATGTTGTATTATGGATTTTAAAACAATGAAGTATGAGACAGAAAAGTTTGACCGACTTCATGAATGAAGTCATTAAAGATTTGTGCGAGCAGGGCCGTTTTGCTACGGCCCATGTCTACAAGTACGCTTTGCGCTCCTTTACGGAGTTTGTGGGCGGAGGTTCCATTTATTTCGGTGCGTTCAGCAAGCGTTCGTTGCGCCGCTTCCAGACCTATATGGAGGAGCGGCAGCTCAGTTACAACACCATTTCCACCTACCTCCGCTCGTTGCGTGCGGTCTACAACAGTGCGGTGGATGCCGACTTGGTGAGGGGAGAGTTCCGCCTGTTTGCCGGACTGAAAACCGGGGTGGCTTCGGAACGTAAGCTGGCGGTTACGGCGTTGCAGATGCAGAAGCTGCTCAAGCAGCCTTTGTCTGCCGGAGCGCTCAAGGCTTCCACTGTCCGCCTGTCCGGTGCGTCCGGTTCGGATGATTTTCTGGCACGCATGCAGAAGGCCCGCGACTGCTTCTCGCTGATGCTTTTCTTGCAGGGGATGCCCTACGTGGACCTTACACACCTCCGCAAGTGCGACCTTAGCGGCAACCTGCTCACCTGCCGCCGGCGTAAGACGGGTACGGAACTTTGTATTCGTGTCACTCCCGAAGCTATGGCTCTGATAGAACGGTATGGCAACCACGACGAACATTCTCCCTACCTGCTCAACCTGCTTGGCAGCAACCCTGACGGAGAGGAGGATTTCCACCAATACCGGAGCAACCTGCGTGGGCTGAACTATTACCTTTCTTTTCTTCCCTCGCTCTGCGGATTGCATGGCTTGAAGATAAGCTCCTACACCCCGCGCCACACATGGGCCACGCTTGCCAAGTATTGCCAAGTGCCCGAAGAGATTATTTCCGAAGGACTGGGACACTCCTCTCTGGAGGTCACCCGTTCCTATCTGAAAAGTTTTGAAGGGGATGAACTCGCTAAAGCCAATAGAATAATAATTGATTATATTTGGTCCGGGAATAAAACCCTGTGGAATAAGCAGTAATGTGTCTGTTACTCCGTAAGTAACGGAAGTAAAACCGCAGCAAAGATATGAATAATTATATAAAAAACAATATACAAAACATAATCATTTAAAAATAAAAAGGTTTTAAGATGTCTTTCTCTTTCCATACAAGCTAAAACACCGACATATCGCGCCTCTTCGGCCTACGAGAACGCATACGGTTCTCATCTCCATATTTGGATCTGAAAATGGAGACACTGTTTTATATGCCTGCCCCGGCATATTATCACTTATAAATCTTTTGTTGGAGCCTGTAACGCTTTACAGATAGGTTGTTTGTTTTTTACTGTTACTTACGGAGTAACAACCTACAAACAAACAAAATGATATGCTTAAATCACCGGTTCTGACACTGCTGGTTTTCTTTTTGGGGGCAATTCATGTCCGGTCCGTTCATGCACAGGAGAGTTCTTTATCTCCTCCGGTCTGTTCCCAAACAGTCTATTTCCGTTTCGACAAAGCGGAGGTTGAAAGTGCGTATATGGACAACCGTCACGCCCTGTCCGCTTTGGACAGTCTTTTCTCCGACCCTGTATATGTATGGTCCATCGACTCCATTTATATCCACGCTTATTCTTCACCCGAAGGCAAGAGTGACTACAACCTTGAGCTCTCCCGCCGTCGTTCACAGGCCATGAGCAAATACCTTACGGAACGTTATCCCATGCTGAAACTCGGTTCCCGCATCTCCTGCATTTCGGGTGGTGAGAACTGGGACGGGATGAGGGAAGCGGTGGCGCGCGCTTCCGACTTCAATGAGCGGGAAGAGGTGCTGATGATTATCGACCAAGTGAGCGACCTTGCCCGGCGCGAACAATTGCTGAAACGCCTCAATGCCGGATTGGCATACCGCTATATCAAAGACAACATCCTGCCGCCGCTGCGCAATGCAGTGGTATGTGTCATACGGACACGCCGTCCGTTGCCCGACAAACGGCATCCTTCGCTTCCCCCCGTCCGTTCCTTCCCCCTGCATTCGGCCACTGTGCAGCCGCAGTTGCGGGAGGGAGCGGAGACCGTTTCCCCACCGGACGCAAAGCAAGTGCGCCCCGCACGCTATGCCGCCCTCAAAACCAATCTTGCCGCTTGGGCCGCCACCACCGTAAACCTTGCCTATGAGGTGCAAGTGGGCAGGCGCTTTACGCTGGACCTGCCGTTGATGTGGAGTTCGTGGGACATCACCGCGGAGCATGCCTTGCGCGTGATTGCCTTTCAGCCCGAACTCCGCTATTGGTTCTCCTCTGCGGGAAAGGGGCATTTCATCGGGGTGCATGCCCATGCCGCCCGCTACAACCTGAAGTGGAATGCAGCGCGCTATCAGGACAACGAGTGCCCCCTGTTCGGGGCGGGCGTGAGTTACGGTTATGCGTTCTCCTTCGGCCCGTCATGGGGCATGGAGCTCAACATCGGAGGAGGCTATGCCCAAACCCGCTACCGCCTGTACAGCAATGTGCCCAACGGTGCATGGCTCGATACCCGCACCCTCCGCTACTGGGGGCTTACCCGCTTGGGAGTGTCATTTATCTATAAACTGCCGCAGCCATGAAAAAACGACTGATACACATATATACTCTCACCATAAGGCTCTGCGCTCCGGCGTTCACGCTGTCCGCCTTGTCCGCGCTTGGGGCGATGCTTGTGCTTCTTGCAGGGTGCATCCACCAGTATCCCGACGACGGGCAGGCGGCGGACGTGACGCTCCGGGTGCAGTTGCTGCCCGAACGCGAGTTCATCCTCCTGCCTCCCATCACCAAGGGCGGTGCCGCCGTCCTTCCCGAAGGCTGCCTGCCCCGCGTCACAGTGGAAGCCCGTCCGGCGGACGGGAGCGGTGCGGAGGTGGTGCGGACGGTAACGGCATTGAGTGCCGAAGAGTGGTCGCAACCCCTGATCACTCTTCCCGTTCCCCTGAAACTCAAGGCTGTTCCCTATCGGTTTACCGTATGGGCGGACTATACGCGGGGAGCATCGCTGCCCGATACATACTACAATACGGAGAATTTCCGTTCTGTGTCTCACACGCTTCCGTATGAGGAAGACTACCTGCGGCGCGAGGCCTTTTTCGGCAACGCCTCCGCAGACCTTGCGGGCGAGGAGTGGCGGGACGGCATACAGATAACCGTCAAACGTCCGCTGGCGCACTACCGCATCGTTGCAACCGATGTGCAGGAGTTCCTGAACAAGCAGCAGGCCAACGGCCGTCCCGGTGCGGACGAATACGAGGTGAACATCATCTACGCGTACTTCCTCGTCACCCATTTGGATGCCGTTACGGGGCAACCGCTCAATTCCGGAGCGGGCTTCAGCTATACCCGCAGCATAAATCTCTCTGAAGATATGACCGAGTGCGAGCTTGCCGCAGACTATATACTGGCGGACGAGCAGGGTTCGGGAGTGACGGTGACGGTGGAGGTTCGGGAAAAAGGCGTCGGGAAAGCTGTGCTGAGCCGTAGCTCCGGTCTGGAGATACCTTATCGGAGAGGGCACACCACCACCGTCACAGGCCGTTTCCTCACCGCCGGTAGCGGAGGTGGCGGCGGTAGCGGTAGTGGCGGCATAGATATAGGTATCGACGGAGACTATGACGGAGAGATAAACATAGATGCGAGGAACTAAATAATTTACTAATTATAAAATCAACTTTTATGAAAACAAGAAATCTATTAATGAGTCTGATTGCCCTCATGGCAATCTTAATTGCCTCCTGTTCCGAGCAGCAGCCGGGTACGGGGATGGAAGTGGGCGGCACGAAGACCCTCACCTTCCGGTTGACTACGGACGGGCAGGCGCAGACGCGTGCCGCAGCCCCCTCAGTGACAGGACACAAGTTGCAGTACATCCTGCAAGTGCTCGATGCGGGCGGAAACATTATCTCCGGATATACGCAGACCGTAGAGACGGGCACTTTTAACGTGACGCTTCCGTTGGGCGTGGCCTATACCTGCCTGTTCTGGGCGCAGTATATCCCCGATGCAGGCGGTGACAACGAGTTCTTCGATACCGCCGACCTCAAGGCTGTGGCTTTGAAGAAGCCGCTTACTGCCGATGACCAATGTCAGGCATTCTGTGCTACGGCATCCGTCGCGGCTGCCGACGAAGCGCTGACGCACACCGTTGTCATGAAGCGTGCGGTGGCGCAGGTCAACATCAAGAGCGACACCCAGATGGCGGGCTACTCCAAGCTGACGGCAGCCTACACCAATGTGCCTAACACGTTCAATGTGCAGGACAATACGGTGGCTGCCGCCGGTGGTGTTAGCGGGAATGCTAATTTCGAGATAATCGATTTCACTGTATCACCCGGTGCCGACGGCAAGTACATCTACCAGTCGGCCTACTTCCTTGCCTCTGCCGACGGTACGGGCAGTATGCTGAATATCGCTCTCAACACATACATCACCGCCGCCCCGGGCGCTGTATTCAAGACGATAACCGTCAACAACGTGCCTACCAAGAAGAATGTGCGGACAAATGTACTTATGGACTTTGCTGCTACCAGCTCGACGTACACCTATACGCTGGACTTTGCGGACTTCGATGCGCCGGATGTCAATCATAAGACTGTAAGCACTTGGGACGGAACATATCCTGCCGCCAATACAAGCGCTACATATAGCGGCGGAGACGGAACTCAGGCCAACCCTTACATCATTGGTTCTGCAACGGACTTTGCGCAATTTGCGGTGAATACAGCTAACTCCTTCTATAATGATTGTTATTTCAAGCTGGATGTTGATATTAATCTGGATAATAAACCATGGACGCCGACACAGAGATTTCGCGGTGTTTTTGATGGGCAACATCACAAGATAACCGGGTTGAAAATAAGTGTCGCAGGTGATTATGTGGGATTATTTTCCCAAATCGATAATACGCTCCCCACTGCTATATCGAATCTTCATGTCAGTGGAAATGTTGAGAATACGACCCCATACACATCTGGGTTTAATACTACCGGAGGAATATGCGGCACCAACTACAGAGAAATTACTAACTGTTCTTTTTCGGGAAGCGTCCGTGGAGCAGAGAGAGTGGGTGGAATTGCAGGTGCATGCGATGGAAATATTATTTCTTGTAAGAACACAGCATCCGTTTTCGGTAGAGAAGCAGGTGGTATTGCCGGGAGGAATAGTACTGCAAAAGCCATTATATATGGATGCTACAATGAAGGAACCATAGAAACAGACGGAGGCAGTGCAGGTGGAATATACGGAAAGGATGATGATTTTGGCTTTGATATAAAGGGATGTTATAATATCGGTACGGTACAAAGTTCCTCGGGAGCGGGGAGTCTCGGGGCTATTACTTCTTATTGGGGCGATAATGGCTCTGATTATACTATGACTTCATGCTATGTCAAGGGAAAATATACCCTTTCCCATGCTACGGAGGAAACAGTATTCGGTGATGGAGCCTGGCCTACCCCCACAAGCGGCACAGTGTGGTACGCCGACCCAAGCAATGACGGTACATACACAGCAGACGGCAGCGGTGTGCCTACCGGCAATTATAAGTTCTGGAAATCTCTCGGTAGTTGGAACGGCGGTACGCCTGAATATCCTAAGCTCTGGTGGGAGGAGTAAGGATGTTTACACTCTTTGCTATCGGTGCGTGGGCTGAATGACAGAAGTTCTTCGAGCAAAAGTTTTTCGGACAGAAGAACAAAAGAACAGAAGAACATAAAGAGCAAAAGAGCAGCAAAGCAAAAGAATAGAGTAACAAACATGTTAGAAACCCTGTCTTTATGAAATATAAGAAAACTTTGCAGGTGCTTGTTATCTGTGTTGTCTGTGAATTGTATGCTTTGCTGTTCTCCGCATTGATTTACTCTTGCCGGGGTGAGGGCGGGAGAACGGAGATGCGGACGGAGATGAAAAATGCCGTAGTGACCGGAAATAATGAATTATTTCACCACAGAGGGCACAGAGTTTCACAGAAGGTTAATCTTGATACTCGATAGTATTTGTCATTAGCTTCGCTCAAAACCTCTTCTGACTTTTTCATTAAGGTATAGTCAGAGCGTAGCGAAGAATCTACTCTCTAATGTCAATACGCAGCCTGGTATAGGGAGAGCAGATTCTTCGCTACGCTCTGAATGACAGAATGTTTTGCCTCAATAAATAAAATGTTTTGCCTCATAAAAAGAGAAAGACTCTGTGAGTCTCTGTGCCCTCTGTGGTGAAAAAGCTCAAATCCGTATAATAATGAACTATAAATTCAACTACTGATTCGCATTAATTGTGAAGGATTACCTTGCAATTGCGAATTGTTACTTTGTTCTCCCCCCTCACACAGGGAGAGGGGGGAGAACCGGATAGCTTTCCTTGCGGGACTTATCCCAGCGGATCTTCTTCTTCTCCGTCGTCACCGCTGCCGCTGCCACCGCCACCGGAGGGACCGTCCTCTTTGGGGTTGTAGAGGCTGAACGCCACGTTGTTGGGGCTGCCTTTGGTGGTGGCTCCGGAGTCGTTGACAAGGCGCAGACCGCTGTCGGTGAGGAAGCGGATGTTCACTTTGTCGATGTTCTTTACGGTGCATTCTTCCGAGCTGGCGGTTCCTTTGCTGTGGAAAGTGGTGTAGAACACACCGAGGCCGTCCAGTTTTACGCTGTCGCCGTCTGTCAGTTTGCGTTTGATGTTGCGTACGAGGGCGGTGACCACGTGTTCCACGTCTTCGGCGGACATGCCGCCCAGTTCTTCAATCTCTTGCGCGATGCGCTTGGTGTTGTACAGGCGGGAGTTGTTGGCTTTCCGCTTCAGGTAGTACAGTTGCGGGGAAGTCTTGTCACCGACCTTCTGATAGCGTTGCACAGGTTCTACGATGATTGCCATAATGAAGTTAGTTTTTTTAGAATGTCGTTAATACTGATTGATTGTCTCTGACGGTTGGAGGAGAAGAAGTCTCCGCGGCGATATTCCTTACCTCGTTTCGTTGAAACAAAGATACGGCAGAGGCAAGGCGGAAAATACGATTCGGTAAGGTTGGGTAAGGTTTAGTAACGATAAGTACGCTTTAGTAACGATAAGTATGCCTTAACAGTGCTGTGCATGCCTTAACAATGCTGTGCATGCCTTAACGATACTGTGCATGCCTTAACAATGCTGTGCATGCCTTAACAATGCTGTGCATGCCTTAACAGTGCTGTGTATGCCTTAACGATACTGTGCATGCCTTAACAATACTGTGCATACCTTAACAAATGCTGTGCATGCTTAGTAATAATATATAGGTTGTTTCCTTTTATTTCTCCGGTAGTCGTATTTTTTTTGCTCCGATATTGTATTAATTTATAATAATCATGCAAATAATAACCAAAAAGTGTTATCTTTGAGCATCTTTCTTTCTGAAAGGGGAGTGAGGTATGTGTTTTTTGAGGGGTTTTCCCTTAGGTGTTTTTGTGTAAAGTTGATAAGATATTTCCTCACATAAACTAAAAAAATATAACAGATCAATGGATAAATGTCCTGTATGTGCCTGCCTCATGAAGCGGGATTTGGAAGAGGCCGCCGATCCTTATGAATTTCTCGATGAGAACTTTTCTATTTCCGGTATTCTTGACAATTTGGATAAACTCTCCCCGAAAGAACTGAAATGTGCCTGTTGCCTGTTTGGGACGGCATTGCAGCAAGCCCGCAAGAAGAAAAAAAGAAAGTGGTATCGGAGATGAATTTCTCCGGGTTTGATTGCTTATCTCGCTGAAAATCACTATCTTTATGTCTCCAATCTGAATGAAAATTACACTAATGGAGACTCTGTATGGGAAAGCCCGATGAAGATATTGTAGAGAAAGCCTTTGTGGTGCGCAGCTACGGCAAGGGCGAATTGGCAAGCATGTATATAGACGGTGTGCAGCAGACAGCCGTCAAGCAGTTCAACGAATGGATACGTACCGCGCCCGGACTGGAGCAGCAGTTGCAGGAAACGGGCATGGCGCCTACCGCACGACGGTACACGCCCGCACAAGTGCGGCTCATCATAGGGGTGCTGGGAACACCATGACCCCATGTTTCGCAGAATGAATGTTTTCCGCTTCGCAGGACAAAACTTTCCATTTCGCAGGACAAAACTTTTCATCCCGTAGGACGAAACTTCCCGTCTTACGGGATGAAATTATTTATCCCGCAAGGGGAAATTATCTGTCTCACAGGAAGAAATAGGATGTTATACAGGCTGTCGAGTGCTAATTCCTTGTCATACATAGATGCTTTCTTTTAGAATTCGTTGTTTCGGGCGGCTGTTCATGCGTTCGCATATTCTTATCAGGTTCATTTTTGTCCTTATTTTTCCAAAGAGCCCCCGCCCGTCGAATTGTCGGGGCGAGGGTTCATTTAGGGTTCATTTCCTTATAGCCCCTGTTTACCTTGCCTTTTTCTGCGTTTTCGGTACTTATCTTTCTGTTTCACAACGAGTTCTTGTTCAACGGCCTTTCTCAGGTAACGTTTGGCTGTGGACACAGATATGCCGAGTTCTTTGGCAGCATTGATGAAGTCGATGTAAGAAAAAATCCTCGGTAATTTCTTGAGAACGTCTTCAAACTGGTGGAATTTACGCATGGCTACCGGCGGGTGTCCGGTGTCGGGCAGCGAAGTGCCCAGCAGCAGGCTGTGCTCGATGACGGTGGCTATAATCTGCATGGCGGTGTCGAAGTCGGCATCGGTGCAGCAGTATTCCTTGGCATAGCGGTAGTCGTCCCACTTGCGGAAGATGGTGAGGATGGACGCGAGGCGCATGGCAAGCAGTCCATGACGGAAGACGATGCTGGTGGGGAACTCCTTTCCTTCCACCAGGGCCGACTTGAGCCACACGCCGAACTGTTGCGTATGGCGTTCCCACTGTCCGGGGGTGAAGGTGACGAGGGTGGGGGATTCCAGCAGCAACTTGTGCATCTCGAAGAGTTTCTTTCCCAGCGTATGGAAGTGCTCGCGCAGATCCACGCGTCCTTCGCCGGGGGCACACGTCTCCCAATGGGGGTTGAGCTGGCGGGTGTAGATGAGGAAACGACTGTACAGACCGTTTTCGTGGCTGCGGAAGAAGCCGGTGAACTGCTCCGGTGTGCCGGACATGATGAGTGCCAGGTGGGGGCGGGGAACGACTATCGGGTCGCCGTCTATCTTGTACGACTGTGAGATTTCCTCGTGGTGGGCAGCCTTGCAGAGGATGTCCTCATACTTGCCGTAGTCCTGTGCGAGCGAGGAGATGAGGGTGTTGATTTCGGTGGACGACATGTGGCAGCCGAGTTCGCCGTTGGTGGCGAGCTGCTCCAGCAGACGGCTCTTGCTGGTGGTGGAGGAGGTCTTCAGGTATTTGGCTTTGGGTTCTTCGGGCTTCTTGTCGGAGTCGGGAGAACGGTGTTCGCGCAGTGCCTGATGCACTTCGGCTTCCCATGCCATTTGGGCTTTCTCGAAGGCTTTCTTCTGATCGCGACGCTGGCGGTCGTAATATTCCTGGGTGGCATCGAGCAGGCTGAGGATGAATGCCACGACGCCCTTTCCGGCTGCTGCGTTTGCCACGAGGGCATGGTAGAAGTGGGAAGAGTAGAGGGCGTTCTTGTAGAAGAAGCTGACACCGGGGAAGAGGGCGCTGCAACAGTTAAGGCTGCCAAGCAGCGTGATGTCGCGTTCGCGCGGGTCGGAAGCGTATTGCACACAGTCTTTCAGGAATTGGGGCAGACCGCTGTATGCGCTGTCGGGAATGTAGGGAGACTGGGCACGAAGTTCGTTGTTTTTTTCCAACAAATCTTCTTCGTCGGAGCCCGCATCGGGCGGCTCGGCGGGGTCATAAGGGAAATGAACCCTATTTGAACCCTCGCCGGGAATTTCCGTTTTTTGCGGAAGGGAGTCAATGAATTGATAACCAGCGGTTATGCGTTGACGGATGTCTTCGGCTGTGAAATCGGTTGCAGCATAGCGGCGGATGAAGAGGCTGATAACTTCTTCCAACTCCTTTTTTGAAAAACCTTTACTGCGAGACACACGACCCAGCTTCAACGCAAGGTCGTTTCGCTCACCACGACGGAAGGGGTTGCGGTGCTCAAAGTCGTTGAGAAACTGAGTCAGAAATCCCGGAGCTGCCGCCCTTGCCGAGGAGGCTGATGCTCCTGCTGTTCCTTCTGAATTTGCTGTCTCTCCTGAATTTGCTGCTGCTCCTGCTGTTGCTCCTGAAGCTGAAACTGTTGTTGCTCCTGAAGCTGAAACTGCTGTTGCTCCTGAAGCTGAAACTGTTGTTGCTCCTGAAGCTGAAGTTGTTCCTGAAGCTGAAACTGAAGTTGTTCCTGAAGCTGCTCCTGCTGCTTCTGAGTCTGTTGCTGCATCCGCTTCCTTTCCCGTCTCTTCTCCCCACTGCATCCTGAAAGTCTCCGCATCGGGATTGTAATACGCATCTGCGTCCCACGAATAGAAGCTGGGCTGTGTCAGGATCTTGCATTTGGAGTCGTAGTTGTGTGCGGCATGCCGGCTGACGGCTTCTCCTACGGCGGCATAAAGCTGCTCATAGTTCCGCATCACATCTTCGGCTGCCACGCGTACAAACGCCCGTACGCCGTTCTGCGAGAAACTCTTGTGCACCACTGTCACGTAGGGCAGTTCGCAGAGCAGCCGGCACACTTCGGCGGTGCGCAGCAGGGTGTGATCCATGTCTATCTGGAGCAGTCCGCTGTGTTTGACGAGGTTCTTCACCGCGTGTCCGCCGCTGCACACTCCGGCGGGTACGATGCAGGGCATCCTGTCCTTCACCGCTTGCGCTTCGGCTTCATGCCCCGGTTGGTCGGCAAGGCGGCGGTATTCCTCCACCTGTGCCTTGAATGTGTCGCTGCGCACTTTGTTTACATACTCTTGCAGGCTGATAGTCTGTGATTGTTTACTTCGGACTGACCCGAACTCGGAGATTTTCACGTCTCCTTCCGTACATGTAATTGCCATGTCTTGTTTTTATAAAATGAATACTTATTGAAGCAGACTTCTGTTCCCGGCGCTTGCAATTTTATGGCGGAGGGAGAGAAAGTGTCCGTTCAATGTTTATTACCGCAAATGTACTGAAAATAAGATAGATGCTTTGTCCTGTTTATACACTTTGTAACACCTATAACGGTGTGTGACAACACTTTGCCTTTGTAAAAATGTATAAACATGGTTTTGGCGTTTATTTGTGCTTTGTTAACGGTTCAGGGCCTTTTCACGTTCTTTTTCCCTTTGTGCCAGCTTTTTTTCGTAGGCCTTAATCAGCTTCTCACATTTTTTCACTATACGTTTCAATGTGTGGTAGGCTTCGTCGCTCACCTCATAGTTCGCCTCGGTAACGGTTTTGATGCACTCCATGGCTTTTCTGATGTGGTTCAGATATACCCAGCCTTCTTTTTTTTATTTTCCATCATAATAAATTGTTTTTAGAATAAAGGCGGCAAAGGTATTTAATTTTTTTTTCATTGCAGCGAACTTCTGCTTCCGCTTTTCCGTCATGCCTTGCATACGGTGCACTTCTCTTTCTGCTCTTCCCTCATGCCTTGCATACAGTGAACTTCTGCTTCTGCTCTTACATACGGTGCACTTCTCTTCCGCTGCTTTTCCGTTACACCTTATTATATAATACATCTTTCTGCTTCAGAATAATTTCTTAAAAAATGTAGCAGAATTGTAATGCTTTTACATATATTTTTGCGTACCTTTGCAAGTGTTTTAAGAAATATAACATTTTTCAAAAACCAATTAGAAACAATTATGTTAAAAAGAATGAGAGTTATTTTTACGCTGATGCTGGTCTTGGCGGCTATGGGCGTAAATGCGCAGGTCACTACCTCGGCCATTAGCGGCAAGGTGACCGACGAACAGAATGAGACTGTAATCGGAGCGACGGTTATAGCTATTCATGAACCTTCGGGTACACAGTATGGCGCTGTCACCAACGTGGACGGACGCTATACGATGCAAGGTATGCGTACCGGCGGCCCGTACAAACTTACAGTGTCCTACGTGGGCTATCAGAGTGCCGCCTTTACAGGCATCATGCTTGAACTGGGTAACACTTATACACAGAATGTGAAACTGACTCCCAGCTCGGAGCTGCTGGACGAAGTAGTGGTTGTGGCTGAAGCCAAAGCTGCTGCCGGAGCCGGACAGAACTTCTCCCTGGGAAAGATTGAGAACACACCGACCGTAGACCGCAACGTCTACGACATCGTGAAGAACATGCCTTTCGCCATGCCTTCCAAAATCGGCGGTATGACGTTTGCAGGCTCCAACAACCGCTACAACAGCTTCCAAATTGACGGTACGGTGAGCAACGACGTATTCGGCCTTGCCTCTTCCGGAACCAACGGCGGACAGACCGGAGCCAACCCCATCTCAATGGATGCTATTCAGGAAATACAGGTGGTCGTAGCACCCTTCGACGTTCGCCAGAGCGGATTCACAGGCGGTGGCATCAACGCCATCACCAAGCAGGGTACGAACACCACGAAAGGTTCTGCTTATACCTACTTCAACAACCAGTTCATGTACGGCAAGTACAGCGCCGTACGCGACTATGCCAAGAGCGAACTCGGACAGCAATACACACGCACCTTCGGCGGTACGCTGGGAGGCGCAATCGTGAAGGACAAACTGTTCTACTTCGTGAGCGCCGAAGCACAGAAAGAGTCTTATCCCGCCAGCATCTATCCGGGATACATCAACTCCTACCTCACTTCTGCCACTGCCAAGCAGATTGCCGACAAATACAAGGAATATACAGGCATCGACGAAGCCTACTCACAGCGCGACGTAGACCGTAAGTCTTTCGGCTTGCTGGCACGTGTGGACTGGAACATCAATCAGGACCACAAACTGGCACTGCGCTACCAGCACAACAACTCCTTCGATGACAACTACTCTCCCGGAGCATACTCCTACGTGTTCAACAACAGCGGCTACCGCATGAACAACAAGACCAACTCCATCGTTGCCGAACTGAACTCACGCCTCGGACAGAACCTCTACAACGAGTTCCGCGCCTCGGCCAGCTTCGTTCGCGACAACCGCGAAGTGGCCTATCAGGGACCTACCGTACAGATTGAAAACGTGAAAGGCAACGACGGCAAAACCAACATCACCGCCAACATCGGTACGGAATTCTCCTCCGGAGCCAACAAACTGGATCAGGACATCTATACCTTCGAGGACAACCTCTCATGGTATTTGGGAAGCCATACGATGACCTTCGGTACGCACAACGAAATCTACCGCATGAGCAACCTCTTCATTCAGGCCGTAAACGGTTCATGGTACTTCAACTCTTTGGACAACTTCCTGAACGATGCACCTTATAAATATACGTATAAGTACACCAACCCCGAACTGACAGGCGGTGACCTCCGCTATGCCCCCATCATGAAGTCGGGACAGTTCGGCTTCTATGCACAGGACAAGTGGAACATCAACACCAACCTTGAGTTGACCTACGGTATCCGCTTTGACATCCCGTTGCTCTTCAACGACCCCACAACGAACGAAACGTTCAATACATTCGCTGCCGAGAACGACATCACATCGCGCGTAGGCGAAATGCCGGGCGCCAAAGTGCTGGTTTCTCCGCGCGTAGGCTTCCGCTGGTATACGGACGACTCTCATAAGACACTGATCCGCGGTGGTGTGGGCATCTTCACCGGACGTGTGCCTTTTGTATGGCTGTCCAATGCCTACAACAATACGGGTATGGAGTCCATGGGTACTACCATCGAACCCAAACAAGGCAACAACCACACCAATACGGCTCCTTCACTGGCACAATATGCCAAAGATCCTATGGGTGCAGCCACATCGGTGGAAACCGGAGCTTTGAGACCGGACATCGTTACCGTAGACAAGGACTTCAAGTATCCGCAAGTGTTGCGTGCTAACCTTGCACTGGAACAACGCCTGCCGGGTGACGTGAAACTGACTCTGGAGGGTATCTACTCCAAGACCATGAACAACGTGTTCTTTGAGAATCTCGCACTGAACAACGACGGCGAGAAGGTATATGCCATCCCCGGTGTGGAAGCGTCTGCCGCTCCTTTCTACTCCAAGACCAGGAGTAATTACTACTCCATCGTGAACCTGAGAAACACGAACAAGGGCTATACCTACGCTTTCTCCGCTTCATTGGCGAAGAGCTTTGACTTCGGTCTGGACATGTCGGCATCTTATACCTTCGGACGTTCCAAGTCTGTGAATGACGGTACAAGCTCGGTGGCTTACTCCAACTGGAAGTATAACTACTCCCGCGACACCAACTCCGAAAACGAACTCGGCTTCTCCAAGTTCGATGTTCCTCACCGCCTCATGGCACAGCTCTCTTACACCACTCCGAAGTATCTGAACGGCTGGACAAGCACCACCATTTCCGTTATCTACAACGGTTTCTCCGGTAGCCGTTACAGCCTGACGATGAACGAAGTCAGCGACTTCAACGGTGACGGCCAGAAAGGTAACTCATTGCTTTACATCCCTACCGAAGCCGAACTGGACAACATGAACTTCGTGGATAATACGGATAAGAATGGCAAACTGATTATGAGCGCAGCAGACAGCCGTAAAGCCTTCACCGAATGGGTGAACAACGACGACTATGCCAAGAACCACCGCGGACAGTATGCCGAACGCAACTCCAACCTGAGTAACTGGGAACATGAGATAGACCTGCACTTGGTGCAGACCATCTACAACGCTCAAGGACTGGGCAAACTGGAATTTACATTCGACATCATCAACTTTGCCAACATGCTGAACAAGAAGTGGGGTGCAAGTTACAGCTCTGCCTACAACTTGTCACCGCTGACAGTGGTAAGCCTGAGTACGGATGAAAATGGTAACAGAAACCCGGGTTATGCATTTAATAATGCCAAAATCAACAAGAGTGACATCTCTTCACGCTGGCATGCACAAGTGGGCATCCGCTTGACTTTCTAAAGCCATATTTTTTGTTTTTATATATTTTTGTAAAGGCTATTCCGGGAAACCGGGATAGCCTTTTTTAATATACTCTTTCTCTTTTGTATATCCTTTTGCGCTTTAGTATTTCACCGTAAATATCACCGGATTGTGGTCGCTGCACAGATCCAGATCGGGAGAGTAATAGTCGGTGCAGTCCAGCTTGGACGAATGGAAAGCATAGTCGATGCGCAGCATGTGCTTGGCGTAGCGGTAGGTGTACATATATCCATGTCCGCCTGTCTTGAAACCGTCTTGGAGGATTCCGGACAGTTGGCGATAGGTGTAGGACGAGGGCAGAGAGTTGAAGTCTCCGCACACCAGTACGGGGTGCGGACTGGCGATGACAAGGCGGACGATGCTGTCGGTTTGGGCGGCACGCTTCACGAAGTTCTCGTGCAGGGTTTCCGCAGCATCCTGTACGGCTTGCGCTTCGCGGCGGGTGTCGTTGGTAGCGAGTTCGCGTTCCCACTTCCTGCGGTTCTGACTGACGCTGGTGGTCTGCAAGTGATTGTTCAGCAGGCGGAGGGTGTCTGCACCCAGAACAATGTCGCACGCCATGCTGCAATTGGAGCTTCGTGGGTAGGTGATGAAACGTCCTTCCGCAAGCGGGTAGCGGCTGAATACGGCAACGGGGAGAATGCCGCGAATGGAGTCGTCCGCAGGAATAAGGGCGTAGGGCCAGTGCGAAAGGGCGCGGCGCAGACTGTCTGTCGTGAAGTGGGGATTGTCGCCGAACTCTTGGAAGCAAAGCACATCGACATGACGCTGCTGCATGTAACGGGCTATTTCCTTGCAGGAGTATCCGGTGATTTCGTTGCCGAAATGATGTACGTTGTAGGTGGCTACGGTGAGGCAGCCGCCGGACTTGCCTTCCCGGTTCGGCGCCGGAGCAGTGGCAGGCACATCATCATCGGTGGAACCGAACCGGACGACTGCCGTCAGATATTCCCAGTTGAAGAAGAAGGCTGCCAAAGGAACGATAGCCCACTTCTTGCGTGCCAGCGCCCAGCAAAGGGCTGTTATCAGGCAGGACACCAGTAATATCGGTACGGCAAGTCCCAGCAGGGGCATCACCACAGAGCTGTCCGGATGATAATGTCCGGAACGGGATGCTGCAATGGTAACGGCAGCCAGCATCCACGTGGCACCTACCGGCATCCAACGCAAGAGTCCTTTGACAGCGGATTTTCCCATAAACGAGATTTTAGGGGTTAGCGATTAGTGGTTAGTGGTTAGCGATTAGGGTTTAGTGATTAGTTTTTACTTTGTCACTGCATTAATCACTTTCCCGTCCAGAAACGCTTTCACATTGTCCAGCATGATCTGCATGAGGCGTTCGCGTGCTGCGGCGCTTGCCCATGCGATGTGTGGGGTGATGTAGCAGTTCTTGGCGGTGAGCAGCGGGTTGTCGGGGCGGGGCGGCTCTTGTGAGAGCACATCCAGTCCGGCGGCAAGGATAGTGCCGTTGTTCAGGGCGTCGGCAAGGTCTTGTTCGTTGATGAGCGGGCCTCGTCCGGTGTTGATGAGGATGGCGTTGGGCTTCATCTGCTTCAGGCGGGCGGCATTAACCAGTTCGCGGGTGGAGTCGGTGAGGGGACAGTGCAGACTGATGATGTCGCAGTTGGCAAAGAGTTCGTCGAGCTCCGTCTTTCTGATTTCGGGGGGAAGCTGGAAGGTGGATTTGGAAGTGTAGGCATGCACTTCCATGCCGAAACCGATGGCAATGCGGGCGGTGTTGTAGCCGGTTTGTCCCAAGCCGATGATACCGATCTTCTTGCCGCGCAGTTCAATGAGCGGAGTGTCCCAGAAGCAGAAGTCGGGATTGCTGCTCCAACGGCCCTTGCGCACTTCGTCGGTGTAGTGCTGCACTTGCTGGGCTATGTTGAGGATGTGCGCAAAGACCATCTGGGCTACGGAAGGGGTGCTGTATGCCGGGATGTTGGTGACGACAATGCCCCGTTCTTTGGCAGCGGCAATATCGACAACGTTGTATCCGGTGGCAAGGACGCCGATGTATTTCAGATGGGGCAGCGCAGCTATGGTATCTGCGTTGAGCACAACTTTATTCGTCAGCAGAATATCCGCTCCGGCAGCGCGTTCCGTAACTTCCGAAGGTGCAGTGCGGTCGTAAACAATGCACTCTCCCAAACTTTTCAATTCGTCCCAGGAAAGATCTCCGGGATTGGCGGCATAACCGTCGAGAACTACTATTTTCATGATTATCGGTGATTTGGTGTTAATACTTACAGTTTAATCTTATGCTAAGTGCCTCCTGTCCCTAATCATTCCCTTTCTTTCCCCATAGGGCTTGCATCCTTTCTTTGTGCTTTTGTTCGGCGGGATTGTCCTGCGGTTGCCAGATGCGGTGGTCTTTCAGGTCGTCGGGCAGGAACTGCTGGCGGACAAAGTTGCCGGGATAGTCGTGGGCATATTTATAGTTGTCGCCGTAGCCAAGCTGTTTCATCAGTTGGGTGGGGGCGTTGCGCAGGTGCAGGGGGACGGGCAGGTTGCCTGTCTGCCGCACCAGGGAGAGGGCATCGTTGATTGCCATGTAGGCGGAGTTGCTTTTGGGGCTGGTGGCGAGGTAGATGGTGGTCTCTGCCAGTGGGATGCGTCCTTCGGGCCAGCCCACTTTCATGATGGTGTCGAAGCAGGCATTGGCAAGCAACAGGGCGTTGGGGTTTGCCAGTCCGATGTCCTCGGAAGCGGAGATGACAAGGCGACGGGCTATGAAAGCGGGGTCTTCGCCGCCTTCCACCATGCGTGCCAGCCAGTAGATGGCTCCGTCGGGGTCGCTGCCGCGAATGGACTTGATGAAGGCGGAGATGATGTCGTAGTGCATTTCGCCGTCTTTGTCGTAGGCAAGGGGATTCTGCTGGAGGCGTTCGGTCACCATCTCATCGGTGATGACCACAGGGTCGCCGGCTTCGGACTGCACAACGAGGTCGAGGATGTTGAGCAGCTTACGGGCATCGCCGCCACTGTAACGGAGCATGGCGGTAGTCTCCCTGAGCTCTATCTGCCGTTCTTTCAGTTGGACATCCGTCGTTACGGCACGTTGCAGGAGTTCCAGCAGGTCGTCTTTCTCCAGCGATTTCAGCACGTAGAGCTGGCAGCGCGACAGCAGCGGACGGATCACCTCGAACGAGGGGTTCTCGGTGGTGGCGCCTATCAGTGTCACCGTACCCTGCTCCACCGCACCGAGCAGCGAGTCTTGCTGCGACTTGCTGAAACGGTGAATTTCGTCGATGAACAGTATGGGGCTTGCCTGTGAGAAGAAACGGTTGCTCTTGGCGCGGTCTATCACGTCGCGCACGTCCTTCACACCGCTGGTGACGGCGCTGAGGGTGTAGAATGGCGTTTCCAGCTTGTTGGCTATAATCTGCGCAAGCGTTGTCTTGCCCACTCCCGGAGGGCCCCACAGGATGAAGGAGGAGATGCGTCCTGCGTCAATCATCTTGCGGAGCACCGCTCCCGGTCCTACCAAGTGTTTCTGACCGATGTATTCGTCTAATGTCTTCGGTCTGAGACGTTCTGCCAATGGTTGCATAAATCGCTAAAAGATCATCAGTATCATAAACCGTACTCCGCCTTTCTTCACTCCTGGAATGTCGGTATAGGTGAGGCGGCGTACATATTCTATATGCAGCAACTTGAAGATGTTGTAGATGCCCACGCTGGCTTCGACGTAGGGCGTATGGCCCATGACATGGCTGGTGGGCATGCCGTCGCGCATAGGGAAGAGGAACAGGTCGGAATTGCTGCTTTTGTAGGGGTTGTTCTTGTCGGTCAGTGTGCCCCACATGCCGCGGATGCGGAACATCTCTCTCCACTTCAGCTTCTTGATGAGGGGAATGCGGTTGAAGAGCTTCCCGTTCATGTCGTAGCTGAGGGCGAGCGAGGCGTAACGGTCGTTCAGGAATTCCATGTTGTCGATGAGGTTGAACGATTCGTTGTTCTGGGTGATGTATGAAAGGTTTGCCATAGGCAGGTTCAGCAGCGGGAAGGGGACGGTGTTCCACTGTGCGCCTGCGCGGGCTGTGACGTCCAGCTTGCCCCATGAGCCGAACCAGAAGCGCTTGCGGATGCTGGCTTCCGTAAGGTTGAAGTTGTATTCGCCGCCCAGCACGCCTTTCAGTCCGACGGTGTGCGAAAGGGTGAAGGTGGGCGCATCCAGCGATACGGGTACGCGGCGCTGCTTGGTGTTGACAAACGTCTCACCGGGGGCATAACGCAGGGTCAGACCCAGTTCGGTGGTGGTGATGTCGTGCACCAGTGTGTTCTTCTCGTCCCACTCGCCGGGAGTGGTTCCGTTGTTCTTCCAGTATTGCAGCATGCCGGCAGGCTGGTCGTTGCGGTGGCGCGCCATGGCCTTGACGGAGAAGCCGGTGTTGGTCTCCAGTTCGTAGGTGAGGGTGGCGTCGCGCATGTACGACATCTGGTCTACGGTGGTCCATTTCCAGCCGACGAACATATTGTCCTTGTCCGTTGCCAGATACTTGTCCATGGGAGACATCACGTCGTAGGTGTACTGGAAGGCGAGGTAGTGCTTGGGGAATTCCCAAAGGACGTATTCGCGCTTGTTGAAGGAGTAGGCGGCCTGTCCGGAGTAGAACCATTTCTTGTCCCGCGTGCCGTAGGCCCCGTAACCGCTGAAACTCCAGTGAGGATGCAGGTTGCCGGTGGTCATGCCGCTGAGACGGAAGCGGGTGCCGTTCACGTAGTTACTGGTGATCATGGTGTTGATGGGTCCGAAGTCGAACTTGCTGGGGTGCTTTTTGCTGCCCGTCTCCACGAAGTTCTCTATCAGCGCCTTTGCACCGAAAATGACGTATTTGAAGCCCGGTATCTGCTCGATGCGGTTCATGAATACGTCCATGGAGCTTTCCTTCTTGGTGAGTGGCACCTGACGCACTTTGGCCCAGTATTCGTCGCTCTTGGCAAGCATGTTGGCTTCCTTGATGACGTTCCCTTTCAGGCGGAAAAGACGGGGTTCTATCTCGTCGAATTTATAGTCGCTGTACTTGGTGGTGCGCTGCACTTCCAGTCCTTGTATGCCTTTCATCAGGGCGAGCTCTACGGTCATGTCGTCGTCGGTGAGCACCCAGTTGCTGTCGGGCAGTTGCTCAAACTGCTGCACGATGTCGAGGTTCTCCACGAAGTTGACGCCTGTCTTTTTGGGCAGGTTCATAATGGCTTTCTTTACGGCGTAGGTGGAGTCTTTCACCACGTACAGGTGTCCGGTGAAGCCGAAGTCCTGTGAGTTCTGGGGCACGAAAGTGAGGTGGACGCATTCTTGCTTGTCCACCATGAGCGTGTCCATGAGGTAGAACTTGTAGAAGCTGATGGCTCCGCGTCCGATGGGGCTGACGAAGCGGCGTTGCAGCAGGCGGATGTCGTCATCGTAGATGTTGACGTCGGAAAAGACGTCGGTGAGGATCGTGCCCAGCATATCGCCTGTATTGAAGAATTCTTCGATGCCGCTGGAGTTCATACCCTCGATAATGGTCTTTTCGCTTTTGGGATTCTTACGGTAGATGGTCTTGGAGGAGGTCTCCTTAATGGAGATGGGCAGGATCATCTTGTTGGTTTTGGGCGATACCTCCACCTGATCCTTGAAGAAGGAGAATTTCTTGTAGATGCCTTTCTCCATTTTCTCCGGCGTGACGTCGTTGACGGACATCTTCATCTTCTCGTACTTCTGGTACTGGTAATAGTCGTTCTCCTCCAGCTTCAGGGCTTTCTTGTTCTCGATGACTTTCTTCATGAACTCTACGGCAGGGTTGTTCTTGCGCGAGTACTTCTCTTTCTTGGGCTTGACAACAACCTCGGAGAGCATCACGTCGGCAGGAGCCAGCTCCACGTTGAGTACTTTTGTGCCGGGGGCGAATTTCACTTTTTTGGTGATGTAACCTATGGCGGAGAATGTCAGCTCATTCCAGCCTTTACGAGTCTCTACCTGGTATTCTCCCTCTGCATTGGAGATGCCTCCCACGCCTTTTCCTTCATATTGTACGGTGATGTACATCAGCGGTTCGTGGGTGAGAGAGTCTGTTATGACCCCTTTTATCTGCGCCGACACACCGGTGGAGACGGATAACAGAAGCAGGAGAAGCAGAGCTATGCTATATATTTGTTTCATACATTTCATAATCAATTTGCAAAGTTAGCAATTTGCAGTTAATCAAGAAGCAAATATTTTTTAAAGAATAAGAGGGATACTTAAGAGAGAGCGAGAGCTTTTCTATATCTTTTCTCCGTTTATCAACGTCTGTACGATGCGCTCGGCTGTACGTCCGTCCCAGCGGTCGGGCAGGGTGGTGTGTTTCCAGTCGCCATGCAGCAGTTTGTCGAGAGCGGCGGAGAGGGCAATGGAGTTCTCCCCGACGAGCTCATTGGTTCCGAAACGCCACGTTTCCGGGTGTTCGGCGTAGGTGTTGAGCGTGATGCAGGGCACATCGAGGAAAGTGGCTTCTTCGGCAATGTTGCCGGAGTCGGTCACGATGCCCTTGGCCTGGTTGATGAGGAAGCCGAAGTGCAGATAGCTCTGGGGCGGCAGGATGTGCAGGTGGGGCATGTCAAGCCCCAGTGATTTTATGGCGCGTTCCACGTAGGGATGCATGGGGGCCACGACAGGCATGTCACCAGCCTTCGCTGCCAGCGTCTGCATCAGGGAACAGAGTACGGCTTTCTTTTCCAGCAGGTCGTGGCGGTTCAGGGTGAGCAAGAGGTAGTTTCCCTTGCGCAGTCCGAGGGTGGAGAACCATAGCGGCTGCATCAGGCGGTGGCGGTTGTAGCGGATGGTGTCGATGAGTATATTGCCCACGTAGTGGATGTATTCCGGTATCATCCCTTCTTGGTTGAGGTTGCGGTTGGCCACCATTCCGGCAGTGAAGAGGTAGTCGGAAATGGCGTCTACGATCGTGCGGTTCACCTCACGCGGCATATTCATATCGAACGAACGCGTACCGGCAATGACATGGGCTACCTTCAGACCACGCTTCTTGGCTACGATGGCGCAGCTCATGGTGGCGGTCATGTCGTCCACCACCAGCACTACTTGGGCGGGATGTCCGTTGAGTTCCTCTTCGAAAGCGAGCATAATGGAAGCCGCCACCCGCGAATGGTCGCGTCCGCTGATGCCCAAGTAAGCGTCGGGCTTAGGCATGGCGAGGTCGGAAAAGAGCGAGGCATCCAAAGTGGTGTCGTCCTGAGGACCGGTGTAGACTATGCGATAGGATATGTTTTTACCCGCTTCTCTGGCTGCGTCTATGGCGCGGCACAGGGGGGCAATCTTCATGAAGTTGGGACGTGCGCCCGATACGATGGTTATTTTCATTGCTCATATAAATTGGTGAGACAAAAATACATTTTCTTAGGGAAATTATTTGTTACTTTGCAAAAAAAGAAATCCTTTCATGCCTACATTTGTTCAGATACTCGACTTTATTGGCACATTTGCCTTTGCCATCAGCGGCATACGCCTTGCTTCGGCGAAGCGCTTCGACTGGTTCGGCGCTTATGTGGTGGGGTTCGTAACAGCCATTGGAGGCGGTACGATACGTGATCTCCTGCTGGATGTCACTCCCGGCTGGATGACAGATCCTATTTATCTGATATGTACCGGACTGGCCTTGCTGTGGGTTATCTTCTTCGGGAAGCACCTCATACACCTGCACAACACGTTCTTCATCTTCGATACTATCGGCTTGGCACTGTTTACGGTGGTGGGAGTGGGCAAAAGCCTCTCTCTGGGCTATCCCTTCTGGGTGGCAATCATCATGGGCAGCATTACCGGAGCTGCGGGGGGCGTGATACGCGATGTCTTCATCAATGAAATTCCTCTCATATTCCGTAAAGAGATTTATGCAATGGCATGCGTGGTGGGCGGTACGGCCTACTGGATATGCGAGCTGGCGGGCATGCACTCCTACGGTTGCCAGGTGATAGGCGGGATGTCTGTGTTCATCACCCGTATCCTTGCTGTGAAATATAAGATATGTCTGCCCATACTCTCCGGAAACGACGGGGAGGAAGAGGGGAAAGAAAGCTGACTTTTAGATGCCTTTTCCGGTGCTTGTGTTTGCCTGTAATGACGGTGTGCTTTCATTACAGGCAAACATTTCTTGTGACCCCAACCTGTGTTCTTCTCTTCATAGGGCCTGTTTTTATTTATCTTATGGTAATATTACTATAATTTAGCGCTAAAATCACCTCTCACGCCCGTTTATGTTGTTTCCGCATCGCCTGAAAACTGCCAAAACAGGGGGTAATATCTGTCAAATGTTAGTTTTCACCCCAAAGACTACCCGTATTCCATCCCTCCTGATTCGGAAATTTCCGTATACTTGCAACCACTAAACCTAAACGAATATTAACCATAAAAAAAATTAGCAAAGTATGAACACTTACAGTTTTAGAAAAGATTTGCTTGCAGTGCAAGAAGAACTGCTTCGCTTTGCATACAAATTGACGTCCGATCGGGAAGAAGCGAATGATTTGTTGCAGGAGACCTCTCTTAAAGCCTTGGATAATGAAGACAAATACGAGCCCGATACCAATTTTAAAGGTTGGATGTACACCATTATGCGTAACATCTTTATCAATAACTACCGCAAGATAGTACGTGAGCAGACGTTCGTCGACCAGACCGACAACCTGTACCACCTGAGCCTACCGCAAGATTCCGGCTTTGCCAGTACCGAAGGAGCTTACGACCTGAAGGAAATGCACCGCATCGTCAATTCATTGCCACGTGATTATAAAGTGCCGTTTTCCATGCACGTCTCCGGATTTAAGTACCGCGAGATAGCCGAACGCCTGGGACTGCCTCTTGGAACAGTAAAAAGCCGCATCTTCTTCACAAGACAGAAGCTGCAGGAGGAATTGAAGGATTTCATTTGATAAATTAAGAATTAGAAAACTTTTAATGCTTGATTTACTAAATGATATAAAACATATCTTTTGAGTGAATAATTATAGGATTATTTTGACTATATGTCAGAATAATCCTTTATATTTGTATATACCAAGTTAACCTGATGAACAAATCGTAAATTACCTATTGCAATGAAAAAAGAAATCAAATTCAGTCTTGTTTACCGCGATATGTGGCAGTCGTCCGGTAAATATCAGCCGAGAGTGGATCAGTTGGTGCGCATCGCCCCGCTGATTATCGAAATGGGATGCTTTGCCCGCGTCGAGACCAACGGCGGAGCTTTCGAGCAAGTGAACCTTCTCTATGGCGAGAACCCGAATAAAGCGGTTCGTGCCTTTACCCAACCCTTCAAGGATGCAGGCATACAGACCCATATGCTCGACCGCGGGCTGAATGCGTTGCGCATGTATCCCGTACCCGCCGACGTGCGCCGCCTGATGTACAAGGTGAAACATGCGCAAGGCGTGGACATCACCCGCATCTTCTGCGGACTGAACGAAACGCGCAACATCATCCCTTCCATCCGTTATGCACTCGAAGCCGGAATGATTCCGCAGGCAACGCTCTGCATCACCCATTCGCCTGTGCACACAGTGGAGTATTATGCCCGCATAGCCGACCAACTCATTGAGGCCGGAGCACCCGAAATCTGCTTGAAAGACATGGCGGGCATCGGTCGTCCGGGAATGCTGGGAGAACTGACGAAGACAATCAAAGAAAGGCATCCCGACGTATTGATACAGTATCATGGGCATAGCGGACCGGGACTTTCGATGGCTTCCATCCTCGAAGTCTGCGAGAACGGCGCCGATATCATAGATGTGGCCATGGAACCCATGTCGTGGGGAAAGGTGCACCCGGATGTTATTTCCGTACAGGCAATGTTGCGCGATAAGGGTTTCCAAGTGCCCGACATCAACATGAAAGCCTACATGAAAGCTCGTGCCATGACGCAGGAGTTTATAGATGACTTTCTCGGCTATTTTATGGATCCCACCAACAAGCATATGTCGTCCCTGCTCTTGAAATGCGGGCTTCCGGGCGGCATGATGGGCTCTATGATGGCAGATTTGAAAGGTGTACATTCCGGCATCAATATGATACTGAAAGGTAAGAACCAGCCCGAACTCAGCATAGACGACCTGCTGGTGATGCTCTTTGATGAAGTGGAATATGTATGGCCCAAACTGGGGTATCCGCCTTTGGTAACTCCGTTCAGCCAGTACGTCAAGAATGTGGCGCTGATGAACGTGATGCAACTGGTGAAAGGTGAAGAGCGCTGGACAATGATCGACAATCATGCCTGGGACATGATTCTGGGCAAGAGTGGCCGCTTGCCGGGCGAACTGGCTCCTGAAATCATTGAACTTGCCAAATCCAAAGGCTACGAGTTTGTCGATACCGACCCGCAATCCAACTATCCGGACGCTTTGGACGACTACCGTAAAGAAATGGACGAGAACGGCTGGGAATATGGCGAGGACGATGAGGAGCTTTTTGAACTGGCCATGCACGACCGGCAATATCGTGACTATAAGTCGGGTGTTGCCAAGAAGCGTTTCCAAGATGAACTGGAACGTGTCAAGGATGCATCTATGATGAAGAACGGATATTCGGAAGAGGAAATAAAGAAACTGAAACGGGCCAAAGCAGACCCTATCATAGCTCCGTCCAAAGGACAGGTGCTTTGGGAGGTTTCGGTAGAAGGGCCGTCGGCAGCACCGTTCATCGGACGCAAGTATCAGCATGACGAGGTGTTCTGTTATCTCTCCACCCCTTGGGGAGAATACGAAAAGGTGATGACCGGATTTACCGGTCGTGTTGTGGAAATATGTGCTCAGCAAGGCGCCAATGTCAATAAAGGAGATGTGATAGCATATATCCAAAGAAGCGATATCTTTGCGTAAATAAAAGAATAAGTGAAAAGGGCCGTATCATTGCCCTCCGAAAGGGAGGGAGGATACGGCCCTTTTATATTTACCTTTTACAAGTTGCGGCTTTCCCCGGCACTCATTTCTGCTTTTGCACATCTTTCTCTTCCAAATGTCTTTCTATCAATTCCTTAAGTTCCTCTTGCTTGTAGGGCTTTGTCAGGAACTCATTGCATCCGGCTTTCAGGGCTGCTTGCCTGTCACACTCGTAGGCATAGGCGGTGAGGGCGATAATGGGTATTTTAGGCGAAAGTTCACGAATGATTTTCGTAGCATCCAGACCGTCGAGGTTGGGCATCTTCATATCCATCAGGATGAGGTCGGGATGCAGCTCTTCAAACATTGTTACGGCCTCCATACCGTCCCTGGCACGTTCCAAATGGTATGACTTTCCCAAAATGGCCCTGACGAGAATATAATTGCTGTCTGTATCTTCCGCCACCAGTATGGTGGGAAGACCGGGCTTTGAGGATTCATGGGGCTGTTCGGAGCCTTGATGCTCTTCGCCGGAAAAGGAGGCATTGTTTTCCTTTTGGGCATAGGTTGGGGCGTTGACGCCCGATTTATGTATGTCGGCATGCTTGCCTGCTGTTTCTTCTTGTTTCTCCGGCAGGGTAAAGGTGAAGGTGGTTCCTTTGCCCATTTCCGAGCTGGCAGAGATTGTGCCGCCCAACCGTTCAATAATGGTTTTGCAGATGGACAATCCCAGTCCTGTGCCTTGTGCGAAGCTATTCATCTTGACGAAACGTTCAAAGACTTTGTCCAGCTTGCCGGCTTCGATGCCGATGCCGGTGTCGCTGACGTGGAACTCTATCCCGTCTCCTTTGCGGCGATACCCATAGCTGACTCTACCCTGGGTGGTGAATTTAAAGGCATTTCCGATAAGGTTGGATATCACCTGGAAGATGCGGTTCTTGTCTCCTTCGATGGTTATCTCTTCGTCCGAAGGCTCGTAGATGAGTTTCACCCCCTGCGGACAGCGAAACTTCAGCGCATCGAATATCTCCCTGCAGAGTGAATGTAGGCGGACGGGAGTGATGGTGAACTCCACTATGCCTGCTTCAATCTTGGAAAGGTCGAGAATCTCGTTGATTAGTTGCAGCAGCCGTTCGTTGTTGGCTTCCACAATGTCGTAGAAGCTTTTCCGTTCTTCGGCATCGGTGCTTTCGGCAATGATTCTGGAGAAGCCTACAATAGCATTGAGCGGGGTGCGTATTTCGTGGCTCATGTTGGCAAGGAAGGCGGACTTCAATTGGTCGGAAGCCTCTGCCTTTTCTTTGGCAACGAGGAGTTCCTGCTTCATCCGTTCCATTTCGGTGATGTCCCATTCGATGCTCAGCAGGATAGGGGAGAAGTCTTTGCTCTCGATGCGCATTTTCCGTTTGTCGAGGATGATGGATTTGCCGTTTTGGTCGTACTCCTCGGTGATCCAATGCTTTTCGATGCCGGTTTCGGCTATCTCCATGTCCTGCTTTCTCTTTTTCTGTGCGGTGTCAAAGGGGTAGAAGTCGAAATCGTCTTTGCCCAACGCTTCCTTCATGGGAATGTTCCGGTTGTACGATTCACGATTACGGTATAAGTACTTGAAATTGTTTTTGATGTCTTTCACAACGATGCCTGCCGGAAGGTTCTCGATGGTCTTGTCCATCACTTGGCTGAACCGTTTGATCTGTTGCTCGTCTTTGATGCGCTGCGTGATGTCTTTTCCGAACGCCCACAGGCTGTATTCGCCTTCGTCGCTTGTCACCCAAAAGGCATTGCCTTCCATGGCCAGTACTTCCGGGTGGAGGGGCAGAGGGTTGTAGAAGATGAAACCTTTGCGTTGGCTTCCTTTGGGTATGGACGCTTTTATTCTGTTCCACTCTTCCTCGTTGCGTGCGTGCGAGTTCACCTGATAGATTTTCAGTTGGGTGATGTCATCTGTCAGTCCGATGTTGTGGTGCTGCCTGAAGAAGCGGTTGGCAAATATGAGGGTTCCGTCTTCGTGGGCGGCAAAGATGTCTTCGGTGGCATTGTTGATGGCATGCGTCAACAGGGTGATGTCATTGCGCCGCTGCTGGATATCGGTGATGTTCTGTATGTATCCTTCGAGGACAGTGTGTCCACCGGGTCGTTTCTCGCAGGAGAAGGTCTTTTGGCGGATATAGAACACTTTTTGCCGGAAGTGGATGCGATACTCCACGCTTTCTTTCATGTCTCCTTGCAGGTTCTCGTCGAGCCATTTGCAGAATATCTCCCTGTCTTCGGGCAGTATGTGTGTTATGTAGCTGTCGAGTGAGACGGTCTGTTGTTCCTCATCGAGCGTGATGTCGGAGTATCCGGAGTAGCAGATGCATTCCTTGCCGGAGTCGTACCACCACCTTCCGATGAGCGCTACTTTCTGTATTTCGTTCAGTTCGTAATTCTTCTTTTCCAACTCCAGTTTGCGCTGGCTTCGTTCTGTGATGTCGCGATATTGGCAGAGCACCATATCTTCGTAGGGGCGCATGATGCACTTGAAGAAGTAGGTCTTGCTGTCGGTGGCAAGCTCATAGTTCCGGCTGGAGACTTCTCCTCGCAGAAGCACTTTCTTGAACTCCGGGTAGATTTGCCGGTAAGTGGAGGGTGGAAGCAGCTGGAGTAGGTTCTTGTCCAGCAACTGGTCTTCTGTCAGAAACCATAGGTTGACGTTGTGCACTGCGATGTCCACGCAAACTCCGTCCCGATCCAGTAGGATCATGGTGTCTGACGTCAAGTTCAACAGCTTTTCGGCATTCTCTGCCTTTTTCAGGATGTTTTTCATTTTTCTATCGGTTAAGCTCTTTGTGCCTTTTCCCATGCGCCATTGGTCTGTCCCCGGCGTTTGTACAGGTAGCTGAAGCCACGTATAACGTTGATATTCATAAAAAGGAAATAGTAGGGAATAAAAAGTATCTTGTTTTTGATACGTTTCTTAGACAGATAATACCCCCAGCTCGCCATGAGGTAGAACAATGTTTGCAAGAGCCAGATGACGGCATAGAACAAAGGAGAGTCTGTCGTAAAAATAAGAATTGTGTTCAGAGGAAGTAATGAGAATAGTAAAACAGGTGTCAGCGACCACCGTAGTACGCGGTGGGAGATGTATTGGAAACAAAATGTGCCGTAGCGCAACGGGTTGAGCAGTGTGCGCAGGCGCCAGACGGACTGTAAACCGCCGGCAGCGATCCGCACTTTCCGTTTTTCCTCTTCGTGCATGTCTGCCGAACCGCTTTCGGTGGCATAGGCATCGGCACAATAGGCGATGGTGTATCCGCGCATCACGATGCGCAGGGAGAGGATGAAATCGTCCAGCAAGGTGTCAGCAGGCATTTCCTCGAACAGTTCGCGGCGGATGGCGAACAGCTCGCCGGCTGCTCCTACTGCGGAGTAGAGGCGGGCATCGAGTTTCTTGAGAGCGGATTCGTATTTCCAGTAGAGGCCCTCGCCACCGGATGCGGCGTTGTCTTTGGCCTGTACGGCGATGCGCTTTTCTCCTGCCACGCAGCCCACTTCGGGGGTGACAAACGCATGCACTATTTCGCGCAATGCTTCGCGGTTGAGGTTCGTGTTGGCATCGGTGAAGACAACGAGCGGTGTGGTTACGAAGTGGATTCCCCGGTTCAGCGCAGCGGTTTTTCCCTGCCGTTGGGGCTGGTGGAGTACGGTGGCTTGCGGCCAGTGCGAAAGGCGTTCGTTGGTACGGTCGTTGCTGCCGTCCGTCACCCAAAGTATATGCAGTTTGTCGGCAGGATAGTCCAGAGCAAGGCAGTTGCGCATTTTCTCATCTACGACGTCTTCTTCGTTGTAGGCGGCGATGAACAGAGTCAGGTCGGGGAGGGAGTCATCTGTCGGTGGGGGTGTGGCGGCTGTTTTGCGAAAACATTCCTTCAGTTTGACAAGGGCATAGAGGAGCATTCCATAACCTATATATGTATAGAACACAATGAATAAGCCGATCCAAAAGATGATTTCGAGAACCCCCATCAGTATTAGAATATAAATAATTATCTTTCAGTAATTTGAGATTAACGTCCAAAGATATGTATAATCTTTTAGTGCTGCAAGGGAAAGGAGGAATATATTGTTGATTTATGGTGAGCGGTTAATCATCAATCATCAAATTGCCAATGTCAATTACCCAATTGTCAATGTTAATCATCCAATTGTCAATGTTGATTACAGAATTGTCAATGTCAATCACAGAATAATCCTTTTTCTTAAAAAGCCTCGGTCATGTTGAAGTAGAACAATGTTTGGTTGTTTACTGTGTTTTTACCCAAATCCAGACGCACGTTCATACGGGGCTGCACTTCGATGCGCAGGCCTACGCCATAGTTGGGCAGCACACCTTCAATCTTGCCCATGGTGGGGCCCATGAAGCCGCATCCGGTCCATGCCACGAAGCCGATGTGGTGCAGCATGCGCTTCATCCAGTTGCTCCGGTCGGTATTTATCATCTGGCGGTATTCGGCCATGATGACATGAGAGGATTTGTCACGATATTGTCCCATGTAGTAGCCGCGCAGGTCGAAGGGAGTGCCGGTCAGTGAATATTGGGTGAGGGGGACGTTGCCGAACACGTTTTTGCTTTGCGCTGTCCAGGCGAGCACCTTGCGGCGGCCTACGGACTTGTACTGGCGGTAGTCCATTTCCAGTCGGTAGAAGTTGTTGTCGCTGCCAAACGCCTTGCTGTACATCATACCCCGGAAGTCAAGGTAGACGCCTTTGTAAGCGTTGGCGGGGATATCGCGGCTGTCGTAGGTGAGGAGGAAGCCCAGGCCGGAGTTGAAGTTCTTGTAACCGCTTGCCGTACCGCCGGCTGCCACGTAGTCGGGTTCTTCTATGAGATGTTTGGCGGGATCGGTGATTTTGTCGTAGTTGATGTCCACTTGGGGGCCGGCAAACACGTTGCTTTCGCCCAAACGGAACAGAAACCAGGGATTGATTTGTATGCCGCTGTAACGATATTTGCTGGTGCTGTCGCTACGGATGTAATTCTTGTTCGTATTGTAGCCTATGCCGTAGAAGTTGTCTTCAGTGTTCTTGTAGACGAATTTTCCGAAGATGCGGAAGCGGTCGCCTTTAAAGAAGAGTTGCGGTTTCACCATCAGGTTGACGCCGCCCTTGAACATATAGGCTATGGACATCGGCAGCACCGAACGCAGTTGTGTGGTGTCGCCGGGATTCATACGGAAGGTCATCAGGGCGCTTCCGCCTATCAGCGCACCGAAGTCGGGTGTATAGCTTGGGCCACCCAATATGTTGTAATGGAAATTTCTGCGAGCCACCCTTTGTTTGCGCAGTTCCTTTTTGCTCAGTGCGGGAGTAGTGTCGTTGGTAACCGTAGGGGACTGTTCTTGTGCTGAAATACTTACAGTTGTCAGTATAATAGTAAATATACCCAGTATATATCTTTTCATATCGTACGAATGTGGCTGCAAAGAAAACTATTTTATTTGAATCGGTTTTTAGAAGAATAGATAATAAATCTAAAGAGGACGCTAAAATTATCAAAAAAGACATTACATTTGCCTTTTCATCGGTCTCGTGGTACGGAAAAATCCGTTCCGTAAGGTGAATTTGTTTGCCTTGCGGGATGAGACGGATCATCTCACGAGATGATTTTTGGGGGCTCGTGGGATGAATTTGTTTCTTATATCAACATACATAATACATACATATATACATCTTGACATGAATAAACGTTTTTTATCTGTAATTGTTTTTGGCACCGCACTGCTTTCGGTGCAGGCACAGGACGGCCAAGGCGGAATCACTTCTGCCATGCTCAGTCAAATCCAGCAAAGCTATCAAGGGACGGCGTCCGACAAGGCGCTGCGCAATGCCATTGGCAACAACGACATCCGCAAGTTGGCGCTCAATCAGGAGAACATGCAGGGCATGGATACCCATTTCTCCATTAAGGTGGACTCCAAAGGCATCACCGACCAGAAGTCCTCAGGGCGTTGCTGGCTCTTCACAGGGCTGAATGTGATGCGTGCCAAAGCCCTTGCACGCTATGGTTTCCGGTCTTTCGAGTTCTCGGAGATATATCCTTTCTTTTGGGACCAGCTGGAGAAGTCCAACCTTTTCCTGCAAGGCATCATCGATACTGCGGAAAAGCCGTTGGACGACAAAACAGTGGAGTGGTTGCTGAAACATCCGTTGAGTGACGGAGGCACATTCACCGGAGTGGCGGATATCGTTTCCAAATACGGCCTTGTGCCCAAGTGTGCCATGCCGGAGACCAACAGTAGCGAGAACACCGCCCGTATGGCCAATCTCATTTCTCTGAAGCTGAAGGAATACGCCCTCCGGCTTCGTGACCTTGCTGCCAAAGGCGCCAAGCCTGCCGCCCTGGAGAAGGAGAAAACCGCCATGCTCGGCACTGTCTACCGTATGCTGGTGCTGAACCTGGGCGTTCCGCCTACGGAGTTCGACTACGTGCGCACCGACGCACAAGGCAACCCGGTGGAGACGGAACATCACACCCCGATGTCTTTCCTTGAGAAGTATGGCGACAAACAACTGCTCACCAACTACGTGATGCTGATGAACGATCCCAGCCGCGAGTATTACAAATGCTATGAGATTGACTACGACCGCCACCGCTACGACGGCAAGAACTGGACTTACGTCAACCTGCCCGTAGAGGACATCAAGCAAATGGCCATTGCTTCTCTGAAAGACAGCACCATGATGTATTTCTCCTGCGACGTGGGTAAGTTTCTGAACTCGGAACGCGGTCTGCTTGATGTGAAAAATTATGACTACGAATCACTCATGGGAACCACCTTCGGAATGGATAAGAAGCAACGCATCCAGACCTTCTCCAGCGGCTCCTCGCATGCCATGACGCTGATGGCTGTGGATTTGGATAAAGACGGGAAGCCGGTCAAATGGATGGTTGAGAATAGTTGGGGCGCCGACAGCGGCTATAAAGGCCACCTCATCATGACGGACAACTGGTTCGACGAATATATGTTCCGCCTGGTAGTGGAAACCAAATATGTCCCCGCTCAAATAATGGAACTTTTCAAACAAAAACCTGTCCGCCTGCCGGCATGGGACCCGATGTTTGCAGAAGAAAAAGATTAGTGGTTAGTGATTAGTGATCTCTCCGTCCTAATCGCTATTCACTCTTCTCGTGTTCGTTAACGAAAGGAATTACGGAAATTTCTCCGTAATTCCTTTCTTTTTTGCTACTTATTCACATTCTTTTTTGCTACTTTTGCGGGCAAATTAATGAAACCATTATTTTATATAAACGCATGGCAAATGTAATTAAGTTACGCAAAGGCCTTGACATAAACCTGAAAGGTAAAGCTGCCGAAGAGTTCATGTCTGTGAAAGAGCCGGGATTCTACTCGTTGGTTCCCGATGATTTTACAGGTATCACTCCGAAAGTGGTGGTGAAAGAACAGGAGTATGTAATGGCCGGGGGACCCTTGTTTATCGACAAGAATCATCCTGAATTGAAATTTGTTT
>ERZ838483.411-NODE-411-length-54433-cov-5.761687_pt1 | contig 54433 bp, 55 predicted proteins | sample MGYA00519939_ERZ838483 | MGnify/ENA primary metagenome ERZ838483 (study PRJEB31850, sample SAMEA3708836) | human gut metagenome | biome: human gut; feature: human-associated habitat; material: faeces | place: China | collected 2014 ...
CAGGCTGCTTTTTGAATCGGATGAAGTTATGCGTGCTCGGCCTCGTATTTTTTCAGGAACTCCACTAGAGCCTCCACGCCCTCCTTGGGCATGGCATTGTAGATGGATGCCCGGAGACCGCCGACGCTCTTGTGGCCTTTCAGGTTGTCGAAACCGGCGGCTTTGGTAGCGGCCACCACCTCGGCGTCCTGCTCCTTGGAGGGGGAGACGAAGGGAACATTCATATAGGAGCGATCCTCTTTCCGAACAGCGCCGGTGAAGAACTTGCTCTGGTCCAGAAAATCGTACAGGATCGCAGCCTTTTCCGCGTTCCGCTTCGCCATGGCCTCCAGACCGCCGTTGGCCAGCAGATACTTGAACACCTTGCCGCAGCAGTAGATGGCCCAGCAGTTAGGGGTGTTGTAGAGAGAATCGGCGTCTGCATGGGTCTTGTAGCGGAGATAGGTGGGAACGAATTCCGGCACATCGTCCCGGATCAGATCCTCCCGAATAATGACGATGGCCATACCGGCGGGGCCTACGTTCTTCTGGACACCGGCCCAGATCAGGCCGTATTTGCTGACGTCGCAGGGGCGGGAGAGGAACATGGAGGACTGATCCGCCACCAGAATCTTTCCCCTGGTATCGGGCAGGTGATGCCATGTGGTGCCGTGGATGGTTTCGTTTTCGCAGATATAAACGTAGTCTGCATTATCGGGAATATCCAGATCGGAGCAGTCGGGAATGTAGCTGAAATTCTTGTCGGCGGAGGAGGCGACCACCTTTACCTCACCGTAGCGCTTGGCTTCGGCAATGGCCTTTTTGCTCCAGGCACCGGTTTCCACATAGCAGGCCACGCCATTTTTCATCAGATTCATGGGAACCATGGCAAACTGCACCGTGCCGCCGCCCTGAACGAAAAGAATTTTATAGTTTTCGGGAATGTTCATCAGCGTCCGCAGATCGGCCTCGGCTTCTGCCAGAATGTCCTGAAACACCTTGGAGCGGTGGCTCATCTCCATGACGCTCATACCGCTGCCGTGGTAATTCAGCACCTCGGCGGCAATCTCCTCCAGAACCGGCTCCGGCATCATGGCAGGGCCGGCAGAAAAATTGTAAACGCGATCGTATTTCACAGGAAAGACTCCTTCCAAACGCAGAATTACGCAATGCGCTCTTTCATTATACGGCGGGATCCCCGCGGAAATCAACGGATAAAGCGGAAAAAAAGGGCGGAGAAAAGCCTGTCGCTCCGGCAAAACCCACAAGAAAACACACCTTTTTTATAAAAAAGATTTTTTTGTAAAAAAGGATTGACGAGTGTGCTGGAATATGGTAAAATTCTCATTACCTGTGAAAAAGGGCTTTTTCGTCGTGCGTTTTTTCGCTTTTCGCGCAGCAGAAAACCTTTTCAAATCTACAGGGAGGCAGTCGGTATCCCCGGCACGCCGGGCATGATACCAATAATAAGGAGGTGCCGTTAATGCGCGTAAAGGTCACTTTGAGATGCAATGAGTGCAAGCAGAGAAACTACAATACGATGAAGAACAAGAAGAATACCCCGGACAAGCTTGAACTGAACAAGTATTGCCGCTTCTGCAAAAAGCACACGCTCCACAGCGAAACCAAGTAAGAGCGGATTACTGAGAAAGGGCGTGTAGTTTTTTATGGCAGAAGAAGCGAAGAAGAAGCGCGGAACGTGGTTCCGTGAGATGAAAAGCGAATTGAAGAAGGTCACCTGGCCCAATAAGGAGACTGTACTGAAGAATACCGGCACCGTGCTGCTGTGCTCCCTGCTCATCGGCGCGTGCATCTGGATTTTCGACGGCGTGGCTTACTCCCTGGTTCAGCTGATCCTCAGCGTGTTCAAAGGTTAAGGAGAACCGCGATGTCGGAAAACGCGAAGTGGTATGTGATTCATACCTATTCCGGTTATGAAAATGCCGTTAAAACCAGCATTGAAAAGTTCGTCAATGGCCGCGGCATGGAGGATATGATCCTGCAAATGGAGATCCCCGTGGAGACCGTGAAAGAGGTCACCGAGTCCGGCGAGACGAAGGAAGTCGAACGGAAGGTATTCCCCGGCTATGTGCTGGTAAAGATGGTCATGACGGACGATACATGGCATCTGGTGCGGAATGTCCGCGGTGTCACCGGCTTTGTCGGCAGTGCCAACAAGCCCATCCCCCTGACGGAGGAGGAAGTGCTTGCCATGGGCATGGAAAAGCATGAGATCGTTGTGGGCTACAACGTCGGCGACCATGTCCGCATTGTGGACGGGCCGTTTGCAAACCTCACCGGTGTTGTGGAAGAGATCGAACCCGAAAAGAATCAGGTCAGCGTTATGGTTTCCATGTTCGGCCGTGAGACCCCCGTGGAACTGGAGCTGGATCAGGTGGAAGTCCTGGCCTGATCGTTCCCGCCGGGATCCCCGGCAAACAGTGGGAGGGGCTTGGCCCCGCCAAAGACGGACGGCTGTCCGCCACCACATTTATGATTTAGGAGGTGCTACTCCGTGGCACAGAAGATTACTGGTTATGTAAAACTGCAGATCCCCGCAGGCAAGGCGACTCCTGCTCCCCCGGTCGGCCCCGCTCTGGGCCAGCACGGCGTCAACATTGCCGCTTTCACCAAGGAATTCAACGAGCGCACCAAGAATGACATGGGCCTGATTATCCCCGTGGTCATCACTGTGTACGCTGACCGTTCCTTCACCTTCATCACCAAGACGCCCCCCGCGGCCGTCCTGATCAAGAAGGAGTGCAACATCGAGTCTGGTTCCGGCGTTCCCAACAAGACCAAGGTTGCCACCATCTCCAAGGCTTCCGTTCAGAAGATCGCTGAGATGAAGATGCGCGATCTGAACGCCGGCAGCCTGGAGGCCGCTATGAGCATGATCGCCGGTACCGCCCGTTCCATGGGCGTCGTAGTGGGCGACTAACTGAAATAACAGCCGTGCGGTCATAGACCGCTCGATACAGTGGGAGGACTTGTTCCGAAGAACCACTATGAGGAGGAATAACATTGTTTAGAGGCAAGAAATATCAGGAGAGCGCCAAGCTGATCGACAAGAGCGCTCAGTATGAAGCCGCTGAGGGCATGGACCTCATCTGCAAGACCGCTAAGGCCAAGTTTGACGAGACTGTTGAGCTTCACGTGAAGCTGGGCGTTGACTCCCGTCACGCTGACCAGCAGGTTCGCGGCGCAATCGTGCTGCCCCACGGCACCGGCAAGACTGTCCGCGTGCTGGTGTTCGCCAAGGGCGATAAGGCTGAGGCTGCCAAGGCTGCCGGCGCCGACTTCGTTGGCGATATGGATCTGGTGGAAAAGATCCAGAAGGAAAACTGGTTTGATTTCGATGTGGTCATCGCCAGCCCTGACATGATGGGCGTGGTGGGCCGTCTCGGTAAGGTGCTGGGCCCTAAGGGTCTGATGCCCTCTCCCAAGGCCGGTACCGTGACCCCCGATGTTGCCAAGGCCGTTCAGGAGTCCAAGGCCGGTAAGATCGAGTATCGTCTGGACAAGACCAACATCATTCACTGCCCCATCGGCAAGGTGTCTTTCGGTGCCGAGAAGCTGGCCGACAACTATAACGCCATTATGGGCGCGATCGTCAAGGCCAAGCCCGCTACTGCCAAGGGCCAGTATATCAAGAGCTGCGTCGTCGCCTCCACCATGGGCCCTGGCGTGAAGATGAACACCGCAAAGATGATCTGATGATGCAGGCGGGGGAGTTCGATCTTCCACCTTGCATACAACTCCGCCCCCGCCGTGCGTATTCGCCTGTGCGAGACGCTTGAAATTTGCGGGGCGAGGAGGATCGCTCGTCAGGCTGTGCTCTGATGAGAGATGTGATCATTCCGTTGGACGGAAGGAGTGGAGACGCTGCTTCCGCAGAAACGGAAAATGATATTGAATTTTGCAAAAATACTTGACATTTTAGCAAAATTTGATATAATAACAGTCGCGTTCCAAAGACAGCAGGTGGAGGAAACTCCGTAAGTCCTGCCGAGGATGGCAAAATCTTTTGATGATGCTTTTCTGTCCTCATGTCTTTTGGCATGGGGACAGTTCCTTTTTAGAACGCCTCTGATTCAGGCGGACGGAGGTCCGCCGCAAATTCTCATGGAGGTGAAACCAAGTTATGCCTAACGCAAAGGTCCTTTCCGAGAAGCAGGCAATCGTTGCCGAGCTGACCGAGAAGATCCAGAAGGCTACCGCAGGCGTCATTGTCGACTACAAGGGTATTACCGTTGAGGAAGACACTGCGCTGCGTAAGGAGTGCCGTGAGGGCGGCGTGGATTATGCGGTTGTGAAGAACACCCTGCTGCGCTTTGCTTTCAACAACACTGGCCTGAACGATCTGGATGATCTGCTGAACGGCAGCACTTCTCTGGCTCTGGCCGCTGATCCCGTGGCTCCCGCCCGTGTCATGGCTGACTACGCCAAGAAGCTGGATGGCAAGTTCGAGATCAAGGGCGGCTTCATGGACGGTAAGCCCGTCGATCTGGCCACCATCAACTCTCTGGCTGCAATTCCCCCGCTGCCCGTTCTGCAGGCTCAGGTTCTGGGTACCATGCTGGCTCCCATTACCGGTTTGGCTGTCGTTCTGAAGCAAATCGCCGAGAAGCAGGGCGCTCCCGCCGAGGAAGCTGCTGCTGAAGCTCCCGCTGCTGAATAAGCAGCACTCAACCCACACTAACAAAAAATAACTATTAGGAGGCAAATACAATGTCTGAGAAAGTTACCGCTATGATCGAAGAGATCAAGGGTCTCACTGTTCTGGAACTGTCCGAGCTGGTTCACGCTCTGGAGGAAGAGTTCGGCGTTTCTGCCGCTGCTATGGCTGCTCCCGCTGCTGGCGGTGCTGCTCCCGCTGCTGAGGAGAAGACCGATTTCGACGTGGTTCTGACCGGCTTTGATGCCGCTGCCAAGATCAAGGTCATCAAGGTTGTCCGCGAGATTACCGGCCAGGGTCTGGCTGAGGCTAAGGCTACCGTTGAGGGCGCTCCCAAGACCCTGAAGGAAGGCGTCTCCAAGGAGGATGCCGAGGCTCTGAAGAAGCAGATCGAAGAGGTCGGCGGCAAGGTCGAGCTGAAGTAATCAGCTTTTCCTGCACTGCAATCTTGCATAAAGGGAACCCCGCATCTGGTTACAGATGCGGGGCCTTTTTATGTGCGGACGAATCTGCGGCAATGTGCATAGAAAACAGAAGCGGTTTATGGTTGAAATGTTAAAAAAGTAAAAAGGAATTGAGAAATGCGGGAGAGCGCTGTATAATAAGAAATGTCAGGTGAAAAGTGCAAACTTTTCGCTGTTTCCAAAAACGAAAACGAATCCAACACAGAAAAAAATTCCTGTTTCTGAAAAGTAGAGGAGGACGTCCAAATGGCTTCTTATGATTCCCTGATTATCGGCGAGATCGCAGAGGATACCAATGTGGACTATGACGGCACCGTGGTTCATGCGGTTGGCGGCGCGGTATATTACTCCGGCTTCGCCGCAGCCAATATCGGACACAAGATCGCAGTATTGCCCAAAGCGGATACTGCAAAAATAGACCTGAAAGCGGCGTTTGCCAAAGCGACCAACATTACCGTCTACCCACTTCACAGCCGGAACTCCTTCGTCACAAAGAATGTCTACCATACGCCGGATCGGGAGCGCCGTACCTCCACGGTGGACAGCGCCATTGACCCGTATCGGCCGGAAGAAGTTCCGGAGGAGATCCATGCCAAAATTTGGCATTTGGCCGGCTTGATCCGGGGGGATATTCCAGACGAGATGATTCCCTATGCGGCGCAGCGCGCGATGGTGGCTGTGGACGTCCAAACCATGATCCGCTGTCTGGAAAACGGCGGAATGGTGTACCATGATTGGGCGGCAAAGAAGGAACTGCTGCCGTACATCCGTTTCCTGAAAACCGATGCTGCCGAGGCAGAGGTACTCACGGGCCTGACAGACCGGGTGGAAGCCGCCAAGGTGCTCTATTCATGGGGCGCTAAGGAAGTTTTGATTACCCATAATACAGAGGTACTGGTCTATGATGGTCAGGAGATCTACACCTGTCCCATCAAGGCGCGAAACCTTTCCGGCCGCACCGGCCGGGGGGATACCACCTTTGCCTGCTATATCAACGAGCGGCTCAGCAAGGATATCCCGACGGCGCTGAAAACGGCCACCGCGCTGGTTTCCCTGAAAATGGAGACGCCGGGGCCCTATATGGGAACTCGCGCGGATCTGGAGGCTTACGAAAAGGAATTTTTTTAGGAGCGGACATGAACGGCAATAGGGAAGCGTTGAAGAACCTTCAGCAGCAGACTTTGGAGAAAAGGCGGCTGGATGCCAGACTCCGTGAGCTGTATGCACAGAGGGAGACGCTGAAAAAGCAGACGGAGGTGCTGGAACAGGCAAGACAGAAAGAGCAGGCGGATGTTGACCGGCTGGAGGGCCGCAGTCTGGCGGCGTTCTTCTATTACACAGTGGGGCGGCTGGATGAGAAGCTGGACAAGGAGCGGCAGGAGGCATATGCGGCTCAGGTCAAATACGATGCGGTGGCGCGGGAACTGGCGGCAGTTGAAGAGGATGCCGCCCGCTGCGAGGCGCGGTTAACTCAGCTGGAAGGCTGCGAACAGATATATGAGACGGCGCTGGCAAAGAAGGCTGCGGCTCTCCGGGAATCCGGCAGCGCTGCGGCGCAGGAGCTTTTGGAAGCGGAAGCCCGGATCGCCGGTCTGGAGGAACAGCTCAGGGAGATCCGGGAAGCCGCAGACGCCGGAGAAGCGGCTCTGGACGCCGCAGGTCAGGTTCTTGAGACACTGGACAGCGCAGAGGGTTGGAGCACTTGGGACATACTGGGCGGCGGCCTGCTGGCGGATCTTGCCAAGTATGAGGAGCTGGACAACGCACAGGAGCAGGTGGAACAGCTTCAGGAGAAGCTGCGGCAGTTCAAAACAGAGCTGGCAGACGTCACGATAGAAGCGGAGCTTCAGGTCAGCGTAGATGGTTTCCTGCGCTTCGCGGACTTTTTCTTTGATGGGCTGTTTGCGGATCTGGCTGTTATGGAGCATATCAATGATTCGCAGGAGAAGATACGAAGTACCCAAAAGGAAATTCAGGCGGTGCTGGAACGGCTGACCGCCATGCGGGAGGAGATGTCTGCGGCCCTGGATAGAGAACGCGAACGGGCGGATCGAATCACGGTGGACACCCCGCTCTGACGATGCGGACTGTGTAGAAACGGATTACTCTGACAGCGCGAGACTGCTCCGGCAGTACGAATATAAAACCGCACCTCATGGATACCCATGAGGTGCGGTTTTTAGCAGACAGGGGAGAGACGCCTATTTCAGAACCCGGACGCAGCCCTCGATCAGACTCAGGGACACGGTATCGCCCACGCTGAAACGCTCCGTCAGCTGGGGGTTGTAGACCTCCACGATGATGGGCTGCTCACCAAGCATGACCTCGTACTCAATTTTGGCACCGTAATAGGTGGCGCGGGAAACGGTGCCGGGGAGCTGCCCCGCATCTCTGGTGAGGACAAAGGACTCAGGACGCACCGTCAGGCAGCAGGCGCCGCCCTCCGCCACGCCGTCCATCTTGCCGGGCGCAGGGATGGAGAAGGTCTTGCCGTTGACTTCCACCAGCGCAGCCTGCCCGTCGCGGCCCTTGAAGATGCCGTCGATGAAGTTGGCCTTGCCGATGAAGTTCGCCACAAAACGGCTGGCGGGCTGCTCGTAGATCTCCTGTGGCGTACCCTGCTGGCAGATAACGCCGTCCTTCATGATGATGACCTTATCGGAGATCGCCATGGCTTCGGACTGGTCGTGGGTGACATACAGGGAAGTGATGCCCAGACGCTGCTGGAGCGCCCGCAATTCATCCCGCATACTCTCCCGGAGCTTGGCGTCCAGATTGGACAGCGGCTCGTCAAACAGCAGCACGGAAGGCTCAATCACCACGGCGCGGGCCAGCGCCACGCGCTGTTGCTGGCCGCCGGAGAGCTGATTGGGGAACCGCTTTTCCATTCCCTTGAGCTGCATCAGCTCCACCACGTTGTTGGTGCGCTGGATGATCTCATCCTGCGGCAGCTTGGCTACCCGCAGGCCGTAGGCAATATTTTCCCAGATATTCAGGTGGGGGAAAAGGGCGTAGGACTGGAACACCATGGAAATGCCCCGCTTGTTGGGGGGAATTTTGGCAACGTCTCGTTCGCCGATAAACACATTGCCGCTGGTGGGATACTCAAAGCCGGAGATCATCCGCAGGGTGGTGGTTTTGCCGCAGCCGGAGGGGCCCAGCAGCGTCACCATCTCACCGTCCTTGATTTCCAGATTGATGTGGTCAACAGCCACGAAATCCTTGCCGGTATCAGGCTGCTGGAAGATTTTCGTTACGTCCTTCAGGACCACGCCGGAGCTTTTCTTGCTGAAGTCCAGCTTATCATTTTCATGGCTCATTTTGATTCCTCCGTATTCGATTTAGCTTGCGGCACCTTGGAACGGGGCGCCAGCAGGAAGTTGATGACAGCGTTGAACAGGCCGATGAACACCAGCAGGATGCCTACCATCATGGTAACGAAGGCTGCTGCCTGACCGTATTTGGCCATGTCGAACAGGGAATAGATGTTGCTGGTGACCAGCTTCCACCGGGGAGAGACCAGGAAAATGACTGCGCTGACGGCGGTGATCGCCTTGGTGAAGGAGTAGACAATGCCGGAGAAGAAAGCGTTTTTCAGCATGGGCAGTGTGATGCGGCGGAAAGAGTAGCCGGTGTCAGCGCCCAGAATGGTGGAGGCCTCCTCAATGGAGTTGTCGATCTGCAGCAGAGTCGTGGTGCCGGACTCGATGGCCACAGGCATATTACGGAATGTAAACACGATCACCAGAATAATGCCGGTGCCGGTGAGGGCCAGCGGCTTGGAGTTGAAGCCCAGAATATAGCTGATACCCAGCACGGTACCGGGAACGGCGAACATCAGAACGGAGGAAACTTCAATGAAGCGCTTGCCGTAATAATTCCGCTTGGCGGTGATGTAGGCGATGACCATGCCCAGCAGGCCGCCGATGATGGCGGAGATCAGGCCCAGCGTCATGGAGTTCTTCAGGCTGTCCCAGCCGTATTGAAGGGCCTTGTGGTACTGATCCAGCGTCAGGGAGAAGTCTACGCCCCATGTGCGGACAAAGGAGGCGAAGATCACAGTGCCGTAGAACAGGATGATGATGGCGGAAACGATCAGGCAGAAAGCAAACAGCGGCCACTTGATATGGGGTTCGTTGATGAGCTTTCGGGCCTGCGTGGGCTTGCCGGTAACGGTGACGAAGCTCTTTTTATTGACCCAGTATTTATTGAGAAGATACGCGATGACCGCAGGCAGAAGCAGAAGCAGCGCCAGCACGGAGCCTTTACGCATATCGTAACTGCCGGTGATAATGTTGTAGACTTCAATGGAGAGCGTGGTGTAATCGCCGCCGATGGTAGCCGGATTGGAGAAATCCTCCAGAGACTGGATAAACACCAGCAGCGCGCCGGAAATGATGCCGGGGAGAGACAGGGGGAATGTTACCGTCCAGAAGGTTTTCCAGCGGCCAGCGCCCATGTTGCAGGCGGCGTCCTCCACGGATGCGTCGATGGAGGACAGAATACCGGAGAGCGTCAGGTAGGCGATGGGGAAGAAGCTCATGACCTGCACAACGATCAGGCTCTTCATGCCATACACGCTGCTGCCGGTAATGCCCAGCAGGTTCTTGGAGATCAGCCCCTGCTTGCCGAACAGGAAGATGATGGACAGGGACAGCACAAACGGCGGGGAGAGGATGGGAAGGGTTGCCATGGTCTTGAAAAAGCCCTTTCCGGGGATATTTACGCGGGTGACTGTGTAGGCGAATACATAGCCGATGAACGTGGCGATCACGGCCACGATCAGGCCCAGCGCCATGGTGCGGCCAAATACCTTGCCGTACCGGGGCGTTTGCAGAATGGCGATCAGATTGGCCAGAGAGAACGCGCCGGTCTCGTCTGTAAGGCTGTAGATCAGCGTTTTGGCCAGAGGATAGATGACGAACAGCAGCAAAAGCGCAAATGAAAGGATGATGGCGATCAGCAGAAGCGGCTGCTGCAGGATCATCTTCGTTTCATTGAGGCGCTTTGCGCGGGTAGTGGCATTTGCCATGAGCGTTCCTCCTGAGTGAGAGTGTCAAAAAACGGAGACCGTTTGCACGGCCTATGGAAAGCAGTAGGGTCTTGGAATGACAGGGGCCTCCTCCCTGACGGGGAGGAGGCCCGTTTGCAGGAATCAGAATTCAGTTGAAACTTCCGGGATTAGCCCTCAGGCTTGGTTGCGATCTTGGTCTCGAACTGCTCGCAGTACTCGCTCTTGACGCTGGCAGCCCAGACAGCGTCGTAATCAATGACGGGAACCTGATCCAGCGTCACCAGACCGTCGGCTACGGGGGCGTCGGTGTTGGTGGGAACGCGGAAGGAGTCGTTTTCGGCGTAGCAGGACTGACCGGCCTCGGAAGTCATCCAGTCGATGAACTTCTTGGCGTTCTCCTGCTCGTCAGCCTTGCCGCCCTTGATGAGCGCCATGGCGCCGACCTCATAACCGGTGCCGTCGGTGGGGAAGCTCAGCTCGATGTGGTAGCCTTCGGGAGTCAGCTGCAAAGCGTCGTGGGAGAAGGTCAGGGCGATGGCAGCCTCACCGATGGCAACGGCGTTGGGAGCAGCGGAGCCGGATTTGGTGTACTGGCTCATGTTCTCATTCAGCTTTTCCATGTAATCCCACACCTGATCGTCGCCCTTGAGCTGGACCAGCGTGGCCAGAACAGTGTAGGCGGTGCCGGAGGTGGCGGGGTGCGCCATAATGACTTCGCCCTTGAATTCGGGCTTCAGCAGGTCATCCCAGCTGGTGGGATATTCCAGACCCTTTTCGGCGAACCAGTCGGCGTTGCAGGCGAAAGCGATGCAGCCCACATAGATGGGATTCCAGGTGCCGGTGGGATCCAGATAGGCTTCGGGGGTCTTATCCAGATTAGGGGACTGATAAGGCTCCAGCAGCCCCTTATCCACGGCGGCGATGTAGTTATCCGTGGAGCCGCCGAACATCAGCGTTGCCTGCGGGTTGTCCTTTTCGGCTTCCACGCGGGTCAGCATTTCACCGGCGGAAAGACGGACATAATTGATCTTGATGCCGGTCTCTTCTTCAAATTTGTTGAAATAGTAGATGACTTCGCTTTCAGGAAATGCGGTGTAAACGGAGAGTTCCTTACTGCCGGAGGATTCGGCAGGCTGCTCGGTCTGGGTGTCATCGGTGTTGGCGGAGGAATCGCCGGTACTGCTGCCGCCGCAGGCGGTGAGTGCCAGCAGACTGGTAGCGGCCAACAGGGCGGCAAACAGACGCTTGGTGGATTTCTTCATAAATCGTTTCTCCTTTTCAGCCAAATTTCTATTTCGATCCCCGCATGGGGGAGGGAAACCATGATAAAAAGCCTTATCCAAGACGGCACATGGCCCACACGGCGTTGTGATCGGACAGCTCTGCGCCCTGAAAACGCGCCAGAGCGGAATCGGGTCTGGCGTATGTAAAGTCCTCTCTGGCGGTGGAGATCATCCGGCTCTCCGAGGCGGAAGCCCCTTTCAGAAGGATCCAGTCCAGCCGCAGGGGGAGGAAGCTGCCGTCCGGCAGGGGCTTGCGGCGGGTAAGACGCGGTTCTTTGGGGACGATCTCGTAACCGTCTGCGGCGCACATGGGCAGCAGAGGCTCAAATTCCCCCACGTCCTCCAGACAGCGGCGGCGAAGGGCGGGATCTGCGGCAATGGCGCCGATATCCTCCTTGGCGCGGCCATCGAACGTGTTGGTGTTCAGGTCACCGCCGAGGATCAGGGGCATATCGGGCAGCTCCCTGCGGACGGCTTCCAGAATGGCAGCCATCTGCGCCTGGCGGCCCTCGCCATGGGTACGGTTTTCCAGATGGATGGATACAGCGCCCACCGGCTGACCGCCAACGTCCAGCTCCGCGTAGACCGCCAGCCGGCTGCCGATGCGCTTTTGACGGTCAAAGTACCAGTTGTACTGCTCCGGCAGGCGGATCACGCCTGCCCGGCGGATCGGCCAGCGGGAAAAGACTGCGTTGCCGTGGAAGCCTTTTGCATTTTCGTCGTTTACCAGTTCGATAAACTCCAAGCCCCAGGCATAGTTCAGACCAAATGCCTGCGCCAGCTCTCTGGCGGTGTTCTTGTTGCCGGAACGGGCGCAGCCGTCATCCAGCTCGTTGGCGAGGATCACATCAAAAGGCTGAATATCCGGGCAGTCCCGGAGAAATTCCTGAATTTCCGGCAGGTTGACGCCCCGCTCCATATTGAACATCAGGACGCCCAAGGCCTTTGGAACCTGTGCGGGCGGCGCAACAAAATTGTCGGTCTCTGCCTGAGAGAACTGGGAGATCATGGCCATGACCTCTGTCTGCGGTCTGGTGTCCAGCAAAGCGCCCAGACGCTTGCGCTCTTCAAGAGGAATCCCTTGCATGATATGCTCCTTTTTCATATTTTACGGCAGGAGGAGCGGATCATCAGCTCCGGCTGCAAGATATCTGTGGTTTGACGGCAATCTCCGCCGATTTTTTCCAGCAGCCGCTGGACAGCCAGCCGCCCTGTGCGGAATTTCTGTTGGGAAACGGAGGTCAGCGCGATATATGGCAGCCGCCCGAAGTCCGTATTGTCAAAGCCGATGATGGAAAAGTCCCGCGGGGCTTCCAGCCCCAGTTCGGCGGCGGCGTCCAGAATCTGCATGGCGGTCACATCGGAGTAGGCCAGAATGGCGTCCGGCGGTGCGGCATTGCGGAACAGCTTCAGGGTGGCTTCCCTGCACCATGGCCCCATATCAACGGTCTCTTTCTGCGCGGTATAAATGGCGGGGGTCAGGCCGTGCTGTTCCATGGCCTGACAGTACCCGGCCTGCCGCAGCGCAAGGGTGCGGGAATTTTGTCCGCCGCCTAAAAACACGATCCGCCGATGCCCCAGACGGTACAGATACTGCACCGCGTCTCTGGTGCCGCTGGCGCTGTCGGATTCCACATAGCTGCAATCCGGGCCGTGGTTATTGCCGATGTAAACGCAGGGGGTGTCTGCCAGCAGCTCTCTGTGCCGCAGCTGGGAAGCAGGGGAATTGGCTACCAGCAAAAGGCCGTCTACCCTTTGAGAGAGCATCCTGTCCACAGCTTCCAGCTCCAGCTCCGGATCGTATTGGGAATTGATCAGGAGAACACTGAAGCCCTTTTCGGCAGCAAACGCCTCAATGACGGTAAAGAGCGCGGAAAAATACGGGTTGCTTACATCCGGCACGATTACGCCGATGGTACGGCTCTGCTCTCCGGCCAGACTCTGGGCGGTGAGATCCGGGACGTACCGCAGCCGCAGGCAGGCATCCTTTACAGCCTGCCGGGTCTGCTGGCTGATGAGGGCGTGTCCCTTCAAAGCGCGGGAGACAGTAGAAGGGCTGACGCCGGCCTCTCTGGCCACATCCCGAATTGTTACCCGTTTCATATGTACCACTCCGATGCACGGCTGCCGTAAAGAAGAACGGCTGTTGCACAAATCACTGCAACCGTTTTCTCTGTTAAGCTTAACAGTTTTTGTATAAACCGTCAAGAAGAGCTGAGTGTTTTCTACAGAATCATTGAAATTCAAGAAAAAATTTTGTGCGTTTAGACGAACGCGAAACAACTTGTCATTCCCTTGTAAATATATTATGATGGAAAAAACGAGAGTGTACAGAGATGTACTTGAGACATTTTTCTGGAAAATCCGCAAAAGGTGCAAACGTTTTCTATGGGGGTGTTTTTGCTGAAACCGATTACGATCAAGGAAATTGCCCGTATGGCAAACGTCTCCTGCGCCACGGTATCCCGCACCCTCAACGGCGGCCCCGGCGTCAGTCAGGAACTGCGGGGGCGGATTTTTCAGCTTTGCCGGCAGCACGGGTATCGGAAAAATCTGGTAGCCAGAAGGCTCAGCGCTTCCCACTCCGGCCTGATCGGCTGTATTCTTTCGGATATGAACAACCCGCTTTTTGCGGAATTTGCGTTGGCGCTGGAGAAGGCGGCGCACTGTTTGGGCTTGCAGGTCATGTTCTGCCAGAGTCAGGTAGAAAACCCCAATTTTTCCCGGACGCTGGAGCTTCTCATTGGCCACAGGGTGGATGGGGTGATTCTTGCAAGTTCCTCCCGTCAGGTGCAGGCAGCCGTTCGGCCCTACGCAGATCAGATCCCAATCGTCATTCAGGGGACGCTGTCGCCGGATGTGACGGGGATTCCCGCCGTCAGTGTGGACTGTGCGAAAGCGGGGCGGGAAGTGGCCCGGTATTTTTACCAACTGGGACATCGGCGGGCTGCTTTCCTCGGCCTGCGGGAAAATAACAGCGCCATGTGTCAGCGTTACCGCGGATTTTCGGAAATGGCGGCAGAGCTGGGCATATCTGTCCGGGTGGTAGTGAACCCGGAGCAGCGATCCACGACCAATGTGGGCTATCAGCTGGGGCGGTGCCTCCTGTTTGACGACATGAGGGAGACGGCTATCTTTGCAGGCTCTGACAATGTGGCGCTGGGATTCTTGGCAGCTGCAAGGGAATTCTGCGTCTCTGTGCCGGAGGAGGTCTCGCTGGTGGGCTTTGACAATATCAGCCATGCCGCCATGCACCATGTCCGGCTGACTACGTTTGATCCCGGAAATCAGGTTCTGGCAGAGCAATCCCTGCAACGGCTTCTGCGGTGTCTGGAACCCGGCGGCGACGGGCAGGAAACGCTGCTGATCCCGCCGGTTTTTGTGGAGCGGAATACCTGTGCGCCGCCAGCCCGGACACGGCAGGAAGCCTGAAAACAGGGGGGGCAAAGCATCCCTGCGGATTGGGGGACAGGAACCTGCATTACCTCGTTGAATTGCAAATACTGTAAAGTGTATACCCATTACAATATAAACGGTTTATCCTGCGATGCGGCCGCAGGCGGAAACGATCTGTCAGGCGGCAAACCGCTTTCTGCGGGCTGACTGAGAGACAGCAACGCCCCATCTGCTTTTAGCAGATGGGGCGTTGTGCGGTTGAGGATTCACTTTTTGGCGGCCTTGGCCAGCAAAGCCAGTCCCTCCGGGGATTTCAGCACCTCCAGTACGGTCTCCCGCACCAGCGCCTTGAAGGAGTCGCTTTTCAGCAGGGCGCTGAAAACGGCGCCGTCACTCTTGCTGTCTCCGGACTGCGCCACCACAGCTGCCGTGGCCTTGCGGACAGCTTTGGGCAGCACCACGGGATCTTCCGCAGGGACGGCTCCGCTGAGCCAGTTATCCATGCTGGTGGGATCGTCTGTCTCACCGCGGAGATAGGCGATGGACACGCCGAAAGCACTGGCCAGCTTTTGCTGCTGCTCCTGCGTGGGGGTCTGACGGCCGGTTTCAAATTTTTCAATGGACAAACGGGGCAGGCCCAGCGCCGCTGCCAGCGCAGGGCGGCTCATGGCCTTCTTTGTCCGCAGTTCTTCAATCCGCTGTGCCATAGTAACCATGGAATTTCCTCCTTATGCAGTAAAAGGCGTTTGCTTTGGATTCAACTGGGGTGGCTGTGATGTTATGTCTGCGCCTGTCTGCCGGATTTGCGGTCCAGATCCGGCAGCAGGACGATTTTCCCGGCAGCCAGCGTCTTTTTCATGTCGATGAGCCGCTGATTGGAAGAACCGCGGAACCGCAGGGAGATATCCTTCAATTCCTCTACAAAGCGGCCGTCCACAAGCACGTCCAGCATGGAAAGCAGCTCGTCCGTCACCTCGCACCGGGGGTGACTGCCCTCCCGCTGCATCTCCTCCAGCGTGAAGCCGGAGAAGGCCCAGATCGTTTTCCGGGGGTAGGCGGCTTTGACCCGCCGCAGGAAAGGAACCAGCGTCCGCTGATTCTCCGGCTCAAACGGCTCGCCGCCCAGAAGGGTCAGCCCCTGAATATACGAGGGGGCCAGCAGCTCCAGAAGGTACTGTTCCGTCTCTGCGGTAAAGGGCTGGCCGTAGCAGAAATCCCATGTCTGGGGCTGGAAGCAGTTTTTGCAGTGGTTGGTGCAGCCGGAGACGAACAGCGTCACCCGGACGCCTTCGCCGTTGGCAATATCGCAGTTTTTGATCTCACCGTAATACATGATGGCTTCCTTACAGATGCAGTACCCGGTCCCGGATCTCCTGAGTCCGGCCCTGATTCCAGAACTGGGTGCCGATATAGCCGCAGGTGCGGCGGGCCACATTCATCTTGTCCTGATCCGTGTTGCCGCACTTGGGGCATTTCCAGATCAGCTTGCCGTTGTCCTCCACGATCTGGATTTCACCGTCCCAGCCGCAGACCTGACAATAGTCGCTCTTGGTGTTCAGCTCAGCGTAAATGATGTTGTTGTAGATGAACTTCATCACTTCCAGCACAGCGGGAATGTTGTTCTGCATATCCGGCACTTCCACATAGCTGATGGCGCCGCCGGGGGAGAGGTGCTGGAACTGGGCCTCGAATTTCAGCTTGTCAAAGGCGTTGATATGCTCCGTTACGTTGACGTGGTAGCTGTTGGTGATGTACCCCTTGTCGGTGATGCCGGGGATGATGCCGAAGCGGCGCTGGAGGCATTTGGCGAACTTGTAGGTGGTGGATTCCAGCGGCGTGCCGTACAGGGAGTAATCGATGTTTTCCGCCTTTTTCCACTCGGCACACTTGTCGTTCATCTTCTGCATGATGGACAGGGCAAAGGGGGTGGCGGAGGGGTCTGTGTGGCTTTTACCGGTCATGTACTTTACACATTCGTACAGTCCTGCATAGCCCAGAGAGATGGTGGAGTAGCCGTTGTAGAGGAGCTTGTCAATGGTCTCGCCCTTTTTCAGACGGGCCAGTGCGCCGTACTGCCACAGGATGGGGGCAGAGTCGGACAAAGTACCCTTCAGACGGTTATGGCGGCACTGGAGGGCGCGGTGGCACAGTTCCAGACGCTCCTCGAAGATTTTCCAGAATTTTTCCAGATTGCCGCCGGAGGACAGGGCCACATCCGGCAGGTTGATGGTGACCACGCCCTGATTGAACCGGCCGTAGTACTTGTGCTTGCCCGGCTCATAGTTTTTGGCGTTGGCAATGTTGCCGATGCCGGCGTCGGTGAAGCGGTCGGGGGTCAGGAAAGAACGGCAGCCCATGCAGGTGTACACATCGCCCTTAAGCTCCTTCATCTTCTTTTCGGAGATGTAATCCGGCACCATGCGGCGGGCCGTGCATTTGGCGGCCAGCTCTGTGAGGTACCAGTAAGAGGAGTCCTCCGTGATGTTGTCGTCCTCCAGCACATAGATCAGCTTGGGGAAGGCGGGGGTGACCCACACACCGTCCTCGTTCTTCACGCCCTGATACCGCTGGAGAAGCATCTCCTCGATGATCATGGCCAGATCCTTCTTCTCCCGCTCGTCACGGGCTTCGTTGAGGTACATGAACACGGTGATGAAGGGGGCCTGTCCGTTGGTGGTCAGCAGGGTGACCACCTGATATTGGATGGTCTGGACGCCCCGGCGGATCTCCTCCCGCAGACGGGTTTCCACCAGCTCCGTGATCTTTTCCGCGCCGGGATCCGCACCGATGGAGGCCATCTCGGCCTCCACGATCTTCCGAATCTTCTGGCGGCTGACCTCCACAAAAGGAGCCAGATGGGTGAGACTGATGGACTGGCCGCCGTACTGGTTGGAAGCCACCTGCGCCACGATCTGGGTGGCGATGTTGCAGGCGGTGGCGAAGCTGTGGGGACGCTCGATCAGCGTCCCGGTGATGACGGTGCCGTTTTGCAGCATATCTTCCAGATTCACCAGATCGCAGTTGTGCATATGCTGGGCATAATAGTCGGCGTCATGGAAATGAATGATGCCCTCCCGATGGGCGTCCACGATCTCCTGAGGCAGCAGGATCCGCTCTGTGATGTCCCGGCTTACCTCACCAGCCATGTAGTCCCGCTGGGTGGAATTGACCACCGGGTTCTTGTTGGCGTTTTCCTGCTTGGCTTCTTCGTTGCAGCACTCGATCAGGGAAAGGATCTTCTCGTCGGTGGTGTTGGAGCGGCGCACCAGAGAACGGGTGTAACGGTAGGTCACATAGTTCTTGGCGATCTCGTAAGCGCCATGAGCCATGATCTGGTATTCCACCAGATCCTGTATTTCCTCCACAGAGGGGGAGCGGTTCATCTTCAGGCAGGAAAGCTCCACGCTTTCCGCGATCCGCTGGATCTGCATGGGGGTCATCCGAATTGACTCGTCCACACTTTCATTGGCCTTTGTAATGGCCGCGATGATTTTTGTGATGTCAAAGGTTACTTCCGAGCCGTTTCGCTTGATAACCGTCATACTGATCGCCCTCCATTTGTATTTTGAATGGGTGATGATACACCCCAATATTTTAGCAGCTCCTGCATCATAACACACAATATCTGGGGTTTCAAGGGGGAGCGGCAGATTTGTGGAATCTTACGAAAAGCGGAAGAAAACTTTGACAGGCATCTTTACCTGAGGTACAAATACGGGTATAATAAGATCAAATCACAGCTGTTATGGGAGGAATACCACCATGGAGACCGTACAAAAGCTGGTTCGTTTTTTAGACGAAAGCCCTACCTGCTACCATGCCGCGGCGAATGTGAAGGCGGCGCTGAACGCTGCCGGAGCCGTGGAACTGCGGGAATCAAAGCCGTGGAAGCTGGAAAAGGGAACACTATATGTTGTGGAACGGGGAGATTCGGCGGTGATCGCCTTCCGGGTGCCGGAAAAGCGGTTTCACGGGTTTCTGCTTGCGGCGGCCCACAGCGATTCGCCGACCTTCAAGATCCGGGAACGCGCGGAAGTTCCTTCTGCGGGGAATACCCTGCGGCTCAGCGTGGAGCCTTACGGCGGCGGGATCTGGCGGGGCTGGCTGGACCGGCCCCTATCTGTGGCTGGACGGGTGGTGATCCGGCAGGGAAACCGCCTGCTGAGCCGGCTGGTGAACATTGACCGGGATCTGCTGGTGATCCCCAGCGTGGCGATCCACATGGACCGCACGGTGAACAAGGGAACGGAGCTGAATCCCGCGGCAGACCTGCTGCCGCTGCTGGGCTGCGGCAGGGAACCGGGGGCTTTCCGCAAGCTGATTGCCGAGGCGGCGGGGGTCCGGGAAGAGCATCTGCTGTCCACGGAGCTGTTCCTCTATCCCAGAACCAGAGCGGTGCAGACCGGCTTACAGGGGGAGTTCATCGTGTCTCCCCGGCTGGATGACCTGCAATGCGTGTTCGGCTGTCTGGAGGGCTTTCTGGCGGCGCAGCCCGGCGAGAACCTGCCGGTGCTGGCGGTCTTTAATAACGAGGAGGTAGGCAGCAATACCCGTCAGGGGGCGGACTCCACCTTCCTGACCGATGTGCTGGAGAGGATCGCCGACGGCTGCGGCCTGAGCAAAGAAGAATGGAAGGCGGCGGTGGCCAACAGCTTTCTGGTGTCGGCAGACAATGCCCATGCCATCCATCCGGCCCATCCGGAGTATGCGGACAAGGGGGAGTTCCCGGTGCTGAACGGCGGCATCGTCATCAAATACAACGCCAACCAGCGCTATACCACCGATGCGGTGTCCGGCGCGGTGTTTCAGGCCGTCTGTCAGGCGGCGGGCGTCCCGACCCAGCGGTACAGCAACCGGGCGGACCTGCCGGGAGGCTCCACTCTGGGCAATATCTCCACGGCCCATCTGTCGGTGCCGACGGTGGATATCGGCCTGCCCCAGCTGGCCATGCACAGCGTCTGCGAGACGGCAGGCGCGGCGGATACGGATTATCTTGTCAAAGCCATAGCGTCGTATTACGCCTGTTCATTCCAACAGGAAGCGGACGGCGGCATCACGCTGTAAGGAGGGACTATGAGGTTACTGTTCAAGCAGCGCTTTTTCAGCTGGTTCGACAGCTATGACATCTACAACGAGGCGGGGGAGACGGTCTATACCGTGGAGGGCAAGCTCTCCTGGGGACACTGCCTTCACATTCTGGACGCTGCCGGAAACCATATCGGCACGGTGAAGGAGCGGGTGCTGACCTTTCTGCCGAAATTCGAGCTGTATGAGCACGATCAGTACATCGGCTGCATCCAGAAGGAATTCACCTTTTTCACCCCAAAATTCGACATTGACTGCAACGGCTGGCAGGTGCAGGGCAGCTTCATGGAGTGGGACTATCAGGTGACGGAACCCTGCGGGGCGCTGGTAGCCACCGTGACCAAGGAGCTGTTCCATTGGACGGATACTTACGTCATTGACGTGGTGAATCCCGCCGATGCCCTCCGGGCGCTGATGCTGGTGCTGGCCATCGATGCGGAGAAATGCTCCAGAGATCATTAAAGCCGCATACATATGGGACGGGCGGACAGCCGTCTGCCGAAAACAAAAGCGGGAGCCATCGGCTCCCGCTTTTACGCAGCAGAAAAAGAACAGATTTACTTGGTGCCGAAGATCCGGTCGCCGGCATCGCCCAGACCGGGGACGATGTAGCCCTTCTCATTGAGGCACTGATCCAGCGCGCCGGCATAGATATCCACATCGGGATACAGCTCCTGAATGTGCTTGATGCCTTCGGGAGCGGCGACCAGAACCATCAGCTTGATGTGCTTGCAGCCCCGTTTCTTCATCTCGCCAATGGCCTCGGCAGCGGAACCGCCGGTGGCCAGCATGGGATCGACGATCAGCACGTCACGCTCGGACACATCCTTGGGCATCTTGCAGAAGTAGGGATGGGGTTCCAGCGTTTCCTCATCCCGGTACATACCGATGTGGCCCACACGGGCGGCGGGGACCATCCGCAGTACGCCGTCCACCAGACCCAGACCGGCCCGGAGAATCGGCACCACCACGAACTTGCGGCCTGCCAGAGTGGGGGCTTCCATTTCGCAGATAGGCGTTTCAATGTGCTTGGTGGTCATGGGGAGATCTCTGGTAGCCTCATAGGTGATGAGCATACCGATCTCGCTGACCAGTTCCCGGAAGTCCTTGACGCTGGTGTTCTTGTCCCGCATGATGGTCAGCTTGTGAGCCACCAGAGGATGATCCATAATGACAACTTTACCCATAATTCTGCTCTCCTCTATTCAAAAAAATTGAAAGCGTTATTGCATCGGTACCGGTTTCTTTTTCAGGGGGTCTGCCTGAGGCGGACGGAGATAGAAGGCTTCCAGCTCCTGCGCGGAGATCAGCTTGCCCCGCCGGGCCAGTTCCTCCGCTTCCAGCGCCACGGACATGGCGTTTTCCATGATCAGATGGGGCGGAGCCAGACGGCAGGGGATGCCGTGTTCCGCAAAGTAATCGAAAACCAGATGTGCGCCGTCGCCTGCCAGCGTGACGGGGCGTGACTCGTTTGGCAGCTCCTCCGCCAGATCGGCAAGAGAGATGGCGCGATCCGGCGTCAGCCGGGTGAGAGTACCGTTTTCCGCAGCAAAATTGGCGTTGTAGACCTGTTGGCGGCGGGCGTCCATGGCGCAGACCACAAGACCGTCCGCAAAGGCCACGTTCCGGGCCAGAGCCGCCAGCGTGGATACCCCCACGGCGGGCTTGTCCACGGAAAAGGCCAGCCCCTTGGCGGCGGCTACGCCGATCCGAATGCCGGTAAAGGAGCCGGGGCCGACAGCCACGGCGATGGCGTCCATGTCGGACAGCTTCAAGTCCGTATTTTTCAGGATATGTTCCACAATGGGCATCAGGGTGCGGCTGTGAGTCAGCCCGGTGTCCTGATACCCTGCGGCCAGGATCCGTCCGTTTTCAGAAACGGCGGCGGAGACTGCCTTGGCGGAAGTCTCCAAAGCCAGAATTTTCACAGAAGGTTTCCTCCCTCAATGGTAATGCGCCGCCCGGTGTCGCCATCCCGGTCAATGCGGACCCGGACGGTATTTTCCGGCAGGGCGTCCGCAACATTCTCGCTCCACTCCACGGCGCATACGCCGCCGCGGGCCAGATAATCCTCCCAGCCGATGTCAAACAGATCGTCGGCGCTGTTCAGACGGTACATATCAAAATGAAACAGGGGCAGACGGCCGCCCTCATACTCATTGACGATAGTAAACGTGGGGCTGGTGACCCGGCCCTTGTAGCCCAGTCCTGCGGCAAGCCCGCGGGTAAAGGCGGTTTTGCCCATGCCCAGTCCGCCTTCGTAGGCAACCACGGAGCCGGGGGTCAGCGCGGCGGCCAGACGGGCGCCTGCGGCCTCGGTTTCCGCTTCACTGCGGCTGTGAAATTCCATCAGCACCCTCCTTTGCACAAAGGTCATTTTATTATAGCACGTCTCATGAAAAATGTAAAAACAAAATTCAACAAGTTCGGAAAGTTTACACCGCCCTTTTCATGTGGTATACTATAACGACTGATTTCAGATGAAAGCAAGAGGCATTTATGTTCAAGCGATTGAAAGAATCCATATTGGAGATCGTCCAGCAGGCGGATCTGATCCTGCTGGGGCTTTGCTGCGCCGCATCGGTGTTCGGCATCGCCATGATCTACAGCGCGACCCGTTACAATGCTCCTACGGACAACCGGAAGATCATCGTGCAGACAGCGGCGATGCTCATCGGCGTTGTGGTGTACTTTGCAATTTCCATGATCGATCTGGAGATCCTCATTAGCAAGTGGTGGAAGTGGATCGCGGCGTTCAACGTGGCGTTTATCCTGCTGCTGCGGACGCCGTTCGGTCTGGAGCAGGACGGAAACCGGGCGTGGCTGAAATTTCCGTTTCTGCCGGTGAGCATCGGCCCGGCGGAGGTGGTGAAGATCACCTTTATCATTCTTCTGGCCCGGCAGCTGCAATGGCTCCGGGAGGAAAAGCGGGATCTGAAGTCCGCGTCCTCCGCATTTCTGGCGGCGGGACACGCGCTGGGGCTGGCGGGGCTTTACTTTATCATCTCCAGCGACATGGGCAACGCGCTGATGTTTGTGCTGATCTTCGTGGTCATGGCCTTTGTATCCGGCTTTGCCCTGCGGTGGTTTGCCCTGCTGTTCGGCGGGGCGGGGGCGGTTATTGGGGGGATTGTGGCCTTCGATCTGGTGCCGGATTCCAAAAAATATATGCTCAACCGCTTCCGGGTGCTGTTCGACCACAGCTATGATGTGCAGGGGCAGGGCTGGCAGCAGACCCGAAGCCTGCTGACCATCGGCGGCGGCGGTTTTTGGGGGCAGGGTTATCTCCATGGAACGCAGACGCAGGCAGGCGCCGGCTCCGTCCCAGCCCGGCATACGGATCTGATCTTTGCCGTCATTGGGGAGGAGCTGGGCTTCGTAGGCGCTGTGCTGGCCATTTTGCTGCTGATAGCCATTATCATCCGGATACTGGCGGTGGGGCGCAGGGCTTCCTCGCAGTTCCATACCTATATCTGCGTGGGGATCGCCGCCATGCTGATGTTTCAGATGATCCTGAATATCGGCATGTGCCTGTTCATCATGCCGGTGATCGGCCTGACGCTGCCGTTTTTCAGCTACGGCGGTTCGTCGCTGGTAACGCTGTTTGCCGCCATGGGGTTTGTCTCCGGCATCAAGAAGCGGACGGTGGCCCGCCGCCGTCCGGGGCGGCCTCTTGGCTCCAACATTTCCTACTGAGTTCTGGATCCGTATCAAAAAATCGGCGGTTCACATTGCGAACCGCCGATTTTTGCGCCGTTTTTCCCGCGGAGTGTTCCTATTTCCGCGGGGCTGTGCTATGATGGAGCCGATCAACCGGCAAAGGGGATACGATATGCAAACACTGGAACTGGAAATTCTGAACTGGATTCAATCCCATCTGCGCTGCGGTATTCTGGACGCGGCAATGCCTGCCGTCAGCTGGATCTGCAACCATGGGGAGGTCTGGATCCTGCTGGCGGCGGTCTTGCTGGCGATCCCGAAAACCAGAAAGGCAGGGGCGTGTCTGGCCTGCGGGCTGGCGGTGGATCTGCTGCTGTGCAACCTCTGGCTGAAACCGTGGATCGGCAGAGTCCGTCCCTTTGCGGTGAACCCGGATGTGAAGCTGCTGATCGCGCCGCCGACGGACGCCTCCTTTCCCTCAGGACATACGGCGTCGTCCTTTGCGGCGGCATCCGCCCTGCTGACGGCCCGCAGCCCGCTGTGGAAGCCGTCGCTGGCACTGGCCGTCGTCATTGCGTTTTCCCGGCTGTACCTGTACGCCCACTGGCCCACAGATATTCTGGGGGGAATCCTTGTGGGCGCACTGGCGGGTTGGCTGGGAGCAAAGCTGGTGCAGCGGGTGACGGAAAAGCGGGGCTGATTCAGTCTGCGATGGTGGGAACCGCATCAGCCGGGATGGGGCAGGTGTAGCCATCGGCAGTCTTTTCTGCAAATTCTGCTCTGGCAGCGTCCAGAATGGACGGATCGGCAAAGAGGTCAATGGCGGCTGCGGCAATGACCTTTCCGGCGTGGACGGCGGCCTTGCGGCCAATGTCCGTACCATCGCAGGACACGTTCTGCCAGCTGTGGCCGGGACAGCCGTTGGGCCATGCGGCCACCGAGATCTGGGCTGTGGGACATTCCCAGCTGACATCGCCGACGTCCGTGGAACCGGGGCGGAAAGCCGCGCCGCTATACAGGGGCAGCAGGAAGTCGTTCATGGCGTGTCCGGCTTCGGCGCGGAGCGCTTTGACATTTTGCGCGTAGGCGGGATCGTATTTGCTGCCGATGCCGGGAACGCCCTCGGCGCCCTCATAGGTGCGGGACAGCGCATCGGCAAAGGCCAGCTCCTCCGCTGTGTGGCCGGGAACGCCCAGTTCGGCAAAATTTTTGTGCAGCAGGGCTTCCAGCACATGGTTGGGAACAGTGTCCGCCAGACCGTCAATGAATTTTCGGTCATAGGTGGTCTCCGTCATGAGGGCCGCGCCGTCGGCAATTTTGTCCACCCGCTTTTGCAGCTCGACCGCCTCGCTGACATGATTGGAACGCACCATGTACAGCACGGTGGAGCGGGGCTGCACCACATTGGGACTGCGGCCGCCGGCGTCGGTGATGGCGTAGTGGATCCGGGCCTTGTCGCTCATATGCTCCCGGAGGAACTGAACGCCGATGTTCATCAGCTCCACGGCGTCCAGCGCGCTGCGGCCCCGGTCGGGAGCGCCTGCGGCGTGAGATGCAATGCCGTGGAAGGTATACTGCACCTGAATACAGGAGTTGGAGGAGCCGGTGATGACCTCGTTGCTGTCCTCCGGGTGCCATGTCAGGGCGGCGTCCAGCTGATGCCACAGGCCGTCCCGCGCCATGAAGGCCTTGGCTGCGCCGCCCTCCTCGCCGGGGCAGCCGTAGAGCGTCACGGTGCCGGGAACACCGGCCTGTTCCAGATAGGCCTTTACCCCCAGCGCAGCCGCCAGCGCACCGGCGCCCAGCAGATTGTGACCGCAGCCATGGCCGCAGCCGCCGGGAACAAGCTCCTCCTGCGTCAGACTGCCTGCTTTCTGGGACAGGCCGGACAGGGCGTCATATTCCGCCAGAATACCGATGTGGGGCCGCCCGCTGCCAAAGCTGGCGGTAAAGGCGGTGGAAATACCGCACACGTCTTTTTCAACCTGAAAGCCCTCCTGTTCCAGCACCTGGCAGTACAAGGCGGCGGACTTCACCTCCTGTAGAGACAGCTCCGGGTTCGCCCAGATGGTGTCCGCCACATGGCAGATCACATCCCTTTTCGCTTCAATGGCGGCCATGGCCGCCTGTTTTTTTGCATCCATATATGTTCCTCCTTCGTAGAAAAGAGTGGGCGCACAATTTATGCGCCCACTTGATTGTTTTTTATAAGACCTTGGACAAGAAGTCCTTCAGACGCTCGCACTGGGGATTACCGAAAATCTCCGCCGGAGTTCCCTGCTCCAGCAGCTGGCCGTCCGCCATGAACAGGACGCGGTTGCCCACCTCACGGGCAAAGCCCATCTCATGGGTGACGACCACCATGGTCATGCCCTCCTGCGCCAGCTCCTTCATGACTTCCAGCACCTCGCCCACCATTTCCGGGTCCAGCGCGGAGGTGGGCTCGTCAAAGAGCATAACCTCCGGCTCCATCATCAGCGCCCGGACGATGGCGATTCTCTGCTTCTGACCGCCGGAGAGCTGAATGGGATAAGCGTCGGCACGGTCGCCCAGACCGACCCGCTCCAGCAGCTTCTGGGCCTTGGCTTCCGCTTCCGCCTTGTCCATGTGCTTGACCTGAATGGGGGCCAGCGTCATGTTGTCCAGAATGGTCATGTGGGGGAAGAGGTTGAAGTGCTGGAACACCATGCCCATCTTCTGGCGGTGCTTGTCGATGTCCAGCTTCACCAGCTTGCCGTCGGGGCCGGGAACCTTTTTCTTGGTGATGTCCACGCCGTCAAAAAAGATCTCACCGCCGGTAGGCTCTTCCAGCAGGTTCAAGGAGCGCAGGAAGGTGGATTTGCCGGAGCCGGAAGGCCCGATGACCACCATGACGTCCCCCTTGTCAATATCCACGGTGATGCCGTCCAAAGCCTTGATAGTGCCCTTGTTGTAATATTTTTTCAGTTCTTTGACCTGAATGAGATGCTCGCTCATTGTCCGTTTCCTCCTTTGCCCAGCGTACTGGCGCTGCGTTCCTGTTCCGAAAGAAGTTGTGCCTGCTTGGCCTTTGCCTTTTTCCTGCCAGTCTCGCCGTTGCGCCGGTCGCCCACGCTCATTTTCTTCTCAAAATGTTCAATGACCTTGCTGGTGGGATAGGTCAGGCAGAAATACAGCACGGTGGCGATGACCAGCGCTTCGCCCATACGGTAGGTAGCGCCCTTCACGGAGTTCACCACGGACATGATGTCCTGCACGCCGATGGTGTAGCAGATAGCGGACTCCTTGATGATGGTGACGAATTCATTGGCAATGGCGGGGAGAATGTTCTTGATGGCCTGAGGCAGCACCACGAAGCGCATATTCTGCACCTGACTGAGACCCAGAGAACGGGCTGCTTCCGTCTGACCGCCGTCGATGGACTGGATGCCGGAGCGGATGATCTCGGAGAGGTAAGCGCCGGAGTTCAGAGCCAGCGCCACCACGGCGGGGAAGAACCGGTCAAAGCGGATGAAGCCGAACAGCTTGAAGCCCGGCAGAACCTTGATGTCCGCAAAGACCACATAGAAGATCAGGAAGATCTGCACCACCATAGGCGTGGCCCGGAACAACTCCACATACACCGTGGAAACAAAGCGCAGGGGATTGAAGCGGCTGAGCCACAGCAGGAATCCGCCGTCCCGGAGGTGGCCGTCCTTCGTCAGACCAAGGGAACGGAAGGGATAGATGTTGGAAAGGCGCATAACGGCCAGCAGCAGCGCCAGAATAAATCCGAAAACAACGGTCAGCGCGGAGAGGGCCACGGTGCAGACCACGCCCTGCAGGAACATGGGCCAGTATGCAAGTGCTTTTTCAAAACCGGCGGCAGTGAGCATATGATGATCTCCATTCTGCCGCTTTATGATATGTGGACGGGGGGAGAGATCTGCCATAAGCGGCTGCTGGCAGAGCCTTTACAAATGTGCAAGGGCCTCTCCTTGCGGAGAGGTCGATGCAGCGTATTTCATTAGGAAGCTTACTTCTCGTCAGCGACGATCTCGCCGTCCACCAGAGAAGCGGTGTCACCGGCAGCCAGCTCATTGGCCTCAGCCACGAACTGATCCATGGAACCGTCAGCCAGAGCGGCGGCAATGGCTTCGTTGACCTTGGCCATCAGGCCGTCGTTGCCCTTGGCCACGCCCACAGCAGAACCCTCGGAGTCATAGGGAACGTCCAGAGCCACGCACAGGGCGGGATACTGCTTGGCATAGGTCTCGGCCACAGCGGTCTCAATGTAAGCGCCGTCCAGCTTGCCAGCCAGCAGCTCAGCCACAATGTCGGTGACCTTGGTCAGCACCACGATGTCGGCATCGGGGGAATTCTCATTGGCCAGATCGTTCTGGATGGAGCCGTTCTGAGCGCCGATGGAATACTCAGGCTTGTTGGTGTCCTCCAGAGAGGTAAACTGATCCTTGTTGCTCTGGAGGCACACAAAAGACTGACCGCCCATGTAGTAGAGGTCGGAGAAGTCCATGGCATCGGCACGCTCAGGATCGGGAGACAGGCCAGCCATGCCCAGGTCCACGCTGCCGGCAGCCAGCTCGTTCAGCACGCCGTCGAAGTCCATGGGGATGACATCCAGCTCCAGACCCATGTAGTCGGCAATGTAACCGGCCAGAGCCACGTCGAAGCCGGCCAGCTGAGGATCGCCGTTGGCGTCGATGGCGTAGAATTCATAGGGGGCGAAGTCGGGGGAGGTAGCCACGGTCAGCTTGCCGGGGTTCACCACAGAGACCTCTGTGCTTTCGGAGGCGTCAGTGGTATCGGACTCAGCGGGGGCGTCGGTGTTTTCAGCGGGGGCCTCAGTCTTGGAGCCGCAGGCTGCCAGAGACAGGACCATGGCCAGGCTCAGGGCCATAGCAAGAAACTTTTTCATAACAGGTACTCCTTTTCATTCAATCTTCAATTCATCCCGCCGCCGTCAGGCGGCTTGCTTTTGATGATGTGAGTATACAACGAATAAATATGCAAGTCAACCATACAACCCCACATAGTTGCCGGAGGTTTCCTGCGGACTTTTGTAAGACTTTCACAAGAATGACGGAATCTGCTTCAAAATCAATGAATTTTTTCGGTTTATACAGCTGCATATTTTGGATATGTCTGGAAATTTCAGGGGTGCGAGAAAGAAAAACAGGCTGTTGCAGCGGAAACAGCCTGTCAATATTCATATGTTTGTGAATATTCACGAACCGCCGTTTGCACCGCCCTGACTCATCAGCCCCAGCTGGTAGAATGCCACGGCGCTGGCAGCGGCCACATTCAGGGAATCCACACCGTGGCTCATGGGGATCATCACCGTGTAGTCGCAGCGGGCGATGGTGTCGGCGGCCAGTCCGTCCCCTTCGGTTCCCATGACCACCGCCAGCTTCGGTTCAGCGGCCAGCCGGGGATCGTTCAGCCGGATGGAATCCTCCCGCAGAGCCATGGCTGCGGTTTTGAAGCCGTATGCGTGCAGGGTTTCCGTCCAGTCCGTGTCCTCCGGCAGATAAGCCCACGGCACCAGAAATACGTTTCCCATGCTGACCCGGCTGGCCCGGCGGTACAGCGGGTCGCTTCCAGCGGAGGTCAGCAGGACCGCGTCCATCCCCAACGCTGCGGCTGAACGGAAAATCGCGCCAATATTGGTGGGATTCATCACGTTTTCCAGCACGGCGATCCGCCTTGACCGGGCGCACAGCGCCTCCACCGCAGGCAGCGGAGGCCGCCGCATGGCGCACAGCATTCCGCGGGTCAGGTGGAAGCCGGTGAGCTGAGTCAGCACGTCCAATTCCGCCGCGTAGACCGGGATATCGGCAGGGCAGCGGCTGAGAATTTCGGCTCCTTTGCCGGTGATGTGTTTGGTTTCCATCAGGAAGGACACCGGCACGCATCCGGCGTCCAGCGCCCGGCCAATAACCAGCGGGCTTTCGGCCACAAACAGCGCATTGGCGGGGTCAGTCCGGTTCAGCAGCTGGTTTTCGGTCAGGCGTGCGTAAACGTCCAGCTCCGGGGCGGCAAAATCGGTAATGGGGATCACATGGGGCATGGCGGTTCCTCCTGAAATAAATTCATCCCATATTATATAAGGCTTTTCCGGGAAAAACAAGGCAAATGCACAAGGAATGGCTCAGACATAGCCGTACAGTCCCCGGACGGAAACCTCTCCGGCGGAAAGCGCTTCTTCCGTGCCGTCCTCCCAGCGAACCGTCAGGGAAAAATCCTCGTTGATCCCGGTGGCAAAGCCGTTCCGTGCGCCGGAGGACCGCAGCACGGTAACGGGTCTGCCCAGCGTCAGGCAGTCCCTTCGGTACTGTTCCAGATACTGCGCCTTTTCCTGCGGGAAATCCCGATAGAGATCGTCCATGGCCCGCAGGATCTCTTTGGCCAGAGCTGTCCGCGCCGGCGCCTGCCCCAGAGCCTGCTCCAGTGAAATGGCGATGGGGGCGACCTCCGGGCCGAAATCCGCTTCCGTCTGCAATACGTTGGTTCCGATGCCTACGATGACGTAGCGGGGCAGGCCGGTTTCCGCTTCCAGTTCCAGCTCTGTCAGCACACCGCAGAGCTTTCGGCTCTGCATGACCAGATCGTTGGGCCACTTGATGCCGGGGCGGACGCCGCAGGCCCGCTCCACCGCACGGCACAGCGCCACAGCCGACCAGGCCGTTAGCATACTCAGCTCCTCCACGGAGCAGTGGGGCTGCATCAGAACGGAGAGATACAGACCCTTTCCGGCGGGGGACAGGAAAGAGCGTCCCCGGCGTCCCCGTCCGCCGGTCTGACAGTCCGCAATGACCGCCAGACCGTTTTCCACCTGATCGATGGACAGCCGCTTGATCTCATTGTTGGTGGAATCCAGACGGTCATAGTAAAGAACTTTCCGCCCCACTTGCCGGGTTCCGATATCGGACAGCGCTTCCTGCGTCATGACGTCCGGCACCCGCACCAGACGGTAGCCGCAGTTGGAACGGGAATCGATTCCGTACCCGTCCTTCCGCAGCGCTTCCACGGCTTTCCATACAGCCGCCCGGCTGACGCCCAGCTGTGCGCTGATCCGCTGCCCGGAAAGATAGGTGTCCTTTCCGGCTTTCAGCAGCTGTAAAATATCTTCTTTCAGCATGGTAAACCTCCATCGTCTCTTTTTCTCGAATTATAGTTGACAATCAACTAATTGTCAACTATAATGCAATCACAATAAGTTTACAATTCGGAGGGAACCCACAATGTCACACAAAACACTTCGCATGATGCTCCTGTCCGCCCTGTTTGCGGCGCTGACCGCTGTAGGCGCATTCATCCGCCTGCCTGCGGGGCCGACGTCCATTACGCTGCAATTCTTCTTCTCCGCGCTGGCAGGGATCCTGCTGGGGGTGAAGTGGGGTGCGGTCTCTCAGCTGCTGTATGTGGGGCTGGGACTGCTGGGGCTTCCTGTTTTCACCATGGGCGGCGGTCTTTCCTATCTGCTCCAGCCCAGCTTCGGATTCCTGCTGGGGCTGATCCCCTCCACAGCTGTTATTGCCGCCCTGACGCATCGCTCCGCCAGCCGTCCCCGCCTGTTTCTGGGATGCCTGCTGGGCGATCTGGTTCTGTATCTCTTCGGCGTTCCCTATATGTACCTGATCTCCCATGTTTACGGCGGCTCCGCCACCACGTGGATGGCAATGTGGGCCAGTATGCTGGTGTTTGTGCCGGGCGATCTCATCAAGCTGGTGGTGCTGACTGCCCTAAGCCCGATCCTTCAGCGCCGCCTCGGCCAGTACATCCAATAAACCGCAGCAAAGGGCAAAGCTTTCTGCATGAATGGACGCAGACGGCGCATACTACCTCCAAGCGAAAATGGGAGGTCAAGCCATGTCAGAAATGTTTTGCTTTCAGTGCCAGCAGACGGCGGGCGGCAGCGGCTGCGTCCGCACCGGCGTGTGCGGCAAGCAGCCGGAGACAGCCAATTTGCAGGACAGCCTTGTGTGCCGCCTGATCCGGCTGGCGGAACTCTGCGAGGAACAGAATCAACACCCCAAGGAGGTCACGCGCCTTCTGGCGGACGGTCTGTTTACCACGCTGACCAATGTGAATTTCGATAACGAAGCCATCCGCGCCTTTATGGAGCGGGTGGAGCAGCAGCTTCACCGGATGGGCGGCTTTGCCGCCGGGGAAGATCCCGGCTGGCTCTGGCAGGGGGAGACGGATACAGTCTCCCTGCGCTCCACACTGCTGTTCGGATTAAAGGGCATGGCGGCATACGCCCACCACGCCATGAATCTGGGCTATGAAGAGGCAGAAGTCAGCGCGTGGTTCTATAAGGGTCTGACCGCTCTGCGGCAGGAGCACAGCGTTGAGGAATGGCTGGCCCTCATCATGGAGTTCGGTCAGGTGAATTTTCAATGTATGGCGCTACTGGACTGCGCCAATACGGAAACGTTCGGCCATCCTGTTCCCACGCGGGTGAATACGGATATAAAGCGTGGGCCGTTCATTGTAGTTTCCGGCCACGATCTGGAGGATCTCCGCCAGCTGCTGGAGCAGACCGCCGGAACGGGGATCAACGTGTATACCCACTGCGAGATGCTTCCGGCACACGGGTATCCGGGGCTGAAAAAGTATCCGCAGCTGGCGGGGAACTTCGGCACGGCGTGGCAGAGCCAGCAGCGGGAATTTGAAAATATCCCGGCGCCGGTGCTCTTTACCACCAACTGCCTGATGCCGCCCCGGTCCAGCTATGCCGACCGGGTGTATACCACCTCGGTGGTGGGCTATGAGGGTCTGCGCCACATCGGCGCGGACGATCAGGGGCGCAAGGACTTTTCGCCCCTGATCCGGCAGGCACTGGAACTGGGGGGCTACGAGACGGATCAGAGCATGAGCGGCATCAACGGCGGCCATATGCTGACCACCGGCTTTGCCCATAACGCTGTGCTGCGTCAGGCACCGCAGATCATCGAAGCCATTCGAAGCGGCGCTATCCGGCACATTTTTCTGGTGGGCGGCTGCGACGGCGCTCATCCCGGACGGAACTATTACACGGAATTCGTCAAGAGGACGCCCATGGACTCTCTGGTATTGACGCTGGCCTGCGGAAAATACCGCTTCAACGATCTGGATCTGGGAGAGATCAACGGAATCCCCCGGATTCTGGATGTGGGCCAGTGCAACGACGCCTACAGCGCCGTACGGATCGCGCTGGCTCTGGCGGATGCCTTCCAATGCACCGTCAATGACCTGCCGCTGACGCTGGTGCTGTCGTGGTACGAGCAGAAAGCGGTCTGCATCCTGCTGTCCCTGCTGGCGCTGGGCGTGAAAAATATCTATCTCGGCCCCACGCTGCCGGCCTTCCTGTCGGAAACAGTGGTCAAGACACTGGTGGACGCTTACGGACTTCAGCCGATTACCGATCCTCAACAGGATCTGGATGCCATTTTCCACCGGGGCTGATGCACAGCTTATAAACGGAAACAGCGGCCAATGCGGCCGCTGTTTTTATTTGCACCTTAAAATGCCACCTGCATAAACAGAGCCACGCAACAGAGGATCACAGCCAGCGGCACATAGACATAGCGCCCCACGCGATACCAGCCGATTCCCCTTGTCCGGCTACTGCCGGTATTGATGGCGGACAGAAGTTCGTCCTTTTTCATGACATAGAACCAGGAAATGGCACCCAACGTTGCGCCGATGGGGATGATGTAAATGGATACCAGATCCATCCACGGCCCCCATTTGTCAATGGTTTCCATTCCGATGCCGAAGCCAAGGCACAGCACGCACAGGATCACCAGCACAGCGCTGCGGCTGAGTTTGGGAAATTTGTGCATCAGGGATTCCGCCACGGCTTCAAACATATTCTGAAGGGAGCTGACTCCGGCGAAGATCATGGCTACATACAGGATAATGGCAAACAGCCGTCCCATGGGAATATCCTGCAAAATGGTGGGGAGCGTTACGAACAGCAGGCTGGGGCCTGCGCCGACGTCCAGCCCGTAGGAAAAGCAGGCCGGGATGATGACCAGCGCGGCCACCACGGCGGCGATGGTATCGAACAGGGCGGTGTGCTGGGCAACGCCCACCACGTCCTCTTCTTTGGAGAGATATGCGCCGTAAACAATCATGCCGCTGCCGGTAACGGACAGGGAGAAGAATGCCTGTCCCATGGCCCAGATCCAGATCATGGGATCTTTCAACGCTTCCCAACGGGGTGTAAACATGAACCGATAGCCCTCCGCAGCGCCGGGCAGCAGCGCAACCCGCACCGCCAGCACAAGGAAAATCAGAAAAAACAGGGGCATCATGACCTTATTGGTCTTTTCAATGCTGTGCGCGCCAAGGAACAGGGTCAGCAGCGTGCCGACTACCACGATCACATGATAGGGGATCACCGAATAAGGAGTGGAGGAGAATGCGCCGAACCATGCGGCGGCATCCGCGGACATCAGAGTTCCCACCAGAGAGTCTGCCAGCGCTTTAAGAATGTAGGTTACAATGACGGCATAGCCGATGGCGATGCACAGCGAGCCTGCCAGCGGCAGCCATCCCAGCAGACCGCCGATCTTCCCGGCAGATTTGCCGCGGGTGGCCCATGCGTTTTCGTAGGCCCCCAGCGTGCCGGTGGCTGCCCGGCGTCCCATGGCAAACTCTGCGGGCAGACCCACATAGCTGAAAATAAAAATGAACAGCAGATAAATCAGCAGAAAGGCTCCGCCGCCGTTGCTGCCCATTTTATTGGGGAATCCCCAGACGTTGGCCATTCCTACGGCCGATCCCACAGACGCCAGAATAAAGCCCCAGCGGCTGGCAAAGCTCTTGGTATTTCTGCGTTGTTCCATGACCTCTCCTGTCTGACCGATCAGCCTCCCCTGCACTGGCGAAGCCGAAGTATTTTACCGCAAAACAAAAAGCTTCCCGACACAGCGGATATGGCAGGGCGGGAAGCTTTTTTATTTTAAAGCTTTGCCATAAAAAAGTCAAGAGGAGAAGCGGCACACTCAGACCTTCAGCTGTCCGGCAAGGTATCCGCTGGACCAGGCCCACTGGAGATTGTAGCCGCCGCAGTCGCCGTCAATATCCAACACCTCGCCAGCGGCATACAGGCCGGGAACCAGACGGCTCTGGAGCGTGCGAGAGTCGAATTCGGCGGTGCGAATGCCGCCTGCGGTGACCTGTGCGCCGTCAAAGCCAAGTGTGCCAATCACTGGCAAGGAAAATTGCTTGATAGCTTTTGCGACCCGCTGAAGGTCATTGGAGGTCAGGACTGCGATGGAGTCAGTGAGGCCGTAGCCCGCATATCGAAGAACTGTCCGCCCCAGACGGTTGTGAAGCATCCCGGCCAGCAGATTTTCTGTGGTCAGCTCTCCCATAGATGCGATCCGCTGGCAGAGCAGAGCTTCCACGTCGGAAAGGGACAGCTGGGGCAGAAGATCCATGCGGAGTGTCAGGGGGCCTTTTTCCGTGGCGGCTGCACGGGACAATTCAAACACGGCAGGGCCGCTGACGCCGAACTCCGTAAACTGCACCTCGCCACGGCTGGCGGCCACGGCAGCCTGCCCTCTGCACAATCTGAGGTCCGCATTGGCCCGGATGCCTTTCAGCGCCTTTACATAGGTGTTGTCCGTCTTGATCTGCACCAGAGCGGGGTAGAGCTTCGTGACACTGTGGCCCAAAGCCTGAAGCAGCTCATAACCGCTGCGGGTGCCGCCCAGCTTTCCACCGGCCATGCCGCCGCAGCAGACGATCACGCGGTCTGTCGGCAGGGTTTCCTCTGCGGAGGAGACAAGAAATCCTTTTTTGCCCCGTTTCAGGCCGGTTACCTCGAAGCCGGTGCGGGTCATGACCCCGGCGGCGTCGGCGGCAAAACGCAGCACATCCAATACGCTGCCTGCCTGATCGGAGTAGGGATAGACCCGGCCGTTATCCTCTGCCGTAGTCAGCAGACCAAGACTGTGAAAGAAATCCAGCGTGGCGTCCAGATCCAGCGCCTCCAGAGCGGGACGGGCAAAGTCCGGGGCCTGACCGTGGTAGTAGGGAAGTCCCATATTCTGATTGGTGAGATTGCAGCGCCCGTTGCCGGTGGCCAGCAGCTTGCGTCCGACCCGCGCCTGCCGTTCCAGCAGGGTGACCTGCCTGCCGTTTCTGGCGGCTGTAATGGCGGCCATAAGGCCGGATGCGCCGCCGCCGATAATGATGACTTGCATAGTGCCTCCTCTTAAACAGCGGGGAAATCGGGGAGATTTCTTCCCGCACTGAAAAAGCCCCGGCTGTCTCTGTTCAGGGGACACGCCGGGGCTTCTAAAATCGTATGGTCGTATGGATTTATTTGTTTCGTTCCTGACTGGACTGGATCGCGTGAAGAATGTGCATCTGCATAGCGGCCTTGGCCCCATCGGGATTGCGACGGCGCAGGAAGTTGACGATTTCCCGGTGGTCGGGGATGGAGTGAGTGGCCAGATTTGTTCCCTCTTCGTGATATTTGACTTCTAGATAAATAGACTTATTAACGACCTGCATCAGTTGCATGGCAAACTGGTTATGGGTGGCAGCGGCCAGGGCATTGTGAAAATCCTGTTCGGCGCTGGTGCGGTTTTTCCCGGCGGCGATCACCTCTTCAACCCTAATGCGATATTCGTCAATGCGCTGAAACTCTTCTTCCGTCCCACGAAGGGCGGCGTAATAGGCGATGGAAGGCTCGATGATCAGACGGATCTCCATCATTTCACGGGCGTTGCTCTCCACGGCGCTGAGACCCCGAATATCCGGGCTGGCGGAGTCGATCCCGGCAGAAGTCACATAAGTACCCCGGCCGCGGCGGATCTCAACAAGGCCGCGGGTGCAGAGAATTCGGATGGCTTCCCGCAGCGTGACCCGGCTGACGCTCAAAAGCTCGGCCAGCTCCATTTCGTTGGGCAGCTTATCGCCTTCCTGAAAGCGCTTTTCCTCCAGAATCATATCAGCAATCCGGTTGGCGGATTGTTCTGCTAAAGAAGATGAAGAGCCGGACATACGCACCATACCTCCATGCAATATCGCGCCTTATCCGCCTGCACCCGACACGCTGCAAGCGGCGAAGCCGCATCCGTGGGCAGAATATAAGGCCGGCAGCGGGTATTTCACTGCAAAAAATCACTTGTCAAAAGACATCTTACGACAAACATACATAGAAAGCAAGACTTTTTCACAAAAAAGCAACACAATGTAAACAAATAAAGGAATAAAGCTTCAAAGAAGTGAAAAACAGGAGACAGATTACGCAAAAATAGCGGAAAACAGCGTAATCAGCAATATTGACAAAAAATTAGCACAGTTGTCTAAGCTTTAACGAAAGACATCTTACTACGTCTGCGTGCTAAAATCAAGTAAAAATCAGAAAACGAGGGGGCGTAAAAACGTACAAAAAAGGGAATTAAAAAACGTAAAAGTGCTGAAAATGCAAAAATTGACAAGGAGTATATTGACACTTTCGGAAAACCTGTTTATACTTCACAACGTAAGATGACTGACGCCGTAACGCCAGCTACCCCATCGAATCAAAGGAGATAAGACCTCTACATGGACAGCGCACTGCGGATCACACTAATTGCAAATGCAGGGCTGCTGATGACCTACCGAGGCACGACCCTGATGGTCGATGGCATCTATGGGCGGGAAGGACACCCGTTCAGCAACCTTTCGCCGGAGGTCTGGCGGGAGATGCTGGAGAGTGAGGACCGCTTTCGGAAAGTGGATTACCTGCTCTTTACCCACGCCCATCCGGATCACTTCTCACCGGAAATGACGGGGGAATTTTTGCATCATCGATCTGTGAAAGGGATGTTTCTCCCGGAGCCGCATATGGCGGCGGAGGACCGGCTGATCAAAATGCTGAGGGCGAAGAAAACGCCCTGTGTGTTGCTTTCGGATGCCACAGAGCACGCAGCCTACCGCATTGAGCCGGAGATCACCGTCCGGGCGTTTCGGACGCTGCATCTGGATCGGAAGTACCGGAACGTCCCCCACTTCTGCTACATCCTGACTTTCGGGGATCAGAACATCTTACTGACGGCGGATATGGATTACACCACGGAGACGCTGGCATCCATTCAGAATGTTCCCATCCGGGCCACATTTGTCAATCCGCTGTTTTTCAACGCACTGAGCCACCGGAAGTTCTTCAAGGGAACGCTTCCGGGGCAGTCGATCTTTGTTTACCATGTTCCTTTTCCTGAGGACGATTCCATGCGGATGCTGCCGACGCTCCGCCGCAGTCTGGAGGCATGGCTTTCCGACGGGCGGCCGGTAACGGCGCTGACGGAGCCGTTTCAGGAGATCGAACTGTAAAAAATGGTCTCCCGGCAGGGAAAGCCCCTGTCAGAGACCCGGATACTTTCTTTACTATATAAGGAGGTTGAGCGAACATGGAAATGGAAATGGCGGAAGGCCGTCTGGGACGGGTCGTCGCTCTGCGGCTCAAGCCCGGCACGGATGTGCTTCTGGGACTGACGGAGGCCTGCAAGCGGGCCGGCATCAACAACGGCGTGATCCTCAGCGCCATCGGCTCTCTGGACGGCGTGAGCTACTGCAATCCCGTAGAGTTGCCCACCAAGGCGGGTTATGGCTACGGCGAGGTGCTGCATCTCACCGGGCCGATTGAGCTGACCAGCGGCGCAGGTATCATCTGCCACGATGATGAGGGCAACACCAACCTGCACGTTCATATGAGCCTCAGCGACCGGTACGGCAACGCCCATGGCGGACATCTGGTGGAAGGCACCAAGGTGCTGCTGACGGTGGACGTCATGCTGGCCGAGGTTGACGGTCTGGTGATGGGACGGAAGTTCGACAATGAACTGGAGGTTCCTCTGTTTGCACCCCGTCAGAATTAAGTAAGCGTTCCAATATTTAAGTTTTCAATAGTTAATTTATAGAAAGGCGTGAAAACATTGGCAACGAAAAAGAACACTGGAGAAAAGTACTCCAAGGAACAGCTGCTGGATTTCTACCGCACCATGGTACGGATCCGGGAGTTTGAAGAGCATGCCGCAGAATGCTTCACCAAAGGTATGCTGGCAGGTAACATCCATCTGAGCATTGGCCAGGAGGCCGCTGCGGCCGGCGCATTTGCCGCGATTGAAGAAAAGGACTTTTTCACTTCCACCCACCGCGGCCATGGCCATGCCATCGCCCGCGGCATGGATCCCAAGAAGTGCATGGCTGAGCTGTTCGGCAAGAAGACCGGCTACTGCAAGGGCAAGGGCGGTTCCATGCACATCGCTGATATGGCAAAGTGCAACCACCTGGGCGCCAACGGCATCGTCGGCGCTGGTCAGTGCATCTCTGCCGGCAGCGCTCTGGCTTCCAAGATCATGGGCGATGATTCCGTGACCGTCGGCTGCTTCGGCGACAGCTCCACCAACGAAGGCTCCTTCCATGAGTCTCTGAACATGGCTGCTACCTGGAAGCTTCCCATGGTGTGGTTCATTGAGAACAACTGCTATGGCGTTTCCACCGAGATCCACCGCGTGACCAACACCCCGGATCTGGCCAGCCGTGCAGCTGCTTACAACGTGCCTTTCGCCGTTGTGGACGGCACCAACCCCACCGAGGTCTATGAGGCCATGAAGACCGCTATGGATCACGCCCGTGCAGGCAAGGGTCCCTATGTGGTCGAGGCAAAGGTCTATCGTTATCAGGGCCACTACTGCGGCGACCCCGCCGTGTATCGTCCCAAGGAGTACATGGAGCACGCTCTGGCCAACGATGCCATCGAGAAGCTCGGCAAGCGTCTGAACGCTCTGGGCGTTAAGGACGAGGAGCTGGAAGAGATCAAGAAGGCCGCTAAGGAGGAAATGGACGAGGCTGTGAAGTTCGCGGACGAGTCCCCGTATCCCGATCCTTCTGAAGTCACCGACGATATGTATACTGCGGATAACGAAAGGTGTGTGGCAAGATGAAAAAGATTACTGTCAGCAAGGCCATTCGTGAGGGCCTGCTGGAAGAAATGCGCCGGGATGACAAGATGTTCATCATGGGCGAGGATATGGCCGTTATGGGCAACGTGTTCGCCATTACCACCGGCTTTTTGGATGAGTTTGGTCCCAACCGTGTGATCGATACCCCCATTTCCGAGGAAGGCTTCATGGGTATGGCTGTCGGCGCTGCCATGCGCGGTATGCATCCTTGCGTGGAGCTGATGTACGACGACTTTGTGACCGAGTGCGCCGACCCCCTGTTCAACCAGGCTGCCAAGCTGAAGTATATGTCCGGCGGTCAGTGCTCTATCCCTCTGGTGTTGCGTATGCCCATGGGTTCCGGCCGTCGTAACGCCGGCCAGCACTCCCAGTCTCTGGAAGGCATGGTCTGCCATTTCCCCGGCCTGAAGGTTGTGGCTCCCAGCTCCGCTGAGGACGCCAAGGGCCTCATCAAGGCTGCTCTGCGTGATCCCGATCCCGTGGTCGTCATGGAGCATAAGCTGCTGTACGCTCACAAGGAAATGATCCCTGAGGAAGAGTACGTCACCCCCATCGGCAAGGCCAAGGTTAAGCGCGAGGGCAAGGATCTGACCATCATCTCCTGGAGCCGTGAGGTCAACTTCGCCATGGAAGCCGCTGAGAAGCTGGCTGCCGAGGGTATCGACGTGGAGGTTCTGGATCTGCGTACTCTGGTTCCCGTTGACTGGGACGCCATCAAGGAGTCTATCTCCAAGACCCACAATGCCATCATCGTTTCCGAGGAAGTCAAGCGCGGCAGCTACGCAGGCGAGCTTTCCGCCGAGATCTCCGAGGAGCTGTTTGACGAACTGGATGCTCCTGTGGAGCGTGTCTGCGGTCTGAACATTGTTTCTCCCTTCAGCCCCGTACTGGAGGACCAGAACTTCCCGCATCCTGATGACATCTACAATGCCGTCAAGCGCGTGCTGAACAAGTGAGGAGGGTACTACTGTCATGGCTTATGAAGTATTGATGCCTCAGCTGGGCCTGACCATGGAGGAAGGCACAGTTTCCCAGTGGATCAAGCACGAGGGCGATGAGGTAAAGACTGGTGATGTGATCGTGGAGATCACCACCGATAAACTGACCAACGAGGTCGCCAGCGAGCACGACGGCGTGCTGCTGAAGATCGTGGCGCAGGAAGGGGAGGACATCCCCGTTAAGGGCCTGCTGGCTTACATCGGCCAGCCCGGCGAGGCTGTGGGCGACGCCCCGGCTGCACCCGCTGCCGCTCCTGCCGCTGAGGCTGCACCCGCAGCTGCTGCCGCTCCTGCCGCAGCACCCGCTCCCGTGGCTGCCAACGGCAAGCGCATCCGCATTTCTCCTCTGGCCCGCAAGACTGCGGCCAAGATGGGCGTTGACTATTCCGGCATCGCAGGTACTGGCCCCTCCGGCCGTATCGTGGTGAAGGACATTCTGGCTGCCGCTGAGGCTCAGAAGAACGCGCCCGCTGCCGCTCCTGCCGCAGCAGCCGCTCCCGCCAAGAAGGAAGCGCCTAAGGCCGGTCTGGAACTGATGGAAGGCGACACCGTGGTGAAGCTGACCGGTATGCGTAAGGTGGTTGCCGAGCGTATGCTGGCTTCTCACACCGAGATCCCGCCTGTGACCCAGAACATCAAGGTGGACGTCACCGAGCTGATGAAGTTCCGCAAGATGCTGCTGGCCGAAACCGGCAAGAAGTATTCCGTCAACGATCTGGTGCTGAAGGCCATTGCCAAGTGCCTGACTCAGCATCCCGAAATTCTGGTGAGCTTCGACGAGGCCAACCACCAGATCATCCAGCGCAAGCACGTGAATATCGGTATGGCCGTGGCTCTGGACGCCGGTCTGATTACCCCCGTCATCCGCGACGCCGACAAGATGGGTCTGGATACCCTGTCCGCTACCGCCAAGGATCTGGCTGCCCGCGCCAAGGAGAACAAGCTGACTGCCGATGAGTACAAGGGTTCTACCATCACTGTGTCCAATCTGGGTATGTTCGGTATCGAGACCTTTACCCCGATCATCAACCAGCCTGATTCCGTCATCGTGGGCGTCTGCGCCATCGAGGATGAGCTGCAGATGGACGATGAGGGCAAGCTGAGCAAGCATCAGGTCATGCGTCTGTCCGTCACTCTGGATCACCGCACGCTGGATGGCGCCGTAGTGGCAAAATTCGAGATGGATCTGCGTGATATTCTGCAGAATCCCATGAGCATCGTGCTGTAACACAGGGGAGGAACAAGCAATGGCTTTTGAATTGAAAATGCCCCAGTTGGGCCTGACCATGGAGGAGGGTACCGTCTCCAAGTGGATCAAGCATGAGGGCGACGAAGTGAAGGTCGGCGATGTTGTGGTGGAGATCACCACCGATAAGCTGACCAACGAAGTGACCAGCGAAGCGGAAGGCACCATGCTGAAGATCGTGGCTCAGGAGGGCGACGATGTACCCGTGAAGGGGACTCTGGCATGGATCGGCAAGCCCGGTGAGCAGGTTGGCGGCGCTCCCGCCGCTGCCGCTCCTGCAGTACCCTTTGCACCTGCCGCTCCCGCAGCTCCTGCAAAGCCCGCCGGCGACACCAGCGTGATCGTCATCGGCGGCGGCCCCGGCGGCTATGTGGCAGCAATCCGCGCCGCACAGCTGGGCGCCAAGGTGACCCTGATCGAAAAGCAGTATCTGGGCGGCACCTGCCTGAACGTGGGCTGCATTCCCACCAAGTGCCTGCTGCACTCTGCTGAACTGGTGGAGGACATCAAGAATCAGGGCAAGGACATCGGCGTGGAAGTGGACGGCGTGAAGGTCAACTTCCAGCAGGTCATCGCCCACAAGAACGAGATCTCCAAGAAGCTCACCGGCGGTGTTGCCGGCCTGCTGAAGATGAACAAGGTCAAGAAGATCGACGGCGAGGCCACCTTTGTGGGCGAGAAGAAGCTCTCTGTGAAGAAGGCTGACGGCACCACCGAGGAGATGACCGCTGACGCCATCATCGTGGCCACCGGCTCCATCAACTCCCAGCCTCCCATCCCCGGCCTGAAGGAGAACCCCAACTGCATCGACTCTACCGGCGCTCTGTCTCTGGAGAAGCTGCCCAAGACCATGGTGGTCATCGGCGGCGGCGTCATCGGTCTGGAGCTGGCCTGCGCTTACGCTGGCTTCGGTACCAAGATCACCGTGGTGGAAGCCATGGATCATATGTTGCCCATGCTGGACGGCGACCTGACCAAGATCGGTGTTGCCCACATGAAGAAGATGGGTATGGAGTTCAATCTGGAATGCCCTGTGCAGTCCGTTGAGGAGTCCCCTGTGGGCGCCAAGGTAGTCTGCAAGAACAAGGCCGGCGAAACCGTCAGTTTCGAGGCCGAAAAGGTTCTGGTTGCCATCGGCCGTAAGGCCAACACCGCTTCCCTGAATCTGGAAGCCGGCAAGATCGACAACGACCGCGGCCGGATCATCGTCAACGACAAGATGGAGACGAATGTCCCCGGCGTGTACGCTATCGGCGACTGCGTGCTGGGCCATGCACAGCTGGCTCATACCGCTTCTGCCATGGGCGAGGTTGCTGCTGAGAACATCATGGGTCAGGAAGCCCATTATGACGAAAAGACCAACCCCACCTGCGTGTACATCGAGCCGGAGGCCGCTTCCGTGGGTCTCACCGAGGAGCAGTGCAAGGCACAGGGTCTGGAGTACAAGGTTGGCAAGTTCCCCATGAGCGCCAACGGCAAGGCTCTGATTCTCAACGGCGGCGAGGGCATCGTGAAGATCATCGCCGGCAAGGAATTCGGCGAGATCCTCGGTATGCACATCATCGGGCCCCGTGCCACCGACCTCATCTGCGAGGGCGCTCTGGCTATCGAGGGCGAGATGACGCTGGATGAGATCATTGCTACCATCCATTCTCATCCCACGGTCACCGAGACCATGCGGGAGGCTGCTCTGCAGGCTGAGAAGCGTGCAATTCACACTTCCAATAAGTAAGATTTTGGCTCCAAATGGGTGCTTTGCCCCCTCTGTTGACCAGGTCTGAAGCAATATATGTTATAGCACGGCGGCTGTAACATGGACAGCGCCGCGGCTTGTCCCGAAAGGGGCAAGCCGCGAGGCTGTGTAAATTCATCACTGTCCCGCGGCGTCAGCCGCAGTGGAATGGGAAAGGAGCGCTTGCCATGCCAGCTGTTCAGAAGAAAAAACCAGCGTTGGAACAGCAGATCAATGAGGAAGGGATTCGATTTCTCGGCAAGCACGTTTCCCGGGAAAAGGCGACGGCTCTTTTTGCAGCGACGCTGCTTGCCTGTGCCATGCCGATGATTTTGGGCGTGCGCGATTGGGCGAGGATCCCGCAGATGGTCACCACCGGTCTGGTGGGGATCAGCGGCGAGGATGATTCCCTTCCACGGTGGGCAGTGGTTTTTTTGATTCCCGGACTTATGTGCCTCCTGAATGTGATCGTTCACGGACAGCTGATGCTTCATCAGTCCAAGATGAAAATACCGCCGAAACAGATTCGGGTGGTAGGCCGCTGGGGGATCCCCATTGTGGGAACGTTTCTCAGCGCCGGAATGATTCAATATGCCGCAGGGGAGGCCGTGTTGCCGCTGTCTTTCACTGCGTCCTGTATCCTCTGTCTTGCCATGATGCTTCTGGGCGGTCATCTGTGGGATTGTCCCACAAACGCGGTGCTCTCGCTCAGGCACGCTTTCACCGGAATGGTTCAGGAGGGTGACTCTTGGAAAAGTCTGCACCGGTTTGCGGCAATCGTTTGGCTTGCGGCGGGGCTTGCAGCCCTGTTGGATACCATGCTCCACAATCAGGTGGCAGTCATAGGAGTTACGGCTCTGCTGGCTGCGTTAATACTTCCTGAACTTTGGGCGAAGAGGGGGGGATGAGCAGATCGCACCGGAGGGTGGATCAACTCGTTGAAAATCGCCTGCCGCACGTGAGAGGCCGGCGAAAAAACAGAAGGGATTGGTAAAATGAAAGTCTATAAGAAAATTATGGACGGACTGGCAATGATCGAAAAGGTGATCCTGAGCGTCATTACCGTGGTAGTTACCGTGGTTACCTTTGCAAACGTTGTGGTCCGTTATGCGTCTGACAGTCAGTTCGCATGGAGCGAAGAGCTGGTCATCAACCTCTTTGTTCTGATGATTATGATGGGCTGCGCTCTGTGTGCGCGGGAAGGCAGCCTCATCAGCCTCTCCCTGATCTTCGATTTTCTGAAGGTCAAGGGCAAGAAAATTTTTGTAGCCATCATCACCGTTGTCAACTGCGCGTTCTACGGCGTGCTGCTGTACACCGGCTGGCAGAAGGTTCTCAGCCAGATGGCAAGCGGCAAGCATACTTATTCTCTGAACTGGCCTGAGTGGGTGTTCTCCATCTTCCTGCCCATCGGCGCTGTTCTGCTTATTATTCATACCATCGAATATTTCATCGACGTGATGAGCAATAATGCTGCCTGCGTCAAGATCGAAGAAGGGGAGGAAGAGAACAATGATTAACCTGATTCTGTTCGGCACCTTCTTCATCATGCTGCTGCTGAACATTCCTATTGCAGTCAGCCTGGGTACCTCTGCCATTCTGGCAATGCTTTATGCACACGACCCGTTCACTGTTATTTCTACCAACGTCTATAACGGCATGGCCAAGTTCCTGCTGCTGGCCATTCCTTTCTTCGTGCTGTCCGGCAACATCATGGCCAAGGCCGGCATTTCTACCCGTCTGGTCAACTTCATTGATGACTGCGTGGGCCATCGCCGCGGCGGTATTGCAATCGTCTGCGTTATCGTGGCTTGCTTCTTCGGCGCGATTTCCGGTTCCGGCCCGGCTACCGTGGCTGCTTTGGGCATCATTCTGATCCCCGCCATGATCAACCGCGGCGGCTTCTCCGCTCCCTTTGCCTCCGCCATGATGGCAACGGCTTCCTCCATCGCCATCGTTATCCCGCCCTCCATCGCTTTCGTTGTGTACGCCTCCATCACCGGCGTCTCCGTTGGTGATATGTTCATGGGCGGCATCCTCCCCGGCATCATGATGGGTCTGGCTCTGGTCGTCATCATCATGCTGGAGGTCCGCAAGCAGGGCCTGAAGGCATCCCGTGAGCGCGCCTCCTGGGGCCAGCGTGCCAGAACCTTCGGTACGGCTTTCTGGGGCTTCCTGGTGCCTGTCATCATCCTGGGCGGCATCTACGGCGGCATCTTCACCCCGACGGAGGCCGCTGCCGTGTCCGTGGTTTACGGCCTGTTCGTGGGTGTGTTCATCTATCGCGAGGTCAAGTGGAAGGACATGGGCGAGTTGCTGGTTGACTCCGGCAAGACCACCGGCGGCATCATGCTGATCATCGGTTCTGCCACTCTGTTTGCTTACATCTGCACCATCCATGGCATTTCTCAGGCTGCCCAGGGCCTGCTGCTGGACATCGCAGGCAACAAGATCGTTTTCCTGCTGATCGTCAACGTGATCTTCCTGATCGCCGGCTGCTTCGTGGACGCCAACTCCGCAATGTACATCTTCATTCCCATTATGTATCCTGTGGCTCAGCAGCTGGGCATTGATCTGGTTCATTTCGGCGTGCTGTCCACCGTGAACCTGGCCATCGGCCAGGTGACCCCTCCCGTGGGTGTCAACCTGTTCGTGGCTATCGGCGTTGCTGACAAGCTTCAGGGCCTGAAGGACAAGACCAAGGTCACCATCGCGTCCATGTCCAAGGCTGTGTGGCCCATGATTCTGGCCTGCGTTATCACCCTGCTGGTGGTCACCTACGTTCCCTTCTTCTCCACCGTGTTCCTGAAGGGCTGATTCCCGTTCGATCTGTTGCTCTTATGAGCCGGAGGAGCGTCTCCGGCTCATGGGAGTTCAGATATTTTCAAACATTTTGAGGAGGAAAAACCATGAAAAAGTTTCTTGCACTCGCACTGGCGCTGACCATGGCTCTGTCTCTGGCAGCCTGCGGCGGCAGCAGCTCCGGCAGCAACGATTCCAACGCTGCTGACAACAGCACCGACTCCAGCAACACCGAATCCGGCACCACTTTCGAGAAGCAGACCTGGCGTTATGCCTGCTCCGCTACCGAGAACACCTGCTGGGCTGACATGGGTCGTGACTTCGGCCAGATGGTCAGCGACGCTACCGGCGGTGCCATCACCGTTGAGGTCTATGCTGCCGACCAGCTGACTGCCGGCAACCAGTCCGAAGGCATTCAGGCCGTTATGGACGGTTCCACTCAGCTCTCCGCTCACTCCAACCTGATCTATTCCGCTTTCGATCAGCGGCTGAACGTTGTGTCCCTGCCCTTCCTGTTCGACTCCTTCGATGACGTTGACGCCAAGCTGGACGGCGACGCCGGTAAGGCTGTCGGCGAGGTCGTTGAGAGCATGGGCCTGCACCTGCTGGGCATCGCTGAGAACGGCTTCCGTCATCCCACCAACAGCAAGCACCCCATCGCTTCTCTTGCTGATATGAAGGGTCTGAAGATCCGTGTTGCCGGTTCCTCTGTTCTGAATAACGCTTATCAGGCTTGGGGTGCCAACTGGGCCAACGCTAACTGGTCCGAGGTGTTCACCGCTCTGCAGACCGGTACTTATGACGGTCAGGAGAACCCCCTGCCCACCGCTGATGGCGCTTCCATCGCTGAGGTTCAGAAGTATGTGACCTACTGGACCGGCGTGTATGACTGCATCTTCTTCACCATGAACGCTGACCTGTACAACAGCCTGTCTCCTGAACTGCAGCAGATCGTTGACGAGTGCGGCCAGAAGGCTGCCCAGAATCAGCGTAAGCTGGAGCGTGAGCAGGATCAGGAAGTTCTGCAGAAGTGGGCTGACGCCGGCGTTACCGTCACTGAGCTGACTGACGAGGCTGCTGCCGAGTTCAAGGATGCTTCCTCCGGCGTTGCCGATCTGTTCGTGAAGGACTGCGTGGACAAGGGCTTCGATCAGTCTGAGGTCGAGTCTCTGGTTGCAGCATTCCAGAAGTAAGAGATTCTGAACAGAATCAGATTTAAATGAAAAAACCAGCGGCTGTGATGATTCACAGCCGCTGGTTTTTTGCAGATATTCGCTCAAAAAGGGAAGTGGATATAAAGAAAAAACTTGCTTTTTTCAAAGCAAGCATTTATTAAGAATACTCAGCGCACCCGATTGGTGGAGATAAGCGGGATCGAACCGCTGACCTCTTGACTGCCAGTCAAGCGCTCTCCCGGTTAGTGCGGTTACATACCCCTCTAAACCGGGTCAAAAGAGCGCTTCAATACGCGGGCAACCCCAAAACACACCCTGAATGTCTTTCATTATAGTCAAAGAAAGCCCGTATATCAAGGAAAATAATTTTTCGGCTTTGCGTCCCTCCACGGCATGATATAATTTTTGTGTCCATGTTGGAAAGGAGGTGCAGGCATGGGAAAAGAATATATTGCCGGAGAGACCCAACGATACGAAATTGGCGGTCGAGTTTTTATCGTTGAGCCACGGTACAGGAAAGACGGTGAAAGCATGGCAGACATCTTGCTAAAGCTGATGTTTGCCGACTTGGACGAAGAGATGCGAGCAGCAAATAAAACTACAACGGACTAAAATTGAAAGTATCAATCTGGCAGTCAGCAAGAGGTTTTTATTCTAACGGTAAGCTCCCGTTGCCTAAATCTTTATAGGCAGCAGGAGCTTACTGTTTGGGGGCTATTTTAGAAAATCAAAGTCCAATTCAAATGAGGGATCTTTCCTTTTCATTTCTTTTAGTTCCTCAAAGGTGTAGCCGCATTTTTCTTCTATTAGCTTTCGGAGCGCTTTCCTTTCGTCCTCGGATGGAGTAGTATCTTCAATCTCAATCGTTGCTTTACTGCATTCGCTCTGATGGGCTTTATAAAAATCCGTCGCAGCAGTACACAGTTGCCAACACAAAACACCCAAATCAATATCCAAACTCAGTTTTCCATCAGTTGCCTGTGCAGCTTGGACAAATCTGAGGTCTGGATCTCGATTATAATGAATTTCAAACTTATTAATATTCTTTACTGCATCAGCATTACCTAAATCAAAATTACCGCTATGGAGATATGCACAGCGCAATTTATAGCAAATTTCCTCATCAAAACCATCTTTGAATTTAAGCGCACTTATCGGATTTACATATTCACTATACCACTTCTTATAGTGGTCAGCTACTTTTGTATTTGGATAGGCAATATTCCCGCAAATATCTGGAAGAGTTAACGCAATGCCCAACGCCGAATATGGGTAGCCATCTCGCAAAAGGCCATTGATTTCATTCACGAGTTGTTCGATCATTTCTTCACACCCCTTATATCTAAAAGTTTTTAACATCATATCACACTTTTGAATGTAGCACTACCCCAAACAGAGACTATGGGGCGTGTTCATGTATAACACCACGAAGGGAGGTCACTTCCACCCGGCCAGTCTGCGGACTGGCTTTTTTCATGCCACGAAAAGGAGGTTTGCAAATGGCAGATGATAAGAAAAACATTCCCGAAGCAGCCCCGCCCGCCGAGGCTCCCGCTCCTGCGGTAGAAAATGCCGCCGTGCCGGAGCAGCCCGCTCCCGAGCCTGTGCTGACCGACGCAGAGGAGCTCATGCTGGAACATGAGGGGCAGGCGGCGCTTTTTGAAATGGGCGAGGCCGTACCCGATTCCGCCGACGCTGTTACCCACGCCGAGGTGGAGGAGCCTGCCGCGCCCGAAGTCCCCAAGGTTGAAAAGGAACAGGAGCAGCCGCTCACTCCCGGCAAGGACGATCCTACCCCGGCACATTCCGGCAAGGTGTTGAATTTTGCCGCCGCCCGTGATGAGGCGGCTAAGGAGGAGAAAAAGGCGGTCAAGCAGAGGCCGCCCACGGAAAAGGACAAGGCTGCCAAACCCGGTAGGGGCCGTCCGCCCAAGGATGGCAAGGCCGCTCCCGACAAGGCCAAGCCGCCCAAACCTCGGGACAAAAAGTCCCAAAGCAAGCCTATCCCGGAGAAGCCTGCCGTGGATAAGGGCAGCGCTCCCGCTGGTGCGGAGGTCACGCCGGAGCCGTCTGTGCCCCGTGACGCCACCCGTGCCGAAAAAGAGGAGATCGTCTATCTCAACCTGTCCGATCTGCATCCGTTCAAAAATCACCCCTTTGGTGTTCGGGACGATGCGGAAATGCAGGGGCTTGTGGAGTCGGTCAAGGCGACAGGCGTCAATCAGCCCGCGCTGGTGCGTCCCCGCGAGGATGGCGGCTATGAGATCATCGCAGGCCACCGCCGCCAGCGGGCAAGTGAGCTTGCCGGATTTGCGAATATGCCTTGTATCGTCCGCAACATGACGGACGATGAAGCCATCCTCGCCATGACGGATGACAACCTCCGCCACCGTGAGCGCATTTTGCCTACCGAAAAGGCGCAGTCACTCAAAATGCAGGTGGAGGCCATCAAGCACCAAGGCTCCCGCCCCGGCGAGGAGGACAAGGACGCCGGAAAACGCTCCACGCAGGTCGTGGGAGATCGCAACGGCATGAACTATAAACAGGTGCAGCGGTATATCCGCCTGACCGAGCTTGTGCCGGATTTGCAGGCAATGGTAGACGAGAAAAGACTGGCGTTCACCCCAGCGGTGGAGATCTCATTCATCCGCCCCAAAAATCAGAGGTATATCGCCGTGTCCATCGAGGGGCAGCAGTCCTCGCCCTCGCTGTCGCAGGCACAGAAAATGCGGGAGCTGGACAAGGACGGCAAGCTCAACGGCGATGTGATCGACGGGATTCTGTCGCAGGAGAAAAAGGAGGTAGACAAGGTGATCATCAATAGTGCGGAACTGGAAAAGTATTTCGGCAAGGACAAGTCCCCGAGGGAAATGAAAGACAAGATCATTTCTCTGCTGGATGACTGGAAGGCCAAGCAGCCGCCTGAGCTGGGCAAGCCCGAAAAGAAAACGGAGCTTGAAAAGTGACCTTGGGACTTTTGGTCCCGAGGTCTTTCGTTTCCCCGAATGGCTCTTGTGGTTATATCCCCCGTCGCCGCCCGTATTCCAGCATGACCGGGAGCGGGCTGTCAAGGGTGCATCGCACCGCTGTTTTCAGCGGCCAGCCCTTGACCGCCGTCCCGGCTATGCTTTTTCTCCGGCAAGCGGCGGGGGTATATCCTCCAGAGCCGCCCCCTTTCCCAAGAATGGGAAAGGGCGTGGGGTTCGGGTTGAACTACTATATTACAAAACGGAGGTTTTTACAATGAAACGACCCCTTGCATATATCACCGCCGCGTGGTGCGGCAGCGACCACGAAAACACAAAGTTGGCGGCGCAGTATTGCCGCACGGTGTATGAGGCGGGCTTTTCGCCTATCTGCCCGACGCTCTATCAGCCGCTTTTCCTCAATGACGCCGTTCCCGAGGAGCATAAGAGCGGTATCGACATGGGGCGCGACCTGCTCCGCCGCTCTCATGTGCTGGTGGTGTGCGGTCATACCGTCACCGAGGCCATGAAGAATGACATCGCCGTTGCCCAGCGGCTCGGGATCACCGCCACCACCCTTGAGGGCATATTGACCGTCAAGGGACAGGGACGCAGATAAGATGACAGCGCTCCGGCTGGGGAGTCTGTTCGATGGGATCGGCGTGTTCCCCTTGGCGGCGGTACGCTGCGGCATTGAGCCGGTATGGGCAAGCGAGATTGAAAAAGCCCCTATCTCCATCACCAAGCGCCACTTTTCCAATATGGCGCATTTGGGGGATGTGACAAAGCTGGACGGGCGGGAGATCCCGCCCGTCCACATCATCACCTTTGGCTCACCATGTCAAAATCTCTCGCAGATCGGCAACCGCAAGGGGCTTGCGGGAGAAAAGTCCAGCCTGTTCTTTCAAGCTATCCGCATTATCCGCGAAATGAGGGAGGCGACAAATGGTCTATTTCCAGCAATCGCTGTTTGGGAAAACGTCATGGGAGCGTTTTCATCAAATGACCGGATGGATTTTAGAGCCGTCCTATCTGCTTTCACAGACGCCGATGTTTCAATGCCTGCTTCTGGAAGATGGGCAGGAGCCGGAATGGTGCGAGGGCGAACGCCCGACCTCTGCTGGCGGCTCATGGACGCCCAGCATTGGGCAAGCCCCCGGCTGGCACGACGGCAGCGCATCTTTCTTGTGGCAGACTTTGGAGGACGGCGTTCCCACGAAATACTTTTTAAGCCCCGCACAATGCAGTCACTTCCTGCATTTGGCGGAGATTGCGGGCTGTCCGCCGCCTGCGGAGATCGAGGCTCTTTTATTGAAGCAGGGCGGCGCGTACCAGTCACCCGACCCTTTCAATGCTTCCGTATGCGGGCGTCCGCCAAGGAGCGGACGGAAACAGCGTTCCGAAACAGCTTTGGACTGCCAACTGACCCTTTTCCCACTCTGTTAGCGGGCGGCATTTCGCCCTTTGCCTTTTGGTATGAGGACGATCCCGCCGGGGGCTGCGTCCGCTTTCCCACGGAAACGGAATGTGAGCGGCTCATGGGGCTGCCGGAGGGCTGGACAAGGTACGGCGCGGACGGCGAGGAAATCCTATCCTCCCACCGCTACCGGGCATTGGGAAACGCCATCGCGCTGCCCTGTGCCGAATACATCATGGCGGGGATCGCGGAGGTGCTGACAAAAGGAGGTGCAAATGACGGTATTTGAAGCCTACATCACCAACCTCGGCAAATACGCCGAGGGGCAGCTTGTGGGCGAAACGCTGAAATTTCCGGCGACCACAGAGGAGGTGCAATCGCTCTTAAAGAACATCGGCGTGGACGGTGTGCGGTATGAGGAGTTTTTTATCACCGCCTTTGACGGCGATGTGATGGGCTTATACGACTATCTCACCGAGTATGAAAACTTGGACGAGCTGAACCATTTGGCGCATCTCATTTCCGAACTGGACAGCGACGAGATCGAAACGCTGGAGGCCGCACTCAACAAGGGCGACCACACTTCCAGCGTGGCGGACATCATCAACCTCGTTCATAATCTGGACTGCTATTCCCTCCACCCCGGCGTGACCGACGATGAAACGCTGGGGCGCATCTATGTGGAGGACATGGAACTACTGGATGTGCCGGACAATGTGCTGCCCTACTTCGATTTTGAAGCCTATGGGCGGGATATGCGGATCAATGAGGGCGGCCACTTCGCCCCCACGGGCTATCTGACCCGCAGCGGCGATTTCAAGGAGGTGTACCACGGCATCGAGGACATTCCCGCCGAACACCGCATTTTTGCGTACCCTAAACTGAATATCCGGGAGCAGATGGCGGCCTACAAAGAGGTCATAGACCGTTCCTCTTTGGAGGGCGAGCGCCTGCACCCGAGAAAGGAGCATGATGACCGCTGACCTTGGGACATTTTGTCCCGAGGTCATATTTCTACCGGAGAGGAGGCGATGACGGCTGGTAGACGAGGATATTTCCCGGCGCACGATTGCCGTATCGGTGAAAGCGTCAAAGCTGACCGCCCGGGGGCTTGCCTATGTTGTCCGGGCGGTGGGGCTCAAGATCGCCAAGGCACACCGGGCAAAGCAGACGCCCCACGGCAAGCAGACCGTGAAAAAGCTCATGGCGCACGGCACATCCACCAACAGCCTTGAACTGTCCGGGGATACAAAGCTCTTTGACCGGGTAGCCCGGAAGTGGAATGTGGACTATGCCTTTTATCAGACCGAATCGGGGAAATACCTGCTGTTCTTCAAATCCGGGCAGGCGGACGCTATGACCGCCTGTTTTTCGGAATACTCCCGCAAGGTGCTGGATAAGGCCAAGTCCCGCCAGCCCATGATCCCCGAACAGATGAAGCAGGCGGAACAGCAGCTTGCCAAGGAAAAGCCGCCCAAGGAAAACAGGGCTCCCGCAAAGTCGCAAGACTTTGTGGGAAGAGGAGAAACAACGGAGCGGGCGGATTTCGGGCATGAAATGGCCGAAGGAGCAGAGCGGAGTTTGGTTCGACGAAAGGAGGTGTCGCATGACAGATAAGCTCCGTAAATATGTGCTGCCCAACATTCCCTATGTGTTCATCGGCTGGGTGTTCCTCAAGCTGGGGACGGCCTACCGTCTGGCGGCGGGGGCAGGCTTCGGGGAAAAGCTACTGGGGCTGGGGCAGACCGTCGGCGCGACCTTTGCCGATTTCGCCCCCGGCCTTGCTCCCTTTGACTGGCTGGTGGGCATTGTGGGGGCAGTGGCGTTCCGCCTGCTGATCTACTTCAAAAGCAAGAACGCCAAGAAATACCGCCGGGATGCGGAGTACGGCAGCGCCCGCTGGGGCAACGAAAAGGACATCAAGCCCTTTGTCGATCCCAAGTTTGAAAACAATATGCTGCTGACCGCCACGGAACGGCTCACCATGAACACCCGTCCGAAAAATCCCGCTAACGCCCGCAACCTCAATTTCTGCGGGATCGGCTCGTCCGGCTCGGGCAAAACCCGCTTTTGGCTCACGCCGCAGTTACTTCAAGCCCATTCTTCCTATGTGGTGGTAGACCCTAAAGGCGGTGTGCTGGGGCAGGTCGGCTCTTTCTTGCAAAAGCGGGGCTATAAGATCAAAGTGTTCAACAGCATTGATTTTTCAAAATCCATGCACTATAACCCACTGGCGTACATCAAGACCGAGGCTGACATTCTAAAGTTTGTCAATGCTCTCATTTCCAACACCAAGGGCGAGGGCAAGGAGGGCGACCCGTTCTGGACGAAGGCGGAAACGCTTTTGTACTGCGCCCTGCTGGGCTACATCATTTTTGAGGGAGCCGAGGAGGATCGCAACATGAATACGCTGGTGGACATGATCTCCGGCATGGAGGTCAAGGAGGATGACGAGGATTTTCTCAACGCCGTGGACTATATGTTCAAGGGGCTGGAACAGCGCAAACCGAATTGCTTTGCGGTAAAGCAGTATAAAAAGTACAAGCTAAGCAGCGGTGTTGTATGCTCTAAAAGACTTCTTAATCAAGCGGTTGGGAAGTCTCTTAGAA
>ERZ838483.420-NODE-420-length-53757-cov-14.720048_pt1 | contig 53757 bp, 50 predicted proteins | sample MGYA00519939_ERZ838483 | MGnify/ENA primary metagenome ERZ838483 (study PRJEB31850, sample SAMEA3708836) | human gut metagenome | biome: human gut; feature: human-associated habitat; material: faeces | place: China | collected 2014 ...
AGCCGGACATGGGATGGGTTAAGGTTGTCCCATACGAGCATCTGGAAGAGGAAAAGGAAAAAGCTTTTGCAATCGGTGCAAAGGAAGCAGAGATTTCCGACCGTGAACTGGCAAACCAGAAGGAACGGTACCAGGAAATGCTTTCCGAGCAGAAACTGTTCCGAAAGCGCAACAAAAAGAAACTGGAAGCGCAGAAACAGCTTGCCGATCTTCTCCCAGAAAAACCGGAATGTATCCGGGACGGACACTGGAACGAAAAAGTTTACGGAAAAGCCGGAAGGTATTCCATATATCTGGATGGAAACAAGGTTAATATTTCTGATGAGGAAGCTGTGGGACTGGAAGAGTACCTTGGTAATATGGAAAAGTACCGTAAGAAAAAGAAAGAGTTAATGGAGAATTAAAGATGGACAGTAATTTTCTTGAAATCGTTTTAGACGAATGCGGCAGTGTAAGTGCAGACAACGAAATTTTCGTATACAACCCTTTGCAACTCTGCAGAAATTTGATTACGGAAGGATATAGCATGGATCAACTTGTCCATTTCTTTTCTGAGCATGTTTATAAGATGCTCTTGGATAAAAAATTCCTCTCCCAGTGGTGCAAAGATATCGGGCTGCAGGCACCGAGCGATTTCTGCGTTTTTCTTTTGAACGACTATGGCTTTAAAGAAACCATCCGGGCATATAATGAGATTGTTTCTTTGAGAACTGACATTGAAAACTGTAAAAAGGAAATCGCAGAAGGGAACCCAATGGATTTGGATGGAAGTTTTTTTTCTTGGAAAGATTTCTGCGATTGCAATGGGAAAAGAAGATATCGGACAAAAGAAGAATGGATTAAGGATGTTCAGCAAGTGATTAATGATGATATGTTACAAATTTCACAGGAAGAAGGATATCTGCACGATGAGTGGAAACGTTATACGGGCACAGCTAATGCGGATGCGGATGAACTTATGAGCGCGGAACTTGGTCAGATTGTCAAATGGTGGCAGGAGTTCAAAAGACTGATTACTCTTGAAAATTAATTTTTATGATTAGAAAGAGAGGAAAAGAACATGTTTAAATTTAAGCATTACGGAGTCGAAGTGGTATATCAGGAATGCGAACCGGGAGAGTTCGAAGAACAGTTAAGAAAACAGAAGATTAAGTATAAGCACTTGCCTATACTCGACAAAAAGATCATCAAGTATAAAAAAGATGGTGAAGATAAATATGCATATTTTGCGCACAGCACAACATGCGACCGGATTTTTGTTACCACAGAGATTCCGGAAGATATGAGATGGGAAAACATTGATCTGGATTACCGGATGCAGTCAGAAGGAGAAAAACCAATGCCACTTGTGACAAGAGCAAGACTCTTATATGACAAAGCGATTGACCTTGCGGCTGGCATTGAATTGCAAAAGAGGGAACTTTTTGAGGTAACAATGCCTCCGCATGTTTCGGATACAAACTTAAATATGGCGCTTATTTCCCTAGGCTCAAGCCTTGCGGAGATCCGTGGAATGGATCACCATGACGTGCCGGAACTGGATGAGTAGTGGGAGGAGAGAAAAATGTTTGTAAGCGATGAGTTAATGGGGAAGCTTTTAAAAAGCACCAATATTACCACAGAAGATGTCGAAGAAGATGAGATTAATGAAAGATCAATTAGAATTGTGAAGCGTGCAGAAGCATTGAAAAAAGCGGGAAAATGGGAGGATGCAGATAGATCCGGAGTAGAGTATTACTTTTTAAAGTCCTTCATGACAAATGATTTATACAAGGACTTCCCCGTGATTATCAACCATTTTTTAAAACACTGTTCTGACAAGGTGCAGAAATATATGGCGGCATGGTGGTATGGCTCTGATGAGTTTGACATTTACACGATGGATGAGGCGGTCAAGCATAAGGTGTTCCGTGCAATATACAATGGTGCAAAGCTTGGGGATGACTACTGCCGGAAGCTGATCATATATCTGTACAAAACATATTTCAAGAAAGAATACAATCAACTCAAACGGTATTCGAAACTATCCATGTATGACGTTTACGATCTGTGCGAAAACGGGTCTGGCTATCAGAAGGGCTCGCGAATACTGCTTATGGCTGATTTCTTGAACATAAAGCACGACGAAACCTGCAGCTGTCTGTCCGCCGTTATCCAGGAGTCCATGGAAAGAGAAACACGTAATTACGAAAAGATTACGGACCCCGAGCCACTTAACGAAGATCTTTACCATGCAAGTGCAATACAGGTGAATGTGTGGTCTGACCAGGAACTCCAGCGACGCCGGAAATATCCTTTCAGGGAATACTGCAAAATCATGGAGTTTGCCATACGCACATTGCGGGAATTTGGGCTTGACGAAGATTATATTTTCGCTCATCTTGATGATGACAATAATTTCGATGCAATTACACAAAAACTAACGCAGGCTCTTTATACGCTTTGGGAATTTTTCCCGGGGAAGGAATTCTCCTTCGAAGAAATACAGCGGGCGGCGGCAGTCCGGACGATCATGGAAGGGATGCATGGAGCCACGGAAGACTTAAAGTGCGAGATAGACGGATTGCTTGGAGATGATGGATATTGGAACCATACGCAGCAGAAATTCAACCCTGATTTTTACACAGAACTCAAAAAGAAGGAAAACAAACAGCCTGCAGAACCGGTCAGGGAAAATAAGGAGTCCATCCCGGAAAATACCGCAGGTGATCTTGAAAAATACGCAATAGAAAACGAAGAATTAAAACGGAAAATCAACGAACAGGAAAGAATGATCCATGACCTGCAGAAACAGTGTAGAGAACAGGAAAAGGAAAGTGGTAAGATTAACCAGCAACTTCTAGCATGGAAAGACGAACGGACAGAACTTGTTGCTCTCCGGAACTTTGTTTATCAGATGAAGATCGAAGATGGTAGTCCAGTTGTTTCGGACGATAGTATTGATTCCATGAAAAAAGCGATCATGGATAAGGACGTAATCATTATCGGCGGACATATTAACTGGCATAATAAGCTGCGCCGAATCTTCCCGAAGTGGACATTCCTTCTTACGGAAGAATTTAAGACGGTGGATGGGAAGATGCTGGAAAATAAGGAAAAGGTTTATTTCTTTACTGACCATATGAACCACATGGCGTATGGAAAATTTGTCGCTGCTTGTAGGGAACGCAATATTGAGTTTGGATACCTTGCAACAATTAACACAAACCAGCTAATTCAAAGAGTTTACGAGGATCTTTGCGATTAGCAGAAAAAAATAAGAAATCCTGCATACGGGTGGCTTTAAGCATATGGATTTTGCTTACAGCCGCCCGTTTTTGTATACTGTCATTTCTTCGTTTAGAAAAGATACTGTCATATTTCTTTATAAAGAAGAGAAATGGAGGAAATATAAAATTATGAGCAACATCCGTATATTTGATATTCCGGACGAAGTTCTGGAAAATGAAAGCTATAAAAGAATTTCAAGGAGGCTGAATGCAACAAAAAAGACCGACAGAGATCTGTGCAACCATATCATATCTACCGCCAACTTCGTCTATATGTACTGTACGCAGTATGAAAAAGAGGATACGGTAGACCGGTCGGATGCATTTGTGGCAGCGCTTCTTTTCAATTTCTGGAAAATCATTGCACCGAAAACAGAGAATCGGGAGAAAAACCAGGAAGAAGAAAGAAAACTTGCGCAGATCAGCAGTGCCGCACAGAAGGATATCGTAAAAAACACACCGGAAAACATCACGAATATCCTGTATGTGAAAGACGAAGTAGGGCAGCACATCCATGAGATCATCTACACCTGCAATGCGCTCGACAACATCATGTGCTTAAAAGGGAGTGATGGAAAACCGTTCTCGATTCCAACGGTACTTTCCATCATGTCATCCAGTAAAAACTTCCGGCCATCAATCGTAAAGAACCTCCGGAACTTCTTTATCCGAAATATCGAGGCATACGCGGAGGAATTCAAGGTATCATTTTCAAGCAAAGACGAGATGCGTGCATTTGATGAGTTAAGCGGGGATGCAAAGGAAGCACTGTTTGCAGCGGTATCAACCGTGCTTAAGACAAATGGCCGTCCGGTCGCAATCAAGGAGCTGAACCTGTCGGCAGCCAGTGATTTAAACCAGGTGGTGATGTTTACGTCGGATCCGAATAAGGTAGTCAAGTTTTACGACAGGAGAACACAGAGTCTGTACGAGATCTGATCCATTTCTGGTCTGCTTTCTCTTGGTACAAAAATTTCATTTCATATTCTCTATGTAAAAAATTGTTATTTTGAAAGGAGAACGAAACATGAGAAATTTAGAAAAATTAGCAGAGGAAGTAAAGGCAGCAATGGAGGAGATGTCTGGTAAGAAAGTAAAGATTTACCATGGCTTAAACCGTAACGGAAAGTCGATGACGGGATTAACCGTTCATGATTCTTCCGTCAATATATCACCGGTGGTATACCTTGACCCGGAGAAGGACTTTGATGTTCCGGTAGTAGTGCTGGCTAAACAGTTTCTTGAAGTTATTGAAGCAAATATGCCGAAAGCTGATTTCGACACAAGCCAGTTCACGGACTTCGAAAAAGCAAAAGAAAGGATCATTATGACCCTCATTAACAGAGAACATAATAAAGATCTTTTGGAAAAAGTTCCGTACATTGACATTACAGGTGATCTTGTGGTCATCTTTAAGTACAATGTCATGAGTAAACTGGGACAAGCTGCAAACATTGTAATCCGCAATGAGCATGCGAAAAAATGGGGGGTATCTCCAGAAGCGTTATATAGCATAGCGGAAACAAATACAGCCCGGCTCTTTCCACCGGAAGTTATCAAACTGGCTTCCTTTGTGTCAGAAAGACTGGACGCACCGGTTGCGGATGTTGGATATTACATTCTGACAAACAAGCAGCATTTAGCAGGTGCGACAACGCTTGCGTATCCGTCGCTGATGAAGCGGCTGTGCAGAGCGTATCAATGCAAGAAACTCCTGATCCTGCCAAGCAGCGTGGATGAGCTTTTGATTTATCCGGCTAAGGATGAAGAAGACCTTGACGGGATGGTGAAAGAATCCATCAACATGGTCCGCGAAGTAAGTGCAACACTGGACCCGAAGGATTTCCTGTCAGACAGCGTGTACGTGTATGACAGCCAGCTGGACAATTACACAGTCTGCAAGTAGAAAGAGAAAACGGAGGATTACCCCTCCGTTTTTTTTGTGCATCAGTATTCCCCATCTTGCACACTTGCTTCCGCTTCTTCCATTACCTTCCCGGTTGTCTTCTCGGAACAGAGTCATCTCATCTGCTGTCTCAAAAGATCCCTTGTCGTTATCGATTCCAGCTTTGCGTGCTGCGAGTCCTGCGGATCCGCGGATCACATCGTTGAACGTACCACTGTCGACCAATTCAAGGATGTCGCTGTCTTCGCGGCACGAAAGAAACTCATACAGCCTGATCAGCCGGTCTGTTCCGGTTCTTTGCTTGCCTGGTATTTTTCACAGATTTTTCCATAAGCTGACTATAAGAAAAGATGGATATCCGCGCAGAACAAAAATTTTATTTCATATTTGTGATGTAAACAATTTCACATATCGAAGGGAGAAAAAATTATTATGAATAAGAATGAAATAAAAAATAGAGAATTCGAAACACGTATGATGCATTGCGGTTTAATGGCAGAAATTATTGCCTACCGCAGCTGCAACGACATGGATGTCCGGTTTGAAACCGGACATATCCGCCACGGAGTCAGATATTCTGACTTTAAGAAGGAGAAACTGGCCGAGTTCTCTAATAAGGAGAAAAGAGCAATGCGTCTCGGAGAAATCCGTACCATGCATTGCGGGATGGACGCAGAGATTACAGATTACCCGCGGAGTACAAATATTAGCGTGGAATTTGAAAACTCTGTCAAAAGAACAAGAGTGGCTTATGATTCCTTTAAAAAAGGTTCCGTAAGTCCTCGTCCTCGCACACGCGTAGGTGAGAAAAAGATGATGAACTGTGGGGTAATGGCAGAAATCATCGCCTACCGTGGGAATAAGGACATTGACGTCCGGTTTGAGGGTAAAACCATCAGAGAGCATATGACTTATGATGCTTTCAAAAAAGGTTCTATTGCTGTAAACAAACCGGAAAAGTCCAAGAGACGGATGAAGGACGAGCAGAAATACGTTGGACAGAAGAAAATGATGAAGTGTGGTCTGGAAGGCGAAATTGTTGCTTTCCACGGTTATGCAAACATCGAAGTCAAGCTGTCCAATGATGAGATTCGTTCCACCGATCTCCGTTCCTTCAACGCAGGTACGGTCAGTCCTACCAGGGTTTACCTTGGGGAGATCCGTACCATGCATTGCGGACAGGAAGCAAGAATTGTTTCTTTTCGTACAAAGGACGATATCGACATCGAGTTTGTTGACACTGGATTTGTACGCAAGAAAGTAACTTATAGTGCTTTCTCCGCAGGACAGATCAAGGCTCCTGTTCTTGATCATCGAAACAGACCATTCAATAGCATGGTTGAGATGTGTGAGCACTATCATATTAAGTACCAGACATATCACCGCCGGATCATGGATGGCTGGACACAGCGTGAGGCACTGACGATACCGGTATGCTGTTAATGCCGGCACCGTCAGAATTAAGAAGAACCTTCGGGTTCTTCTTTTTTTTGTTTAAACAGGTCTGTCTTTTCCGTTTGCAAAACGGCATCGCATATTGCTGGTAGAGGAATAAAGAGAAGGAGGATAAAAGATTTGCAGATCAGACAGCAATATAATGCAGATATTATGAATGAACTTGGAATCACCGGGGAAAAACAGTCGGATTTTGAGCAGAAAATAAGAAAAATAAAGATGGATACAGATGACGCACTCGGACACCGTCAGGAAAAGATGCATATTGATCTATGCGGGTTGTCTTTTTACCTGCCGCTGTCCCTGTACCGCCCAATCGAAATTTTGTGCAAACAGCAGGACGCGGATTACCCGTTCCTGCATGAAAAATACGGGAAGGACTTAATCCGCGCACTGTTATCCCATTACCTTGCCGGGGATGCGGAATTAAACAGGTACAGTAAGGATTTTGTCTTAAAACAGGCACAGAATGCCTGCACACAGCTGGGGTTCCCAGAACCGGAGGATGAACCAGATGGGGAAAGTAAATTTGTCGTGCAGTGGCTGACGTACCAGTGCAACAAGATCACAAACAGCTTCTTCTGTTAAAAGGCGGACTTCTTTGCATGTATTCTTTTGTTTCATATTCCTATATGGAAACAAAAATCATCGAAAGGAGAAAGAAATGGAAGGAAAAAGGAAAATCCAGTATTGCGAGGATGGTTTGTGCCACAGCTACGTCCTCGATGGAGGCAAAACATACAACCCATGTGGCTGTGGATCGAATGTGTACCATCTGGAATACGATGGAAAAACAATCTTCGGCGTGTGCAACGCGTGTGGTAAGGATATTTATGAAGTTAAGCCAGACTATATCCCCCAAAAGCTTAACGAAGGCATATGGAACTGACAAAGAAAGGCTTGCAGCAATGCAGGCTCTTTTTTGTTTCATATTAAAGACGTAAACCGGATTTTTAAACATCGAAAGGAGAACAACATGGAATATGTATTAACAGAAGAAGGAAAAAGAAAAGTTGCAGTATTTATTAAGGAATGCGAGGCAAAGAGAAAGGAAATCCTGGATGCCGATCTTGACACCGCGGAAGACACACAGATTCCGACAGAGGCGGATATCTTGTCGGATCTGAACAACGGAGTTGAGGTCGACGAGGACGGGGATTACTACAATGCGTGGGGAGTTACGGACAATTACAGCTCAGATCGGGCGTGCGAGTTGGCAATCGGCGAGGATTTCGTATCGAATGCAACCCGCGTGCAGGTCACGCTCCGGAAAACCATTGAAGTCACGGAATACTTTGATGCAACTCCGGAAGACCTTGAAATGATCGAGCGCGGAGAGAACCCGTTTTTTGGCAAGATGGAGGATATCTGCAATGAGCAGTGTGGGGAAGAGAAATTCGACTACCAGATCGTGGACGAAGATACCGGGAAAACACTTGTCGACTGGGATTAAGGAAAACGAAAAAAGGACGGAAAAATTTCCGTCCTTTTTTTTGCGCGTCTGCATGGATATTTCCAGGGGCTGACATTTCGTTTCCATTTTTTATTCCATATTGATGCTGACTACTTGCAGACTAAGACCATATTCCATGGAAAAGATTATCAGGACGACCTTGGAAAAACAGAGGAAGCAATGAGAGTATACCAAACAGACACAGGTACACAGATTGCCGCACAGGGATTAAGCGACGATGTATGGATCGGTACCTTCAATTTTACCCAGCAGACTACCTAACCAGCAATATGTATCCGATTCGTCCGATGCGTTCAGCACAACCGAACAGATAAGATATTCTTTTTGGAATGCAGACAGATATGCCAGGAAAACTCCGCTGCTACAGGAAAACGGAGTCTCCCGGCATATTTTTGCAGAAATTTCCGGTTTTCTTTTGACAAAATCCAATACGACGCAATATATAAAGTAAGAGGGAAGTCCAGGCATGTTGAGTAGTTTCTTAAAAATGCCGAAAGAACGTTACCCTTTAAAACTGATTTTTGGTATAATGTTTACAGAAATTAACGAAAAAGAAAAATTTCCACAATCATGGAAAAATAAGAGGAGGGTTTTACCTATGGCAGAATTAAAGTGCCCGCATTGCGGACAGGCATTTACGGTGAACGACACGGAGTTAAGTTCGATCATCCAGCAGATCCGAGACAAGGAGTTTGAGAAGGATTTAAAGTCTCGCATATCCGAACTGGAAGCGCACTTACAGGAAAAACACAGGCTGGAGATGGAAAACCTGCAGAATCAGCTTGCGCTGCAAAAAGAGGAAGCACACGAAAAAGAGATCCGGCAGGAGAAGGAAACACATGAGAAAGAAATCGAGAAATTAAGGGAACAGCTTAAGAAAGAAGAGGAAAAGAACCAGAAACTGCAGGCAAAGCTTGACAGCAGTGAGGACAAAAAGACAATTGCCGTCATGGAAGCTGTCAAGAAAGTTGAAGATGAGAAGAAGGATCTTGAGACCCAGCTGACACAGGAAAAAGACAGGGAGAAAATCCTACTTGAGCAGAAGGACGAGCAGATCGCCTACTACAAAGACCTTAAGACAAAAATGTCAACAAAGATGGTCGGGGAGACACTGGAGCAGCACTGCGAGATCCAGTTCAACCAGTTAAGAGCCACGGCATTCCGGAATGCATATTTTGAGAAAGACAACGATGCAAGAACCGGAAGCAAGGGAGACTACATCTACCGGGAAACCGATGCGAATGGCGTGGAGGTTATTTCGATCATGTTCGAGATGAAAAACGAGATGGATGAGACAGCCACAAAGCACAAAAACGAGGACTTTTACAAGGAACTGGATAAAGATCGCAGGGAGAAGAACTGCGAGTATGCTGTGCTTGTATCCATGCTGGAAAGCGACAGTGAACTGTTCAACGCAGGCATTGTTGACGTTTCTTACAAATACGACAAGATGTATGTTGTCCGGCCGCAGTGCTTTATCCCGATCATTACTCTTTTACGGAATGCCGCCATGAATGCGTTGTCATACAAGCAGGAACTGACTGTGGTCCGCAACCAGAATATCGACATCTCGAATTTTGAGGAAAACCTGATGAATTTCAAGGACAATTTCGGACGCAACTACGATATCGCCCATACGCATTTCGACAAGGCGATTGATGAGATCGACAAGACGATCGATCATCTGCAGAAAGTCAAGAGAGAACTGCAGGGGTCTGACAACCAGCTTCGGATCGCCAACAATAAGGTGGACGACATCAGCATCAAGAAGCTTACCAAGGACAACCCGACCATGCAGGCAATGTTTGAGGAGCTTAAGAAGAGAGAAGAAGAATAGCAGGAATATGAAAGGACATCATGCGTACGTATTGGCATACGAACAATTTGTGGTACCGGGAAGAGGTTGGGCGGTATGCCCCGTTTCCCTCCGTTAACTTTGGAAAGGCAGCGGGTCTGCCGGAGAAATGAGAGAAAGATGGGAGAAAATACAGGAGTTCCAAAGAGAGTGCCCCTTTTTCTCAGAACCTTCCCGAATGGATTTTGAAGCGTTTGCGAAAAAAAAGAACCCCCAGAAGAAGCTTAGTTTTTGTGAAGAGGGGGGGGAGAAAGGCTTTCGAGGAATATCGTAAAAACCGCGGTTAATATCGCTATATATGGTATCCACGCACCCCTTGCGGGGTGCGACTTTTTTGTGCATTACTTTTCGCTATCATCCTTGACAACAGCATCTGCACCCTGGACGGTAACCCATCCATGTTTGTAACGGGCTTCTGCTTCTTTCATGCGGATCAGTTCGTTTGTAATGGAAGAACTTAATTTCTTATTGGCTTCTGCTTCGGCCTTTGCTTCAATGAGTCTTGCATCGGCATCCGCCTGTGCTTTGGTTTTCTTAACCTTTGCGTCCGCTTCTGCCTTGTCAATTGCAGTCTGATTCTTGATTGCCTGTGTCTCAGCTTTCTGCTGTGCCTGGATCTTAGAGTTGATTGCCTTCTGGGTTTCCTTGTCCACGCTCGCATTGATCATGGAAACATTCGAAATGGAAATGCCATATGAATCGAACTTGTCTGCAAGGTATTTTGTTAACGCTGCATTAACATCCGCCCTTTTTTCACCAAGAACATCAGAGACTTTGTAGCGTGCGATGACTTCCTTGGTCCAGCTGATGATGTTTGGTTTTATGAAGCTGTCGCGCACCGTCTTCCCGGACTGCCCCTTGAACTTTGTAAACACTTCGCTGACTTTGTCGTGCTGGTAGCTGTAAGTATATGTCAGATCAATCTGGATGGATTTTCCCTCAGATGAGGACGCAGAGAAACTGTCGTTATCCGGTGAATCCCCATTCTTTCCGGAAGTAAGGTAACTCTGTTCAATACCAACCGTATACAGCGTTACCTTAACGGTCGGAGATTTAAAGTGCCATCCCTGATCCAATACATCCCCTTCAACACCGCCGTTCATATTATACTTGACACCAACATATCCAGCGGGAACTTTTGTGATGGACATAGACAGGATGATTAATCCGATGATTATAATTACTGCAGAAATGACTGCACCAACGATCCAGGAGTTGGTATTATTTTCTTTTTTCGACATCTTCGTTTTCCTTTCTCTCTTCACTTTGAAAAATATTTCTAATTTTTTCAATCACATTACCGCCAATTTTTGAAAAGAGTGGCGATAACAATAGCCATAAAAGAATAGCTGCCAAAATAACCAATATCGTAAATACTGGCATACAGGTATCCTCCTTCCTTGTTAGAGTGTTAAAGCAGATAAGATGTCGGACTTCTTGCCTCTGGCATTAGACCTTTCCCCCTCTCTCTTTTGTATGAATTTTTTGTCTGAAAGCGAATATTTTAGCCTCGTCTTGTATATTGAGCCATTTTGCAATTCGTCAAAGAAAAATGGAAAATTTTTTTGAAAAATTTCAAGATTTTTAAAAATGGAAGATATGTTTCGTGCAAAGTTTTTTGTTGCATATTAAAAATGTAAAGAAAACATAGGATGGGAGGTAAAAAAGAATGTCACACATAGGTTGCAGGAACAATATTACACAGCCTACGGGGCAGTGTTTTGGTTGCAAATATTGGAAGCCTGCTCGTAAAACATTGTTTCTTAGTACATCAGGTCGTTGCACTTTAAGTTACTGTAAAAAAAATAGCATATATAACAAAAAGAGAGGTTAAAATATTCTTCGGTGAGAGCCAACCAAACTCGGCTATTCCGATAGCCGAGCATGAGGAAACGATTTTTCGGAGTCGTCGAATCATCCAGTCTGACTGGTGGCTGAGCAGAAGCATGCATGGATACGTGTTGTAAGACTGGTACTGCCGGATTTTCCCTAGAACAATGCAGAGTGTCCACCCAGCTTATGACAACATATATGTGCTTGGAAGAGACGGGAAATCGCAGATACCGACAAAAAGATATGTGAAAAGCCTGCTCGATGTAGACAGGAAGCAGACCGGATGTGGTCTCAGCTTACCGTTGAGAAGAGCACCAAACGCTACAACGACCCGGGCCGTTTGATACCAGGAGCACGGTTCGAATACATGGGTGAATACTATGTACTGTCTGGACAGTTATCAAACGGTCAGTATCTTCGTGCTTACGGTGATAAGAAAACAAACTACCCGGCAAAAAAATGCCGGATCATAAGACACAACGAGAGACTTGTATTTGTTGCGTAGAAAGTGCGGCTTTGCACTATTGAATATACGAGCATTTTTGTAAGGTTTATTGTAAAAGTTACAGAATCGATGGAGTAGAGAAAAATATGAACACAAAAGAAATCAAGACAGAATTTAACAATTTCCTGAAAACGGAAGAGGGCAGGCGCTGGCAAAAAGAGAAAGCCGATCAAAATATGTCCGGGGATTTCGGAGATTACCTTTACGATTTTTACCCGGAATATCTTGCATAATCTTTAAAAAAGGAAAGGACGGCTCGCAGAGACCGTCTTTTCTGTGTTATAAGTTTTGTTTATTTTGGCATTTAAAAACCAATGCCATGCAAAATTAATATATACCTTTTCAGTGCAGAAAGCAAAGAAAACTGTGTTTCGTCTGCAAATATTTTTCAGTTTGCTCATTATTTTTTCCTTTTTTCTTTTGAAACCTTATAAGATAGGTTAAAGGCACGACTTCTCGGTCGTATCCTTTTTTTGTTTCATATTCCTGATGTAAATATTGATGCATCGAAAGGAGAATATGAACTATGGAAAATTACAAAGAGTTTTACCCAACACCGGAGGAACTTGTCAACAAAATGCTGGACGGAGTTAATCTTAACTATGTTAAGACGGTTTTGGAGCCATCTGCAGGAAAAGGAAATATTATACAGGGGCTTAAAAACCATGCAAGGTATCAGAATCTTGATATTGATTGCATTGAAATCAACAAAGATCTGCGTAACTGCTTAAAGGGTGCAGGTTATCGTGTAGTGGGAGATGATTTTCTTACATACACAACGATGAAACAGTACGATTTGATCGTCATGAACCCGCCGTTTTCAAACGGGGATGCTCATCTGATGAAAGCCCTGAAAATGCAGCAGAGACATGGCGGTGCGGTCATTGCCCTGGTAAATGCAGAGACAATCCGAAATCCGTATACCAATCTCCGGAAGGAGCTGGTTCAGCTGATTGAAAACGCAGGCGGTACAGCAGAATATATTGAACATGCGTTTTTGGAAGCAGAGAGGCAGACGGAAGTGGAAGTTGCGCTTGTAAGGGTTAAATTTCCGGAACCGGAGCGCATTTCGAGTATCATGGATAAGCTGCAAAAGGAAAAGGCTGTCAAAGAACATGATCCGGTGGTGGCAGATAATGACTTTATTAAAGCCATTGTTGATCAGTACCAGATGGAGATAGAAGCCGGATGTCGGCTGATTGAAGAATATAAGGCAATGCAACCGTATATTCTGTCAAGTTTCCCACAAAAGGAAGACGCATCCATGTACAATTATAACTGCATCTTAAATCTGAAAATTGAAAATGAGAAAGCATCGATTAATGGATTTGTAAAAAAAGTGCGGGGAAAATATTGGAGAACACTGTTTTCAAATCCTAAGTTTACAGGTAAACTGACCTCCAATGTATTGGGTGAATATCAGTCAAAGATCCACGAACTTAAAGATGTTGAATTTTCGGTTTTCAATATCCTTGAAGTAAAATGGGATATGATGAAGAATGTTTCTAAAGGCATTGAGCAGTCGATCATTGATTTGTTTGACCTGTTCTGCAGCGGCTGGTTTTCCGAGGATATGGGTACCACGATCCATTACTACAATGGGTGGAAGACAAACAGCGCCTACAAAGTCAATAAAAAGGCGATTGCAAGCTTCAATGCATTTTCGAATTATCGAAAAGAATTTGATCCAATCTGGAGCAACTACAGCTATGAAGGTGGCTGTTTGAAACGCCTGAGCGACATGGAAAAATGCTTTAATTACCTTGACAACGGGCGCACAAGCGATGGTGTAGGAATGGAAAATATTCTGAGAGCCGCAGCACAAAACGGGCAGACCCGCAATATCGAATTGAAGTATTTTACGGTAACATTTTACAAGAAAGGAACCTGCCATATCGTATTCAAAGATGAGAAACTGCTGAAGAAATTCAACCTTTACGGAGCACAGAAAAAGGGCTGGCTGCCACCATCATACGGAAAGAAAACGTATGAAGAGATGGAGCCGGAGGAAAAGGCTGTTGTTAACGAATTTGAAGGTAAAGCAGAATATGAAAAAACTCTCCAGAACAAAGACTTTTACCTTGTGGATGAAAGCCAGTTTTTGATCGGAATGGATGCAGCGGTGTAAGATTTGCAAGAAATTTCTAAGGACAAAACAGCATATTTAAAGAGTCACCTTTTTACAGGTGTCTCTTTTTTTTGCACAGCACACTGGAATACAGGAAAACTACGGTGTGTTTTTGTCCACCTGCAAAGGTTTTCTCGTTTCATATTCCTGATGTAAATATTGATACATCGAAAGGAGAAATGAAATGAGTAAGAAGATTGAATTAGGCAAAGAATACAGATTTGCGGGATATGACTGGATCGCTGTTTTATGTGATAACAGTAATGGAGTAATTTTGCAGTCCCTTGGGATCACATCAGGTCCATGGCCGGGATATAAAATGGAAGAATATGGCAATAGCCAGTATTACAGCAGTGATATCTCAAGTATTAACGGCTATGATGAGAAGACCCGGAAATTGTATGAGAGAATCAGGGGTGTGGAAAAGAAGTATTCCGCCCGGGAAGAAGGCTTATACTTCCCGGCCGGATATGTTGCTGGCACAAATAAGGTATGGCGGAAGGCACTTGTCACCTTGGCAGAAAGAGCAATGGATTATGTCTGGCTCGGAGTTGTCCGCGGAAAAGCTGCCTTGTATATCAGTCCGTGTGCCGGAGCAAAGGATTATTACCTCAAAAGTTACTGCAACCAGGAGAAATCCTGTGTTATCGCTCCTGCATTTTACCTCGATTTATCCAAGGTTACCGTAGAAGATGATGAAATCCTGATTGATGGAGAAACCGCTGCGGAAACCGTGAAGGAGTCGAGAAAATACGGGATTGTCTTAAAGGAGAAATCTTTCCCATATGGGCTGACGAAACAGGATGTGGCAGAATTGTACGACATGCTGGATGGAGAGGAAGCATTTCCTCTGGAACTGGAACCGGATTTTGTGGAAAGTTCCGCAATGGGATTTATTACACCGGAAGCCGCAGAAGCTCTGGAATATGAGTACCAGACCGGGCTCAGGGAGTTTGTCGCAAATATCCTCGATGACATGGGAAATGAGTCAGAGGACGGCACCTATGAGTACAAAGGCATCCGGATCCATCTGAGCAGATAGGAGAAGAAGAAAGAATCCTGGGAGGGAATACGAATGTATTTCCCTGTGGGGTTCTTTTTTTGAGTGCATACAGAAATCCCCTGGATTTCCTTCGGAGCTTTTTGGGGATGTGAAGGATGACGCGGCATTCGATGTTCTGATCCGCATCATGCAGAAAGAGGTACCAAGGCAAAAACCGGTGGGGTACTGCGAGGAAGGTGCCCGGATGCTCAAAAAAATACTAGACGAAGGATTAATTACTTTTTTTGTTTCATATTAAAGGTGTAAAGCAGACATATTTTATTGTGGAGGAAAGATATGAGTACAAAGGTATTGTGGTTCAGCCGGCACGATATGACACCGGATCAGAGAGCAGCGCTGGGAGACAGCGAGATCACACAGATCGACAAAACGATCAAGCACGCAAGCGAGCTGGCGGATGAGATCAGCCAGTGTGACGTTCTTGCTGTAGTTGCACCTGTTGAGCTTCAGAAGGAATTCTTGGAGCAGGCGGGGGATAAGCCCGTCATTACGGCGGTGAACGACCGTATTCTGGTTCCGACGGAAAATGGGGAGTCGAAAGTCCAGTTCAGCTTTGTAAAGTGGGAACAGGTCAAGAAGATCGATATCGTTAAGGAAGATTTCGATATCGGGAAATACGAGCAGGATAAGGAAGAAAAAGAAAATAGCTTTTTCTCCGAACCGTCCGAAAAAGACCTCGAAGCATTCAGACACGAGGAAGAACAGGGGGATACTTATGAGATGGTGTCCGGCGACCGCCTGGAAGACCTTGAGGATGAGCATGAGGCGGCCGCCCCGGAGGTAGCGGACCACGAAGCGGGAACAGAAGACCGCGAGACCGATGGGTACGATGCGGGCGATGATTTTGAAGACCGGTAATTTTATTAAAAATAGTTATAACATATGGTATACTGGTATTAAGTAAAGGAGGTACTTATGATGAATGAAGGTGGAGGAACAGCATTTTAATTACTTCTACAAATAAGAGGGTAAGAGCTAACAACTCCTGCTCTTTTATTATGCACAAAATTATGGAGAGCTAACTGATCTGCATGCGAAGACGCGGCAGCTTCCAGCTTAGTTTTTCGGTGAAATATCCTCTCCTTTTTTTGATTGGAGGAAATATATGTCAGAATTTTGCAAGCTGCATATGATAATTACCGCACAGGAGGTAGAACGGGGAAATGATTATGAGATGGTAGACAGCGACCACATGGAAGGCTTCGGGGATAAGCATGAGACGGCCGCCCCGGATGTTTTTGACCACGAGACCGATGGAACTGGAGACTTCCCTTACGATTCTGCAGAATCTTGCGGCCTGCCTCCTGCATCATGACTCCTGCGCCCGTATTTCCTTCCTTTCCCCTTTCCTCTTCCATGCATCCCCTTTGCCCCTAGTTATCCCCCCCCACTGGATACAGATACCCCAAAATACACTCAAATATGCCATCACCAGAAAATGAGAAAGTGCATCCGCAGATAACCAGGTTTGGCTGTAAACCAGCCACCAGAGCGGCTTTGAAGAGTGTGGCATGTGCTGTCTTTGACCTGTCCGCAGTAAGACGCATACGATTTTCGGATGGCAGAGACGAAAAAAAAGAGGAAAACAAAGCAGGAAAATGTTTCCATAAGACAGTAATTTTAACGCAAAATGTACTTCAGACACGAAAATAAGACCGTCAGAGGCGGCCGGAAGGAAAAAGTATGAAATTTTAAGCGGGGACAGCCTGACCGCAAAGTCTGTCGCAGTCAGCGGCATACTGAGTGAAATCATAAAAGAACAGGTTATCCTGTTTTTTAATATGTAGCGTAAACATCTCCGAGAATGTCTGATTCCGGATAGCTTTATCAATCATTCCTTTGAGATATTCTAAAAGGGCTGACGTCTTTTTTCCGCCCTTTACGGTCTCACCCATGGATTTTAAGAGACGGTAAACCGAGGACTTTGCCATTCCTGTTTTTTCACAGGTTTCCCGGACACTTCCAGTTTCTTTGATGGTGCGAAAAATCATGCTGATCTGTCTGGCAGACCGTCTGGTTTTTCTGTCGGCGCGTGCTTTTCTTGCTTCCTGGTTACGGCAGTCGAGTGTTTCCTTCCGGTGTTGCGCTTTTGCTTCCGGAGTGTAGGTGTTGCGCATATGGGAAAGTTCTTCTTCCCCCATGTCCAGCAGGCAGAACAGGTCGAAATCTGACTTAACCTTAACCTGTCCACTGTTATGCAGGACGTACCGCAGGAGGGTGTCTACCTGACGCTCACGGAGAGGAGAGATAAAAGAGCGGTTCAGTTCTTTTGTCTTCTGGACCAGGTCCTCCTTGTCTATATTCATGAAACTTAAGTTGGTGGCGTAGTTGTATAGAATAAGATCGCGGTATCCGGTAACGTCGAAGTTTCTCAGCGCGACAAGTGTTTTAACGTCGTGGTCACGGTTCTTGTGGAACGCTTTCATTTTATCCTTTTCAACAGCAGAACGTGTTCCTGAAGTTTTTGCGCCGGTATTGCCTTCCCCCCGCTTCCGGTGTGCCTTCGGTGCGTCATCGAAGAGTATGTGGGACAGCGAGATCATCTCGTCGGTAACCTCGGTATTACCGTATGCTGTCGGATTGGCATTGCATTTTTCTGTATTTTCCTGGTTTACCCGTTTCCGATTTGCCTGCGGTGCATGACCCTGTCTGTTGTCTGACGCGGTGGTACCGTTTGTATCACCGCATCCTGTCTGACCGTGTCCAGATGGTGGGTTGCTGCCAGAGCCATCATCCGAATCATCATCTGGATTGTTATCCGGACCATTGTCTGGATCATTGTCAAGACCATAGCCGATGGCGTCCAGATAGGCAGACAATATCATGGAGCCGTCCGGATTCCATGTCTTTTTGTCCGGGTTCCATTTCTGTTCCACATATTCCCGGTCGAACTTGCTGGAGTAGCGGTATTCCATATTCTTTGAGTCTTTGTAAATTACCGTATGTCTTGCGACGTCTTCCATGGCATCGCAGAAAGAATCGAAATCATAAATCTTGTCTGTCTGGCACAGGATCTCCGGCTGTCCGACAGATACACCAGATCCGGAACTTAACCGGCTGCTGTATGGAACACGCACGATGGAAAACAAGGAACCAACAGCAGGGTCGGCATGAAAAAGATGCACAAGTGTCTGATGGAGACGTTCGAAGCGCCGTTTCTCGTCCCGGACATTTTTATTGAAAAAGAAGTACACCTGTGCACCCTTTTTCCCGGTCCGGACGATTATGGATGGCGGGAGCATCTTGAAAAATCTGCAGAACCGTGGGTACAGCAGAAGATATGTGGCTGCCATTTCCGTGGACATTACATAGTTCCCATTTTTATCCAATTTGTTGATCTCTGGAAGGTAGTCGAGATCTATCACAGCCGTGTAGCAGGCGGCAATATTCCTTGAAGTGGTGTCGATTTCTTTCCGGTTGTTGCACAAACAGGTGTGTGCGTACACGCTGTCAGAATGTGCAGTCTGCTTGAAGATCTCTTCGGCAGTGGTAAGGGTGCTTTCCCTGGCAGGCGCCATCTTTGCGAGCGGAAACATCTTCTGTCTCATATGGTTTCCCTGCTCCCATGCGAATACCATGTTTGTGTTTTTCATGGCATCCGGGTTGACGGAATCCTGCCCCGGGAGAAGTCCCTGGATGCCCTTGTACCAGTAATCAAGCTTCGGAAGACGGCTTTCGTATTCTGCGATTTCGTCATCTGAAAAACAGGTATGTATTTGGTCTTCTACTTCTTCCGGAAGTGTTTCCTGTGGCATGAGTGACTGCAGGTAATATTGTAAAGTTCGGTTTTCCATTCTGATTCCCTCCTCGTATAATTTTTGTCTTTATATGGGATATTGCGCCATCTGGGGAATCGTCAAAGAAATATGGAAAAATTTTATGAAAAATATGAAAAACCTGCTGTTTTGCTTAATGCAAATGTTGCAGATGAGATTTACATGGCAAGCGGATCAAAAGTAACCGCCTTTAGTCTTATGGTAACACAGGTTTGGAAGACCGGAGGCACTGCGACCTGTAACGTGGACTTATACGGTGTCAACCCGAATAAACTTACGGTAACATTTACATTCAATGAGAATGTATCTAACGGATGGGTTGATGATGGCGGTACATAGACTGTTAACGGCTCAACAGTGGCCGTTTATTTCTATATTTTTTTATCTCATATTACCGATGTAACGAAAAACATACATCGAAAGGAGAAAATAATACGATGGGAGAAAATGTATATCAGCTTGTAAGACCGGGTATCGATGAAATTGTTAATTATTGCAAAGACCTGCTTTCAGACGAAAAACTGGAGGTGTATGAATTCGGAGAAAACTGTGATCTTGTTCTGCACATATACAAGGATGAAGATTACAACCCGGATAAAGACAGGGATTACTGCAATATCGTGACAATCAGCACTGCGAGAGATGGAAAATTTGTGGATGACACAGATGATGTGTATGTTAGTGATGGCAGCCTTGATCGGGAGCTGAAAAGAATTAATGAATACAGGGATTTTGCCACAAAATAATATGAGAAAAAAAGAGATGCAGAGATTGCGTCTCTTTTTTATTTCATATTACTGATGTAACGTAAAACATACATCGAAAGGAGAAAATAATACGATGGGAGAAATGACCGACACAGAAAAACTTTACAATATTCTTTCCAATAAGCTGACCTGGCTGAAGGAATATGGAGAAGAGGTATATCTTGCAGCGAAAGAAGATATCCGCAGCGCGATCCAGGAAGCAGAGAAAACATTTGATGCGGACAAAGCCTTAATACAGCTGGAAATACTGGAAGAAGAGGAGCCATTACTAGCCAGTCTTGGATTCGGCACAATGGTAACTATTTTCCGGAGGGATGCCGTACTGGATATCATGCGCAAATGCGGAGCCGGAAATGAGCTTATGAATCAGATGAAAAGACTGAATTCAATTTCCGTCATTAGGCGTGATGAAACGTTTGAAGCACTTCGGAAAGATGTTGTGTTGGCTATCGTGAAAGGTGGTGGAGTAGATGAAGAGTAAGCCGATTTTTATTACTTCTGATCTGATCCCGGCGCTGCTGGATGGAAGAAAAACCTGTATGCGTTGTCCGGCCACATTCCTACCTGGAGAGAATCCGAATTGGACGGGATATATTAAGGATGGAGCGATGCTGTACAACGGCAGAAATGAGCCGTGTATTGAGAAAGCGCCATATAAACTAGCAGATATCCTTTATGTGCGTGAAACATGGCATAAGTACATCAAGCGAGTAGGCAAAGGCGAAAGTTGCCATCTGGCAGAATTTTACGGATACAAAGCAAGTATTGCTAACTCGGAGGATGCGAATGAGCCGTGGAAATCGTCGGTATGTATGCCGAAAGAAGCCGCACGGATCTGGCTTAAGGTCAAGAATGTGAGAGTAGAGCGGCTGCAGAAAATCACAGAAGATGGATGTATTGCAGAGGGCGTGTATCCATCAAATTGCAGAGGATGTAATGCCACATTTGGATGCGATAACTGTCCGGACGAATGTTACAACGAAATCGATGAATTTTCGGAAATCTGGGATAGCACCATTAAAAAATCCGACATTGATCGTTACGGTTGGGATGCAAACCCGTGGGTGTTCGTATACGAATTTGAGCGCTGCGAAAAGCCAAAGGAAGAGTAAGAAAACAAAAAGAATGCAGAGTTTGGGAACACTTTGGCTGCATTCTTTTTTTTTGTTGGAAAAATAAGGGTACACTTCTGTAACCTTGAAAATACTCTTATAAAAAATCCTTTGAATTTCCATTAACTCTCCATATTTTCTATTGGATGAGGTGTATGTTGGCTCTTCTTTGTGGTGCTTGCGAAGCACTAACGCTTGATTTCGAATGCCTCAATATGTGGCAATTTCCATACAACATAAGAGTAAATAGCGGTTAGAATAATGAGCGGGAAAATGAGTGTAGTTTCTTTCTGAACAATTGCAATATATGGACCTACTATTGAAACACATACCACATATACAAAGAATTCACTTTTTATTTGGTCCCAAAAGGCTTCGATTTCCTGCATGGACCGAGCTCGGAAATACGCAGGAAACCGTTTCCGAAAAAATCGGTTGTAATGAATACCAGATAAATCAACAAACAACAAAAAAAGAAAAGCCGAATGGCGCACAGAGAGGAATGTTATATAAGAAAGCCACAAGGATGGCACTAATTCCGAGCACAGCAAAAAATGAACGAATTGCATAAAAGCCGAAAAAATAAATCTTTTCGTTAAATTGCTTGACTGTAAAATCTTTTCTCATACATATACTCTCCAAAAATCAATAGCTAATTAGATAAACCTTTCCGTTCTTAAATTTGATTTCGTAATCTTTTAACCGGATACCGTCCAGATCAAAGTTATCGCCTGCTGGTTTACCGTCAATGACAATATCTGCATCCCCGGAAGCAGCAAGCTGGCGTAGCTTTTTCTCTTGAGTTTTTCTTTTTTCTTTTTCTTTCGCAATTTTTGTTTTAAGTTTTTCTCTGTCCTCTGTAATTTTCACATTAAATTGATGAAAATCATTTTGTATTTTACCGCTTCCGATAATTACGATTATTCCACAAATTATGAATATGATACCGATACCTTTTTCCCATTCATCGTATATAAGTTTGTAGGCAAGGTAAAAAAAGATACATGCCGAAAAACAGCCTAATAGTAAAAGCATAGTAATTTTCCTCCTTTAGATTTATTTAGTTAATGTATGCACGACATAGATCAGAAATATCAACAATGTAACACTAGCTACAACTGACCAAATAATTATATGAACACCTTCTTTCTCTAATAGCTGATCAGATAAACCTTTCCGTTTATCACGATGACAATACCAGTACCGGCATCGAAATCCGGGACGAAATTTGCAACCCAAACTAGAATGATTCCACCTACACAAAAAGACAAAAACACTATTTTTCACCTCCAAAATCTTTCTAATTTATGCCTTCACAATAGATATTGAGTCATTTGAAAAATCGTCAAAGGATTTCTGGAAACTTTTTGGAATATTTTCAACGTTTCATATTAATAAATGAAAAGCAAAACATTAACGAAGGGAGAAAAGCACTATGAAAAAATTAAAGAGTAACACAGAGGACAAGAGTTTAGTACTTGAACCTGGCAAGACCTATAAATTTGCCGGGTATAGCTGGACAGCGTGTGAGGTGAATAATGACCGTCATGTTGCAGTGATCCAGTCGCGTGGCGTAACCCACGGTGCTTGGCCAGGCTTTAAAATGACGGAATTTGACAGTAAATATTCCATTGATGGATATGATATCAGTGCCTATGATGTTAAGACGAAAAAACTTTACGACGCCATCAAGGATGTAGAAGATAAATCTGCATCTTATGGCAAAGGTTTGTATTTGGTTTCCAAGGAAAAAGCCGGTTTTACGGAATGGTGTGAACCGGGCTCTGGCGATTACTGGCAGGCTTTGAAAAAAGCAGCGGGAAACGCCAGTTCGTTCGGGTGTCCCTATTATTATGCGTGGCTTGGTACCGTCGACGGTACCGGCGGCGCGTGGTGTGTCTTCTCGGGTGGCCACGTCTACGGCTACAACAGTCAGGACTACGACTATGTGGTCGCCCCCGCTTTCAATCTTGACCTATCAAAGGTTGAGGTTGCTGGGGATGAGATTATCATCAAAGGGAGTGACAATAACGATCAGCCTGAGAACCAATCAAATCCAATCCCATATCGCTCCATTTGGGAATATGGTATGGATCTTACCAGGGATGGCGAGACATTTCATCTCGATCCGGAGATGGTAAGCGAAATTTACAGCGCCATGAAAGAGGATAATGGCAGAAATTACGTTGCTACTTTTACCAGTCGGAAATTTACCAGAGAGCAATACATTGCTGTGTGTGATGAAGTCGAAAACCGGCTTGCAGATGACTCCGGAGATGCCAAATACCGAGCTTGCGAACATGTACTTGGAGAGGGATTTGACAAGACAGAAACCTGGATTATCAAAAGTATGTTTACTGCAAACCATGAATCGCGTACCGTGGAACATCCTGAAACATTTTCATCCGAACAGGAAGCATGGAATAAAGTTAAATCACTTGTCCTTGCAGACCAGGATGGAAACGAAATTACGGAGGTTAAATATGACCGGGATGCATGCCAGGTTACAATGATCCATGCAAACAAAACTGTTTGCTGGATTTCCGCAGAAAAGAAGTAAAATTTATCATCCCGATGCACCGGGAACTAAAAATTGAGGTTCCCGTGCATGGGAGCTTCCGAATGGAGGAATCATGGCAAAATATTTGGATAAATCAAAAGAGAAGTGGGACGAATTGGTGGATCAATGGCATAGTGATTCATCATTAACATGTTCACTTCAAGAATATCTTGAGTTGGATGATATCGAGTATCTCAAATTTGCACATGGCATTGACGATCCGGATATATCTGATACGGAAGTATTAGAAAAATCAGCAGGGATTACGCGAGATGTGGTTACAGAACTTGTTATAAAACCAGCTCTTAAAAAAGCAATACAGGTGTTAAACCCCGATGTACCGGGAACCAATAGTTGAGGTTCCCATGCATGGGAACCTCTAAATATAGAGGAGGAATAATAAAATGCCTGAGAACATACGAAAACAGTTAAAGGATTTCAAAGAAGACGGAAAACCCTTAAAGTATCTTATCAATTATATTCCTGATGATTATTTTGATGGACAGAGAATAATCGCTGAACTGACAGAATTGGGATATGATGTGGAAGAAATCGTAAAGTGTTTGGAACACGACTTTGGATTAGACATGACGCGGCAGTATTAAGAGAATGGAATTGTAATACTCCATAGGCGATCAGAAAATGTATTTATGGAAAAGTGTGGCGCATGCCGCACTTTTTTCGTTTCATATTGGTGTTGTAAACAAAACATCATCGAAAGGAGAATCTATGGAAGAAAAGAAAATTAAACAGAAAGATATGTGCAGAACAGTTGATTGCGACAAGCTTGCGGTTACAATCTTTGATGCATTCAAGGAAGATCGGGAAGAATCTGGAATCAATGAGATAGCAAAAGGGATGGATACTGTTTTGCAGGACTATGTAGATCCGGAGAAGAAACAGGCAATTGATCATGTATTTATGGCACTGACGGGATATATGCTGGAAACACTTATTTCTATGAGTGTGTAGGAGGGATGGATATGAGTAAATCAAGAAGCTTATACGACAACCCATACAAATACGCCTGTGTATGCAGCGTGCCATTAAAACTGGCGAAAATTGCCTGTAAGAAACAGAGGCATCTGGAGAAGGAACAGAAGAAACATCCATGCCGGTGTCCAGCCTGCGGTTCTAAGCATCTGTATTACGAACATGGATCCTATGAGGAAGGCTATGGAGATTTTGTGGAATGTACTGACTGCGGAGAGACTTACGATCCGGGCGAAATTCCAAACATTGAATACGGCAGCCTTACACCATTTGAGGACTTTGATCCCGTCATTTACTTTTCCCTTACGGAAAATAAATTAGAGGGTTGGAAGGAAGCCTGCGGAGCAGAAACACATGAGGAGTGGATTCATTTCGCAGAAAAGATGATTGCCGGGCGGATTTTGTCGGAGGATGCTTCTGGATCAGAAGTGGATACTGCTAACGGATCTGCACGCGAAGACGCGGCAGCTTCCAGCTTAGTTTTTTGTGATATAAGACAGAAGTCAGACGAAGTCTCTGTAGGTTTCCTGTCCGGAAATGAAGGTATCAAGGATTGCCAGATGCAGTGCGTGGACAAATTGGAACAGGCAATGCAGAGTGCAGACTTTTGGGTCGAACTTGCGGATACATCTTTTGGTAAAGTTGTGCTCCATGGGAAGAATGCAGATCGCGATACTGGAGAGTATTACGAGGTCTCAAGCGAAATTAACACGGATGGAGATTTCGCTATCACATTCTTCAAAACGTATAACAAAATGAAGAAATGGTTTAATGACTGGCAGGGCGAGGGCTTTTATGAGTACCTTGTTGAATTGTATGAAAAGCAATTAACCCAGTAATATCGCTATTTCTCCAAACTGATCGCTTAAAGGCACGGCTTCGGCTGTGTCTTTTTTATCTCATATTACTGTTGTAAACAAAATTCATTCATGAAGGGAGAACATTACTATGAAAAAAACAAACAGTGAAAAAACTTATGCAACTCTTAAACCTGGTAAGACCTATAAATTTGCTGGGTATAGCTGGACAGCGTGTGAGGTGAATAATGACCGTCATGTTGCTGTGATCCAATCACACGGCATAACCCATGGTATGTGGCCGGGGTTTGTAATACCGAAATTCGGTAATGGAAACTATTACGGAAGAAGTATTGATGGTCAGGATATCAGCGATTATGATGAAAAAATGTCTGCATTGTACAATGCCATCAAAGATGTTGAAGATAAATCTGCATCTTACGGCAAAGGTTTGTATTTGGTTTCCAAGGAAAAAGCTGGTTTTACGGAATGGTGTGAACCGGGTTCTGGCGATTACTGGCAGGCTTTGAAAAAAGCAGCGGGAAACGCCAGTTCGTTCGGGTGTCCCAGCTACTGTGCGTGGCTTGGTGCTGTCGGCGGTAGCGACGGCGCGTGGTGTGTCGGCTCGAATGGCAACGTCTACAACTACTATCAGGACAGCGACTGTGTTGTTGCCCCCGCTTATAATCTCGATTTATCCAAAGTTGAGGTTGTTGGTGATGAGATTATCATTAAAGATATTTGTAACTCCAACCAAAGAAAAATCACGACTGATAAGCAGAAATCGATGGCGAAAATTGAGAAGCAGAGAGAAAATGCAAGAAAATTAAATGAGTTGGTATGTCATTTAGCTAAACTTCTTGAATCTGATGACAAACGATATTCATTCGAATTTGCAGCTGGGGGAACAATGGAAATTTTCGATAAAATTGATAAAATCGGATATGCGGTTCATATTGAACCAATTGAATATGATGCAGACGGAAACGCAACAAATTTATAAAAAGACAATTCTATTGCGAATTTAATTCAAAGACATGGCTTCGGCTGTGTCTTTTTTTTATTTCATATTGAGAATGTAGACAAAACATTTTTGAAAGGAGAAAAAGAGAAATGACAAAAATTGAAAATGAAAGAGAATTGGAAAAAAGATTACAGCAAAGATATATGAGCCAGGGCATGGATTTTCCCACAGCGTTACACAAAGCATCAGACGGTGTGTGGAAGTTGAGGCAGAAAAAATATACAAAAGAGTATTTTCTTCAGAAAATACACGAACATGATTACATTCTGCAAAGACTCTGCGAACATATTGTTTTGCGACCAAACGACAATAAGCGTTGTTTTGGAGAAAAAGGCTTCAAAAACATGGTCGATGCAGTGGAAGAAACACTGGAGACTCAAAAGGATACCGAATTGTATAAGTATTACTATGACATGAAAAATAACGAACATGACTTCCACGACTTTGAAAGATGGCAGATATGGGGAAGAAAAGTCGGTATTAAGTAATGGAAAGTCCCTTCCAGAATTATTACGCTTAAGACATGGCTCCGGCTGTGTCTTTTTTTTCATCTCATATTGTAAGTGTAAATAAAACACAATCGAAAGGAGAAAAACTTATGACTATTATGAACGAGGGAGAAATCATCATTAACGACAAGACTCGTGCAGGAGAGGTTGCACAGATTTTTGTGGCTGCAGGAATTTATGACAGCGTGGAGAAAGTTCCGGTTTACGAAGACGATGGAACAACGCCGGAGGAAGCAGGAATCAGCGTCCATGAAGTATTTGGAGATATTGAACCGGCTCTGCAGGAGGTTGCCGACAAGTGCAAGGAAGCAGGCATCATCCTTAATGGACAGATCTGCTACTCCGGTGACTATGATGGCCGATATTACATCACGGACAACGAGGTGGAGGATCTGACTGCTGATGAAATCGGCGTAAGGGAAGCCTCCAATGAGGAGCTGATCGCAGAGTTACAGCGTCGTGGACTGGATGTAATGGTTCAGGAAAGCAAACCTTCTGAGAGTTCCAAAATGGAAGATCTGCCTGCCCTGTATGCTTATGACATCAAATGGGACACAGACGGAGATCAGGAGATCTTAGATAGTCTTCCAAAAGAAATTCGGATTCCGGATGGAATGGTGGACGATGAGGAGATTTCTGATCACCTGTCAGATGAAACCGGATTCTGTCATGCAGGATTTAAACTCGGAATTTATTTCCGTGGAAAAATCATGCCTTGTAACACAAACAGGCTGGATTCTGACACATTCCAGATGTGGTTTGGAGAAGATATCCTTAAGGATCCCGAAGGCGACAGTTACCTGATCAAATTTGAGAAGCATCTCAAGGACAATGAATGGGTTGTTGAAATTATCTGGGAAGATGATTGCGCGACCATCAACCAAATCTGCAATGCGGATGATTACATCACTGCAAACGAAATCTGGAAAATCGAGAGAATCTGTGAAAAGATGATCCAGCCAGATTCAGATGAAGTTCCTGATACAGATGGAAAAGAAAATTCTGCCGTTGAACTCGGAAAAACATACCAATTTGCTGGTTATAAATGGACAGCCTGTGAGCTGATCAATAAAGGTAAAACCCTTGTGATCCAGTCCCATGGGGTAACCCATGGAAAATGGCCGGGCTTTAAAATGGAGAAATTTGGCAATGGTAATTACTATGCTGATTCCATTGATGGACAGGATATCAGTGCCTATGACAACAAGATGCAAGCACTGTACGATGCCATTGAAGATGTAGAGGATACATCTGCTTCTTATGGCAAGGGTCTGTACCTTATCTCCGAAGAAAAAGTTGGTTTTACGGAATTGGGTCATCCTGGCTCGGGCAACTACTGGCAGGCATTGAAGGCAGCAGCGGAAAACGCCCGTTCGTTCTGGGCTGCCTACTGCGCGTGGCTCGGTACTGTCGACGACAGTAGCGCGTGGTGTATCCACTTGAATGGCAACGTCTACTGTGGCAGCAATCAGACCAATGGTTTTGTTGTTGCTCCGGCATTTAACCTCGACTTATCCAAAGTTGAGGTTGCTGGTGATGAAATCGTCATCAAGGGAAGTGACCACATCGATCAGTCTGAAAATCAGCCAAATTCAGCCCCATACCGTTCCATCTGGGAATACGGCATGGATTTTACAAAAGATGGTGAAACATTTCATCTTGACCCGAAAATGGTAAGCCAGATCTACGAAGCAATAACAGAAGATAACGGTAGAAATTACGTTGCTACTTACACAAGCCGGAAGTTTACCAGAGAGCAGTACATTGCTATTTGCGATGAGGTCGAAAACCTGCTTACGAATGATTCTGTCGAATACCGGGCTTGCGAACATGTACTTGGAAAAGGTTTTGATAAAGAATAGGTTATCAAAAATTATACTTGCAAACATTGAAAAGAAAGAGGAGCATATCAAAGTGCTTCTCTTTTTTATATGCAGATTTTTTGAAATTTTTTGAAGTTGTTCGTTTTTTTAATTCATATTAAAAATGTAAGTGAAATTTATAGAAGGTCTAGCAGAAAACCGCGGCCAACATTGTTGTCCGCTATAGTGATACATCAAAGATGTACCACAGGGGATGAATGCGTCATATCCCCCCAAAAAAAAAATATAAAAAATTTTTCAAAATCTTTTGACGATTCCCCAGATGGCGCAATATATATATACCGTAAGGGCATAAAAGGAGAATTTTTCAAAGCCCCAGTCAACTGTACGGAAAGGAGGAAACAGTATATGCGTACCTGGAAGATGACAAAAAACCCAAAAGATAAAAAAGACGCTGTGCTCTGTCAGTATTTCCTGACAAACACCACAGATGCCAAGTGTATGTATAATACTGCCAACTTCTACATTCGTAACACCATGACGGGGATTCAGAAGTCACCGGAGGAGCGCACTGCTAATGAAACAGAAGTGCTCCGCTGTGTCTTTAACGGCATCCTGAAAGTGAATGTCCTTGTGGATGAGAAATATGATGCCGCAATGGATGAGTACAACAAAGCCAAGGAGTTGTATGACGAGGCGGTAGAGGAACGCAAAAAGGCTGCGGAACAGTATCAGGAAATAAAGATTCCTGTTGATACAGGAAATGCTTCTGCCGGCACAGATGCAAAGACTTCTGCTGATGAAACAAAAGATGCCGCTTCCGGTCCATCTGGCAAGGAAGCAAAGCTTGTCGAGCCGGAGAAGCCAAAGGATCCAAAATACTTTAAATATCCGACCCCAAAGAAGTGGTTCCTGTCCTATGAAACTCTTGACGCAATCTTCAAGCTGATGGAGAACCCGGTGTACTGCCGGATGAACAGCCAGGTCAACCAGAACGCCATCCGCAAGCTGGCAAAGACATGGAAGGCATACTTTGCCGCCCTTGCAGACTACAAAAAGAATCCGTCAAAGTACAAGACAAAACCAAAGATGCCGGGGTACTTAAAGTCTGCACAGTTCACGGCATGGTACACCAACCAGACAGCTCAGTTCAAGATCATAGGCAGCAAGGCATACATTCGTTTTGTCCACTGCAAGGAGCTGTTCTGCATCGGTAATGCTGATCTTTACAAAGATATGAAGTATGTCAAGACGGAAGTAAAACCTTCCCATGGCAGATATGACGTCCTCGTCACCTTTGATGATAAAAAAGATGACAAGGTTGAATTCCCGGCCGTTCCGGATAATCCAAAGCGGATCATCGGCATTGACCCGGGCGTGGATAACTTCGCTACCGTGGTCAACAACTTCGGCAAAGAACCGTTCCTGATCAAAGGCGATGCCATTAAAGCGAAGAACCAGTGGTACAACAAGAGACGTGCCATCGCCACATCCAAACTGACCAAAGGCTCTGACAGCACGCACTCCGTAAAGAACAGTAACTATCTGGATACCCTGGACCGGAAGCGTGAAGACTTCATGCGTGACTTCTTCTACAAGGCTGCATGGCATATCTGCCGGTTTGCTATGGATAATGAAGCAGATGTGATCGTCTTTGCAAACAACAAGGAACAGAAACAGGAGATCAACATCGGGAAGGCCAATAACCAGAACTTTGTTTCCATTGCGTTCTGCAGCTTTGAAAGCATCCTGGTCCACACCGCAGCAAAGTGCGATATCCCTGTGGTTGTCCGAGAGGAAAGCTATACCTCAAAGGCAAGCGTCCTTGACGGTGACCCGATCCCTACTTACAAACAGGGAGACAGTCAGAAGTATACCTTCTCCGGCGAGCGGATCAACCGCGGGCTTTACCGCTCTGCAGACGGCACCCTCATTAATGCGGATGTCAACGGCGGGGCAAATATCATAAGGAAAGAGTACCCGGATGCCTTCAAGGGACAGAACCTTGACTACCTGTGGAAAACTACAAAAGTCGTAAAGTATACCGACCTGTATAAAGATGCAAAAAGTAACTGTAAGGAAAAGTATAACAATAAACAGCACAGAACAAGTCCGAACAGTAAAATCAGACATTTTTACAGGAAAAACACGCGGCTGGAATACCGGATGTTCTGGGGAAAATCAAAATCTGCATAAAGTAATGCAGAGGCACCTGCGTAAGCAGTCAAAAGTAATCCTTGTAACAAAGGATAAAGGGAAATGTGTATTTCCAGCGAGGCGTACCATGCCTCGTAAAGAAGCCTCGGCCAACCCCGGTTGTCCGATGGTGTATCACAAGCAATCCCTTGAGAGAGAGATTTACGTACGGAGAAGAAGGACTTATTACAAAAAGCGATATCTTGCGTGCAATGAATACGGGAGGAATTAAGTTTGCAGAAAATGCGTATGGATGCTGTGGTATCTGTTGTGTAATTAATGACCATGCGTTTTGTTTAAAAACCGATTCGGAGACATTTAAGGAATTCGAAGAAAAGAATTCGAAAGAGGATATTGCCGATATTATCCATAGCTGCATTAAGACTCCGGAAGCGGCACAAGCTTACGGTCTGGAAAAAACAGAATGGGTGTATTTTTACTCGATGATTTCGGTTGCTTTCCCGTCAGGCGAAAAAGATATCCCTGCAGAAGTACTTATCGAAAACATGAGTCCAAAGCAGAAAAAGGACATGTATCAGATATTACGGAAAGAAATGGAATAAGAAAGAGGAAAAGTGTGGCATATGCTGCACTTTTTTCTTGTGTAAATTCTTGTGTAATCCTTGTTTTCCATTGTGTAACTTCATTACATTGTCGAAGGGCGAGGAGGGAAAGTATAAGAAAAAAAGAAGGGTACACTTGTGTAACCTTCCAGTATCCTTGATTCGACGGAGATCATTTCCCCATCTCATATTAATGGATGTAAATAAAAATTCATTAACGAAGGGAGAAAATGACTATGAAAAAATTAAACAATGAAAACGCTTATGCAATCTTAGAGGCTGGCGAAACTTACAGATTTGCCTGGTATGACTGGACAGTCTGTGAAATTGTTAACAACGGAAGAACAGCTGTGATCCAGTCCCATGGTGTAACCCACGGTACATGGCCAGGCTTTGTAATGCCTCAATTTGGAAATGGCAATTACTATTCCAAATCCATTGATGGGCAGGATATCAGCAGTTATGATGACAAGATTCAGTCATTGTACGATGCCATTAAAGATGTAGAGGATACATCCGCTTCTTATGGGAAAGGATTGTACCTCATTCCCAAAGAAAAATCCGGTTTTAGGGAATGGTACAAACCTGGTTCCGGAAATTACTGGCAGGCTTTGAAGGAAGCGGCTGGAAACGCCCGTTCGTTCGGGGCGTCCGTCAACTGCGCATGGACCGGTACTTACTACGGCAACAGCGGCGACTCGTGGGTCGTCAACTCGAACGGCGACACCTACGGCAACTATCAGAGCGGTTCGTTTGTTGTCGCGCCCGCTTTTAATCTCGACTTATCCAAAGTTAAAATTGTCGGGGGCGAGATTGTGATTAGAAAACCCGTTAAATCTGTTAAAAATGCTCGCAATACAAAGAAAGAAAAGATCCGGGAGTTTCTTGACGAAATATATAAGGAGAGCGAAATCCTTCCAGAAAATTTCGGGGATGAGATTGTGGCGGAACTTGAGGAAAGATTCCTTGAAGATGGATATGAGATTACGAAGAAAAACGCAATCGAAGAAATGCTGTGGTGCTATATGTGCAAGATGCAGTGATACCATAACCCATTTACAGGGCTCCAATTGCATTAAAGGCATAGCTTCGGCTGTGTCTTTTTTTATTTCATATTAAATGTGTAAATAAAAATTCATTAACGAAGGGAGAAAACGACTATGAAAAAAGAATTTATGGATTGTATTAGAAACGATGAAAAATTTAAGAATTATACGGATGAACAAATAAGAGGCTGGTATCGTGATTTACATGAGTATCATACGAACATTCTAATTTCGTTTCTAAAATCCAAAGGTCTTCACGTCTGTGTATCAGAAAAGATTGTACCTGGAACATACACTTCCGTGTGGGATGGCGAAGGCGAAATTACATCGCGTGCTGAAATTAATCTCTTTACACATGAAGTCAATGTTCTTAAGTCTTATGATCCGGCAGAATTAGAGACGGAAGATGGATATCCTTTTGAATGCGAAATACTTGAAGATGAGTATGTCAGGATCGATGGAAAGAAATATCCATGTACTAATAAATCGTCATATATGGATTGTGATGATGAAAATATGTTTTGGTATAAGTAATTTTATGAAAGGCACAGCTTCGGCTGTGTCTTTTTTTTCTCCTCAGTATCCTTGATATTGGTGCTATGCATTTACTCAAATCTGATACATCTTACAGTATATTTGAAACGATGCAAAAAGGAAACGAATTCCTGCCTTTCCCCATCATTCCCATATTGCATATTGAAGATATAAGTTTATGCCGGAAATATAAGGAAAGCATATGAACAGAAAAGAAGAAGCATTGGAAAAGGCATTCCCGGATGGATTCTCCTTGCAGAAGGATGAGCATACCTTTGCGGTTGCCGGGGACGAGAAGGGAAAGTTTTTTATTGGATTGTCGGATATCCTGCAGGCGCTTGCCTTTGCAGAAGATGAAGCGGATGTCCCGGAAATACCGCAAGAGTGGTGGGAAGAAATCGGGAAGCTGTATTCTGCGTAAGGAATTAGGAAGTCCTTATTGAGCGGAAGGCACTTGATTTCTCAAGCGCCTTCCGTTATAATCTAGTTAGAAGCTGATCGGAAGCAATTTCCGATTTGCCCTCAGTTAAATATATTTCATAAAGAAATAGCATCACATTTGGGCGTGGGATGCTATTTCTTTTTGTTGTTATGGTTGTCTATGTAAGACAGTGCCGCGAAGACTACAAGCAGCAAAGTTAATACTTCTGATGTACTCATGGGCATCACCCTCTCTTTCGTAATACTAGAGGGCATATAACAATCGGAAAATCGCATCCGTACTTCTGTTCGATTACGCATTTATTGTATCAAAAATTGAATGGGAAGACAAGAAACAAAATTCCTTGTCATATTCCATTCAAATGCTATTCTTCCAAAATCTTAATCTCAGATGGTTTCACCGCGATTTCTTTCCCGGAATCCAATTCAAGAATGGCGAGATTCGTGCCCCGCCAGCTACCCGTGTTCTGGTGGCAGGAAGCCGGGGTGGGTATGCTTTGTTTCCCTTTATTTCCCTTATCTGCTTGCGGGAAAAAAGTAAGGAATGATCCCCTTGAATTTCCTTGTAGTCATGCAGGTTTTTGGTCAATCTTAACTTAAATATTGTATCTTAACTTAAAAAGAGTTATAATGCATAGAAAGAGTTAAGATTGGAGGCGAACGCATGGAATATCTTGATAAAGTTCTCGGGATCGAAGTAACTTATGAGAATGCTGAGTTCAATCATTTGCCAAATTTTATTGTCACAAGGTATCGTTTACAGATGACATCTTTAAATGGGGAAAAGGTGATTTTCCTTTATCCGAAAACGGAACTGGAACAGATTGGGGTGCTGAAAAAGCATATTGCCCGGATACAGAAAAATGAAAATTCGCCTGTTGTTCTAGTGTTAAAAGAGGTTACCTTTCGCCAGAAAGAATATCTGATTCGTGAGAAAATCCCATTTATTGTAGAGGGAAAACAGATTTATTTACCTTTCATGGCACTGTATTTGCAGGAACGGTGCAGTGCAGAAAAGCCGCTGCGGGAAGTAATACTTCCATCGGCGCAGATGCTTTTATTGCATTTTATTTATAGGGGCGCACAGGAACTGTCCACAAGCCAGGCAGCGAAAGACCTAGGGGTGACACCGACATCTATATCAAGGGCGTCAAAACAGCTTGAGAAGATGGGATTGTTGCAGATAAAGAAAATGGGCGTGCAGAGGATTCTGTGGTCTGAAGATTCTTCGAGAGCGCTGTTTGAAAAAGCAGAAGATAAGCTGGTGAATCCAATAAAGCGAACGGTTTATATTCCAAAGGAACTTGCTGGAGCAGACATGCTGGAAAGCGGATACTTAGCGTTGGCAGAGTATTCTATGCTGAATGAACCGAATGCCAAATGCTATGCGACAGATAAAATATCCCAGTGGAAAGATGTAATGACGAATAATTTGCAGGATCCACAACTGCAAGTGGCTGTAGAGATGTGGAGATATGATCCGCGGAAATTGTCTAAGCAAAATATTGTAGATGAACTTTCGCTGGCATTGGCGTTGAGAGAAAATACAGATGAACGAGTAGAAGAAGCAGTGGAAGAGATGCTGAATGAGCTATGGAGGAAAATGGATGGTTACAGGAATTGACAGCTTTAAGGAATGGTTTAAAGGCAGTGAAGAACAGTATATCATTATTGGGGGAACGGCGTGTGACATCCTGATGACAGAAGAAGGACTGGATTTCCGCGCTACAAAGGACATTGACCTGGTTCTGATTATTGAAGCGGTTGACGCGGATTTCGGAAGGAAATTTTGGGAATATGTAAAACAGGCTGGATATGAGCATTGTAATAAAAGTTCGGGAGTGCAACAGTTTTACCGGTTTACCCATCCGGTTTCAAATCAGTATCCTGCGATGATTGAACTTTTTACTCGGAAGCTGGATACCATTCAGCTTCCGGAAGATGCAGTACTGACGCCGCTGCCCATGGAGGAAGATATTTCGAGTCTGTCTGCCATTCTCTTGGATGACGATTACTATGAATTCCTGAAACAAGGGAAAGTTACCGTTGATGGAGTAACTGTTTTGGATGCAGCTTATTTGATTCCATTTAAGGCGAAAGCGTGGATGGAGTTGATGGATCGCAAAGCGGCAGGAGAACATGTTGACAGCAAAAATATCAGGAAACATAAGAACGATGTTTTCCGTCTGACAGAATTGATTGATCCTGCAGCTAAAATTACAGCTCCCAATGGAGTTTATGCGGATATTCAAGAGTTCGTGCAGCGTATGCAGAATGAAAGTGTTGATATTAAGCAGTTGGGGCTGGCAGGAAGAACAAAAGACCAAATTCTGGAAGAAGTCAAAGACTTGTATACAACAGAATAAGACCGTGCAAAAGTGTGCAAGGCAGAGCCATCATTAAGGATGGCTCTTTTTGACGCTGACAGAGATGCGGGAAAGAGCAGGTGGCTTACCTCCCGGCACCGTCACAGCGTACAGGTCCGCCCCGCCAGCTACCCGTGTTCTGGTGGTAGGAAGCTGGGGCGGGTATGCACATGTTGTTAATGAAAAATAGTGTAAAAATAGTGAAATTATTCCCTTTTCATGCCTCCGCGCAAAGTCCACTGCTTCACGGAAACGATGGGAAAAGAGGAGGGGGAAAAAGAAAAGGATAGGACTGCCAAATATTCATGTCGCAGATGTAAAGGAAGCCCCGCCCCGGTTGACCTTTTTGTGGTGTTGGGGCGGGGCGGGGAAGCTTCACCTGTGCAATATAAATTTCAATCCATGCACCCCGGAGGGCGCACCTGTGTAAATAGCTTATTTCCTGCATTCAATATATTTCAATCCATGCACCCCGGAGGGTGCAACTATGCAAATAGTTTATTTCCTGTACTCGATATTCATGTCGAATGAATATGCTTTCAGGTAGTTTCCACCCCACAGACAGCTCTGTTCATCGCTTCCGTGTGTAGTAAAGTAAGGCGGGACAGCTTTTTGCATACCCCTATTGTCAATGATGAATACATAGGTATGACCCTTTTTGAGCTTAGTTGTAAATTTGATTTTAGTCGTAGGAATTGTATTCACAAAATCTCTTTGATATTCGTACGTTTCCTCAATTACATCTGCATATTCCGGATGCTCTGCTTTATAATTATCAAAAATGGTGCGGAATTTTGTGAGGTAATTGTTTTCGTAAAGGGTGGTGTAATCACCAACTTCGTCAGGATAAAGATCTTCTAATGTATATTTTTTCCCATTTTTAACAGGCTTATAAATACCTCCACTGAAGCATTTTAAAGATTTATCGTCTGTACCCTGCAAGTTGTCAATCGTAAACACGTATTTCCCTGTCTTTGGGGCTTTAAATTTTACAAAGGACTCGTACCGAGGCTCCCCTTTTTCTTTAGAGACAGATTTTACTGAGGATGTCACAGCCGGAACGTTAATGGTTGTTTTCCCTGTTTTAACAGCCGGCAGGGAGTTTAAATCCTTATAAAAGGCAACTTTTGAAAAGCCATCCATAACATAGCCTTTTTTGTCACAACCTATTAAATGATACCTGTACGCAGAAGTGACTTTCTTTGTGGCAGCTTCAGCGGTAACAACATCATCCGCCATTGCAGGTACAACAGCAGTGGCAACACATGCAGCGGCAAGAACTGCACACATCAGTTTTTTTAAAACATTTTTCTTCATAATAAAACCCTCCTTTGGATTCCATAAATAAAATATATTTGAATAAGCAGCTGAAAGGAAATCTTTTGTCCCTTTCACCTTATATATTGAGCCATTTTTCTTTTTTTGGGGGGAGAGCAGAGGCGGTGGAAGAACGGTTTTCCCTGGCTTTATTGCAGTGCAAAGGAAGCCCCGCCCCGGTTGACCTTTTGTGGTGTTGGGGCGGGGCGATTACGCTTCACATGTGCAATATAAATTTCAATCCATGCACCCCAGAGGGTGCACCTGTGTAAATAGTTTATTTCTTGTATTCAATATTCATATCAAACGAATATGCCTTCAGGTAGTTCCCACCCCACAGACAACTCTGTTCATTGCTGCCATGGGTAGTAAAGTAAGGCGGGACAGCCTTAGCCATACCTATATTGTCAATAACGAATACATAAGTCCGACCTTTTTTAAGTTTGGTGGTAAACTTAATTTTATTAACAGGATATTTGTTTACAAGATCCTTTTGATATTCATACGTTTCCTCAATGACATCTGCATATTCCGGATGCTCTGCCTTGTAATTGTCAAGGATGGTGCGGAGCCTTGCAAGGTAATTGTTTTCGTAAAGGGTGGTATAATCACCAACTTCGTCAGGATAAAGATCTTCTAATGTATATTTTTTTTCATTTTTGACAGGCTTACGAATACTTCCACTGAAGCATTTTAAAGATTTATCGTCTGTACCCTGCAGGTTGTCGAGTGAGAATACGTATTTTCCCGTCTTTGGAGCTTTAAATTTTACAAAGGACTTGTACCGGGGTTCTCCTTTTTCTTTGGATACAGATTTTACTGAGGATGTCACAGCCGGTACGTTAATGGTTGTTTTCCCCGTTTTGACAGTCGGCAGGGAATTCAGATCTTTGTAAAAAGAGGCTTTTGAAAAGCCATCCATAACGTAGCCTTTTTTGTCATAACCTATTAAATGATACCTGTACGCAGAAGTAACCTTCTTTGTGGCGGCTTCAGCAGTAACAACATCATCCGCCATTGCCGGTACAACAGCAGTAGCAACACATGCAGCGGCAAGGACTGCACACATCAGTTTCTTTAAAACATTTTTCTTCATAATAAAACCCTCCTTTGGTCTTGTTAAAATTTATATGAATAAGCAGCTGAAAGGAAATCTTTTGTCCCTTTCACCTTATATATTGCGCCATTTTGAAAAACGTCAAGGAAAAACGGAAAACTTTTTGAACTTTTTTACTATACACTTTTTCCTTTTTACGTTTTCACTTTTCCCGGTTTCCGGTCTCGCATCCAACAAAAAAAATAAGGCTGCAAAAACAGTATTCCACATTCATATTGTAGCAGATTGAATTTAAAAAAGCTACCGCAGTGGCGGTTTTATTATAAATATTCTTTTATGAAGGAGGAAAATCATGGAAAAGAACAATGGTATTTCAGACAGCAGATACAAAAGCAGGTTTTTCAAAAAGCTTGCTGCGTGGATGGGAAAGCACGGGGCAGCGCTGACAGCAGTGGTGCTGATTGCGGTTTCAGCCATCCTTGGGTGTGCCGAGGCCACAATCATTTATGCAGCAAAGGATAATGAGGCATCGAATGATTACGGAACCAGGGGCAATACATCCAGCCCGTCTTATATTGGCGGGGGCGGGAACAACCCGACCGTATATGAACCCGGCGTCATCGGGGTATCGGTGGTTACCTATGACTTGAATGAGGTCAACAAGAAAGGGACACTGTATTATGGTGGAAAAAATGATAATAAAAATGAGGATGCTTCCCCGGTAGCGTCCACCAACGACCCGGAAGTCGTGAAAAAGGCAAAGGATACATATGCCAAGTCCGGCAAAGCTCCCAAAGACCAGCCGGACTATTACCCATACTGGATCGACAAAATGGGAACTACGGATAAGGGGAAAACAATTTACAAATACAGCAATGCCCTGCATCATACGATCTCAGCCAACATCCTCGCGATGCAGAACTCGTATGAATATGATGACAGTACCCTGGTATTCGTCCCGCGTGTCATCACGTCCAGCAATCACCATTCCTGGATAATGAAGGGAAAGAGTTCCGTTGTGACCGGACGTGCGAAAGGTCATAAAAAGTCCGTTTTTTATGATCTTGACCCGTGGTATGCGGAAAAAGATGCCGGAAGCTTCAAGAAAACTTCAAAGGGCGTCACGGACGGCATTGCCGGCAGCAAGAAGAATAAGGCAGGCATTTATTATGCCGATTTAAAGAAATATATCAAGAACAAAGAGAAAAAATCATCAAAAAACAAGAAATCTTTTGTGGAAGTCACATCCGTTGACTCCAAGAAAAAGTATGAAGTGTGCAACTATGCACATTTCTCGGAAATGAGTAAAAATGATATTAATAAGATTATCGGGTTTAACGGGAAAAGTTTTTCATCCAAGGGGAAAACAAACCTTGCCCGTGCCAGAAGACTGTATTCTTCTATCGCAAATGTAAATGAAACAAGCAAGGGGCAGTATACGACAACACCGGAAATGGCGGACATCTTCCTCCGGTATACGACAGCTGCCGGACTCAGCAGTAAATCCTATGGCACGGAAATGTTCTCCAAAAACGGGACAAAAGAGGGATTATACGGTACCCAGAAAGGGGTAAGGGATGCCGCAAACAAAAACATGGTCGGGTCCCAGGTACTCCGGAGTATTTACCAGGGCAATTCCCGTTTTAAAAAGGTACTTGCCCCGGGTGCCACCATGGAAATGGACGAGGTAAAAAAACGTGTCCTGAATGATGAGTACAACACGCATTACCTTGACCTGTTAGTAAGCGGTTACGCCCTCGCCCAGTCAAGCGGTGACAAAAAAGCAGCAAACGAATGGCTGAAAGCCGTAACAACATATGCGAAAACAGCGGCTGATGGAAGCAATGGAAAGGGCGGAAGCAGCAGCCTGGAAAACGTTGTCATCCGTCTGGACATGGGAATGGTTTATGCCACGAGCAAAGAGGTCACCTATGCCTCCTGCGGCAGTGTCATTAATAAGCATTACAACTTTTCCGGCAAAGCAGACGCCTTTGCATCGTTAAAGGGTGTAAATGCAAAGAGCCTGAACAAAGGGTTTATTGGTTTTGCAGCATCTGATGATAAATCCGGACAGAACTACCAGGCGCACAATGAAGAGGTCGCGACGAAAAAAGGCGTTGTCACCAAATCAAAGTATAAAGATGCTGGCTATGGCACGTACTATGACAGGCTTTCAAAGGCAGTGCAGAATACAAAATCCGTCACGGGCAGCGGCAAAGACTGGTACAGCCGCATGGTCATCATGCGCACGACAAAGGCTTATTACAGCATGTCCAATAAAAACGGGAAGCCGAATGCAAGGGTATACAACAGGCTGGCCACGGTCGAACTGCTTCAAACAGTCGGGTCCCAGCATGGTATTAATGCATTTAAAGGTACGGCAAAAAATATAGCATGGCAGTATGGTACTTACGCAGTTAACGGTTTTTACTGGATTTCCACACAGCCGGAAGATACCCCGGATGTGAAATTTAACCTTACCATTTACAGCAAGGATGTGAACGGTAAGGAACCGGCCCAGAATGGAAAAGACATCAAGGATACCTTCCAGTCTTACAGTATGACGGGGAAAACACGCACAGCAACTATCAAGGACAACCTGTATGTGAAACTGTCCCCGGGGAAAGACAAGGAATCCAAGAAACTTTTCGATAAGGTTCTTGCATCGGATAAATACCATGTAAAGATTGTGTTTGAAAATGCAGACGGGACAACCGCTGCGAGCCTGCTTGATCCGAAAATCGTAAAAAGTGTCCAGCGGGTAACAGATCCGGAAACGGGAACCAAATATGATGCAAAAAAAGAAGCTACCTATTATAAGACGCTCAACCATTACGATTCTACAAACAAAGGGTCAGAAAAGGGAGATGAACAGAATTACAACAAGCTTGTGTCTGCAAAACAGATTGGTGGTAAAGACCTGCAGGCAAACCGGAGCCTGATCTGGCGCATTTCCAATGCAGATGTGCGTACCAAAGGGTTTAAGATTTCCGGCACCGGCAGTTATTATGTCAATTGGAAAGCAAAAGTGTATATCATGCAGAAATCCGGCAGTGGTGCGAAGACAAAATGGACAAGCGTGATAAATGGAAGTTCGGTTAAAAAAACAAAGCCATCCATGTCTGACCTTAAGGCAGGTGGCTGCGCAACAACAAACAATGTCATTGCACAGTATATCTACCACAAGGATGATACGAAGGATGTGAACCTTTCCGGCACCTATGAATCCATTCCGGAGGCATATGCCGAGCTGAAGGAAGGTTCCATTTACAATGAGACGTTTGAAGCAATGGCAGGTGTGCCGAGCACACGGTCCCTGTACTTTGCAACCGGCGGGTCAGAATTCATTGTCAACATGCAGGCAGTCTATGATGATTATTATCTTAAAGAAGTCCCGGGCGGGAATAAAGACAGCTACCGTTCCCGAAGACGCTATAAGAGTATTTTCAACGGCGTGGACTGTGAGTACAAAAAAGGTGATACTTTAAAATCACTTACCGCAGGGAATACAAAAGAAGAGACTTTTGTTGCAGATGCCAATGATAAGAAACAGGAAAAAACGGTCACGGCGGAAAAGAACAGTGCCGTAAACCCGCAGGGCGCTGCCGGTTATAACACGACCGTAAACGGACACGACAGCACAACCAGATTCCATGCGACATGGACAGGGACGATCGGGAACAATACTTCCCGGTGGTCACAGAGCGGGTCGAATGTAAGCCCGTCCGGAAAACCATGTGAGGGCGGAAATGCCGGTAAAGTATACAGCATGTCCCCGACCCCGGCAAACTGGGATGTTTCTGCCTACAATACGGCATTAGGGCAGGCTGCAGACTGGGCCAAGAAGATGGAGGAAATCGGTAAAAGTGCAGATGGCACGGTTTACCGTATTGATGACTCTGACGGATATAAAAGGGTATACCACGTAGGGACTGCCACGATCAATGTAACACTGACCGGAGGGGAAAAGAGCTATGATACCGGTTCCTCACGGTCTTATGGAGGTGGAACCTATACGTCATCAAACCTTGTATCGGGTGCAAAGAGGACAAATACGTCATCCGACCTTGGAACAGGATGGAGCTATACTAAAGGTAATATAGCCTCTGCTTCCGGCTCCCACACAACGGATAAACATGGAAAAGTAACCGGACACTCCAGCTGGAGCGGATACAAGGGATCCGTGGATGGGAAATCTTCCAGCATCCAGTACAAAATTGAAGTAACCTTCAGGGATGGAAGCATTACGGCAAAGAACTATGATGGCAATGCCGGGGAAAGCGGGCTGAAAGTAGAAAAGAAAAGCGGCCTGACCCAGTTTGGGGCACATGACCTCTGTGGCGCATGCTGCCAGCATGTACTCCCGGCAATCGAGGATACCTGGATCCAGAAGCTGCGTTTCGATACCATCCGTTTCACGAACCTTAAGGTATGGAAGCTGCAGGAAGGCTATGCCGAAGGCATGGGGGAGATCCGTAAGACAGACGATGGCAGCGGAAGCAGCATTGAAGGGGAAGCAGGAAAAGCAGAAGCAGATGCAGTAAAGAAAGAGAAGGAAGATAATAAGGATAATACCCAGGTCGTTGACCCGGACCTGTCCGGTGTGGAAGGCACGGAAGCTGCAAACGATAAAGAGTATGATGAAAACGGCGACCTTGTTATCCCGGACTATGAGACTGGGGATATAGGGGATGACCCGGATGCAGAAGGGGAAGAAACCTGGACGGACACCTCAGAAAATGACCTTGATATTGTAAAATCAAAGATCGTGCGCTATGATCCGAACATCTTTTATAACATCGCACAGGCAGATACCTCAAAAGCCGGACGTATCCGCTACAGCCTGCAGACCGGGCAGGATGATAATGTCACATGGACAGAGTTCAATAGTGATAAAAAGCTGACCCGTACAGATTTCTGTGACGGGCAGACTGCATCCCATGGAGGAAGCCCGGTTGTGGTTACGGCAAACGGCCATAAAAAGAGCTGGTGCAGGGGATGCCTGTATACAAACAGTACATACAGCAACCTCCGCAACAGACACGACAATGCCAAGACAAGCGGGAAAGAAAAAGGAGAAGCCGGGGAAGCAGCAAAGACCAAGACTGGATATACCGATAACACAGCCGATGCAGTGGACAAGACAACGTTTGAGTGGAAACGTTTTGATAAGAGACGTAAGTTAAACTGCAAGGCAACCGTTATTTCAGATTTCCTGATTTTACAGACCAGCTCAGGCAATGAGAGTATAGTCTACTATCAGGATACTGCAGAAACAAAACACCATGAGTGCCAGGAAAATTATGAGGATACCCTGTGGTATTCCAAGCCGGCAGATATGAACAATCTCAAAAAAGAGAATGTCAGCAAGGCAAACTGGATGTGGACCGATAAGATGTGGACGGATAACCCTCTGGTTAAGAAGACATCAAACCTTAATGTAGGAAGCTATAATGGCAATTACAGCAGTACATCCACAAAGTACCAGGGCACAGGGGGCAATGCAGTTGTAGAAACCGCATTTGATAAAGATGAAGAGAAATATAACCATATCACGGACACCGATGAGAATGGAAAAACCCTGGATCTTGCAAAAGTAACATCAGCAAGGATAATTGAGACAAAACAGAAGCAGATGGACGATATAAGGACCATCATGCAGACAAAGTCAGATTCGATTGACGGGAATATCTGCTCCCCTGGATGTGGGAACACCTATGGCGGGACAAACTATGACACCTGCGGCAGCGGATCAGCGCGGATGGGTACAAATACTGCGGATGTTTATACTGCACCTACCAAGCGGGACGTCTGGGGAAAATACGGCTGGATTGACCGGATACTCCCTTCCTTAAACGGACAGACAGATGTACCGGAACCGGCACAGTTTGGGAATGCCGGGCTTGTACTTGTGCAGGACGGTATTGCGCAGTGCCCGACGAACCCGAACCAGGAATATGTCACAGGACAGTCCCATGCGTTCTTTATCCCGTTGGTTACATATACGAACTTTGGTGCGGATAAAAATGCTGAAACACATGATATTACAAACTATACTTTTAAGTATACAGACGGGAATGACAGCGTGACCGGAAGAGCCGGTTATACCATGGATTCCATCTACACAAACGGACAGACGAAAGTCAACAACATCGTTGTCCATGACCCGGTATCCGTACAAGGGGCAAATATCCTTACGGTAAACAAGGAAATGGATCAGCGTGTGCTCGGCGATGATAAAAGCGGGGCAGCGGAGATGAATAAGGAAGCAGATGATGTAACATGTCCGGGAACGGCAGAAGAATGCCAGTACCGGCTGTTAAACTGCCAGTATGGAAAGCCGATGCGCAGGGCGGCATTTGATGTGGACAATGCAAAACACAGCGATGTGGAAGATGATGACGGGGTGGTACACAGCTATAATTCCATTATCAGCAATATCCTTGCCCCGGGCGGCACTTACATGGATGTAAGTCTCGCAGACAGTGGATTTTCGATCAGGCGCTATGACGGGCTTGGGGCATTTGAAGGGACATCGGAAGATGACAGGGACCAGCCGGACCGTTACCTTTCTGGAAACGGCAGTGCATCGCTTGCAATGTCATGGAGCGCAATGGGGGTAGATACGGAAGAAGCAAAGAATGATACTTACGAACTTCAGGGCGTATTTAATTTCCACAATGCACTGGATTCAGAAAAAGCACTGTTTACCACCCGGGCAACCAAGCTTCTTGCAGAGCCGGATGGTACCTTAAAGATTGTGCTTGCAGACGGATCCGAATATACATCTGCGGCTTCCCTCCTGGCAAAGGATGGGAAGAATGCCATCCAGTATCATTTTGGAATGGATTCCGTGATGTTATCCCCTAAGAAGGTTGACTACAAAGGCGGTTCTTATACCGTGGATGCCAATACAGGCGTAATTGTTGATGGAAAGGAAATTTCCTTTACAAAAACAAAGAATCCTTCCGGGGATATGACGAATTACATTGGTGACGGCATCTGGTTCGGTAACCAGGACGATGCAGTTCAGGACGATGCAGTTTCCAATGGTACAGCTTATAATGCCGTTTATGACTGCAGCTATTCATTGGATAATCTTGCAGTTACAAGGCTTGCACCGGAAAAGGATGCAAACGGTATTTCATACAGGCATACCTTATCCTGCTTTGCGGGTGTAACAGAACACGCGAGAACAACACAGGACTATTACAATGGCATAAGTGATAAAAGCGTACAGTATACTTACAATTATACGGGTGACGTGCAGGTATTCACTGCCCCGGCAGATGGAGTTTATACCCTTGAAGCATGGGGAGCTTCTGGTGGTGATGGATATGACAACAGTGTTGACAGGGAAAATACAAGTTCTGTCGCTGGAAATGGCGGATATTCCAAAGGAAATGTCAGCTTAAAGAAAGGACAGAAAATCTATGTGTTTGTTGGCGGTGCTGGAAAATATGGAGCCGGGACAAACCGCTTTGGAGGACCAGCTGGTGGTTACAACGGCGGTGGTGACGGTGGTGTTGCCGACAGCGGTTCTGGTGGAGGAATGTCACATATTTCCACCACAAACAATCCCGCAACAACAAGCTGGAACCCTGACGGGACACTTCTGGCTGCCGGCGGCGGTGGCGGAGCAGACAACCCTGGGGGAGGCCGCGGGTCCGATGATGGACGCGGTGGAAATGGCGGTGGAAAGAATGGTGAAAATGCATACATTGAAAACATGAAGTCTACCGGAAATGCGACATGGACGCCGACAAGTGGTTTATCACTGCGTACTGGGACAACACTTTCTGGGGACAGTGCAGTAACAAATGGAAGTGAACAGGGCGTATTTGGCCCATATAAAACCTATCTTCCGGGACAAAAGGTTACGATAACAGTAAGGGGTGATAATCTTACAAACGGATATCCGGTTGTATATACCAATTATGGAAGATACCAGACAAGAAATTATACGGTTGAAGCAGCAAACAGTAATGAATACAGATATTCATTTACCGTACCAAGTGGACTTACATCTACAACAAATACCGACGGAACTTCTGCAGATTCCGGACAGAATCCATATACTATCTGGGAATTCTGTTTCCATGCAAGGGGTTCTTCACGGATGAGGATAGACTCTGAAACTGCATCCTGTGACTATAACTCAGCCAACCAGAATATGGGCGGCTGCGGAATGGGAGGAACCCAGGGCAGCGGATATAAACAGGGTGTTGGGGAATCTGTAACATTTGGAACTGATTCTGGCGGTGCCGGCGGTGGCTGGTACGGCGGATATGTCACTAATGCAAATAATGGCGGCGGTGCCGGCGGTTCGGGATATACAGCATCCGGTCTTACAAACACAGAAATGAAGTCCGGGGTACGCCGTGGAAACGGTCTTGTAAAAATCACTGCAGCCGGAACGATTGACTGGACACGCAAGTTTGATGATGGCTACCAGAAACAGACATCAGAAAACAACAGACATGTACATACAGAAGCATGCGTGGACACACCATCGGAAGGTTTTAAGATTGCAGTAGATGAAGCAAGCAACGGAAACACTGCGGACCTTGAAAAAATGCTTGGATCTGCGGTATGGGGCAAAATTAAGGATCATCTGAAGAACTGCTATGGAAGTGGCAGCGGCGGATCTGCAGGCAGCGTAGCTGCAGGAAAGACCTATACCTATGACTATTCCGGATCCGTGAAAAGCGTTACCCTCCCGGCTGGTAAATATAAGCTGGAAGCATGGGGAGCATCCGGTGGAAATTCACAGCACGGAGCAGGCGGTGGAAAAGGCGGATACTCGACAGGTGTCGTAACATTTAATAGTGAAACAACAGTATATATAGCTGTTGGGCAAGCAGAAGGAGCTTTTAATGGTGGTGGATACGGCTATTCCTCTGATGGAACATATGGAGGTGGAGCTACATCAATAGCAACAGCTAATGGGCAGCTTTCTGCACTTGCCAATAATAAAAATTCTGTATTACTGGTTGCTGGCGGTGGTGGATCCGGTGGATGTACATCTTGGAATGGCGGTGCTGGAGGTGGTGCAAACCAAAATGGACAACAAGGCTATGGCGGTTCAAGCTATGGTGCCGGTGGATATGGTGGAACAACAACCGGTTCATCACAAAATAATGGATCATATGGAGCTGGCTTTGGACAAGGTGGTTCAAGTTCAAGCGGTTATTATGGATCCGGCGGTGGTGGCGGCGGTTATTATGGCGGCAGCGCCGGTGAAAATCAAAGTGGTGGTGGAACCGCTGGTGGCGGTGGTTCAGGATACGCTTCTTCATCCTTGACAGATGTATCCGGTATAGCCGGAGAGCATAGCGGAAATGGGTACGCAAAGATCACTGTTATCGAGGCGCATACTGACTATGATCCAGACAAAGTGTTTGACCTGGTCAAGAAAGCCGTTGGAAATAATTATTCACAGATTCCGGACAGTGTCACTACAGATGGACATACCATCATAAACCCGTTTTGGAGCTGCCAGTGCATCTACGACAGCCATGTATGCACGAAGCACTGCAAGACCACTTATGTCCTGCAGTGCAAGGAACCGCATCATAAGGCAGTTAACGGAAAGATTGGACATTACGATGCTGGCAATGAGATCTGTTATGATGCATGTCATAATGATGAGCTGCATAAAAAGGGTGCAGAGCAGGCAAATGCAGGAAAACCGGGAACGTCCAAGCCGCTGAAATTTGGAGATTTCGTCCTGCTTGATAACTATTTTTATATTTACTTCCCAAACAGTGGCGATTTTTATGAGTCAGATGATTATGGAATCGCCCAGACCGAACAGCGGAAGGGAAAAGGATATACGAATAATTATGACTGCACGGAGTGGACCAGGGAGAAATGGATTAAATTCCCATTTTCTGTTTTGTATAATCGGAACGGAACCTTTGAGGAGCACCCTGCGGGTCAATGGTTCCAGCTGGAAATTACGGACAAGGTGACGAACCGCAACGTTAAAAACAACTGTTACGATCTGACCAGCTTGTCGGAGCGTGATGATGGATTTACGTATCAGTTCTACGCCCAGCTTGACAACCATGAGATGAGTGGGGCTACCATTGAGTATGCCGTGGAAGCAATCAACAACCAGCCTTCCCCGAGCGGCAGTGAAAACCCATACGACCGCGACGGAGCGTTATCACTTGACTGCTCCCAGGACAACTCAAGCATTACAAATGCAGGACGTGCAATTGACCTGACGGCAAAACATTCAGCATATAAACAAACATTTGTCGATTTAATATCACGCATAGGAAACCTCATGGTGCAAGACAGTACCGACCTTCGCTTTAGCAATTTGTTCAAACGTAAGACAAATGATGATAAATGGTATATAGATGGTGTTGTTCATGCGGTAGATAAGAGTATACAGAACGCATACCTGTCATGGCACAAAAATAATGGGGATACCGCAACGGATATCCGAGGCGAAAAGGTATCCGCATATAACCAGTGGTACAATACATGGCATACCGCAAAGTGGTCTGATGTAGGTGAGGACTCCGGCAGGTGCGTATCAACCCCGCTTGAGTCAGCAAAGAATAACATCGCAGCACTGCGGGGAAAGAGTGAGCAGCTTCAGCTGGGATACAACCTCTTATGGGATATCCAGGTATTAAGCCGGGATTTCGCGGATGGCAACGTCCAGATCGAGCCGAAATATTACATCCTCGATACTAAGAAGGATAAGCTCATGGCAGTTGATGTGTGGGGCAGCCGGAATGAAGATGTAACGCTTGTCAATGAGTTTGGTCTCATGGATAAGTACGGAACAGATTATTTTGACAAACAAAAGGACAAAATTTATGACCATGCCATGTTACTGAACTGGGATGATGAGAAGGCACGCCGAAACTACAGCGATGAAGAGAAGGCTGCGACCGAAACGGCATCGAAAGTGCTCGGCCGTACAATACTCGACGCAAATGGAATGCCGATGACCCAAAAAAATCCATTAACCGGTATGGAAGAAGGGGTTGTTGCACCGCTGTCCATCCCGATGGGAGATGGCTACCGCGAGGGTAACGCGCAGTTCCTGTACCTGAATGGACGTACCCGTACTTTTATTGGAAACAGTAAAGTTACAGCACTCCATAAAGATATTAATGGCGATGATGACCAGGAGCTTTTTAAGGAATTTGATGCCATTGGAAATGACCTTGGACCTAATGGGGTTTCAGAGGATGAGTACAGTTTCTGTGCATCCCGCTGGCACGTAACACTCGGGCTGCCGTCTTCTGCAAAATTTACGGATGTGACCGTGGATAAAGATGGTAAAGAGCAGCATATCAATCCTTACGATATGATTACCGACGAGGATACCGGGGATAAGATTTATGCGTACCAGAAATATGACCCAGATTACCTCAAAGAACATGGAGATGAGAACCGATACATGATCCTCGAAACAGCACGTATCACAGCATACGGAGCGGTCTACAACCTGAGATATTCACAGCTTATGGACAATGGATCGATTACTGCAGCCAACGGGAAAACGTATAATTTCGTCGACAGTGCGACATATCCAGGCAAGGCAAACTCGATACCGACATTGCTTGCGGTATATGGCATCACTAACTCAGGTAGGGACTATGAGACACTACAAACACATTAGCGATTTCTGATAATAGATGTTAATATAAGCTATTATAGTACAAGAAGAAAACCACTCAAGGATTTTCCAAGAGTGGTTTTTCTTTTTTTAATTTTTTAAGTTTCAAATTTGAAGTCTTTCATATCTGCCAGTGCATCGGTTTCATCAAAGCAGGCTTCGTATTCCTCATTGGTCAGATAGGTATTGTGCTGCGTCCTGTAATATTCCGGACGCGCAAAGAAGTCATCGAGCATTGCATTAATCTGATCTTTCTGAAAATATGCGATGCGGATAAGGGGAATATCAAGAAATTCCGCAAAGGAATTTTTTGCCTGGTCCGTGGTATGCCGGTACAAAAATTTCTCCAGCGTTTTGAAAAAGAACTGTATAAAACGAAAATGTTGTTCTCCATCATATTCGATCAAGCCCGCAAGTTTCTTTTTGTTCTTGTCAGAAAAAATGTAAAAGTCGAAGCGAATGCGGGAAATGTGATACTGGTCGATCATCTTACCAAAACCTGTTTTATCCTTTAATGCAGCAATGGAATCAACGAATTCCTTCATAAAGCTGTGATAATTTTTCATAGAGTATTCAAGATATTCTGTAAAAATCTTTTTAATCGAAACGTCGTGTTCAAAAGTAATATTATGTGTTTCAAGGTAATCTTGAATTGCCTTTTCTCCCAGGTAAGTAGTTTTCGCACATTTTGGACAACGTCTACCACGAAGAAAATCGTTCGATTTCATCAAAAAAATATTTCCACAAGTATTATGACGAAACTGAATTTTTGTATGAGCATTTTCATAAGGCTCTATAACAGAATACTCATTTCCAACAAGATCCAGAACTTCTTTTTTGAACTGCTCAGTAGTTTTTTTTGGTGTTCCAAAGCATTCTGGGCAGCGTTTACCTTGAAGAAAACTATGTGGTGCCATTAAAAAGATATTGCCACAGGAATTATGGCGTAACTGAATTTTTGTATGAGTATCTTTGTAAGTTCCCTCAACCGTGTATTCATCTCCAACGAGATCCAGAACTTCTTTTTTGAACTGTTCAGTAGTTTTTTGGGGTGTTCCAAAACATTCCGGACAACGTCTACCATAAAGAAAATCGTTCGGTTTCATCAAAAAAGTATTGCCGCAGGAATTATGGCGTAACTGAATTTTTGTCTTATTGTTTTGGTAAGTCCCTTCAACAGCGTACTCATTTCCAACAAGATTCCGCACTTCTGCTTTGAACCGATCGTCTGTTTTTCTCATTTTCCCAGAACAAAAAGGACAGTGATGACCACGAAGAAAATCGTTCGGTGTCATCAAAAAAGTATTCCCACAGTCGCTATGATGAAACTGAATTTTTGTATGAGAACCTTCATAAGATCCTTCAATAGAGTACTCATTTCCAACAAGATTCCGAACTTCAACCTTGAATTGTTCGTCTGTCTTTTTTCTCATCTTTTATTCTCCTTTCAATTCGAAATTTGTTTTACGAATGTAATATGAAATGAGAAAAATAAAATAGCTTTTCAGAAAGAGATGAGAGAAACCATTGCGGTTTCCGAAATAGTTAAAAGCCTCTTTCTCTGATCTGAAGCATCCGAAGTTATGGTAACATTTGAATACTTCACCTGTAATTTCCATTTTTTTTTGCGATATAGGCTATTGGATGTTGAGGGATTAGTTCTCTGGTAGCACATTTTTCTACCTGTTTTGTATTTCGGTTCGCGTAGTAAAAGGATTCTCCTTTTTTAAATAAATCTAACATGGCTTAATGTTTCTTTTTTTAATATTTCATCTCTTCACTTTACATATTGCGCCTTTTGTACTTTTGTCAAAGAGAATAAGGGGAAAAGTTTGAAAAATGTGGGAGAGAGAGTAATTTGTAAAAGAATGACATAGACGGCGCGGGCGTACGATGGTACCCTGTAAGTAAAGATAGGAAACAACTTAACTTTAAAAAGCAATTGTTATACATTTCATTGTAAAATGAACACTTTTGTGGTAAAATATAATTAAACAATTAGGGAAGGAGCTGATTATTATGGCACAGGCAACAATTTCGGCAAGAGTTGACAGCACTGATAAAATCGCATTTGATTCTTTTTGCAATGATGTAGGCATCAGTTCTTCTGCTGCAATTAATATGTTTGTTAAAGCGGTTCTTCGTGAACACCGTATTCCTTTTTCAATTAACAATGATCCATTCTATTCAGAAAGAAATATGGCCTTTTTACGGGAAGGAATTCAGGCACTTAATTCTGGAAAAGGCACTATTCACGATTTGATTGAGGATGATGAGTGATGAATAAAAACTGGTTTGATAAAGCCTGGGATGATTATCTTTATTGGCAGTCTCAGGATAAAAAAACACTTAAACGTGTCAATCAATTGATTAAAGATGCTGAACGCGATCCATTTAGCGGAATTGGTAAACCGGAACCATTAAAGGGTGATTTGTCTGGTTTTTGGAGTAGACGAATTGATGACACTAACAGACTGGTATATCGTGTTAACGGAAATTTACTAGAGATCTTATCTTGCAGAGGTCATTACGAGTAAGGATTATCGTGAACTAAACTACCTGCTGGAATAAAACAGTGGGTAGTTTTTTATATGTAATCACACCTAGAGAACGTTAACCGTGAAGGAGCGAAGGAATAGTGTTGCATATTCTATAAGAAAGAATGTGAGTGATATGGAAGGAGATTAAGAAACAATAAGTCGCACCCCGGAAAGGGGCGCGCGGGTTGAAATAACAAATTCTTGTGTGATTGTTCCTATTGGAGAATGTTTTTTTGTGATAATTCTGGGTGATATGCATCCTTCTTCCTATATTTCCGGTTTCATTTTTGATGATGTTGTGGGGAAACAGGTATTCTGCGATTCCGGTTGTACATTGCAACGCAATGGCTGCCTTTCCTTCATTTATTTGTTTGCAAGTACGACAATATCCCAGTATCTGGAAATATCTTTGACCATTTCTTTTGTGAAGTCGTTTTCTTTTATTTTTAAAATATCACAAATGGAATCTGCCGTAATGATGATTCTGCAATCCACATGAGATAGTTGCCATAATGTGAGCAGATTGCTATTGGAAGCTACCCACGCATTGTCATCGAACACAAAAGTTGCATTTCTATCATTTCCAAAATATCCGTAATCACACCCCAGAATCAATGCATGTAAAAATTCAGAATCCGGTACAAATTGTCGTAGGCTCTTGTAAATATAGTATTTCCCGTTTCTTTGGGGAATAAAATTGTAGGCACCATCTTTGTCCTCATACTCTTTTAATGATGGAAAACTTTTTTCGTAGTAACTCTTACTGACACAACCATTGCATATAAAGGTTGTCCCTTTCTTCTTTAAGGCTATGTTTAAAGCTGTATACGATTTTCCAGATCCACTTTCCCCAATAATTATCGTCTTGTTCTTTTTTAATTTTATCATAGTTCGTTCGCTACCTCCGTAAGTACTGTACCATCGGATAACCGATGTTTTTCACTATGTATATTGCGTCATTTGGGAAAACGTCAAAGGATTTTGTGGTATTTTTTTAATCTTTTGAGGCTAACAGGACAAAGGAACGACTATGGCTGTGTTTTTTTATTTCATATTGCTGGTGTAAATAATAAAGCCATCGAAAGGAGAAAAGAGAAAATTGTGAGTAAAGAATATTACACTATTATTCGAGAATATTATGGATTCCCAGATTACTTGAATACGGATTTGTCGAAAAAGGAAGATTGCTTTGCTTTTGATA
>ERZ838483.422-NODE-422-length-53574-cov-5.719614_pt1 | contig 53574 bp, 48 predicted proteins | sample MGYA00519939_ERZ838483 | MGnify/ENA primary metagenome ERZ838483 (study PRJEB31850, sample SAMEA3708836) | human gut metagenome | biome: human gut; feature: human-associated habitat; material: faeces | place: China | collected 2014 ...
CAAAAACCCTGTATTCATGCGGGTTTGCGCCGTTTTGACGCTCATTCCCACTCGATGGTCGCAGGGGGTTTAGAGGTAATATCGTAGACAATGCGGTTGATATGAGGCACCTCATTGACGATGCGGACGGAAACACGATCCAGCACATCGTAGGGAATGCGGGTCCAGTCAGCGGTCATGAAGTCGGTGGTGGTGACGCTGCGGAGCGCCAGCGTATAGTCATACGTCCGGCCATCGCCCATAACGCCCACAGAACGCATATTGGTCAGCACCGCAAAGTACTGATTCATGGTACCCTCCAGATGCGCCTTGGCGATCTCATCCCGGAAGATGAAATCCGCCAGACGCAGGGTGTCCAGCTTCTCCTTAGTGATCTCACCGATCACGCGGATGGCAAGGCCGGGGCCGGGGAAGGGCTGGCGCATGACCAAATACTCCGGCAGGCCCAGTTCGCGGCCCAGCTGGCGTACCTCATCCTTGAAGAGCATCCGCAGCGGCTCAATGATCTCCTTGAAGTCCACATAGTCCGGCAGGCCGCCTACGTTGTGGTGGCTCTTAATGACCGCCGCATCGCCGGTGCCGGATTCGATGACATCGGGATAGATGGTACCCTGCACCAGATAATCCACCTGCCCGATCTTCTTGGCCTCCGCCTCAAAGACCCGGATAAACTCCTCGCCAATGATCTTGCGCTTGCGCTCCGGCTCACTGACGCCGGCCAGCTTGCTCAGGAACAGCTCTTCCGCATTGGCGCGGACAAAGTTGATATCCCACTTCTTGAAGGCTTCCTCCACCTCATCGCCCTCGTTGAGACGCATGAGGCCATGATCCACAAATACGCAGGTCAGCTGATTGCCCACAGCTTCGGCCACCAGAGCCGCCGCTACGGAGGAATCCACGCCGCCGGACAGCGCCAGCAGCACCTTGCCGCCACCGACCTTTTCCCGGATCTGACGGATGGCGATATCCTTGTAGTCGCCCATGGTCCACTCGCCCTTGGCACCGCAGACTTCATAGAGGAAATTGCGGATCATATCCGTGCCGTGCTGGGTGTGGTTCACCTCCGGGTGGAACTGCACGCCGTAAAAGCCGCGGCTCTCATCGCAGATGGCCACGTTGGGGCAGGCATCGGAGTGGGCCACCAGAGAAAAGCCCTCCGGCACCTTTTCCATATAGTCGCCGTGGCTCATCCAGGTAATGCCCTCGGCAGGTAGGCCCTTGAAAAGCTTGCAATCCGTCTGGAAGTATGTCTCGGTCTTGCCGTATTCCCGCGCAGAATCGTCGGTGGCCGCCACCACCTTGCCGCCCAGATTGTGCGCCAGCAGCTGGCAGCCGTAGCAGATGCCGAGAATGGGAATTCCCAACTTGAAGATCTCAGGATCGGCCTGGGGAGACTTGGGATCATAGACGCTGTTGGGGCCGCCGGTGAAAATAATGCCAATGGGATTCAGGGCTTTGATGTCCGCGATCGGGGTGGTATAGGGCTTGACCTCGCAGTATACGCTGCATTCCCGCACGCGCCGTGCGATCAGCTGGTTATACTGTCCGCCGAAGTCAAGGACCAGAATCATTTGTGAAGCCATAGGATCCTCCTCAATCTGATATTGCATTCAGCATACCACATTCCGCAGCGCATTTCAATGCTCAAGTGCGGCCTGAATGAAGCCTTTGAACAGAGGATGGGCGTTATTGGGCCGGGATTTGAACTCTGGGTGATACTGAACGCCCACAAAGAACGGGCGGTCTGTCAGCTCCACCGTTTCTACCAGACGGCCGTCAGGAGACAGGCCGGACAGCGTCAGACCCGCGCCGGTCAATGCATCCCGGTACTCGTTGTTGAATTCATAGCGGTGGCGGTGGCGCTCGGAGATTTCCTGTCTGCCGTAGCAGCGCTCCATGGTGGTGCCGGGCTGAATGATACAGGGATAAGCGCCCAGCCGCAGCGTACCGCCCTTGTCGATCTCGTCGCTCTGTCCGGGCATAAAGTCGATGACCTTATTCTTGCAGATCTCGTTGAACTCGCCGGAGTCCGCGTCAGCGATTCCGGCCACATGACGGGCATATTCAATGACAGCGATCTGCATACCAAGGCAGATGCCGAAGTAGGGAACCCGATGCTCTCTTGCATACTGGGCTGCCAGAATCATGCCGTTGATGCCCCGCTGGCCGAAGCCGCCGGGAACGATGATGCCGTCCAGCGCACCAAGGATCTCACCAGCGTTGCTCTCCGTGATGGTCTCGGAGTCGATCCACTGGATAGTCACCTCGGCTCCCAGTGTATAGCCTGCGTGGCGCAGGGCCTCCGCCACGGAAAGATAGGCGTCATGCAGCTGGACATACTTGCCCACAAGACCGATGGTCACGTGTTTGTCCGCCGTCTTGATGCGCTCCACCATGTGTTCCCACTCCGTCAGCTCCGGCGCCGGGGCGTCGATCCCCAGCTCCCGGCACACCACGGAGGAGAAGTTGGACTTTTCCAGCATCAGCGGCGCTTCATACAGGCAGGGCAAGGTGATATTCTCAATCACGCAGTCGGGCTTCACATTGCAGAACATGGAAATCTTGTGGAAAATGGACGGCTCCAGCGGCTCGTCGCACCGGAGGACAATGATGTTGGGATTGATGCCCATGCCCTGAAGCTCCTTGACAGAGTGCTGCGTGGGCTTGGATTTATGCTCGTCGGAGCCGCGGAGGAACGGCACCAGCGTCACATGGATAAAGAGGCTGTTCTCCCGCCCCACCTCCAGAGAGATCTGCCGGACGGCCTCCAGAAAGGGCTGGGACTCGATATCGCCGATGGTGCCGCCGATCTCGGTGATGACCACATCGGCATCGGTCTGCTTGCCCACCCGGTAGACAAAATCCTTGATCTCGTTGGTGATGTGCGGGATCACCTGCACGGTGGAGCCGAGGTACTCGCCCCGGCGCTCCTTGTTCAGCACATTCCAGTACACCTTGCCGGTGGTGAGGTTGGAGTATTTATTCAGATCCTCGTCAATGAACCGCTCATAGTGACCCAGATCCAGATCCGTCTCCGCGCCGTCCTCGGTGACATAGACCTCGCCGTGCTGATAGGGGCTCATGGTGCCGGGGTCCACGTTGATGTAGGGGTCCAGCTTCTGCGCCGCCACCTTCAGCCCGCGGGTTTTCAGCAGACGGCCCAGCGATGCCGCCGTAATGCCCTTGCCCAGACCGGACACCACGCCGCCGGTCACAAAAATGTACTTTGTCATAGGGTTTCCTCCATACTCCGATATTTTTGCAAAATCATTTGATTTTTATTTATAGGTTGACAGGATCTGCTCCGCCACCACCCGCTTTGTCACGCAGCGATCCATGGCCTGCTTTTCAATATAGCGGTGAGCCTCCTGCTCCGTCATTTTCAATTCCTCGATCAAAAGCCACTTGGCCCGGTTCACCAGCCGGATCTCCTCCATCTTTTCCTCGATGGTAGCGGTTTTCTTTTCCATGCCCCGCAGCCGTTCCCGCGTGATGCACAGCATTCGGACGGACTGGGCAAACAGCTGGGAGGACGTGGGTTTAGACAGCGTCAGCACGCCGTGGGGCGTCACCTTGGCCTCAATGTCCGGGTAATGCTCCGCCTTGACCATCAGCAGCACGCCTGCGCCGCTGCGGTCGCAGACATCCAGCGCCAGCCGGGTGCCGAACTCGTCCGTCAGGGGGGCGTTGATGATAACCAGATCGTAGCTCTGCTCCAGCAGCTCTCTGCGGGCGCTGGCCGCATCCCTCATCACCGTAACAGGGAAATAGCGGCTCTCCGGCAGGAGGCCGCGTATGGACTCGTTGAATTTCAGAGAGGAGGACACCGCCAGGACACTGTAACAGCGTTCCAGTTCCATAGGTGTACCTCCTCTCTGCTTTCAGGTATCTTCATTCTCTTTCTGCCCATCCGGGCAGTGATTCCGGCCCACGGTTTCCGGCTTTACCGGGTATAGTGATGGATCACCGTGGCCGGCAGGCTGGCGGCAATGAATTCGCTGACGGCAGCCGCCGCTTTGGCCGCCGTCCGGGTTTCCGGCAGGGGCTGATATTGCGCCTGCACCTCCGCCGGGGCGGCGTACAGATTCAGATCCGCCGCAAGGGGCAGCTGCATATCTCCGGCAATGCCCTCCATCCCCGCCCGGATCAGCAGGGTAAACGCCAGATAGGGGTTGCAAAGCGGATCGGGAGAGCGAAGCTCCGCCCGGCGGTACTCCCCTTCCGCCGCCGGAACCCGGATCAGCTGGGAGCGGTTCTCCGCAGACCAGGAGATATACCGGGGGGCTTTATAGCCGCCGAAGCGGCTGTAGGAAGCATCCGTGGGATTCAGGAACGCCGTCATTTCGCCGCAGTGCGCCATAACGCCTGCAATGGCTGCGGGCATTACGTCCTGCCGTTTCTCTCCGACAACGGAAAAATTGATGTGCATCCCATTGCCCGGCTGGTTTTCCAGCGGCTTGGGGCCGAAGTCCGCATATAGCCCGTTCCGGGCTGCCACGGCATCCACCACCGCCCGGAAGGTCACGGCGTTGTCCGCCGCCGTAATAGGGTCGGCATAGCGGAAGTCGATCTCGTTCTGCCCCGGCCCCTCCTCATGGTGGGAGCTTTCCGGCCGGATGCCCATGCGCTCCAGCGTCAGGCAGACCTCCCGGCGGACGTTCTCCCCCTTATCAGCAGGGGCAATATCCATATATCCGGCGTCGTCATAGGGGATGCGGGTGGGCTGGCCGTCCTCATCCCGGCGGAACAGGTAAAACTCCATCTCCGTGCCGAAGGTGAACGTCAGCCCCGCCGCCTTTGCATCCTCCACAGCCTTTTGCAGCAGGCTCCGGGTGTCCGCCTCAATGATCTGACCGCCGGGGCGGCTGACTGTGCAGAACATCCGCACCACGCGGCCATGCTCCGGCCGCCACGGAAGCACGCAGAGGGTACCGGGATCGGGATGCAGCAGCAGATCGGAGTGAACCTCGCCGCCGAAGCCGGGGATGGCGGAGCCGTCAATGGCGATGCCGTAGCGGAATGCCCGATCCAGCTCCGAGGGCATGATGGCTATGTTCTTCTGGTGTCCCTCCACATCGCAGAAGGCCATTCGGATGAACTTCACATCCTCCTCCGCCGCATACTGTTTGATTTCTTCCACAGAATACCGCATTATGCTCCTGCCTTTCCGAAATTTGTTAATTGGCGGCATACATCTGCCGGTAAGGGTTCCTGCTGTCCGGCGTCACCACAGTAAAGGGGCCTTCCAGCAGCGCCGCCGCATCGCCGCCGAACAGCGCGCACCAGCGCTCCACCAGAGGCCGCAGCTGCGCCAGCTCCTCCGCCGTGGGGGCATGGGGCGTTACCTGCTCCGGGAAGCGGATGCCGGACACGTCCCCCCGGAAAATCACCCGGCCGCCGTGCTGCCCGGTGCAGGGAAAATACCCGGCAGCGGGCTTGCCGTCCGTATGCTGTCCCAGCACCAGAATGGTGCCGCCGGCCTGATACTCTCCCAGAAAGCTGCCGGCCCGGCCGCCGACGACAATGACCGGCTGCTTGTCCTGATAAGCTTTCATGTGGATGCCCACCCGGTAGCCGGCATTGCCCTGCACATAGATCTCGCCGCCCCGCATGGCGTAGCCCGCCGTATCCCCCACGCTGCCGTGGATGATGATGGAACCGTCGTTCATGGTGTCGCCCACGGCATCCTGCGCGTTGCCGTTGACGGTGATGGTGCCGCCGCCAAGATACGCCCCCAGCGCATTGCCGGGGATGCCGTCGATCTCCACCTGCCGGCCGCTCATGCCTGCGCCGATAAAGCGCTGGCCCAGACAGCCCGTGATCCGGCAGGACGGCCCGGCAGCCCGGATGGCTTCATTCAGGGCCTTGTAATCCAGCCCCTTTGCTTCAACGTTCATGTTATATCACACCTCCCGGTGTTTTTACAATGTATAAAACAGAAATTTTCCACAATTTTCTGCCCTCATTCTCCGGCATGGGCCACGCCCAGAATAGACAGTTCCTTCTCCGTCAGGCCCACGGCCCGCAGCATCAGCCGGTTGCCCCGGAGGGCTTCAATGGAGTTGATGCCCATGCCGCCCATCATCTCCATGATCTCCCGCTTCCACGCGGTCATGAGGTTGATAAGCCGCTCCGCGCCCTCGTCCGGGTCCAGCCGCTTCACCAGCTCCGGCCGCTGGGTGGCAATGCCCCAGGCGCATCTGCCGCTCTGACAGGTGCGGCACAGGTGGCAGCCCATGGCGATGAGGGCCGCCGTTCCGATATAGCAGGCGTCGGCTCCCAGTGCCACCGCCTTCACCACGTCGGCAGCGGAGCGGATGCTGCCCCCGGCAATGAGGGACACCTGATTGCGGATGCCCTCCTCCCGGAGCCGCTGATCCACCGCCGCCAGTGCCAGTTCAATGGGGATGCCCACATTGTCCCGGATGCGGGTGGGCGCTGCGCCGGTTCCGCCCCGGAAGCCGTCAATGGCGATGATGTCCGCGCCGCCCCGCGCAATACCGCTGGCAATGGCCGCAATGTTATGAACCGCCGCCACCTTGACAATGATGGGCTTTTTATATTCGGTGGCCTCTTTCAGCGAGAAGATCAGCTGCCGCAGATCCTCAATGGAGTAGATATCGTGATGAGGCGCGGGAGAAATGGCGTCGGAGCCTTCCGGGATCATCCGGGTGCGGGATACGTCGCCCACGATCTTGGCTCCCGGCAGATGTCCGCCGATGCCGGGCTTTGCTCCCTGCCCCATTTTGATCTCAATGGCCGCACCGGCCATCAGGTAGTCCTCATGGACGCCGAAGCGGCCGGAGGCTACCTGCGTAATGGTGTTGGGGCCGTAGCGGTACAGGGCTTCGTGAAGGCCGCCCTCGCCGGTATTGTAATACACGCCCAGCGCTTCTGCGGCGCGGGCCAGACTCTCGTGGGCATTGAAGCTGATGGAGCCGTAGCTCATGGCGGAGAACAGCACCGGCATGGAAAGTTCCAGCTGCGGCGCCAACTCCGTGATGAGGTTTCCATGCGCGTCCCGCCGGATGTGATCCGGCTTCTTTCCTAAAAAGACGCGGGTCTCCATAGGCTCCCGCAGGGGGTCAATGGGCGGATTGGTCACCTGAGATGCGTTGATGAGCAGCCGATCCCAGTATACCGGCAGCTCCTTGGGGCTGCCCATGGAGGACAGCAGGACGCCGCCGGTGGCCGCCTGTTTCCAGATTTCCTCCACAGCGTGACCATGCCAGTTGGCGCTCTCCCGAAGGGCGTTTTCATTTTTCACGATCTTCAGCGCGTGGGTGGGGCAGAACGCTACGCACCGCTGGCAGTCCACGCACCTGCTCTCGTCCGCCAGCAGAACGCCGTGCTTTTCATCCCAGCGGTGAACCCCGTTGGGACACTGCTCCACGCAGATCTTGCAGTTGACGCAGCGGCGCGGATCCCGGATCACATCAAACTCCGGTGGGATATAGAATTGCTTCATCAGTACGCACCTTCCTTCACCCGGACAATCACCGGTTCTCCGCCCATAGGCGCCCAGACATTTTCCGCATCCGGCTCCATGACCCGGATGGCGGCTTCTTCGCTGGAAATGAACACCTTGTCGTCCTTTTCCGCCACCACCATACTCCGCAGCTTCAGACGGTCGTTCAGCGCCATCAGGCCGCCGGAAAAGCCCAAAATGATGGAAAACGGGCCTGTCAGCAGCATACTCGGAAACACCTTCCGCAAATAGGTCAGCCGCTCCGCCTCCTGCGGTTCCCGGCTCTGGATCGTACTCCAGAAGGGAGCCGCCATCACGTTGGCCGTCTCCTCCAGCGTCAGCCCCTGCCGCCGCAGCAGGTAGTCCGCGATGTAGGCCATAACCTCCGTGTCCGTTTGCAGGGTGCATTTGTAGCCGAACATCTCCACACAGCGGCGGTTGGCGTCATAGGAGGAAATTTCACCGTTATGCACCACAGACCATTCCAACAGGGAAAAGGGATGCGCGCCGCCCCACCAGCCGGGGGTGTTGGTGGGATAGCGGCCATGGGCCGTCCAGGAATAGGCCTCATATTCATCCAGACGATAGAACCGGCCCACGTCTTCCGGGTAGCCCACCGCCTTGAACGCGCCCATGTTCTTGCCGCTGGAGAACACATAGGCACCTTCCAGCTCCACGTTGATCTTCGTCACGATCCGGGCCACATACTCCTCCTCGTCCAGCTGCAACCGGTTCAGCACCGACTTCATGGGCGCCAGAAAGTAGCGCCAGATCAGAGGCACATCCGTGATTTCCGGGATCTGGCGGATGGGAATATGCTCCGCCTTGACGATCTCAAAGCCCTCTTTCAGCAGCGCTTCGCAGGTCTTTCGGGTATCCCGCGTGTCAAAGAAGATGTGGAAGGCGTAAAAGTCCCGGTACTCCGGGTAAATGCCGTACCCCGCAAAGCCGCCGCCCAGACCGTTGGAACGGTCATGCATGGGAACCATGCTCTCCATGATCTTTTCTCCCGTCATGCGGCGGCCCTCACGGGAGATCACGGCGGAAATCGCGCATCCAGACGGGATGCGGACCTGCCCCTCTTTTTTCATGATGTTCACCCTTTCAAAAGAAAAAAGGCGTCCATTCCCTGACAGGAAGCTCTGCCCCCTGCCGGAAAATGAACGCCTTTGCTCATTCAAATATAAAATACTCTGGCAGTTTAGCACGGAAAAGATTTCTTGTCAATCTTTTTTCAAAAAAGTTGAAAAAGGTTCTTGACAACCGAAAATCAGGCGTGTATAATTCCCAGCATCAAAGGCAATGGTGTCTTGGAGTGTATGCTCCACGACGCCATTTTTCTTTTTATTTGCGTAAGTAAACCGGCAGGGTTCCGCCCCGCCGCCGGATTCAGGAAGGAGTTCTTCATTATGAGTACAACCGTATCTGATTATTTTGGCAGTCTGGTGTTTGATGACCGCGTGATGCGGGCCAAGCTGCCCTCCAGCGTGTATGATTCCCTGAAAAAGACCATTGATGAAGGCGCTGCGCTGGATACCCATGTGGCCAACGCCGTGGCCGCCGCCATGCGGGACTGGGCCGTGGAACACGGCGCTACCCACTTCACCCACTGGTTCCAGCCCCTCACCGGCGTCACCGCCGAAAAGCACGACAGCTTCATCTCCCCCTCTCCTGACGGCGGGGTTATCATGGAATTCTCCGGCAAGGAACTGATTCAGGGCGAGCCGGACGCTTCCTCCTTCCCCTCTGGCGGCCTGCGGGCGACCTTCGAGGCCCGCGGCTACACGGCATGGGATCCTACCTCTTACGCTTTCATCAAGGGACACACCCTCTGCATCCCCACCGCATTCTGCTCCTACGGCGGCGAGGCGCTGGACAAGAAAACGCCCCTGCTGCGCTCCATGCAGGCACTGAACAAGCAGGCTCTGCGGGTTCTGAAGCTCTTCGGCAACGAGGACGTCAAGTGCGTCCGTCCCTGCGTCGGCCCGGAGCAGGAGTATTTCCTGATCGACAAGGATATGTATGAGAAGCGGAAGGATCTGGTGTTCTGCGGCCGGACACTGTTCGGCGCCAAGCCTCCCAAGGGACAGGAGCTGGACGACCACTACTTCGGCGTCATCAAGCCCCGCGTGGAAGCCTATATGGAGGATCTGAACCAGGAGCTGTGGAAGCTGGGTATTCTGGCCAAGACGGAGCATAACGAGGTGGCTCCCGCACAGCATGAGCTGGCTCCCATCTTCTCCGTAGCCAACATCGCCACCGACCACAACCAGCTGACCATGGAGATCATGCAGAAAGTCGCTTCCCGCCACGGTCTGGTCTGCCTGCTGGCCGAAAAGCCCTTTGCAGGCGTCAACGGCAGCGGCAAGCACAACAACTGGTCTCTGGCCACCGACACCGGCCTGAACCTCTTCAAGCCCGGCGACACCCCCTACGAGAATGCACAGTTCCTGCTGTTCCTCTGCGCTGCCATTCAGTCCGTAGACAACTATCAGGATCTGCTGCGGCTGTCCGTTGCCACCGCCGGCAACGATCACCGTCTGGGCGCCAACGAAGCCCCTCCCGCCGTTATCTCCATCTTCCTGGGCGACGAGCTGACCGCCGTGCTGGACGCCATTGAAAACGACGCGCCCTACAGCGGCACGGAAAAGACTGTTCTGAAGCTGGGCGTCCATGTGCTGCCCAAGTTCACCAGAGACACCACCGACCGGAACCGCACCTCCCCCTTCGCTTTCACCGGCAACAAGTTCGAGTTCCGCATGGTGGGTTCCTCCGATTCTATTGCCTGCGCCAACATCATGCTGAACGCCTCCATGGCTGAGACGCTGAAGGAGTTTGCCGACAAGCTGGAAGGCGTGACCGATTTTGAATCCGCCCTCCACGATCTCATCAAGGAGGCCATCAAGGCCCACAAGCGCATCATCTTCAACGGCAACGGCTACGACGACGCATGGATCAAGGAAGCCACGGAGAAGCGCGGCCTGCTGAACCTGCGTACCACCCCCGATGCGCTGGCCACCATTCTGGAAAAGAAGAACGTGGATATGCTCACCTCCCTGAAGGTCTTTTCCGAGGCGGAGATCCGCTCCCGGTATGAAATCTGTCTGGAGAACTACTGCAAGACCGTCAACATTGAGGGGCTGACCATGGTGGATATGGCCCGCAAGGAAATTCTCCCCGCCGTGGAGTCCTATCTGGCCGACCTGTCCGGCACGGTGGCCGCCAAGTCTGCGGCAGTTCCCGGCCTTGCCTGCAAGTATGAAAAGGACCTTATCACCAAGCTCTCCGCTCTGGTGGACGAGATCGACGCCGCCACCACGGCGCTGGATTCCACGCTGGTTCGCCTGAAGGCCGTGCCGGACGTTACCGACGCCGCATACGTCATCCGGGACGTGGTTCTCCAGAAGATGGCAGAACTCCGGGTGGTCTGCGACGAAGCGGAGACTTACACCGCTGCCAAGTACTGGCCCTTCCCCACCTACGGCGACCTGCTGTTCGGCGTGCGGTAAGCAGGACTTTTAAATTGTTTTTCCTCTTTTTCTCCTTTTTCTCAAGCTGTGACCACAGGCCATGGGCATTATGCCCATGGCCTGTGGTCTATCTCCTCTTCTCCCCAAAAAAAGATTCCCGGCAGGCGGTGCAAGAACGCCCCTGCCGGAAATCCATAAAGCGTTTATTTCATAGCGGAGACCGATCCGCGCAGCTTATTCCTCCGCAGCGATATCCGCAGCAATGGCGTCGGCCAGCGCCTCCAGCTGCCGGTACTGCTCATCCTTCACAGCGGAGCGGATGGTGATGGGCGGCGCGATCTGGGTCATGCCCTTCATCTCCTCCAGATGCTTTGCCATGAGCCGGGCCGCAGCAGGCCCCCAGCTGCCGTTTTCGATCAGCGCCACCGTGCGGTTTTGCAGGGCGTGGGCTTTCAGCTCCAGCAGCAGCGTTTCCATGGGGGTATAAATGCCGCCGTTATAGGTGGCGCTGGCAAACACCAGATGGCTGCACTGGAATGCCGCGCTGACCTGCTCGGACACATCCGTATGGGACACGTCAAAGATCCGAACGTGCTGCACGCCCTTTTCCGCCAGTCGGGACGCCAGAATTTCGCAGGCGTTCTCCGTATGGCCGTAGATGGAGCCGCAGAAAATGGCGGCAGTCCACGCCTCCGGCGTGTAGGTACTCCAACGCTTGTATTTCTCTAAGAACCAGCCGATATTCTTCCGCCAGACGGGGCCGTGGAGCGGACAGAGATACTGGATATCCAGTCCGGCGGCTTTTTTCAGCACATTCTGCACCGGCGTGCCGTATTTTCCCACAATGTTGGTGTAATAGCGGCGGGCGTCGTCCAGCCAATCCCGCTCAAAGTTCACCTCATCGGCAAAAATATTGCCGTCCATGGCGCCGAAGGTGCCGAAGGCGTCGGCGCAGAACAGCGCCTTTTCCGTGGCGTCATAGGTCATCATGACCTCCGGCCAGTGAACCAGCGGCGCCATCACAAAGGTCAGCTCATGACGGCCCAGAGACAGGGTATCCCCTTCCTTCACCGCCTGAAAGCGGCCCTCCACCTCCATAGGGAAGAACTGGCGGATCATGGGCAGGGTCTTGGCGTTTCCGATCACCACTGCCTCCGGGTGGCGGCTCAGCGTCTCCCCCAGCGTGGCGGCATGATCCGGCTCCATGTGATTGACGATCACATAATTCAGCGGCTTTCCCTGCAAAGCGTATTCCAGATTCTCAAAAAAGCGCTCCGCGATCGCCTGATCCACCGTGTCCAGCAGGGCGGTCTTTTCGTCCCGGATCAGGTAGGCATTATAAGAAACACCCCGCGGAATGGGGTACACGTTTTCAAACAGGGCCAGACGGCGGTCTGACCCGCCCAGCCAGACAAGATCCGATGTGATTTTCTTGGTGCAGTGCATATGATTTCCTCCTCAGCTACGCAATGACATAAACTGAAATTTCTGTTCTGGTATCCGTATTTTACCTAATCCTTTTGAAAATGTCCAGTCCCCCCGGCCCAAAGGGGAATTCATCACCTCTCAGCCGGGGGTACTTTTCTCATATCACAGCCGCCCGCCGGGGCCTGCCTGAATATCAGTCTGCTTCTTCTTTTTGCGCTCCATCAGCGCCCGCAGTCCAAACCATGCCGAAACTGCAAACAGCATCGTTCCAGCGGCGCTGAAAATCACGTCCGCATAGGAAGTGAGAGGGCTGGAAGGGCCGGAGTAGGTCTCCTCCGTGACACGGAAGGACTCCATGATGCCGCTGTCCATCAGGGTGTCCATGTCCGCCGCGTCGTTGGCCATATAGGCCACAACAAAGCTGTGGCTTGGTGAGGTCTGAATCCCCATATGCAGATAGACGGGAAATTCCACGCCGTTTTCCGCCCAGGTGACCGCGAACCGGCAGTCTATGAGAACGGCAGGCTGTCCGTCGCTCCATTCCGCGGAAGTCACGCCGGTATCCTCAAGGCGGACGGTACATTCATACCCCTGCGCCTGATAGCTTTCCGCCAGCCTCTGGGCATACTGGGATACAATGAGCTCTTCGATGTCGGGCAGATCGTCTTCCTTCAGATCGTAAAGGTTGAGGAAATCGTCGTTGTCTGCGATGCTTACGGTGATTTCCTGCGTCACCTCCGGGTTTGTCCAGCCATAGGCGATGCTTTCCACCTGAGTGTCCGGGATCCAATCCTCCGGAACCTCCAGAGAAAAGCCATGGCCGACATAAGCGGCCGCCGAAGCCGTCCCCAGTGTCATTGTCAGAAGCAATCCCAGCGCCGCGCCGAGTATTCCCCTTTTCGTCATAACGCCCGCCATTCCGCCATACGGTCTTTCAGGCTCAGAGAGAACCTGCCCGCAGAAGCTCCTGCTTGATATCCCAGAGCTTCTGGCTCAGATCCACATAGTAATTATGGGGGTTTTCAAACCGCTTCACCGTATCCCACAGAGTCTCCACCTGCTCCCGGCAGTACTGCTGGATCTCTTTCAGCTCCGGACGGTCATATACCAGCTTGCCGCCGGCAAAGATTTGCTTTTGCAGCGGTTTGATGGTGTAGTTCTCATACACCCGCCGCTTCCAGGTCGCCGCAGGGTCAAACAGCTCCATGGGCTTGGATTCATCCATCACCTCGTCCCACAGGGCGATGTAATCCGCCTCAGCCTTGCCGGTGGCCTTATCAAAAATACGATAGACCTTCTTGAAATGGGGGTTGGTGATCTTGCCCACGTTTTCGCTGATCTTGATCTTGGGCACGATGGTGCCGTCATCCTTTTCCACGGCGGCCAGCTTATACACGCCGCCAAACACGGGATCGCTCTTGCCGGTGATCATCCGCTCGCCTACGCCGAAGAGATCCACCCTGGCTCCCTGCCGCAGAATATCCTGAATGATGTATTCGTCCAGAGAGTTGGAGGCGGAGATCTTGCAGCTCTCCCAGCCCGCTTCATCCAGCATCCGGCGGGCTTCCTTGGTCAGATACGCAATATCGCCGGAGTCCAGTCGGATGCCGCACTGGGTGATGCCTCTGGGCTTGAGTACCTCGTTAAAGGCTTTGATGGCGTTAGGCACGCCGGATTTGAGGGTATTGTAGGTATCCACCAGCAGCGTGGCGTTGGTGGGGAAAATCTCGCAGTAGGTCTTGAACGCCTCATACTCCGAGTCAAACATCTGCACCCACGCGTGGGCCATGGTGCCGCCGGCAGGCACGCCGAACAGCTGGTCGGAAATGGTGCAGGCAGTCCCCTTGCAGCCGCCGATATAGGCCGCCCGTGCGCCGGAAATGGCGGCGTCCGTACCCTGTGCGCGGCGGGAACCGAATTCCAGCACCACCCGGCCCTCCGCAGCCCGGACGATCCGGTTTGCCTTGGTCGCTACCAGACTCTGGTGGTTGAAGATCAGCAGCAGGAACGTTTCCAACAGCTGGGCCTGAATGGCCGGCGCCCGGACGGTGATCACCGGCTCCTGCGGGAAAATGGGAGTGCCTTCCGGGATGGCCCAGATGTCGCCGGTAAAGCGGAAGTTCCGCAGGTAGCTCAGAAACGCTTCCGAAAAGAGTCCTTTGCTCCGAAGGTAGGCAATATCCTCCTCGCTGAAATGCAGATCCAAAATATAATCGATGATCCGATCCAGCCCGGCGCAGATGGCATAGCCGCCGTGATCCGGGATCTCCCGGAAAAAGACATCGAAATAGGTGATCCGATCCTGAAGCCCCGCTTCAAAATAGCCGTTGCCCATGGTCAGCTCATAGAAGTCGCAGAGCATGGTCATATTGAGCTTATCCGTCACATCCATTGTAATTCTCCTTTTTCTTCCCAATGCGGCAGCATCGCCGCAGGATACCTGTATTATAGCCTCCCGGCTGCATGAAAGCAATTCTTTTATCCGTTTTTCGCAGATAAACATTGACAAGCCGCCCCCGCTCCCCTATCATACTTAAATGGTATCCGGCTTTCAAAACGCATCAGTTTCACCGGGTCAATGAAAGGAAACAAGCCATGGGTGTGATCTTAGGCATTGATATTGGCGGCTCCACCACCAAAATCGTGGGCCTGCGGACAGACGGCAGCGTGATCTCCATGCTCCGTGTCCGGGCAGAGGATCAGGTGACCAGCCTGTACGGAGCCTTCGGCAATTATCTGAAAAGCAACGGGCTGACCCTGAAGGACGTGTGCCGCGTGGTACTCACCGGCGTGGGCGCCAGCTTTGTAGAGGGGGATATATTCGGCCTGCCCACCTGCCGGGTGGACGAGTTTCAGGCCAGCGGCGCCGGGGCTTTGGCACTCTCCGGGCAGGATTCCGGCGTGGTGGTGACCATGGGAACCGGCACCGCGTTTCTCTGGGCGGAAGCCGGGAAGCAGGTTCAGCACCTGTGCGGGGCCGGCATCGGCGGCGGTACGCTGGGCGGCCTGTGCCACAAGCTGGTGGGCATGGAGCGCTTCGGCCAGATCAAGAAGCTGGCGGCCCAGGGAGATCTGAACCATGTGGATCTGACCATCAAGGACATCACCCCGGATCCGGCCGCTACGCTGGATCCCGATATGACCGCTTCCCTTTTCGGAAATCTTTCCGAGGACGCCACCCCCGCCGATCTGGCCGCAGGCGCGGTGCATCTGGTGCTGCAATCCATCGGCACCATGACGGTGCTGGCCTGCCAGAGCTGCCGCACGCAGACGGTGATCCTCACCGGTTCCATGACCACGCTGGATCAGGCGGAATCCAACTTCGCCGCCTTTGAAAAGCTCTACGGCATCCGCTATATCATCCCGGAAAACGCCACATTTGCTACCGCCATCGGCGCGGGCCTGTGCAGTCTGCGGCAGAAAGCCGCCAAGTAATTTTGCTTTACATGGATTGCAATTTCAGAATTTATACGGAATAAAGTGATCCCCGGTACCATAGGTACCGGGGATCGTTGTTTTCGGAACTTATTCCTGATCGTCGCCGCCGTCCTCAGGCTCCTCATCCAGAGAAGTGAGGTCAAACTCCAGCTTTTCGCCGCAGTTGGGGCAGATCACCTGACCGTCCTCCAGAACGGACTCATCAAAATAGATGGTCTCCTCGCAGGTGGGGCAGGTGGTAGCGTAGCAGTCCTCATCCTCGTCGGCGTCGTCCTCATAGTACTCGTCGTCGAAGGACTCGTCATCCTCATCCTCGCCGTACACGGTGTCCTCAACGTCCTCCAGATCATCGCTGACAACATCCAGACCGTCCTCCAGCTCGCCCTGTGCATTCCACAGATCTTCCAGCTCCAGACCGATGTCCTCCAGAATGTCGGCCATGGCGGCAAGGATCTTGCCCTCATTAGACTCCGTATCGATCTTCATGCCCTCCATCAAGCCCTTCAGATAGGCAACTTTCTCGGTGATCTCCATCGTGATCGCTCCTTTCAAAAAATCAGATTTGGGAAATAAAGGGGGGATTATGGTTAATCCCCCCTTGAAAGCTTATTCCTTCACGCGGCCCAGATACTCGCCGGTACGGGTATCCACCTGGATCTTCTCACCCTCGTTGATGAACAGAGGCACCTTGATGATAGCGCCGGTCTCCAGCGTAGCGGGCTTGGTGACGTTGGTGGCGGTATCGCCCTTCACGCCCGGCTCGGTAGCGGTGACTTCCAGCTCCATGAAGTTGGGAGCTTCCACGCTGAACACATTGCCCTTATAGCTCACCAGCGTACACATGGTGTTCTCCTTGACGAACTGGAAACTGTCGCCCAGCACGTCCTTGTTCAGCGGGGTCATATCATAGGTCTCAGGATCCATGAAGTAGTACAGATCGCCGTCATTGTAGCTGTACTCGGCGTTTCTGCGCTCCACAGTGCCGTTCTCAAACTTGGCGCTGGGGTTGAAAGACTCCTCGCGGATGGCGCCGGTCATCACGTTCTTGTACTTGGTACGCACGAAAGCCGCGCCCTTGCCGGGCTTGACGTGCTGGAAGTCCACCACCAGCATGGGCTTGCCGTCCATCTCAAATACAACGCCCTTACGGAAATCGCCTGCAGAAATAGGCATAGTTAAATCCTCCTCACAAATCTTTACGAGAAAACGACCGTGAAGTGGACATTTTCTCAATCTACCAAAATTTCCGATGATATTTTAACCCATTCCGTCCGCTATTGCAAGTAGTTTTCTGCTTATTTTGTGTTTTTACCCGATTTTTTTTGATACTTACAGGGACACGCCGCCTTAAAGGGACGCTGAAGCAGGTGCAGGACATGGTTCCATACTCCCACCGGGCCGCCCAACGGCTCCACCATCAGGGCTGTGACTCCCGCCCGATGGGCCGCCAGCATATCGGTCAGCAGCTTGTCCCCCAGCATGGCGGTATGCGCCGGGTCGATCCCGGTTCTTTTCATGGCGGCCTCCAGACCTCTGGGGCTGGGCTTTCCGGCATGGCCCTGATAGCCGATGCCCAGATCTGCGCAGAACTCCGTCACCCGCGCGCCGGAGCGGTTGTTGGAAACGATCATCACTGTGATCCCCGCCCCCTGCAATTCCGCGATCCAGCTTTTCAGCGCCTCATTCGGACGGCGCACCGCCTTGGGAGCCAGCGTATAGTCCAGATCCGTCAGCAGCAGGGCGATGCCCTGCCGGTGCAGGAAGTCCGGCGTGATCTCCCGGTAGCTGTCAAAGAGATAATCCGGCGTCAGACGCATAAGCCGCTCCCCTCCTTTCATATGATCAGTATAGCAGAAACCGCATCGCTTCACAAGGGGGGATCATCATGCGGATCTATCTGGCAGTCAGCCCCGGCGACCTGCGGGACGCCGCCGGATTTCAAACAGGTCTGGCTCACGCCGCCTACCGGGTGGGGGAAGGCTCCTCCCTGCTGAGCCGGAATCTTCTGATGCAGTCCTGCGGCAGCCCCGCCGGGCGTGGCGGGCTGCTCATGCTCAGTGACTGCGCCGCGCCGCCGATCCAGCGGCCGGAAGCGCTGGCCGGAGCCGTTCTCCGGGAGTGCAGCCGCCGGGGCTACAGCGGTGCGGTTCTGGACTTTGAAGCGCCGCCCACGGAGGATCGCCGCCGCTTTGCCGCCGTCCTGGGGCGGCGGTGTGCAGAAAGCCGCCGGTCTTTGTACCTCCCGGAAGCCTACGCCGCCGCAGGAGAGCAGCGCACGGTACTCATCAACACCGCAGTTTCCGGCGGCAGTCTGGAAGAGCATCTTCAGGAGGTCTGCCGGCTGTACGGCGGCGCGCAGAATATTGCTCTGGATCTCCAGCGTCTGCAAATGTCCTTCTCCCTCCCCGCCCGGAACGGCCGGGGAGAACCGCTGACGCAGGAAGCCCTGCGAGTCCTGCTGCGTCAGCGGCAGCCCGCCGTTTTCTTTTCCCGCGACCTGTGCGCCCGGTATTTTACTGATTCCGACAACGGCGAAAGCCGCTTTGTCCTCTATGACGACGCCGGAACTCTGCGGCAAAAGCTGAATCTGGGCCGACAGCTGGGCGTTGCCGCTGCATTTCTGCAATGGCCGGAAATCCGAGACATCGCCGCAGAGCTTCTGCGCCGCACATCAGCGTGGGCATAAAAAGACACCGCGTCGGGTGACGCGGTGTCTTTGTTTCTTAGTAGAAACGCTTCTTATTCTTGCGAGCAGCCTCAGACTTCTTACGACGCTTCACGCTGGGGCTTTCATAATGCTCTCTCTTGCGAACCTCGGCGATCACGCCTGCCTTGGCGCAGCTGCGCTTAAAACGCTTCAGTGCGCTGTCGATGGATTCGCCTTCCTTGACATGAATCTCAGACATTTATATTTCCCTCCCTCCGAGACATCCGGTTACATCCAGGATGCTTAGGGGCTACGTATAGCCTTAACGTGCATTATTATAAGGAATGATCAAGGGAAAGTCAAGGATTTTTTGCAAAAAGGGAAAAAATATTCCCACGGCGGTGTTTTTACAGCTCCAGCAGGAAGCGGGCCGCGCTGTCCATGGCTGCCGCCGCCTTCCTTGTCGGAAACATCTGAAACACGTGCCACATCCCCGCGCTGACCTCCAGCCGGCAGGGTACCTGCGCCTGCCGCAGCGCTGCGCCGAGAGACGCAGCGTCAGAATAGAGGATCTCGTGGTCTCCCACCTGAATCAGCGTCGGCGGGAAGCCGCTCAGATCTCCCAGCAGCGGCGACAGATCCGGGTCCCGGAAATCCCGGCCTCCGGCGTAGGCCCTGCGGACGGCCTCGATATAGTCCGGCGTCAGCATGGGATCACTCTCCGCCCGCTCCTGATAGGACGGGCCGGACATGGTCATATCCGTCCACGGGGACATCAGCAGCAAGGCTCTGGGCATCCGGCGGCCGTCCGCCCTGAGCCTCCGGCACAGCACCAGCGCCAGATTGCCGCCGGCGGAATCGCCGGCCACCGTCACGTTCCCAGCGCCGTACCCCTGGTACATCAGATAATCCCACGCTCTGACCGCATCCTCCACCGCAGCGGGATAGGGATGCTCCGGCGCCAGCCGGTATTCAAAGCTCAGCACGTCATAGCCGGTGGCGTGGGCCAGCTTGGAGGACAGCACCCGTGAATAGCCCAGATTCCCGCTGGTGTAGCCGCCGCCGTGGCAGTACAGGATCACCCGCCGGTCTCCGTGGGGCGTTTTCAGCCGTGTCCACGCGGCAGGCATCCCGCCAATGGAAAACGCCTCATAATCCATTCCCGCCATAGGCGCTGTCAGCCGTCCCAGCAATTCCTGATTCCGGCGCTGGTGTTCCAACTCCTCCGGCGTCATATTTTCCGGGGAACCGGCACTGTGCAGAGCTTTCAAGGCCCGCATCAGCGGATCCATCCGGGGATTTTCGGCGCCCGGCTTCCGTTTTCTGACCATTTGCAGCTTTTCCATAAGAACTCCTGTCCGTTTTCTATTAAGATACCATAAAACTTCCGAAAATGGAAGCGGGAAAACTGACGCGCCTTGCCACGTTTCCCTCCGTGTGCTACAATAAATCGCAAATCACGCATGAGGAGGTGGGACAGATGGCAAAGCCGGACAGCCATTGGTACAGGCTGGACAATGCCGGGATTCTCTATTCCGCCTTGCAGCGGGAAGAGTACTCCGCCATTTACCGCTTTTCCGCCCTGCTGGATGAGCCGGTGCGCCCCGCCGCCCTGCAAAACGCCATTGACCGGGTTATGCCCCGGTTTCCCGGCTTTGCCGTCCGCATCCGCCGGGGGCTGTTCTGGTATTATCTGGAGCCAAACACCGCGCCCGGCCCCTTCCTGAAGGCCGATGTGGCCAACCCCTGCCAGCCGGTGCGCTTCCGGGAGGACAACGGCTGGCTGGTGCGCTTTTATTACTATCGGAACCGGATCTCTCTGGAGGTCTTTCACGCGTTGTCCGACGGGGCTGGCGCGCTGGTATTTTTTCGGACGCTGCTGGCGGAATACCTGCGGCAGACCGGCGCGGATATCCCCGCCGGAAACGGCGTGCTGGATCTGAACGAACCGCCCCGGAAGGAGGAGCTGGAGGATGCCTACGTCCGATACGCCGGACACCACGCGCTGGGTCTGCGGCGGATGCCCAGAGCCTATGCCAACACCGGCACCCCCGAACCTTTCTATACGTTCCACGTTACCATGGGCTTTGTACCGCTGGACAAGCTGCGTGAGGCCGCCCGGCGGCAGAACGCCTCCATTACGGAATATCTCGCCGCCGTACTGATCCATGTGCTGCTGGAAAAGCAGCACCGGGAGCATCCCCACCGGGAGCGGCCGGTGGCGCTGGCCGTCCCCATCAATCTGCGGAGCTGGTTTCCCTCAGAAACTCTGCGGAACTTTATTACCACTGTCCGCCCCGTTATCGACCCGGCTCTCGGCGCGTACACGTTCCCGGAGATCGTTTCGCAGGTGCGACACTACATGAAGCTCCACATCCACCGGCAGGAGCTTCAGGCCGCGTTTACCGGCAATGTGCGCTTTACGAAGAATTTCTTTCTCCGGGCCGTTCCCGTCATTCTGAAAAACCCGGTCATGGCCCTGAACTACTATCTGCTGGGCGTGCGGCCCTATTCCTGCACCTATACCAATCCCGGCGCATTTGCCGTGCCGCCGGAGATGGCGTCCCACATTCAGGGGATGGAGGTCATTCTGGGACAGGCCACCGTTCCCCGGTGTCACTGTGCCTCCATCAGCTATGGGAACACCATGGAGATCACCTTTGCCGGGACGCTGGCAGAAACGGAAACGGAGCGGGACTTCTTCCGCTTTCTGATCCGGGAGGGCATCCCGGTGCGGGTGGAAAGCAACCGATAAAGAGGAGCATCTTTCTATGTCTTACTGTGTCAACTGCGGTGTGGAGCTGGATCCCGGCGCGCAGGCCTGCCCGCTGTGCGGGACGCCTGCCTGGCATCCCGATCCGTCCGCGCCGCCCTACTTCCCCACCAACCGCGCGGCCGTACAGCCCGCCTCCAAGCGGGAGGCCGCTATCCTGCTGACAGCCATGCTGGTATCCGTGTCCCTGTGCTGCGGGCTGCTGAACCTCTTTCTGCCCACAGAGCGGCCATGGTCTCTGTATGTGATCGGAGCGGCGGTGATGCTGTGGGTCTGGTTCGCCCTGCCCATGGCGCTGCGGCGGATCCCCGTTTTTCTCCGCCTCACGGCCGACGTGGCGGCCATCGGCATCTACGTCTGGCTCATTTCCATCGACCTGAACGGCGGCGCGTGGTTTCGCGGACTGGCTCTGCCCATGATCGGATGGGCCGGTGTTCTGGTATTTCTGCTGAGCTTCCTGCTCCGGGGCGGACGCCGCTCCATCCTCTCCTCCATTGCGCTGGTGATCGGCGCGGCGGGTCTGCTGGCCATAGGCATTGAGTTTTGCATCGACCGTTACTTCCGAGGCGTGTGGCAGCCGGGCTGGTCCCTGATCGTGCTGGCGGTCTGCGTAGGGCTGATCATTCCCCTGCGGATCGTCCGGCGGGTGCCTGCCCTCCGGGAAGAGGCCCGCCGCCGCTTCAACCTGTGACAGCGGCTCGCCGCCTGCTGCCGATATAGAAATGGAAAAGGAGATCTTTTACTATGACCATTGCTCAGATTCTGGAGAAAATGATTGCGTATTCCGGCGGCAATCTCCATGATATCAACCATCTGATCTGCGTGTGGACCTACGCCAAAACCATCGGTGAGCTGGAAGGGCTGGATCAGGAAACGCAGACCACATTGGAGATCGCCGCCATCACCCATGACATTGCCTGCCCGCTGTGCCGCCGGAAATACGGAAACACCATCGGAAAGCATCAGGAGGAGGAAGGCGCTCCACTGGTGCGGGCCTTTCTTTCCGATACGGGGCTGCCGGAGAAGCAGCGGGAACGGGTCGCCTATCTGGTGAGCCATCACCATACCTACACCGGCGTTGACGGATCGGACTATCAGATCCTGCTGGAAGCGGACTACATTGTAAACGCATCCGAAAACCAATACCGGCGGGAAAATCTGGAGACCTTTCTTTCCCGCGTCATGAAAACGGACAGCGGCAGGCAGATCCTGCGCTCCGTATTTCAAATATAACGGGGAAGCCGACACAAGCCGGTTTCCGCGCCGTCCGCAGAACCCGTTTCCGTCCACGGTGCTTGCAAAAAAACTGCCGCGTGGTATACTGCTGTCAAAATCAATCCGTGAAAGGGGATACCAATATGCACGCAGAGGAACGCCGCCGTGCAATTCTGAACATTCTGCGCGGATCCGTTCATCCAGTCAGCGCATCGGCGCTGGCGGGGCAGCTGTCTGTCAGCCGCCAGATCATTGTGGGGGATATTGCCCTGCTGCGGGCCGGCGGAGCGGAAATTCTGGCCACTCCCCGCGGCTATTGCCTGCAAAACGCACCGGCCGCCGGTCTGATCCGCCGGGTAGCTGTCCGCCACAGCCCGGAGGCCATGGAAGCTGAATTGGACGCCATGGTGGATCAGGGCTGCACCGTGGTGGACGTCATTGTGGAGCATCCGCTCTACGGTCAGCTCACCGGCGCGCTTCAGCTTTCCAGCCGGTATGACGTGTCGCAGTTCATTACCCGCAGTCAGTCTGCGGACGCCACGCCCCTCTCCCGCCTGACGGACGGCATCCACCTCCACACCCTGCTGTGTCCCAGCGAGGACGCATTCCGCCGCGTGACAGCGCTGCTGCGGGAGCAGGGAATTTTGCTGGAAGAATCCACAGAAAACAGTTGACAAGAGGCAGATTCCCGTTTATGATAGGCAGGACAGGTGTCAAGACACCTGTCCTGCCTTGTTCTGTTGCCGCCTCCCACACCGATGCAGGCAGCAAAGGCAGTTCATCAAAAAAGGAAAGCGTGTGTTTTATGGAAAAAGTAAAGGCATTTCTCAAGCGGAAAAACATCGTCTTTTCCGCCAAGCGGTACGGTATTGACGCACTGGGCGCTATGGCGCAGGGGCTGTTCTGCTCCCTGCTGATCGGCACCATTCTCAATACGCTGGGCAGTCAGTTCCACATCGGCTTCCTCACCGCACAGATCGCGGAAAAGGTTCCCTATACGGTGGGCGGGCTTACCTCCTTCATGAGCGGCCCCGCCATGGCCATCGCCATCGGCTACGCTTTGCAGGCCCCCCCGCTGGTGCTGTTCTCTCTGGCGGCAGTCGGCTATGCCTGCAACCTGCTGGGCGGGGCAGGCGGCCCGCTGGCAGTGCTGTTTGTGGCCATCATCGCCGCGGAATGCGGCAAGGCCGTCAGCAAGGAAACGAAAATCGACATTCTGGTAACGCCCATTGTCACCACCCTCATCGGCGTAGGCGCGGCTTACATCATCGCGCCCCCCATCGGCACCGCCGCCAGCGCTTTCGGTATGGTCATCATGAAAGCCACCGAGCTTCAGCCTTTCCTGATGGGAATTCTGGTGTCCGTTCTGGTGGGCATCGCCCTGACGCTGCCCATCTCCTCCGCCGCCATCTGCTCCGTTCTGGGGCTGACCGGTCTGGCAGGCGGCGCCGCTGTGGCAGGCTGCTGCGCCCAGATGGTGGGCTTCGCCGTCATGAGCTTCCGCGAAAACAGCTGGGGCGGTCTGGTCAGTCAGGGGCTTGGAACCTCCATGCTGCAAATGCCCAACATCGTGAAAAACCCCCGGATCTGGATCGCGCCTATCGTCACCTCCGCCATCACCGGCCCCATCGCCACCTGCCTGTTCAAATTGCAGATGAACGGCGCTGCCATCAACTCCGGCATGGGAACCTGCGGCCTGTGCGGTCAGCTGGGCGTGTGGACCGGCTGGGTCTCTCCCAGCGAGACGGCTCTGGCAAACGGCGCCATCGCCATGAATCCCACTGCTTTTGACTGGGCGGGCCTGATCCTGATCTCCTTCATTCTCCCCGCCGTTCTGTGTCCCCTCATCAACCAGCTGTGCCGCAAGGCCGGATGGGTAAAGGACGGCGACCTGAAGCTGTCCTGACCCCTATTGGTGAATTATCCGAAAATAAAACCGGTCTTTTGTTGAAAAGGCCGGTTTTGTTATATTTATCCGCAATAATTGCGGAATTTATAACATTTTACTGCCCAAATTTCCGCCTTTTTATTTGTGAAAACGCAAACTTCTGTTGACGCGGCACATTTTTCGGGGTAAAATACTCTCAGATTAGGGATCGCCTTCCCTCAATGCTTTGCGCGCTGTGTTGATTCCCTGTGCAGCGCGATTTTTGTGGGAATTTTAGCAAACGATTACCTCTTTAGCTGCCCCTGCGGCTTCGTGGGAACAGATCCCTTCCCCCTGCCAATTTGATCCACAATGAAATTTCTATAAGAATCAAGTAGGAAAGGATGCGTGTGTTACATGGATGCAAAAAAATGCAGCGTACTGGCGGCAGAGATCCGGCTGGAAACCCTGAAGGTCATCCACTCCCGCGGCTTCGGCCATGTGGGCGGATCTATGGATCTGGCGGATCTGATGGCTGTTCTGTACGGTGAGGTCATGAAATTTGACCCCAAGAATCCCCGTTGGGAGGATCGTGACTGGCTGGTACTCAGCAAGGGTCACGCCGGCCCCGTGGCCTATGCCACCTTCGGTCTCATGGGCTTCTACCCCTTGGAGGAAGCCTACACCCTGAACCAGCCCCACACCAAGTTCCCCAGCCACACCGACCGCAAGCTCACCCCCGGCGTGGATCTGACTACCGGCTCTCTGGGCCAGGGCGCTTCCACCGCTGCCGGCGCTGCTCTGGGCAATAAGATCGACGGCCGCACCAGTCACGTTTTCTGCGTCGTCGGCGACGGCGAAGCGGATGAGGGCGAGGTCTGGGAGGCGTTCCAGTTTGCCTATGCCCACAAGCTGGACAACCTGATCTACTTCATTGATAAGAACGGCTACCAGCTGGACGGCCCTACCGACGACATCCTGCCCCACGGCGACATCGCCAAGAAGGCCGCGTCCTTCGGCCTGTATACCCAGGAGATCGACGGTCACGATGTGCAGGCCATCTACGACGCCATCCAGAACGCCTATGCCAACAAGGGCGTCCCCAGTTGCATCGTACTGGACACCTGCAAGGGCAAGGGCGCAACCTTCGCCGAGCCGAAGCATGACCACTCCTCTCAGCCCAACGAGGAACAGTGGGCCGAGGCTATCGCAGCTTCCGAACAGGCTCTGGAAGCTATCAAGAACGCTTAAGGAGGGTGCGAGCAATGAGTGTAAAAGTAATTGGAAAGCATGAAAAGGACTCCCGCGCCTGCCGTGACGCGCTGGCTCTGACACTGAATGAAATGATGGCTCAGGACAAGTCCATCGTCTATGTGGACTGCGACCTGATGGGCTGCATCAACACCAAGCAGCTGCGGAAAAACTACCCTGACCGGGCCTTCGAGGCCGGCATTGCCGAGGGCAACGCCGCTGGCGTAGCCGCCGGTCTGGCCGCTGCCGGCAAGAAGGTGTTCTTCCATTCCTTCGGCACCTTCTCCTCCCGCCGCTGCTACGATCAGATCTATATGTCCGCCGCTTATGCCGGACTGCCCGTTCACGTCCTCGGCTCTGACGCCGGCGTTACCGCCGCGTTCAACGGCGGCACCCATATGCCGCTGGAGGATGCCGCCATGTACCTGAGCATCCCTGAGACCACCGTGCTGGATCCCGCCGACTATGCCCAGTTGGAGTGCATCACCCGCCAGCTGCCCGGCATTACCAAGGGCGTGACCTACACCCGTTTCGTCCGCAAGGGCATCGTCAAGGTCTATGAGGACGGTTCCGAGTTCCCCATCGGCAAGGGCGTTGTGCTCCACGAAAGCGACAAGGACGTGGCCACCATCATCACCTCCGGCATCATGGTGGACGAGTCCCTGAAGGCCTATGAAGCCCTTCAGGCTGAGGGCATCTCCGTCCGGGTCATCGATATGTTCACCTGGAAGCCGCTGGACGAGGAGCTGGTCATCAAGGCCGCCAAAGAGACCGGCGCCATCGTCACCGCCGAAAACCACAATGTCACCTGCGGTCTCGGCAGCGTGGTTGCTAACTGCCTTGCCAGGAACTGCCCCGCCATTCAGGAGTTCGTGGGCGTGCAGGATCTGTTCGGTCAGGTCGGCCCTCAGGACTTCCTGATGGACGAGTACGGTCTCCGGGCCGCCAATATCGTGGCTGCTGTCAAAAAGGCCGTGGCCCGCAAGTAAGTTCGGATACCCGGCAGAGCCTTTCGGCTCTGTCCGTATCACAATAAACTTCAATCTTAAAAAGGAGACTTCAATCATGGATGCTTTTTCCGCTTCTCTGATGGCCGATAAGCGCGAAATCATTTTCGCTCCCACCGTGTACAAGTTCCAGACCTTCGCTCAGATGGCCGAGGAATTCAAACTGGGCGAGCGGGACGTGGTACTCACCAACGAGTTCATCTACACTCCCTTCATGAAGGATCTGAACCTGAAGTGTAATTTCGTGTTTCAGGAGAAGTTCGGTGCCGGTGAGCCTTCCGAGGCCATGATCCAGACCATGTACGATGCAATCCCCTATGAAAGCTATGACCGTGTGATTGCCGTGGGCGGCGGCGCCATCATGGATCTGTGCAAGCTGCTGGGCTGCAAGCGGCCCGACACCGTGCATAACCTGTACTTCAAGCGTTTCCCCGTCCAGCATGAGAAGGACGTCATCGCCATTCCCACCACCTGCGGCACCGGCTCCGAGTGTACCAACATCTCCGTGGCCATCGTCAAGGACGAGAAGGACGGCGTTCTCACCGGCGGCGAGACCAAGCTGGGGCTGGTGTCTGACGACATCATCCCCAACAAGGTGTGCCTGATCCCCGACCTCATCAAGACCCTGCCCTACAAGCCTTTCGCCTGCTCCGCCATCGACGCGCTGGTACACGCCACCGAGTCTTTCCTCAGCCCCCACCGCAAAACCATGACCAGCGAGCTGTTCAGTGAGAAGGCCATGGACATGATCCTCAAGGGCTTCAAGCTCATCGACGAAAAGGGTCGGGACGCCCGCTTCGAGTATCTGGATCAGTTCGTCACCGCTTCCTTCTACGCCGGCATCGCCTTCCTGAAAGCTGGCTGCGGCCCTGTCCACGGCATGAGCTTCCCTCTGGGCGGCACCTACCATGTCCCCCACGGCGAGTCCAACTATATGCTCTTCGGCGCCATCATGGACTACTACGACGCGCATAATCCCGACGGCGAGATCATGAAGTTCAAGGAGCTGGTGGCCCGGATTCTGGGCTGTGAGGTCAAGGATGCCATTCCCGAAATGAACGCCCTGCTCCAGCGCATCCTGCCCCTGCGTCCTCTGCGGGACTGCGGCTTCACCGAGGCTGATTTCAAGATCTTCCCCCAGAGCGTGGAGACCAACCAGCAGCGTCTCATGACCAACGCTTACTATCCCTTCGATCTGGAGAGCGAAGAGGCCATCTACCGCAAGTGCTACTAAGCTGTGCAAAGTCCCCGGCTTTAAGCCGGGGACTTCTCTATTTTGGAGCAGATCCCGCGTTTCTGCCCGCAGATTTTTCTTGCATTTTGTCCTACAGTCGATTAAAATAAGGGTACAGGTAAATATGGCAAAGATTGACGGCTGCAACGGAGTGCCACGCGCACGGGCTGACACCTGTCACTTTGCGCGGCAGGTGTTCCGAACCATCGGAACGCCTTTTCTTTTATCAATTTCAAAGGGGGACGTATCATGACACTTGTTACCAACGGGCGGCTCATCACCCGCGACCCGGAGGGACGGGGCTATTATGAGCGCGGCGCTGTAGCCTACGAGGGTACGAAGATCGTAGAAGTGGGCGAGGAAGCCGTTCTGAAAGCCAGATACCCGCAGGCAGAGATCATCGACGCCAAGGGCGGCGTGATCATGCCGGCTTTCATCAATGCCCATACTCATATCTACTCCGCCCTCGCCCGCGGCCTCTCCATCACAGGCAACAACCCCACCAATTTTTACGAGGTTCTGGACGGAACCTGGTGGGCCATTGACCGCCATCTGATGATGGAGGGCACCCGTGCCAGCGCCACCGCCCTCTATATCGACTCCATCAAGCAGGGCGTGACCACGATTTTCGACCACCACGCCAGCTACGGCGAGATCCCCGGCACTCTCCACACCATTGCAGAGGAGAGCAAGCGGCTGGGTCTGCGCTCCTGCCTGTGCTACGAGGTCAGCGACCGGGACGGCGAGGAGAAGTGCTTGCAGGCCATTCAGGAAAACGCCGACTTCATCGCGGAATGCGAGAAGAACAAGGATCCCATGCTGGCGGCCATGTTCGGCGGCCACGCGCTGTTCACCATTTCCGACAAGACCTTTGACCGCATGGTGGCGGCCAACAACGGCCGCACCGGCTATCATATCCACGTCTCCGAGGGCATGAACGACGTGTACGACAGCCTCCAGAACTATGGCCGCCGCCCCGTGCAGCGCTTGCAGGATCACGGGATCTTAGGCCCCAAGACCATTCTGGGGCACTGCATCCACGTCAACACCGCCGAAATGGAGATCATTCAGGAAACCGGCACCATGGTGGTGAATAACCCGGAGAGCAACATGGGCAACGCCATCGGCATCTGCCCAGTGCTTCAGTTCTACAAGCGGGGCATCCTGCTGGGCATGGGAACCGACGCCTACACCAACGATATGCTGGAATCCCTGAAGGTGGCGCTCTGCTCCCAGCGGAGCCAGAACTGCCTGCCCAACGTAGGCTGGTGCGAGGTCACGGATATGCTCTTTAAGAACAACGCCAAAATCGGCGCCAGATACTTCCCCGATGAGCTGGGCGTCCTGAAAGCCGGAGCCGCGGCGGATATCATCGTCATGGACTACAAGCCCTTTACCCCCTTCTCCGACGAGAATATCGACGGCCACATGATCTTCGGCATGACCGGCCGTCAGTGCCAGACCACCATTGCCGCCGGCAAGGTGCTGATGCAGGATCGCCAGCTTGTGGGCATCGACGAGGAGGCAGAAAACGCCCACATTCTGGAAGCCGCCAAGAAGCTGTGGGGCGACCTGAACAACAGAGCGTACTGAAAAACTGACTGAATAAATGAGGTGTGAATATGTCTGAGTTAATGACCCCCATTCCCTTCCGGCAGCTGATGACGTGGATCACCACGGAATATGCCGGAGAGGGTTCCGTGTTCGGCGTTCACCGCCCCTTCCATCCCAGCGGCAAGACCCTGCCCATTTTCGGGGAGACCATTGAGACGCCCTTTGGCCCTGCCGCCGGTCCCAACACTCAGCTGGCTCAGAACATCGTGGCAGGTTACTTCGGCGGCGCCCGGTTCTTTGAGCTGAAAACCGTTCAGAAGATGGACGGTGCAGAGCTGGCCGCCTGCATCAACCGCCCCTGCATTCTGGCGGAGGACGAGTGCTACAACTGCGAGTGGTCCACGGAACTGACCGTCCCGCAGGCCTTTGAGGAATACGTGAAGGCGTGGTGCGCCTGCAAGATGCTGGCGAAGCTGTACGGTCTTGGCGACCCCAACGGGTTCGTGTTCAATATGTCCGTAGGCTATGATCTGGAGGGCATCCGGGGCAAAAAGGTGGACACCTTCCTGAACGGCATGATGAACGCCGCCGAAACACCCATTTTCAAGGAGTGCATTGCCGTTCTCCATGAGCTGTTCCCGGCGGAAAGTGCTTTCATTGACGGCATTTCCCCCCGAATTTCCCGCTCCGTGACCCTTTCCACCCTCCATGGCTGCCCGCCGGACGAGATCGAGCGCATCGCCACCTACCTCATCACGGAAAAGGATCTCCACACCTTCGTCAAGTGCAATCCCACGCTGCTGGGCTATGAAACAGCCCGCTCCATTCTGGATGAAATGGGCTACAACTATATTGCCTTTGACGATCACCATTTCAGGGAAGATCTGCAATACAAGGACGCCGTTCCCATGTTCCACCGGCTGGAAAAGCTGGCGGCGGACCGCGGTCTGGAATTTGGCCTGAAGCTCAGCAACACCTTCCCGGTGGATGTCAAGCAGAATGAGCTGCCCAGTGAAGAGATGTATATGGCAGGCAAAAGCCTCTTCCCTCTGACCACCACCATGGCCGCCCGGCTGAGCCGGGAATTCGGCGGCAGGCTGCGTCTTTCCTACGCCGGCGGCGCTGACGCCTTCAACATCGACAAGCTGTTTGCCTGCGGCATCTGGCCCATCACCATGGCCACTACGGAGCTGAAACCCGGCGGCTACCAGCGCTTCACCCAGATCGGCGAAATTCTGGACAAGCTGGACTTCAAGCCCTTCACCGGCGTGGATGTGCTGGGCATCGACGCGCTGGCCCTTTCCGCCCGGCGGGACAAGTACCACCTGAAGGACATCAAGCCCCTGCCCCGGCGGAAGCTGACGGAAAAGGTTCCCCTGCTGGACTGCTTCACCGCCCCCTGCGAAGGCGGCTGCCCCATCCGGCAGGACATCCCGGAATACATTGAGCTGTGCCGCAAGGGCAAGTATACCGAAGCGCTGGCGCTTATCACGGAGAAAAACGCCCTGCCCTTCACCACCGGCACCATCTGCGCCCACCGCTGCCAGACCAAGTGTACCCGGAACTACTACGATGATCCCGTCCAGATCCGCGCCACCAAGCTGATTGCGGCGGAGCATGGCTATGACGGCCTGATGGCCTCCCTGAAAAAACCGGAACCGGTGACAGACGGCCGGAGAGCCGCCATCATCGGCGGCGGCCCCACCGGTATTGCCGCAGCGTACTTTTTGGGCCGGGCCGGTATCCCCGTGACCATTTTTGAAAAGAGCCACAAGCTGGGCGGCGTTCCCCGTCTGGTGATCCCCGGCTTCCGCATCCGTGAGGAAGCCATGGAAAAAGATATTGCCCTGATGCAGTTCTACGGCGCTGAGGTAAAGCTGAACACCCCCGCTCCCTCTGTTGCGGAGCTGAAAGCCATGGGCTACACCCACATTTTCTTCGCCGTAGGCGCAGGGAAAGCCGGAAAGCTGGACATTCCCGGCAATGTGGTGCCGGTGATTCAGTGGCTACGGGATCTGAAGGCAGAAAAGGAAGTCCCGCTGGGCCATGTAGCCGTGGTGGGCGGCGGCAACACCGCTATGGACGCCGCCCGCGCCGCGCTTCGTGCCGGGGCGCTGACCTCCACGCTGGTATACCGCCGGACGAAGAAATATATGCCTGCCGACGCGGAGGAACTGGAGCTGGCCATGGCCGACGGCGTCCGGTTCCTGGAGCTGGTGGCTCCAGTAGAGCAGGCCAACGGCAAGCTGAGATGCGAGGTCATGAAGCTGGGCGATCCCGATGAAAAGGGCCGCCGCAGCCCCGTCCCCACCGGGGAATTCACCGAGATCGACTGCGATACGGTGATCGCCGCCGTGGGCGAGCGGGTGGACAGCGATCTCTTCACCGCCAACGGCATCGCAGTCAACGCCAAGGGGATTCCCGACTTCCGCACCAATCTGGAAAACGTCTTTGTAGGCGGCGACGCCATGCGCGGCCCCGCCACCGTGGTGGAGGGCATTGCCGACGCCCAGTGGTTTGCCAACGCCGTTATCGGCAGCGTCCCCACCGCCGCCATCCCGGATGACGCCCACGCCACCCGTGACGAGGCCATCGCCCGGAAGGGCATCCTCTGCCCGCCCAAGGCCGGATGTGAGGGTGACCGCTGCCTGCACTGCAATACCGTCTGCCAGGTCTGCGCCGATGTCTGCCCCAACCGGGCCAACGTGGTCGTCACGATGCCGGACGGTCGGCATGAAATTCTTCATGTGGATCGGATGTGCAACGAATGCGGCAACTGCGCCGTGTTCTGCCCCTACGATTCCGCGCCCTATCGAAACAAATTCACCCTGTTCCTGACACGGGAGGGCTTCGACGAAAGCCCGGAGAATCAGGGTTTCCTGCCTCTGGACGGCCGGAAGGTGCTGGTGCGGCTGGACGGCAGGGTATTCGAGGCCGATCTGGACGGTCAGAACGACCTGCCTGCCGATGTGGAAACCTTCATCCTGACAGTGCTGAAGAATTACGCCTACCTGCTGTAAAAAGCGCGTTTCACGCAGCCATCCAACTGCTTTTCATCTATATTTCAGCAGCTTACAAGGCAATCTGCTTTACAGCAATTCAGCATTATTTCTCTGTGAACCCATACGAAAGAGACCCCGTATGAAACATACGGGGTCTCTTCATGCTTCTGCACATTCCGGCAGTACAACTGCTCAGCACAATCGCAGCAGCTCCGCGTTTTTCATTTTGACGCCCCAGAAATCTTTCAGGGGAATCTGCCGGATCTGGCAGATAATACTGGCATTCATCGCCCCGTGACCCACGATCAGGACATCCTTCCCCTGCCGCAGCAGCGGCTCTGCTGCTTCCCGCAGGAACGCCCCGGTTCTCTCAAACAGCTCTGCAAGACTTTCACCGCCCTCTGCCGGGGTCACATACGTTTCCGGCGCCCGGAAAAGCAGGTGGATCGGATTGTCCGGGTTTTCCGTGAAATCAGTCGTCCCCTCGCAGACGCCAAACCCCATTTCTTCCAGTCTGACGTCCTCGATGATGGGGATGTTCCGTCCCCGCAGAATGATCTCAGCCGTTTCTCTGGCGCGGATCAGCGGAGAGCAGAAGCACACGTCAAAATGAGTGTCCCGGTACAGCCGCCCGGCCTTCTCCACCATTTCCCGGCCCTCCCCGCTGAGGGGGACATCCGTTTTCCCCTGTAACTTGTGAACAGCGTTCCAATCCGTTTTTCCGTGCCGCATGATGTACAGCATTTTTGCTTTCTCCGTTTCATCCTCTGATTCTTCCGCAGCAAGCGCTGCGGAAGCCGGTTATTCTTTCTTTTCGCCGTCCGCAGGTTCCCGCTCTGTTTCGATCCGATTCCACGCAGCCGCCTGCCAGATCCCTGCCGCCAGAGAACCGATAGCCACGATCACGCACAGCCAGAACAGCCATTCCAGACGGTTGCACAGCAAAAAGCCATACAGCCCTGTTACCACCCGCTCTGGCGCAGATCCGCCGGAAGGTGTGGCCACCGCGCCGCTGATATAAACTGCCGGGAACAAGGACGCGAAAATTCCCAGAAGCAGCAGTCCAAAGGCTGAAATTCCCAGAGGGACTGCCCATGGCAGGATATTTTTCCGTTTCTCCGGCTGCGAAGCCGTCCGCGCACTTTCACAGGCAGTCTGTGCCGCCGGTTTTCCTTCCAGCGCTTCCCAGCCCTGTTCTTCCGTCAGCAGCCAGTCCACGCTAACGCCGAAACGCTGCCGCAGCTTTAACAGGTTCCCCGCATCGGGCAGAGCTGTGCCCTGCTCCCAGCGGGACACAGCCTGCCGGGAAACCTCCAAATACGATGCCAATTCCTCCTGACTGATGCCCTCCCGCTTCCGCAGGCGAATCAGCTTTTCCGAAAAGGTCATAGGCGCTCCCTCCTTGTGTTTCTGCCCTCATTTTACCAGAAAACGCCGCGCAAGTCCACCGCAGCGCCGTTCCAAAGCCGCAACCAAACGCAACATTTCAGAAAAGTCTTGCGGAAACAGCCAAAATCAGGTAAGCTGTTTTCAAAAGATTGTCTTTTCAAAAGGAGCGCACCATGATCAAGTTTGTATTTTTAGATCTGGATGACACCATCCTGAATTTTGCCGCCGGGGAAGCAAACGCCCTGTCGCATGCACTGTCCGAAATTGGGATTCCGCCAACACAGGCTATACTGGACCGCTACCATCTTATCAACCTCGCCCACTGGGAGCTGCTGGAAGAGGGCCGCCTTACCCGCGAAGAAGTCCTGGTACAGCGCTATGAGCAGCTGTTCCGGGAGCTGGGCGTATCCCACAGCGGCGCTGCCATCAATGACCGATATGAGTACCTGCTCTCTCAGCAGCATGAGTTCATCCCCGGCGCGGAGCAGCTTTTGAAGGAGCTGGCTCCCCGCTACGCACTGTATCTCGCCTCCAACGGCGCTGCCGCCGTACAGAATCCCCGGTTGAACGCCGCCGGAATCCGCCCTTATTTCAAAGGCGTCTTTATCTCTCAGGAGCTTGGCGCCGACAAGCCCTCCAAGGCGTTTTTCGACGCCTGCTTCGCCGCTATCCCGGACTTTCATCCGGAGGAAGCGGCGATGGTAGGGGACAGTCTGACCTCCGACATCCGGGGCGGGCTGAACGCCGGGCTTCACACCATCTGGTTCAATCCCCACGGGAAATCGCTCCGCCCAGGCATCTCCCCGGAGTACACCATTTGCCAGCTGTCTGAGCTGCCTTCGCTTCTGGCGTCTATCCAGTAAAGTGTATTTCCTTTCCAGCTATTCTGCAGGAATCGACACATCCAGAATCTCAATGCCCCGCCGCAGAGCGTACTCCACCGTATAGCGGGTGCCGCCTGCCGTCCCGTCAAAGGCGGCGATGAGCAGCATGGAATGATCCACCATGTAGCGATCCCGCCGCTGCATACAGGTTGTGGAATAGGACTCCGACACCATGGTTTCCAGATCGCACTGTGCGACCAGCTCCCGGTAGCGCCGCCGCTCTGCCGCAGGCCAGCCGTCCGCCTGCGTCGGACAGGGAATAGCCGCCTCCACGGTGATCTCCGGGTGCCGGGTTCTCAGCGCCAGCACCACTTCACAGAAGTAGAGGTCGCAGCCCTGCGCCATCCCGCAGAGGAAATGCCGGTATCCCTCCTGATAGGCCAGAAGGACTGCATCCGCGATCCGCTCCTTCAGCTTGACGCAGCGCGGATCCTGTTCGTTGTAGCCCCATGGCAGCTTGGCCGGACGGTGTCCTGTAAAGCAGCAGGATTCCTGTCTGGCAGGCATCGCCTCACCCCCCTGAATCATATGATATGATTATAGAACAACTGTTCTTTTTTGTAAAGTCTAAAATTAGGGGTTGCATTTTCGCTTTTGCTGTCGTATACTATCCGCAGGAAACAACTGAATCTTTGTCTTCAGGGCGGGGCGCAATTCCCCACTGGCGGTAAAGTCCGCGACCGGACGCTTCGGCGTCCGCTGACCCGGTGAAACTCCGGGACCAACAGTTATAGTCTGGATGGAAGAAGATGAGTACGGAAAAACCGTGCATTTTGTGCGCGCTCTTTTTTCTCGTTTGTTCACCTTGGAGAAGTCAAAGCATCCAGGGTGTTTTCAAGCAGAAAAAGGAGTGTTTTTTATGTCTGAACCCAATGCAAGCGCTATCCCTACTTCCCGCGCGGCCAGCCGGAACCGCACCCACAAGCTGACAGTGACCGCCATGCTGTCCGCCGTGGCCTTCCTGCTGATGTTCATCGAATTCCCCATCCCTGCCCTGATCCCCGCCTTTGTGAAGCTGGACGTGTCCGATCTGCCGGAGCTGCTGGCAGCCTTCTCTCTCGGACCCGTCTACGGTGTGGCAGTGGCCCTGCTGAAAAACCTGCTGTTTCTGGTGCTCCACGGCACCTCCTCCGCCTATGTGGGCGAGGTGTTCAACTTCATCATGGGCGGCGTGTTCGCCTTTGGCGCCGGTTTTGTCTACCAGCGGAACAAGTCCCGGAAGGGCGCTCTGATGGGCGCGGTGATCGGCGCTCTGCTGATGTCTGTGCTGTCTGTGCCTCTGAACTACTTTGTGGTGTATCCCGCCTATGTGGTGTGCTACAAGCTGCCGCTGGACGCCATTATTGGAATGTATCAGGCCATCCGTCCCTCTGCCAACGGCCTGCTGGAGTGCCTTGTCACCTTTAATATGCCCTTCACCTTCTTCAAGGGAATGTTGGATGTAGCCCTCTGCTTCCTGGTTTACAAGCCTCTCTCTCCCCTGCTGCATAAGTAAACCACAATTCGATCCTCAAGCCAGTGCGGTTTCTGTCAGAGACCGCACTGGCTTTTTATGTGCGTTCCGTCATCAGAGCATTGCAGGGCGTGACTCGTTATATATAATGAGGAACAGTCCGCCATTCCGGGGCTTTTGACAACGATCATGCTCACAGCTGCCAGCCCATTTGCCTGCCCCCTCTCTCCGTCAAAATTCCATTGCCCGCGCAGATACGGATTTTTTGCCGTATCTGTGCTTTTTACGCTGAATTCACGGAAATTGCCTTGACAAATCCCGGCAGCTGTGCTATTTTACCAGTGTAGTTTCGGATATTCGTTAATCATTCGTATATACGAATTCCGGGTGCGGTAAAATTTGCTCTAAACGGAGATAGATTTATGGAATATCACAATCCAACCCTGCGTGTTCTCCGTATTCTGGAGCTGATCGACGCACACTCCGGCGGGCTGAGCTTATCGGAGATCTCCAATCTTCTGTCGCTGCCCAAGGGCACGATTTCCCCGATCCTGAAAACGCTGGCAGCCACGAACTACATTGTTGCGGACGGAAGCCTTTATAAAATCGGCCCGCGTACCTTTGAGCTGGGTCTTTCCTATGCCAGCAGCCAGAACGCGCTGTCCATTATCCGCAGTGAAATGCGCGGCATTGTCTCCAAGGTAGACGAGGTTTGCCAGATGGGCGTATTAGCCGGTCAGGATGTGCATTACCTCTTGAAAGAAGAAGGACACGCTATCATCTCCATTATCAGCGAGGTCGGGCATCATCTCCCCGCCCATGTCACCGGTTTGGGCAAGGCGCTTTTGTCCGGCATGACTGACGAAGCAGTAAAACAACTTTATCAGGGATATCGCTTCTACCCCTATACGGCACATTCCATCATGGATCTGGATTCCCTCATTACGAATCTTCATGAGATCCGCAGCAGCGGCATTGCCTACGAAAATGAGGAATCCACCGCTGAGATCTGCTGTGCGGCAGTTCCGCTGGCAGAGGATGGGCAGGTAAAAGCAGCCATCAGTGTAACGATCCCCAAATTCCGCTACACCGATGAGAAGAAGCAGGAGATCACCCAACTGCTCCTGCAAAAGCGGCAGCTGATTGAAGACCGCTGCCGCATCCAGAATTGCAGACTCTCTTTCTGATTCCCTTAAAAGGTTATCCCCATGTACGTAAAAATACGGCATTTTAGATAAGATAGGAAGGATATTGCGTATGAAGAAAAATTACGTAGTCATGGACGGCAACACGGCGGCGGCATACAGTGCCTATGCCTTTACCGAGGTAGCGGCTATCTACCCCATCACGCCGTCCTCTCCCATGGCGGAGAAGGTAGACGAGTGGTCTGCCAAGGGCAAGAAGAACCTGTTCGGTTCTACCGTGGACGTGATCCAGATGCAGTCTGAGGCCGGTGCTGCCGGTACCTGCCACGGCTCTTTGCAGGCTGGCGCTCTGACCACCACCTTCACCTCCTCTCAGGGCCTGATGCTGATGATCCCCGCCATGTACGCCATGGGCGGCCAGTTCCTGCCCAGCGTCATGCACATCGCCTCCCGTGTGGTGACTTCCAACCACCACTCCATTTTCGGCGATCACACCGACTTCATGACCTGCCGTACCACCGGCTACGCCATGCTCATGTCCTCCTGCCCTCAGGAAGCCATGGATCTGGCTGCCGTTGCACACCTGTCCGCCATCAGCGGCCGGTATGCCTTCATGCACTGCTTTGACGGCTTCCGTACCTCTCACGAGATGCAGCGCATCGAGGCTCTGGACTATGAAGACCTCCGTGGTCTGGTGGATCAGAAGGCGCTCAACGAGTTCCGCCACGCCTCTCTGAACCCGGAGCATCCCACTAACCGCGGCAACAATGTCAACCCCGACATCTACTTCCAGTGCAAGGAAGGCGCCAATGTCAAGGCCAATTCCCTGCCCGACACCGTCCAGCACTATATGGACGAGATCAACAAGCTCACTGGCCGGGACTACAAACTCTTCAACTACTATGGCGCTCCCGACGCTGAGGAAGTCATCGTGGTGATGTGCTCCGCCAGCGAGACTGTGAAGGAGACCGTTGATTATCTGAACGCCCACGGCCGCAAGGTCGGTATGGTGCAGATCCATCTGTTCCGCCCCTTCTCCGTGTCTCACTTTGCAGCCGCCATCCCCGCCACCTGCAAGCGCATCGCCGTGCTGGACCGCTCCAAGGAGACCGGCAGCGTGGGCGAGCCTGTGTATCTGGACGTGGTCACCGCTCTGAATCAGGCCGGCCGCGGCGACATCCGCGTGGTGGGCGGCCGTTACGGTCTCAGTTCCAAGGACACCACCCCCGGCCAGATCATCGCCGTATATGACAATCTGGCACAGGCCGAGCCTAAAAACAACTTTACCATCGGCATCAACGATGATGTGACCCACACCTCTCTGGATTACACGGAGATCGAGCTGCCCCATCCCGGCCAGATCAGCTGCAAGCTGTGGGGTCTGGGCGGCGACGGCACCGTGGGTGCCAACAAGAACGCCATCTCCACCATCGGCTTCGTGGGCGGCAAGTATGCTCAGGCTTACTTCTCCTATGACACCATGAAGTCCGGCGGCCTGACCCAGAGCCACCTGCGCTTCGGCGATGAGCCGATCCGCAGCACCTATCTTGTCAACTCCGCAGACTTCGTGGCCTGCCATGCTCCCACCTATGTGAAGAAGTACGATCTCACTGAGGATCTGAAAGAGGGCGGCACCTTCCTGCTGAACTGCCCCTGGACTGTGGAAGAGCTGGAAGAGCATCTCCCCGGCAAGATGAAGCGCGATCTGGCCCGGAAACACGCCAACTTCTACATCATCGACGCTGCCAAGCTGGCCCAGCAGATCGGCCTGGGCAAGCGCACCAACAATATTCTTCAGGGCGCGTTCTTCGCGCTGACCAAGGTCATCCCCATGGATCTGGCCATTGAGGATATGAAGAAGAACAACTACAACTCCTACTTCAAGAAGGCCGGTCAGAAGATCGTGGACCTGAACGATCAGGCCGTGGATCTGGGTGTCAGCGCCGCTGTGAAGGTGGAGATCCCCGCCTCCTGGGCAGATGCACAGGATACCCCCGTTGCGGAGCCCAAGGGCATCACACCCTTTGTCCGGGACATCGTGCTGCCTCTGGACCGTCAGCAGGGCGACAAGCTGCCTGTCTCTGTGTTCCAGAAGTACGGCGTGCTGGACGGCACCTGGGAGAACGGCACCTCCGCTTATTCCAAGCGCGGCGTAGCCGTGAAGGTTCCCAAGTGGGACGGCAGCAAGTGCATCCAGTGCAACCGCTGCTCCATGTGCTGCCCCCATGCGGCGATCCGCCCCGTGCTGCTGACCGAGGAAGAGAAGAAAACGGTTCCCGCCGGTTTCGAGACCGTTCCCGCCAAGGGTCTGGGCAAGGATTCTCCCTACTCCTTCCGGATGCAGGTGTCTCCTTATGACTGCCTTGGCTGCGGCGTGTGCCTGACGGCCTGCCCCGCCGAGGGCGCTCTGACCATGACCTCCTTCGAGGACATGAAGACTGAGCAGCCCCTGTTCGACGAGGTTGCCATGAATGAGACCTATCTGAAGAAGGATGTCATCAGCGACAAGAGCGTGAAGAACATCCAGTTCGCAAAGCCCTACTTCCAGTTCTCCGCTGCCTGCGCCGGCTGTGCCGAGACTACCTACATCAAGCTGCTGAGCCAGCTGTTCGGTGATCGGATGTATGTTGGCAATGCTGCTGGCTGCTCCTCCGCCATTTCCGGCGGCGCTCCCATCCTGCCCTACTGCAAGGACTGCCACGGCCACGGCCCCGCATGGGAACACTCCCTGTTCGAGGATAACGCCGAGTTTGCCTACGGCTTCTTCCACGCACAGGATTCCATCCGCAAGGAACTGCTGATCCGTCTGGACGCCATCAAGGCTGCCGGCATCGCTGTGGAGGCTGTGGAAGCCTATGAGAACGGCTGGAAGAAGACCGAGACCTCCCGCACCGTCACCGACGCTCTGCTGGCTGCCTTGGAAAAGGCCGAGCAGACTGAGGACGTGAAGTACGTTCTGGAAAACAAGGAATATCTGGCCAAGAAGTCCGTGTGGGCCATCGGCGGCGACGGCTGGGCTTACGATATCGGCTTCGGCGGCATCGACCATGTGATGGCTCAGAACCGCGACGTGAACCTGATGGTTCTGGACACCGAGGTGTATTCCAACACCGGCGGCCAGTCCTCCAAGTCCACCCCCACTTCTGCAACCGCCAAGTTTGCCGCCAGCGGCAAGAAGGTTGCCAAGAAGGATCTGGGCGCCATCTTGATGCAGTACGGTTATGTGTATGTGGCTCAGGTGGCTATGGGCGCCGATCAGGCACAGACCCTGAAGGCTCTCCGTGAGGCCGAGTCCTATGACGGCCCCTCCATCGTCATCTGCTACTGCCCCTGCCTGGAACAGCACATCAAGGCTGGCATGGGCTGCTCTCAGGACGAGATGAAGAAGGCCGTGGAGTGCGGCTACTGGCACCTGTACCGCTATGATCCCCGCCGGATCGCAGAGGGCAAGAACCCGTTCCAGCTGGACTCCAAGGAGCCTGATACCTCCAAGCTCATGGACTTCCTGATGGGCGAGAACCGCTTCGCCTCTCTGAAGAACAACTTCCCCGACAAGGCCGACGCTCTGTACGCCAAGGAAGTGGAAGACGTGAAGGCACGTTACGCAAAGTACAAGAAGATGGCTGAGGACTAAACCTCCAGTCCCCCGGCTTTTCTATCACTCTCTCAAAAAAGGAAGCGTTCCGAAATTTTCGGAACGCTTCCTCCCTTTTATCCCGGCATACTGCTTCCCCCCGGATCCGCAAAAAAACAGACGGCATACCCAACAGGTATACCGTCTGTTTTCTGTTTGCCGCATTTAGCCCTCGCAGGCGTCCAGCAGCAGCCGGATGAGCGCATCTCTGCCGTCTCCCTTTTCCGCAGAAAAGGGCAGCAGAATATCCTCCTCCGTCAGCTCCAGCGTCTCCCGGATCAGCTCCAGTGCCGGTTCCACCTGGCTTTTCTTCAGCTTATCCAGCTTGTTGGCCACCACGATCTCCGGGCAGCCGCTCTGGCGGAACCAGTCGTGCATGACCAGATCGTTTTCCGTGGGCTTGTGACGGATATCCACGATCAGAACCCCGGTGGTGATGGCGTCTGCTTCCCGCTGGAAGTAGGTCTCCATCAATCTGGCCCAGCGCTCCTTTTCCGACCGGGATACTTTGGCATAGCCATACCCCGGCAGATCCACCAGATAGGCCTTCTGGTCAATGAGAAAGTAGTTGATATGGGTGGTCTTTCCCGGAGATGCGCCTACATAGGCCAGATTCTTCCGCCCCACCAGCCGGTTGATCACCGAGGATTTTCCCACGTTTGACCGGCCCGCAAAGGCAAACTGAGGCAAACCATCCCGCAGGAAATCCTTCGGTTCTCCGGCAGAGCGTACAAACTCCGCTTTATTGAAATTCAGGGGCATACGTCCCTCCTTCTTTATTGCCGCAATGCAGCTTCCTTGCCGCTGTCCACCGGCAGGAACGCGGGGATCGCGTCAGGCTTCCGCGCCTCTCTGGGCGCACAGAATACCTCGTCAAACACCTGATCCACCGTTTCCACCGGCACAAACCGCAGCGCCGCCCGCACGGTCTGGTCGATGTCCTCCAGATCCCGCATATTGTCCTTGGGGATCAGCACCGTGTGGATGCCATAGCGCTTGGCCGCCATGGTTTTTTCCTTCAGGCCGCCGATGGGCAGCACCCGGCCCCGCAGGGTGATCTCGCCGGTCATCGCCACGCCTGCCTTGATCTTTCGGTCTGTCAGGGCGGACAGCATGGCCGTTGCCATGGCAATGCCGGCCGAGGGGCCATCCTTTGGCACAGCGCCCTCCGGGAAATGCACATGGATATCCCTGTTCTTATAGAAGTCCTTCTCAATGCCCAGCGCATCCGCACGGCTCCGCAGGCAGGAGAACGCAGCCTGCGCGGATTCCTTCATCACGTCACCCAGGTTGCCGGTCAGCTCCAGCTTGCCGGAGCCTTCCATCACATTGACCTCGACTTCCAGAATCTCGCCGCCGGCCTCGGTCCACGCCAGTCCGTTCACCACGCCGATCTCCTCCTGATCCACATGGATGGAGGGGGGATAGGGCTGCATATCCAGCAGCTTCGGCAGTTCCTTTTCCGTAACGGTCACGCGCTTGACCAGCTTTGTCAGCAGGCGCATATCTGCCTTCCGGCAGATGGCGGCCAGCCGCCGTTCCAGCTGGCGGACGCCGGACTCCCGCGTGTAGTCCCGGATAACCGCCCGCAGCGCTTCGTCATCCATCCGAAGGCTGGTCTTTTTCAGGCCATGCTCCTTCATCTGCTTGGGCAGCAGATGATTCCGGGCGATTTGCAGCTTTTCTTCATCGGTATAGCTGGACAGCTGGATAACCTCCATGCGATCCAGCAGAGGACGGGGGATGGTATCCAGTGAATTGGCGGTGGTGATGAACATCACCTGCGAAAGATCCAGCGGAATTTCCAGAAAATGATCCCGGAACGCATGGTTCTGCTCGCTGTCCAGCACTTCCAGCAGGGCGGACGCCGGGTCGCCCCGGTAGTCGCTGCCCAGCTTGTCGATCTCATCCAGCACCAGCAGCGGATTCATGGAGCCGCTGCGGCTGATGGCTTCCACAATGCGGCCCGGCATGGAGCCGATGTAGGTTTTCCGATGGCCCCGGATATCCGCTTCATCACGGACGCCGCCCAGAGAAATGCGGGCCAGCTTTCGGTTCAGGGCGTTGGCTACGGACAGGGCAATGGACGTCTTGCCCACACCGGGAGGACCCACCAGACAGAGGATCTGCCCCTTCCCTTCCGGGTTCAGCTGCCGGACGGCGATGGTTTCCAGAATCCGCTCCTTCACCTTTTCCAGACCGTAGTGATCCCGATCCAGCACCTTCCGGGCCGCCTCCACATTGACCCGCTCCCTGGTATATGTACCCCATGGCAGCTCCAGACAGACGTCCAGATAATTCCGGATCACAGACGCCTCTGCGCTGACATAGGGCTGCTTTGCCAGCTTGTTGATCTCCTTTTCCAGATGCTGGCGGGTCTCCTCATCCAGCTTCAGTGCGTCCAGCTTCTGGCGGTACTCGTCAATCTCGTTGTCCTCGTCCTCGCCCAGTTCGTTCTGAAGCACCCGGATCTGGGTACGCAGGATCTGCTCCCGCTGCTGCTGGGCCAGTTCATCCCGAACCTTGCCCTCCATCTGGCGCTGATAGCCCAGCACGTCCCGTTCACGGGCCAGAAAACCGTTGAGCTTCCGCAGCCGCACCATGGGGGACAGCTCCTCCAGAATTGCCTGCTTATCGTCATACCGCAGGGCGATGTTCTGAGCGATGCGATCCGCCAGATCCCCCGGCTCCTGACAATCCAGCGCCGCGGCGATCACTTCCTCAGCCACATTGCCTGCCAGCTGGGCGTAATCCTGAAACAGACTCCACGTCTGCCGCAGGAGCGCTTCGGTTTTCGGGCCGTGGTTCACAGACTCCGGCTCCTCCGCCGTCTCCACCTGCCCCTGCAAATACGGTTCCAGCTGCCACAGCCGCTTCAATCGCGCACGGCGGCCGCCTTCCACCATGACCCGCAGGGAATTCTGCCCCAGACGCAGGATCTGTGTCACGCGGGAGATGGTACCGATCGCGTAGAGATCCTGCTCCGTGGGCTTTTCCACGTTGATCTCGCGCTGGGTCACCAGAAAGATCTCCTGACCTGTCTCCATGGCCACTTCCAGCGCTTTCATGGAGATGTGACGCTCCACGTCAAAGGTCAGGTTGGTATGGGGAAAAACCGTCAGGCCCCGGAGGGCCAGAACGGGAAGATTCAAAGTTTCAGATTCCATAATCTGCTCCTCTCTGGAGAGTTGAAAGGGGGAAGAGGCACGTATTCGCCCCTCCCCCTGTTTCTTTAAGATGCCGACTGCGGCTCAGCCGGATTGCTCCGATGATCGTTTCTGCCGGATTTCAGCTTCACAGAGTAGTTGATCTTCTCCGGATCGTGTGTCAGCTCCGGCTCCGCTTTCCCTTCCACGCAGTCCTTAGTGATGACCGCTTTCACCACGGTCTTGTCAGAGGGGATGTCATACATGATCTGGGTCAGCAGTCCTTCCATCACCGCACGGAGTCCCCGTGCGCCGATGTTGCGTTCAATGGCCTTATCCGCAATGGCGCCCAGCGCGTCATCCGTGAATTCCAGATCCACATCATCGTACTCCATCAGCTTTTTATACTGCTTGACCAGTGCGTTCTTGGGTTCTGTCAGGATCCGCACCAGATCCTCCCGCTGCAAGGCGTTCAGCGGTGCGATCACCGGCAGACGGCCCACCAGCTCAGGGATAATGCCGAATTTCAGAATGTCGTGGGGCTGCACCTGAGCGAGCAGCTGGCTGACGTTCTTTTTCTTCTTGCTCTGGATATCCGCCCCGAAGCCCATGGTCTTTTGATCCAGCCGCTGCTCGATGATCTTATCCAGACCGTCAAACGCGCCGCCGCAGATGAACAGGATATTCTTGGTGTTCACCTGAATGAACTCCTGATGGGGATGCTTCCGGCCGCCCTGCGGCGGTACGTTGGCCACGGTTCCCTCCACGATCTTCAGCAGCGCCTGCTGCACGCCCTCGCCGGAAACGTCACGGGTAATGGAGGTATTTTCGCTCTTGCGGGCGATCTTATCGATCTCATCCACATAGATGATGCCATGCTCAGCCCGCTCCACATCGAAGTCCGCCGCTTGTAAAAGCCGCAGCAGGATATTCTCCACGTCGTCGCCCACATAGCCGGCTTCCGTCAGGGTGGTGGCGTCGGCAATGGCGAACGGCACCTTCAGGATTCGGGCCAGCGTCTGGGCAAACAGGGTTTTGCCGGAGCCGGTGGGGCCAAGCATCAGGATGTTGCTCTTCTGAAGCTCCACATCGTCTCCGCCGCCGAAATAGATCCGCTTATAATGATTGTACACCGCGACAGACAGTGCCACCTTGGCGGCGTCCTGCCCAATCACGTACTCGTCCAGCACCGCCCGGATCTCCTTGGGAACCGGCAGCTGGTCGGGGATCTCTTCCAGCGGCTCGCTCTCCGGGCCGTCGAATCCCTCATCCAGAATGCTCATGCACAGCTGCACGCACTCATCGCAAATGCGGACGCCGGGGCCCTGAATCATACGGTGAACCTGCTGCTCCCGCTTGCCGCAGAAGGAACAGCGCAGGACCTTCTTGCCTTCGTCGCTCATGGTATTACCTCTTTATCTCTTAGCAGTGATGATCTTGTCCACCAGGCCAAACTCTTTGGCTTCCTCGGCGGTCATCCAGTGATCCCGCTCGGAAGCCGCCTTGATCTCCTCGGCCGTCTTGCCGGTGTTGCCTGCCATGATCTCGTTCAGGTTCTTCTTGATCCGCAGGAAATGCTCCACATCGATCTCCATGTCCGTGACCTTGCCCTGCGTTCCGGCAGAGGGCTGATGGATCATGATCTCGGCATTGGGCAGGGCAATGCGCTTGCCCTTGGTGCCGGAGGACAGCAGGAACGCGCCCATGGATGCGGCCATGCCCACGCAGATGGTGGACACATCGCACTTGACGTACTGCATGGTGTCATAGATGGCCATGCCGTCCGTCACGGAACCGCCGGGGCTGTTGATATACAGCTGGATGTCCTTGTCCGGGTCCTGCGCCTCCAGATACAGCAGCTGCGCCACCACCAGACTGGCCGTGGTGGCATTGACCTCCTCGCCCAGAAAGATGATGCGGTCATTCAGCAAGCGGGAGAAGATGTCGTAGGACCGCTCGCCGCGGTTGGTCTGCTCCACAACATAAGGGACTAAACTCATAGGAAAACCTCCTCATTCGTAACCTGACACGCTTTCAAAACCCGATATCTGCATACCGGCCGCCTGTGCGGCGCTGAAAAACGTGCCTGATAAACCATTCTCTCATGATACCACGGGCATCATGAGAGAATGTGTCGAATCTGTAAAATGTACCAAAAAGATTCGGAATTATTCAGCTTCCTTTTCGGCTTCCTTCTTGGCAGCCTTCTTTGCAGGAGCCTTCTTGGGCTTTTCTTCGCCGCCAGCCGCTTCGGCCTTCTTGGTGGTCTTTTTGGCGGGCTTCTTCTCCTCGCCTTCAGCGGCCTCTTCCTTCTTGGCAGCCTTCTTGGGCTTCTCGGCGGTAGCGCTGTCCACCACCACGGCAACAGCCTTCTGGCTCAGGAGCTGATCCTGCACCTGCTCTTTGACAAGGTACTTCTTCACCATGTCAACATCCATGCCGAACTGCTCGGCCATCTTCTTATACTCGGCCTCCACATCCTCGTCGGAAGCTTCGATGTTCTCAGCCTTGATGATAGCGGCCACGGCCAGATCCATCTTGACCTGACGCAAGGCAGGCTCCTTGGCATCAGCCAGCAACTTCTCGTCGTCCATGCCGGTCATCTTCTTGTATTCCTCATAGGGGAACTGACGGCTGATCTGGGCCTTGAAGTTGTCCAGATACTGGCGGGCCTGATTTTCCACCATGACATCGGGGATGTCGGCGGTGATGTTCTCAGCCACCTGATTCATCAGGTTCTCCTCGAAGGCGCGGTCTGCGTCCTTCTGGCGCTCCTCGGTGATCTTCTTCTTCAGATCGGCCTTGAGATCCTTCAGGGTGTCGAATTCGGAAACGTCCTTAGCGAACTCGTCGTCCATCTCAGGAACTTCCTTCTCCTTGACCTCGTGGACCTTCACCTTAAAGACCACAGCCTTGCCAGCCAGATCCTCATGGTAGTTCTCAGGGAAGGTGATATTGATGTCCTTCTCCTCGCCGGCCTTCATGCCGATGACCTGATCCTCAAAGCCGGGAACAAAGCTGCCGGAGCCAAGCTCCAGATTGTGGTTCTCGCCCTTGCCGCCCTCGAAAGGCTTGCCGTTCAGGAAGCCCTCAAAGTCGATGACGGCGGTATCGCCGCTCTTTGCCTCGCGGTCAACGCTCACCAGACGGGTGTTGCGATCCGCCAGCGTCTTGAGACGCTCGTCTACATCGGCAGCCGTGACCTTGACCTCAGGCTTTTCAGCCTTCAGGCCCTTGTACTCGCCCAGCGTAACCTCAGGATACACGGGCGCGGTTGCCTTAAAGGTAAACCCGTCCTTGGTCACCTCGCCCACCATCTCCACGGCGGGATAGCCGACGACCTGCAGCTTCTCCTGCTCCACAGCGGCCTCATAGGCCTCAGGGAAGGCAATATTGATGGCCTCCTCGAAAAACACCTCTGCGCCGTACATCCGCTCGATCATCTTGCGGGGTGCCTTGCCGGGACGGAAGCCCGGCACGTTGATCTTGCGGCGCATCTTCTGATATGCCTTTTCGACAGCGGCCTCAAACTCGGCGGCGCCGACTTCAATGGTCAGCGCGACCTGGCTTTTTTCCAGTTTCTCGCAGCTCTTCACAGTCATGTTTGTTTACTCCTCCGTTCATCATGGGTGATACTCCCCATCATCATGGGTATATGCCCATGCAAATTCGTATTTTACCAGATATTTTTCAAGATTTCCAGTCTTTTTTCTATATTTCACAAATTTTTTTCGGCACAAAGCCCAGATAGTCAGCGGAAATCAGAGAAAACGCAGTTTTCCCGCAGGTCCCCTCGATCCGCCGCCGGATCACGGGGCCGTGGAGATGCCCGTAGCAGCAGCGCTCCACGTTGTAGCGATCCAGCAGTTTCAGGATTTCCGGGCATTCGTATCCCTGATACAGAGGCGGATAGTGGAGAAAGCAGAGAATGGGCTTCTCCCCCGCCGCCTTCAGGGAGGTTTCCAACCGCATCAGCTCCCGGTTCAGCACCTTGGCGTTATGGGGCTTCTGCTCCTCCTCCAAAAACCAGCCGCGGGTGCCGCAAACGGCATAGCCGCCGTAGAAAAAGCAGTTGTTATGCAGCAGCTCCAACGTTGTAAAGCCCTGCTTTTCGCAGAACTGCCGGAACTTGGCCGCAGTGGACCACCAGTAATCGTGATTTCCTTTGATGAGATATTTCTTACAGGGGAACTGCTCCAGAAACCGGAAATCCTCCGCGGATTCCTCCAGCGACATACCCCAGGAGGTATCCCCTGCCAGCACCAGCACATCCTCCGCCGTCAGCTGGCTCAGAGATGCCCGGATGCGCTCTGTGTAGTTCTCCCATGCCGGGCCGAACACCTCCATGGATTTGTTGCTGTTCAGGGACAGATGCAGATCCCCCATGGCGTACAGCGCCACGGCGCACCTCCTTTCACGGTGATCTCAGTGTTTTACTGCAAAAATTCCAGCACAGACTGTTCCATGGCCTGCTTCTCCACCGTCTTGTCAAAGCGGCGGGTCTTGCCCTTCAAGGCCGCCAGCCGCCGGGGAACCGGCACGCCGCTGGCCTCGTGGAGCTGATCCAGCAGCTCCACGCCGTCGCCTCTGGGCGTCTCCCCGATGGCGGTCAGCACAGCGCCGCAGAACTTATAGGGGCTGGCAGTGGAAACGAACACGGTGGGCGTATCGTCGCTGGTGGCGGCGCGGTACTGCGCCATCACCTCCGCCGCCACAGCGGTGTGGGTGTCGATGAGATAGCCGTATTCTTTCTGATAACGGCCGATGGCGGCCTCTGTGGCCTCCTCCGTGCAGAAGCCGCCCCAGAACTCGTCCGCCAGCTTTGCCTTGATATCGCCGGACACCTCATAGCGCCCGGTTCTGGCGAGGGCGTCCATATAATCCCGCACCTCGGCGTCGTTCTCGCCGGAGAAGTGGAACAGCAGCCGCTCCAGATTGCTGGAGATCAGAATGTCCATAGAGGGGCTGACGGTGGTATGGAACGGCCGGTTCCGATCGTAAATGCCGGTACGGAGGAAATCCGTCAGCACATTGTTGCTGTTGGACGCGCAGATCAGCTTGCCTACCGGCAGGCCCATGCGCTTGGCATAATACGCTGCCAGAATGTCGCCAAAGTTACCGGTGGGGACGCAGAAGTTCACCTTGTCACCCATGGCAATGGCGTGATCCCGAACCAGATCGCAGTAAGCGGAGATGTAGTAGACCACCTGAGGCAGAATACGGCCCCAGTTGATGGAATTGGCGGAGGACAGGAAGAATCCCCGCCTGTCCAGCTCCGCCCGGATGGCTTCATCGGAGAAGATCCGCTTCACGCCGGACTGGGCATCGTCAAAGTTGCCGATGACCGCCCTGACGTCCACATTCTCTCCCTCCTGGGTCACCATCTGCTGCTCCTGTACGGCGGACACGCCGTTCTTGGGATAGTAGACCTGAATCCGGGTCTGTGGCACGTCGGCAAAGCCCTCCATGGCCGCCTTGCCGGTATCGCCGGAGGTGGCCACCAGAATGCAGGCCGTCCGCTTCTCGCCGGTTTTCCGCAGGGCGGCGGACAACAGCTGGGGCAGCATCTGCAATGCCATGTCCTTGAATGCGGAGGTGGGACCGTGCCACAGCTCCAGACAATAGGTGCCGTCCTCCACCTTTCGGACAGGAGCCACCGCGGGATCGTCAAACTTCTCCGGGCCGTAGGCGTTATGGCCGAAGGTCAGCAGCTCTTCCTCCGTGTAATCCGTCAGGTACAGAGCCATGACCCTGGCCGCCCGCTGGGCATACTCCATGGGGATCAGGCTTTCCAGAAAATGCCGGTCGATCTGGGGGATCTCTTCCGGCGTCAGCAAGCCGCCGTCCCGGCTCAGGCCCATTTTCACGGCTTCCGCTGCGGACAGGGATACCCCCTTGTCCCGTGTGCTGTAATACTTCATATTGGTATCCTCCTTCAAGGAACTAAATAAATGCGTTTTCGATATATTCGATGCGAAGGCTACCGCCCTCGTCATAAACTTCCGCTACGTCAAAACGAACCGGCGCGTCCAGCCCGACGGACGCCAGATACAGCTCCGCCGCGCTGCGGAGACGCTGCTGCTTGCGGCTGTCCACAAATTCCCGTGGCAGGGCGATGGAACCAACGCCCCGGAGCTTTACCTCCACGATGCACAGCGTCCCCCGCCTGTCCTGCGCCACCAGATCCAGTTCCCCGAACCGGCAGCGCCACTGGCTGGCCAGCAGGGTATACCCCTTCTGCCGCAGATAGCGGGCCACCGCCGCCTCGCCCCGGTTTCCGGCGCTCTGGGTCTTACCCATGGCGTTTGGCCTCCCACTTTTTCAGGAATGTCCTGCGATGCTCCGGGCAGGGGCCGTACTGATCCAGCATCTCATAGTGGAGCCTTGTGCCGTAGCCCTTGTGCTTTGCAAACTGATACTGGGGATATTTTGCGTCCAGCTCCGTGGACACATACCGGTCCCGGCTGACCTTGGCCAGAATGGACGCCGCCGCAATGGAGGCGCTCTTTCCGTCGCCGCCGACGATCAGCCGATGGGGGATCTCAATAGCGTACCGGCTGCCGTGATCCCGGTTGCCGTCGATGAGCGCCAGATCCGGCCGGAGGGTCAACCCGTCCAGCGCCTTCTGCATGGCCAGCATCCGGGCGTTGAGGATGTCCATCTTGTCAATTTCCGCCGCTTCCACGCGGGCCACGCTCCATGCGGCGGCCTGCGCGGTTATGATTTCATAAAGGGCTTCCCGCTTCTTTTCCGTCAGCTTTTTGGAGTCGTTCAGGCCGGGGATGTCCAGTTCCCGTGGCAGGATGACGGCAGCGGCGTACACCGGCCCCATCAAAGGACCCGCCCCGGCCTCGTCCACGCCGCAGACAGTCTGAACGCCGTTCTTCCATTGTTCCCGCTCATAAGTCCACATCCCCATGGATTTCCTCCTTATTTCTCCGGTGCATCAGCCATAGAAAATAGATCAGGTGTGCAGTACATAGCAACAGTGTACAACCATTACCCAAAATGCTGTTCCGGGAAAACATCACATCCCACAGCGGAATCCAGTGTACCAATGGTGTGGCTGCCATTGGGAACACTGCCCACAGACCAATCTGCACCTTAAAATAGGAGCAAAGAAGTGTCAGTAGGCAAACCACCGTGCAGAATATCCAGTACCTCACCCATTTTTTTGCCGCATTGGAGCTATTTAAAAAATACAGCTGCACATCCAAAGCAAGCAGCGTGAACGTATACACTGCAATCCAAAAGAACGTCCAGCCGTTAAAAGTCACATACAGGCTGTCTCTAAAATTTCGATACGCCACATAAAGATGCAGCCCCAACCAGAAAAAACCGATCAGGATACATCTTCCCAACATTCTGTCCCGCCGCTGCTCTTCCGTCATTCCGGCAGCTCCAATGTAAAACGTCCCAGCTTGCCGGAGCGGAACTCGTCCAGCAGAATTTTCGCCATGCGTTCCGTGTCCACCTCGCCGCCGGAGATCAAAAAGCCCCGCTTCTTTCCCGCCGCTTCCAGCAGGCGGTAGCCGTAGGCGATGTCGTTCTCCTCCGGCTCCCGCTCCGGCAGGGCCGGCAGCTTGTAGCCGCCCTTCAGCGCATCCGGATAATGGGCCCCCAGATAGGCCATCAGGTGGCAGCCCAGTGTTTCCACATCCAGAATATCGTCCTTCACCGCCCCGGTGTAGGCAAGGTTCATGCCCACGCTCTGGTCATCAAATTTCGGCCAGAGAATACCGGGGGTGTCCAGAAGCTCCAGATTCCGATCAATCGGCACCCACTGCTTGGAGCGGGTAACGCCAGGGCGATCCTCGGTTTTGGCGGTCTTGCGGCCCGCCACCTTATTGATAAAGGTGGATTTTCCCACATTGGGGATCCCCAGGATCATCACCCGCACCACCCGGCCGGTCATGCCCTTTTCCGCATAGGCCCGCAGCTTGTCTGCCAGCAGTTCCCGGACGGCTCCGGCAAATTTCGCCGTCCCCACGCCGTTTTTTGCGTCGGATTCCAGCACGGCATAGCCTTTGCCGCGGAAATAGTCTGCCCAGCGCTTCGTCCCCTCCGGGTCCGCCTGATCCACCCGGTTCAGCACCACCATCCGGGGCTTCCCCGCCGTCAGCTCGTCCACATCCGGGTTCCGGCTGGAAACCGGAATCCGGGCGTCCAGAATCTCACACACCGCGTCCACATTTTTGATCTGCTCGGCAATCATCCGCCGGGTTTTGGTCATGTGGCCGGGATACCATTGAATATTCATTACCAGATCACTCCAATCCGGCTGAAGTTCCGCTTTTCCGTGTCGTAGTCCAGACCGGGGAACAGCAGGAACGCCGCCTTGCCGATCACATATCGGGTGTCCACCGTGCCCAGCCGGTAATCCCGGCTGTCGCTGGAGCCGTTTCGGTTGTCGCCCATCACGAAAATGGATCCCTCCGGCACCGTCAGGGGAAATTCCGTCCCCTCGGCGGTATAGGTGGGTTCCCGGATGTAATCCTCCTCCAGTGCCTCGCCGTCCACATAGACAACGCCCTCGCTGAAATCGATATCCACCGTCTGGCCGCCTGTGGCAATCACCCGCTTGACGATCGGCTCATTGTCAAACACGCCGGTTTTCCGCAGGATCACAATGTCGCCGTATTTGTAATCATGGTAGAATATGGGATTGACCACCATCAGGCGGTCGCCGTGCTGAAGGGTGTTCAGCATGGAATGTCCGTCCACTCCCAGCATCCGGATGCCGAAGGTGAAAATAGCCACCACCACCAGCACGGAGCCTACCAGCGACTGAATCCACTCATACAGATCCCGTCCCTGAACTGTTTTTCTTTCCTGTTCCTGCATGGGTATGCTTCCTTTCAAGGCTCATTGAGCCGTATACACATGGATTCTCCTGCCCTCCGCCGGCAAGGGCAGCTTCCCTTTCCGGCAGCGCGAGCAAAGCCGGGCATTGTCTCAGCCCGAAAGCCGTGTTCGCCTTTTTCAATCGAGGGTAGTATAGCAAAAAAAGGCTCATATCTCAAGGGCAGGCGCAGATTTTTCTGAGAAAAATACTGCATTGCCGCCTTTTACTGATACAAAAAACGGAAGGCTTCTGCCTTCCGCCCTTTTTCCTGTTCAGGTCAGCCGAGGCCGTTTGCTCCGTTTCGGCTGCTCCGGGAGATCCGTCCGGCCAAGAAGATAGTCGGTGCTGACCTTATAATAATCCGCCAGTTTGTCCAACACCCAGGCAGGGGTCTCTCTGGTTCCGTTCTCATACCGCCGGTAGACGCTTCGGTGCATATTGAGATATGCGGCCACTTCCCATTGGGCCTTATCGTGGTCTTCCCGCAGATCCCGCAGGCGTTGAATCTCCATACGTCCCCCCTCTCTGTGCCGCTTCCGTTCCCTGTTTTTTATTATACAGCAGATCACCGGCAATTACCACCCTTTTTCACACAGCGCTGTCAAAACCTGCTCCTCCAACATCTCGGCTTCGATGCCGCAGAAAAAGTCAAAAGGGTATGTGCCTGTCGGCACATACCCTTTTGTCAGTATTATACCTCTTTCAGAGTGGGATCTTCCTCCGT
>ERZ838483.429-NODE-429-length-53079-cov-4.730141_pt1 | contig 53079 bp, 52 predicted proteins | sample MGYA00519939_ERZ838483 | MGnify/ENA primary metagenome ERZ838483 (study PRJEB31850, sample SAMEA3708836) | human gut metagenome | biome: human gut; feature: human-associated habitat; material: faeces | place: China | collected 2014 ...
AACGCTTAAGCTTGAGATAGTTCAATTAGATCAGACTCTTTTCTATTTAAATTACTTACAACTTGAGTCTAGTCTAATTGGACTTTTTTTATTAACTAAAACGATTTAACTAGCACCACGCGTTTGGTTATATATTTTTCTATAAAAAGATTTATTTTTCAGTTATTGAATATTTAAATAATGTTTCGATAGTCTATTTACATGCTAAACGGTCATTATGATGCTTTGATTTAACCAATTCTTATGCTAATTATGATCAAAAAATTATTCATCATCAATGATCAAGACCAGATAGTGCAAAAAATTAATTCTAAGGTCAGAAAAGGCACTCATCATCTCAACGTTATCCTTCTACTAATTCTCTAACTATATTGTAGTTACTTGCATCATCTGAATCAGAAATATCTGCACTAGCTTTTCTCTCATTTTTATTTACTCTTTATTTTTTGCGCTTCCAATCTTATCTTTTAAATCCAAAGCTTTTTCATAAATAAAGAAACCAATTACACATGTCAATATATCACTAATTGCTTGAGACCAAACAATACCGTGATAGCCCAGCGTCATCTTCATCAATTCTAGAACCACAAAATAAATCACACCTTGTCTAGCGATTGCCATAATAAAGGCACCCCAAGCATTACCAACAGATTGGAAAACAGTTGTATAAACCAATACGATTCCTACTACAGGCGTAGTAACAATCGTAGCTAACAACATGTAACTACCGGCACTAACAATATCCGGCTGATTCATGAATAATGCTGTGACAGGACGGGCAAAAACAATTAATAATCCACCAACAATTACCGCATATACAACTTGAACTAAAATATCAAAGCGAAGAATATCTCTAAGCCGCCGCCAATTCTGAGCACCATAGTTGTAGCCTAATAAAGGTTGTGCACCAAAGGCAAAACCAACAATCACCAAAATCACAATTCCATATATTTTTTGTGTAATCCCCATTGCAGCGACCTTATCAGCACCATAAATTGCCAGTGACGAATTCAATAAAGCCATGCCAAAGCTTTGAGCAAAATTAGTAATTGATCCAGGAATACCGATTGCTACTACTTCCTTGATTGATTCCGCATTAATTTTAATTAACTTGGGATCTAGAGTAATGAATCTTGCTTTTTGCAGAATCATAATTACTAAAATCAAGTCAGTTACAACATAACCTAAAATATTGGCAATTCCTACTCCTGTAGCACCCCACTTTAAAACAAATAAAAAAATTGGATCTAAAATGATAGCTAAAATAGTTCCCGTCATTGTGGCAATCATCGCCTCAATCGCTAATCCCTCTGTTCGAATTAAGTTCTGTGGAATAAGGCTCAGAATAATAAAGACTGCTCCAATGGAAAGCACACGATAAAAATCAGCTGCATCGTTATAAGTTGCCGCCTTGGCTCCTAATATAGTTAAAATAGGATGTTCAAAGATTAGCAAGATTACTGTTAAAAACAGACCAGTAATCATTCCACCATACAAGCAAAAACTGCTGATTCTTTTGCTGAGCTCGTATTTTTTCTCACCAAATAAGCGAGAAATAACTGACGAACCACCTAAACCAAAAATGTCGGCAATAGCTATTAAAAATGTAAAAAGTGGCGCACCGATCGTAATTGCTGCAACTAGATTAGTATCGCCTGTTTTGGCAACAAACATTGTATCTGCCAGATTATAAATCATGGTAGTGATCATACCCAAGACTACAGGTAACGATAATTTAAAATAAACTTGCTTAATTGGTGCCTTTGCAAATAATTCGTCCATTTGTTTGCCTCAAAAGAAAAAGCAACCTAAAAAATTATTTGGGAGTCATCCTCATGATTCTAGGTCACTTATGTTACTTGATATTCATGTATTATATGTTAATTTAAACAAATTCTTTGATTAGATGCAATGGCGTTTTTAATTCGGTAAGTGTCATTGTTTTTTGTTTATAGCCTCAGAGAAATCTCCATCTATGCTAAACTATTACCAAAATATTTGAGGGAAATTACTATGCAAATTAAAGAAATCAGTAAACTTAATCAACCAACTGAACAAAAACCTTTAACCATCTGGGAAAACAGTGTCCACGCCACACATAAATTTTTAAACAATGATGAAATCTTGCAAATACGCAACTATGTACCACAAGCATTTAAACAAGTGGAGCATTTATTAATAATTATCGATCATGAGCAAATTAAAGGTTTTATGGGAATCAATGACCAAAAAGTTGAAATGCTCTTCATTGATGCGCAAACACGCAGCAAGGGATATGGCAGCAAATTATTGAATTACGGTATTCAAGAGTTAAACATTGATGAATTAGCTGTCAATGAACAAAACCCACAAGCAGTTGGCTTCTATGAACATCTGGGATTCAAGGTAGTTAAACGCTCTGAAACGGATGATCAAGGTAATCCTTATCCAATTTTGAAAATGAAATTATTTAACTAAATATTTTTAAGTAATATTATTTGCCTAATAATATACTCTTCTGTATTATAGAAGACGCTGCTGATACGGATGTATAACGGACTGATAATCCTTTCCGTAAATTGCCTGTAAGTCAGATAAGGCGAACAGCAAGGATACCTGCTGTTTTCTGAATCTTGGAGATATTCTTATCAGAGATAGGTCCAAAAGACTTTCTGCCAGGCAATGGTAGTCAATGTATTTCAGCGTAAGGCTTTTTCTGAGCTGGCAAGCACAATAAGTTGATGTGAAAATCAGCTTGCATCAGGGTTTTTGACCTAATAATTAAGACGGAAAACTTAATTGGAACCTCAATGTAATAACCAACAAGCTTGTTTGCTGTGACGTATGCAATCAAAAGCATGCTATAACAGGTCAGAAAAGAACGAGTAGCTTAATCGGCAAGATTAAATGATACTATTAGGTACAATATATAGAACGCACATCAAGTGAAAGTTTACGGTAAGAAATCCGTTTAGGACTTCGGTAGGTTCTTTGAACCCAACGCAAGAAAGAAGCAGAAATAGCTAATCTGTGGGCGGTCTTGTTATCCTATGACTGAATAAAGAAAAGAAAAGTATGAAAAGCATATTTTTCTAACGTTGGATGCAAAAATGATTAGTTGCTAATAACAACCAGTAGCATTAATTAAAAAGAGACCGGTTTGTCTATGAAGACAGCTGGTCTCTTTTTAATATTCTAATTATTTTACTGTATTATCACCTGACACTGTGTGCATCCCTAAGTGACTGCCATTTGTCTCCTTACCTATCTGTGCATGAGTTGCCTTACCACCAAAGATTGAATTATCACCGACTACAGTCTTCAAATCACATTGATCCACTTCAATATTTTCAGCCAAATTATCACCTGAAGTCGTTGCCACATCAAGATCATCAAGAATTTGGCTATCTTTAATGGTAAAGTCACCGCTAACTAGCTTAATCTTACCACGATTTAGCAATACCTTCTTTAATTTAATATCACCTGAAGTTTCAGTTATTGCAACTTCATCTACTTTTACCTTCTTCAAATGAAGATCACCACTAAGAGCAGTAAATGTTAGTGTCTCTAACTCAACTTGTTTTACAGCAGTATCGCCACTAGTCAACTTCAAAGTAGCGTTAGCTATTTTATGTTCTACCGGCACTGTAACTTTTAATGCACCAATATCATCTTGACTCACAATACTGATTTCAACATGCTTTCTCTTCCAAAATTTACCATTCTTACGTTCAACCTTGGGCTCCCTTAATTCAAGTGCTTTGTCTGTATTAGTTACAATCGGCTTCTTATCTTCTGGACCGTGGTAATGTACCTCGAACTGATCACCACCAACCAATGTAAAATCAATATCTACTAAATCAACGCTTAACTTGTCAAAGCTATCATTACTTAAAACTTCATCAACAATTTTCACTTCATTGTCTTCATTTTTGTCAAAAAACATTTTCTTTCTCCTCATTTTTACCTTTTAGTTATTGTTCTTATTTTTCTTTAAGTTTACTATCATATTACTATTTTTCAACCGTAATTTACTAAGTGGTCAGAATTTGCGGCTGAAATGCAAAAATAGACAACTTAAGTTTTAACTTAAGTCGTCTATCCTTCATCCTAAAATTTTCTTTTTCAATTCGTCTAAACGATCAATTTTAAACGTGAACGCCTGTATCCCTAATTCACTTGCAGCTTTGGTATTATTTTCCAAATCATCGACAAATAAACATTCTTCTGGCTTTAAATCATATCGTTTTAACAAACATTGATAAATCTGCTTATCAGGCTTCATCATTTTTTCCTGTGCAGAAAAGACAAAACCATCAAAGTAATCACCCATCGAAGAATTTTTGACAAAGTTAGCAAATTCCATCCCTGTATTCGACAAGGCATAGATTTTATAACCATCTTCTCTTAGCTCATTAATAAAACGAAAAACTGATTCATAAAAATCAACATTTTGTGGCCAAGTAAGCATAATTTGCCTTACCTTATTTTTTAACTCCACAGGTACGCGACCAATGAAAATCTCCATTGCTTCTTTTTCATTGATTTTTCCAGCATCAATTTCGGGCCATTCTTTTGATTCAAAAATCGTTTTTCTCAATAAATCATGTTCTTGTGGAGTCAGTTCATAATGATTGAGGATTTCATCAGGATTGTAATTCATGATGACATTACCGAAATCAAAAATAATATTCTTTAGCATAAAATGTCCCTTCTAATACTTTTAATTCACATCTTAATTTTATGCTTTCTTGTATCACTGCGAAAGAAAAATAAAAATTGACTTTTTCTTTTTATCAAATAAACACAGGATAAGTGAAGTCATTAAATCTTTTAGTCAAGAGCATTATAATAGACACATAATACAGTACAATGATTATTATCAATTACATAAAATTGATGCAATTGAAAATTTTAATCCTGAAATTTTTCCAGTTTATGACAAAAAGCAAAAACAAGTTTATTACTTTAATAAAGAAGACTTCAACTATCTGGACGACACAGATGCCACTTTAAAGAATCTACCCGATTGGGAAAAAGACTCGTACAAGCTGTATCAAGAATTTCAAAATGATTTTGAAGGCAAGCGTTTTATTGCTCTTCCGTCTAAAGAAGATTTAAACGAGAATAGACTAATCTTTGATTACTGCTGCTAGCTTGAGAATAATCAACTAGGCAATCTGTTACTTGATAGTTTTAATGGAAGACATGCTTTTCGAAAATTCAAAAATACACTTTATCAAAATCATCTTCTAGAAGACTATGAAAAATATAAATATCAAGCCGAGAAGAAATTAGCAACCAACTGGTGCAAAGAACATAATTTAATCTAAAAAACACTGACAGGTCAATTTGATCTATCAGTGTTTTTTCATTTATCGATCAATTTTTGGTGCTTCACCAAGCTGTGCTTGCATCATCCAGATTCTCTTTTCAATATCTGTATGGCATGACGTTAAGATATCATTTGAGCCATAGTCGCCTTCCTCGTCACTTACCTTGATCCCTTCTTCATAAAGGTGCTCCAAATAACGATAACCAGCAATGATAGTCGCAAATCTTTCTCTAGTTGAAATTCCCCATTCGCCAGGATGAGCTTCGATCTTAGTATGATCAAGCACTTCCTGTAAGCTTGAATATGGTGAACCATCAATCGTGATCAATCTTTCGGAGATCAGGTCACGTTGTTCATCCAACTCGTCCATTACCTTGTCCAAGTATGGGTGCAATTTCAAAAATTCAGGTCCGCGCATATACCAGTGTTGTTGGCGCACAACCATCATTAATTGAGTGGTGTCAGCCACAGCTTGATTTAAAATTTCTTTTGTTTTTGGATACTTCATAAATTTGCCCCTTTCACCAAAAATAACTTACTTTATAAAATATATCATAGCTGATGAAAGTGATTACAGCAAATTATTTGATTATCAAAAAAGTGCCTAGAAAATCAGCTTCTTTTCCTAAACACTTAATTATCTATTTCTCTTCTTTTTCCTTGCAGTGGCTCTTGCACATACACTTTTGCTCATCGGCCATCGGGCAATGACAAATGCCATCTTTACCAGCGCAAGGGCAACCATCTTGGCATTTCATCCCATTATGACAAAACTTGTTTTCCATTTCTGTCACCTCGATGCCATCATTATACTCTAAATTTTTTGTTCAATATCACTAATTTTCACAACTAAAACAGCTCTAATCCACTCGAATTGCGCCTTCATTTGATCAAAATAAGTTCCTTCAGTGATGAACTTGCCACTACCGTGAATGTGATAGCCGCGGCCCATACCAGTTGTGCCAGGATAATTGTAAGAACCAACCGCGATTGTCAAAGCGTGCTCAGGATCTGCCTTCAAATCATTTTGAATTGAGTGCATCCCCGCAGCCGGAATCAAAATCGTGTCATCAGCCACTACATTAATATACTGTGACCAAGTATTCACCACACTAGCCGGCTTACCGTTAATCGAAACGATTGTAGCGGGTCCCTTATCACGTAAAACATCTAAGAATTCTTCTGTCATAATTGCCATAATTTTTATCTCCTCTCGAATTTGTAAATATAATATAAAGGCTAATCCCGACAAGCCATGACAGTATTTAATATTTTTTCATAATCTGCTTCAACTTAGTGAGATAATTCTTCTTCAATTCACTCGGCTGCAATACCTGCACGTCGCTGCCTAGTGAAATCAGATAATCAACCAAATAGTGTAATTCTTCTCTATTATACTTTCCTTGGAGATAAATTTTCCCTGCATCACGCACAATATTCATAATCGGGTAAGAATTATACTTCACCTTTTGCTCGCCATTTTCAGTTAATAAGCAAGAATACGGCACTTGATAATAATTTTCTTCATATTTTTGCAAGTTGGCAGTTAATTGTTCTTTATTCATTATTTTAGTTTCAGTTGGTAAAACACGCACTGCCTCGAATTTATCTAAACGCAAAACGTACCATTTTTTCAGGTCTAAATTATAGGCATGACAGAACCAATTGCCCGCCTGAAAGAAAATATCGAGCAGCTGCAGTTTTTGTTTTCCCTGCACAAACTGAAAATTTTCCACTTCAATTAAGCTGTTATCAATGCATGCCTTAAGCAAAGTCGCGAAAAACTTTACCTCATTTAAACTTGGCTGGCTATAGAAATGCACTAATTGTTTCTGCAACTTAACCTGCTCTTGTAAATTCTGCGGTAGGCTTTTAACCAGTTTCAATTCAATTTCATCATACGCATTGCTGTACGGCGTCTCACTGATCCCGCGAATTGCTTGCAATGCAAAAAAGATGGCGTTAATTTCTTGCGTGTTAAACCGAATTGGCAGCAGCAATTTACTATTAGTCAAATGGTAGCCGCCATTGCGCCCACTTTCAGTATAAAAAGCTAGACCTAATTGCTCCAAATCCGCAATATCGCGCAAGGCTGTCCGCTCCGAAATAGCAAAATGTTCTTCTAATTCTTTTAGATGAAAAACTTTTTTGTCACTCAAATAAATTAATTCTTGATTCAATCGTTCTGATTTTTTCATGGATTTCTGCCATCCTAAATTAGATCAATCTGACGCAATTTCCTTCTCAATCTGCCTTGTTCTTCGAGTAAAGCAAACTTACGCGACAAAGTTTCTGGGGTCGTACCAAGATACAAAGCTAGATCTTTCAGTTTTAACGGTAAAACAAAACTATTTTGACCAATTTCATTTGCATACATTTGCAAATATTTGAATAAGCGCTCTTCAACTTTAGGTAAAGTTAACAATTGAATTTGCTTTTGCATAGCAGAAATTTTTGTCATACTTAACTCTAATAATCTAATGCTCAATTCTGGCTGCTGATGGATCAACTTCAAAAAATCTTGTCGCCTTAATAAACATATTTCACTATTATCAGTTGCTTCAACATAACTATGCGTATTAACTTGACCAAAAAGCCAGTCTTCACCAACATAATCCCCTGTATGTAAGACCTGTAAGACATCCTCATGTCCAGTTTCATCTAATGTATATAGCTTGGTACTGCCATGGGCCACAATTACTAAATTAGCACTTACAGTTGGATCAATAACTATCTCACCCTTTTGATAATTTTGATGTTGCACCAATCTTTCTAGTTTTATTTTTTCATCTTGTGGCAAAGCCGTAAATAATGGTACCAGATCAACGCATAAATCAGCCATTAAACTCATTCCTTTAACTAAAAGTCATCATCGTCTTCTTCATTATACAATCCTTCTTTGAGATCATGGCCTAAAAAACTTTGACTTACTCTAATCTGTTCCTTAATCCAAGCAAGCAAATCAATCAAATTAGCAGCTAACTCTGGCCAATTTTCATCATTAGCTAAGGTAATAGCCTTAGTAATAAACAAAATCTGCGTATCAAAATCCTTCACCAAGTTGAATAATTGTTGTTCACCTGCAAGATATTTGCTACTGCCATCTTCTTCCAACATGGTATATTCCTGAAATTGCTTGCTAGTAGTCGGAATACTTTCCCCGTTATTAACTAATAAATGGTTTAAACGCTTGAATTCTTCATGCTCATAGTTCAGCCACTCTGTTGCCTTATCTGCTAAGAATAGGCTTGCACTGCCTTGAGCAAACAAGCTTGCTTGACTGATTTTCAAAGAATGAACTAACAAATTAGAAATAATATGACCAGTCATTGCCGCTGCAGTTGGCTGATGATGATCAAGATCACTTTGTTTTAATTCTGCTTGATACTTTTCTTGTGCATTCATCAATTAAGCTCCTTTTCCTTGATTCCTTGTACTTCATAACCCATCTTTTCAATTGCAGCTTTAACATCTACTGCTTTAACTTTGTCTGGATCCATCGTAAACTTGAGCTTCCCCGCATTGAACATTACCTTAATTTGATCAGTTCCATCCAAATTATCAACTGCTTTTTCAATCTTAGTCAAACATGAAGGACAAGTCATACCTGCCAATTTCATCATTACTTTTTCCATTTATCTAGATTTCCTTCCTATTAGTTTACATGTTTAATGCTACATCGATTTGTTTTTTAGAAACTTGATGATGATCAAGTTTTTGCTTAAACCTAATTAATCGCATCCCATTTAAGATAACAACTAAAATACTAAATTCATGAATAAACATCCCACTAGCCATTTCTACATAACCAGCAAATAGACCAATAAATAGCAGTAATACTGTTAATAAAGCAATAGCAATATTTTCGTTCATATTAAGAACTGTCTTTTTTGCTAAATCTATTGCATAACTAACTTTACGTAAATCATTTTTGACTAAAACAATATCTGAAACATCAATTGCGACGTCTGTCCCACTTCCAATCGCAATAGCAACATCTGCGTTAGCCAAGGCAGGACTATCATTAATCCCATCACCAATGAAAGCAACGTGATAACCCTTTTCCTGCTCCTTTTTAACAAAAGCAGCCTTATCTGCTGGCAACATTTCGCCATAAACTTCATCAATTGGTAATTCTGCAGCAACTTGCTTAGCTGTTTTAAAATTATCACCTGAAAGCATAACTAATTTTTTAACACCTAATTTCTTCAAGCGAGTTAAAGCTATTTTAGCCTCCGGGCGCAACTGGTCTTTAATACCGAATACCGCTAATTGACTTTGGTCTGCATTAGCAAAAACAACAATTGAATTTCCTAAATTGCTTAAATGATTTATGGTATGTAATAATTCCTGATTAAGATGAGTATTTTCAGTAATTAAATTTTGATTACCGAGATAATATTTTTCACCAGAAATAGTAGCAATTAGGCCCTTTCCTTTAACGGTTTCTACTTTAATCACATCTGATGCTTGATTATCTAACTTGGCAATCGCCTGAGCTAAAGGATGATTACTTTGTTGTTCAATTTGAGCAGCAAGCCTAATTATTTCATTCCGTTGCCCCTTTAGTATTTTGATCGCACTAACTTCCGGATGACCTACAGTTAAAGTACCTGTTTTATCAAAAGCAATTTCGTCAATCTTACGAGTTTGATCCATTACTTGAGATCCTTTAAAAATAATGCCATTCTTTGCTCCATTACCAATACCCGCCACTGTCGACACCGGCACACCAATAATCAAAGCACCGGGACATCCTAATACCATTACTGTAATTGCTAGTTTAAGATCTCTAGTAATTAGGCCAACTATAATTGCGATCACCAAAACGGCAGGGGTGTAATATTTAGAAAAGCGGTTAATCAATTTTTCTGCATGAGATTTGGTATCTTGAGCTTCTTCTACCATTTCAATGATCTTGCCAAAAGTTGTATCCTCTCCAGCTGCAATAGTCTCAATCGTCAATGTTCCATCTTCAAGAATTGTCCCTGCATAAACCTGATTGCCAATTTTTTTATTAGCCAAGCTAGATTCACCATTGATACTAGCCTCATTCAGATAGCCAGATCCTGAAACAATTTTTCCATCAACTGGAATTTGATCACCTGTTTTAACTAAAATCCTTGTACCCGGATCAATAAAATCGACGTCTTCTTCCTTAGTGGAGCCATCATCTTGCATTACCAAGGCTGTTGTTGGAGCCATTTTGGTTAAATCTGAGATAGCTGAGCGTGTTTTCTTCAAGGTGACTTCCTCCAAAAAATCGCCCAGCATAAACAACCAAGTTACAATAGCTGCCTCATTAAATTCACCAATAATAAACGCACCAAGTACTGCTAATGAAACTAAAACATCAATTGAGATTAATTTAACCTTGATAGATGAAATTGCCGTTAAAACAATCGGAATTACTCCAATAATCCCCACAACCAGCATTAACAACTGGTATGGCAGATTTAAATGTAACAACCATTTTGATCCCTCTGCCAACAATAACAAAATTGTATTTAAAAGCAGGATTTGCTTTTTATACTTTATGAAAAAGCGTTGTACTTTAATCATTTTTTTCCCCTTTCCTTTACCTGACGATTATTATCATAAAAGCAAAAGAACTCTAAAAACTTGATGATGATCAAGAAAATCAAAGATTTATAATTTAATTTCTGTCAATATTTGTCAGTATTTGCGACTATAATAATCTTCAGAGAAATAATGAGCAAGAAAGGTGACAATCATGGTTGATATTTTAACTAAGCAAACTACTAATCAGGAATTCTTAGACTTTGCGGTCGAGCAAGTTCACAACGCCGATATCGTTACTACTCACGCAGGCGAGCCTAGCGCCCAAGTTTGCGACTTATTATTGAACAAAAACGGTAAATTATATATCGCAACTTCAAGTCAAAATCCATTTTTTAAGGATTTGATTGCTCAGCCAAAAGTTATCGTGGACGGTTACAAGGGTGACGGAACGATGGACTATTGCGGTTTTTCAATTCGTGGTACAATCAAAAATGTTGATCACTTATATCTTGATGAAATTTTCGCCAAGAATCCTTATCTCAATGAAATTTATGCCGATGACCTAGAAGGTGCTAAAAAAGATTTACGTGTCCTTGAAATCACGCCAATTACCGCGGGCTACTTGGATTACCGTACTAAGCCAGTCTTCATGCGCAACTTCAAATTCTAAACAAAAAAATCAGAGCTATCATTTCGACGGCTCTGATTTTTTGTTTTTTCAATTAAAAGAAGATTTTACTCATGATGATCATAAAGACCAACAAACAAGTTGAGCTGATTGCGGCAGCACCGAACACGGCACCACCGCGCTTGAAGATCACCTTGAAGTTAACTGAGATTCCCAAGGCAGCCATTGCCATCCCTAAAAAGACATATGCGGCTTGCACTAAGAGATCCAGTGTTTGAGCAGATAATGGCAAAAATGTCCCGATAATACTCGTTAAGATAAAGCCACCCAAGAACCAAGGAATTGGCAATTTCTTTGGCGCCTTGGTATGTTCTGCCTCACTTTCAGTCACCAAACGCTTTTGGTACCAGTAACCCACGATTAAAGCAACCGGTGCTAATAACAACACACGTGACAACTTCATAATTAAGGCGCTATCCAAGCTGATCTCACCAAACGCACTACCAGCGGCAACCGCGTGAGCAATTTCATGTAAAGAACCACCTGCGACTACACCATATTGTGTGTCGGTTAAGCCAAGCAGCGGCTTAAGCATGATCTCAAGTAATGTGAACACCGTCCCCATCACACAGACAACAGCCACTGCCAAAACTTCATTTTCTCTTTTTCTTTCTTCATCAGTGGTCTCAATCTGTGGTGACACACCCATGACGGCGGCCGCACCGCAGACACCACAACCACATGCTGAAAGAATAGCAAGCTCATCTTCGGCGCCAAATTTGCGACTCAGCCAATAAGTAAGCACGATCGTCCCACTAACTGCAAACGCTGCAACTAAGATTGTCTTCACACCAGCATCAGCCAACTTGGTCAAATTAAGCCGAAAGCCCAACAAAATAATCCCTAATCTCAAAAACTTGTTGGAGATAAAACCCATACCACTTTTAGCTTCAGTCTGAACGCTCTGCGGCGTCACTTGCAATGCAATCCCTAACAGCAATGCAATTACCAAAGCTCCAATTAAGTTTACATATGGCAACTTAGCCAAGAAAATTCCTGCTACAGAACAAAATAAAGTCATTCCTGCAGCTAACCAAAATGATTTAGTTTTAATTATGTTTGTCAACAAAAATCCCTCCGTATGTGATCAATTTAATTTGACAAACACAACTCCCTTAATGATGATGTCTATAAGTTTACTCTTGTTTTCTATCTTTGACAAGGCATATTGTTAATTATTTCACATTTATTCAAAAAATAAAAAAAGACCAAGTATCTGCTTGATCTTCCACATATTGACAAAAAGGAGTGTACAGGATTTGAACCTGCGCGCCAAGGAAAACTTGGTTCGCCGGATTTCGAGTCCGGTGCATTACCACTCTGCCAACACTCCGTAACAAAAATATTATAACCTATTATTTGAATAATGCCAAAATATCTTTATTATTTTGACTGTCTTTTTGTCTCCGTAACTGCTACACTTTGCAGTAGTACATCGTACTAGTAAAAGATATAGAAAAGAGAATAAATTATGTGTACTTCTATTATTTTTAGTCCACAAGATCACTATTTCGGCCGTAACCTCGACCTTGAAGTTACCTTTGGCCAACAAGTAGTTGTTACTCCACGCAATTACGTCTTCAACTTCCGCAAGATGCCAGAGATGAAGCAACACTACGCTATGGTCGGAATTGCGCTTGACGCTGGCGATTACCCACTTTACTTTGACGCAGCTAATGAAAAAGGTTTAGGCATGGCCGGGCTTAACTACCCTGACAATGCTACTTACTACGATGTAGTTGACGGTAAGGACAACATTGCTTCATTTGAATTCATCCCTTGGATTTTGGGGCAATGTGAAACTGTTGCTGATGCTAAAAAGTTGCTTGAAAAGATCAACATCGTTGACATCAACTTCTCCGACAAGATGCAAGCATCCCCACTTCACTGGTTAATCGCTGATAAGACCGGTGTTTCAATCGTGGTTGAAACTGACAAAGACGGGATGCATGTTTACGACAACCCAGTCGGCTGTTTGACTAACAACCCACAATTCTCAAGTCAATTATTCAACTTAAACAACTACGCCGACGTTTCACCAGCAATGCCTAAGAACAACTTCTCTTCTAAGGTAGCAATGAACGGCTACAGCCGCGGCCTTGGTTCACGCAACTTGCCAGGGGGTATGGACTCAGAATCACGCTTTGTTCGTGTAGCCTTCAACAAGTTCAACGCTCCTGTTGGCAAGACTGAAGAAGAAAACGTTGATAATTACTTCCACATTTTGCATTCAGTTGAACAACAAAAAGGCCTTGACCAAGTTGGTCCTGACGCATTCGAATACACCATCTATTCTGATGGTACCAACCTCGACAAGGGTATCTTCTACTACACCACTTACACCAACAAGCAAATTAACGTTGTCGACATGAACAAGGAAGACTTAGATTCTGCTAAGTTAATCACCTACGACATGTTGACTAAGCCAACTTTTAACCACCAAAACTAAATAATTAAGAAATAATGTTAATTTTGTCTAAAGATTAGCATTATTTTTATTTTTACGGTTAAAATAGATGTACTTATTAAAGTAATTGGGGATTTTCTTATTAATGAATAATTATTTTGTGTTGCTGCTTTCGGCGGCAATTTTACTCTGGCTTATTTTTAACATCAAAAATTCACGTCGTTTTAACCTTTTTGACCATTGGTTACACCACCAGTTGGTGAAACGTCACGACGGTTATAGTTGGCAAGTCATCGCCTTCATCAATGATCCTAAGTTAATGGTAGTTTGGGATGTGCTATTAGCAGGATTATTACTAAATGAAGAGCGTAATTTGACTGCCCTTTGGGTGTTAGGGACCTTGGGCTTTGCGGATATTTCTGGTATTATTTTGAAGAAATTAATCCGTCGCCAGCGGCCACTAATGCATTCCGACAAGGAAGATGGCTACAGCTTTCCTAGCGGCCACGTACTTGGGGCGACAACCATGGGGTTAATTGTTTTGCAACTATTTGCCAAGGATTTAGGTACCGGTTTCGTCATTGTGGTCGTTGCACTATGGGCCATGGTGATCTTCTCTCGTTTGAGTTTGAAGGCACACTACCCCTCTGATGTATTAGGAGCAACCAGTTTAGCCATCGTTTGCTTCAGCATTTCACAACAGCTATTTTTAGCCATTTAAAAAGATCACGTTTATTGCGTGATCTTTATTTTTTATTCGTGAAAGCCAACCATAATACCGCCTTCTTCGGCGTAGAAACTACATAGGCCATGCATCGGTCGAATCGTTATTTGCGCATCAGGATATTCGGCTAAAATCTTTTCCTTAATTGTGGCAGCGTCTTTTTCATTTTCGCAGTGATCAATAATTACTTCGCCGCCGTGATAATTATCTTCCTTCATGTACTTGATAATTTCACGGATTGCCTTTTTCATTCCGCGCGCCTTAGTCAGCGGTTCAAGTTTACCTTCTTTGCTAGCTGTCCCAATCAAATTGATCTTGAGCAAACCGGCAATTTTGGCAACTGCTGGTGAAACCCGACCGTTCAAGGACAAATTATGCAATGACTGCAAGACAAAGAGCAAATGAGTCTGCATTCTAAACTTAGCAATTGCTTCTTCTAGATCTACAAAGCGCATTTCACCTTGCAGCATTTTCTCAATACCATGGACTATGATTTCTAGCTCAGGTCCCGCACTTCTTGAATCAACTACTATAATTTTACTCAAGGGATGTCTTTCCTCATACATTGCTTTTGCCTGAAGGGCTGAAGAAAAAGTGCCACTCATCCCGCTGGTCATTGTGACGATAATCGCTTTTTCTGTTCCTTCAAGTGCGTCAAGCCATGCTTGAATACTTGGACAAGTTGTTTTGCCTGCCACATTATTTTGGTTCATATTGGACAAAAATTCCTTCATATTCAAATCTTGATTATCAAGGTAATCCTTACCACCAAAAGAAATTGTCAGAGGCACTACTTCCAAATTACGCGCCGGATCATTATTCATATTGGCACTTGAGTCAACAATTAATTTAATATTTTCCATTTTAGATTCCTTATTTTTTGTATTTATTTTAATACATATATTATAGTCCTTTGATATAGAGTTTTTTAAGCTGCTTTACTAATTTTTAAAATGTAAACCGCTTTCATATGTTTACACCGTCACAAAGTTAGGCTAAAATTTGAGATGTAAAGCGGAGCAAAAATTGTTCCGTATGGTATGAAAAACATACCATAATTTTTGAGGAGGTTTATTAATGCTCAAATCAGTTATTGAAAATGTACACGCACTTGAAATTTTCGACTCACGTGGTAACCCAACTGTTGAAGTTCACGTTACTCTTTCAAACGGTGTCGTAGGTAAGGCTGAAGTTCCATCAGGTGCTTCAACTGGTGAAAACGAAGCTGTTGAATTACGTGACGGTGGTTCACGTCTTGGTGGTAAGGGTGTTTCAAAGGCTGTTAACAACGTTAACACTGAAATTAACGATGCTCTTAAGGGTATGGACCCATACAACCAACCAAAGATTGACAAGACCATGATTGACTTAGACGGTACTCCAAACAAGGGTCGTCTTGGTGCCAACGCTATCTTAGGTGTATCTATGGCTGTTGCAGTTGCAGCTGCTAACGATGCTCACCTTCCATTGTACAGATACCTTGGCGGTACTGATCTTGAAATGCCACAAACTTTCCACAACGTTATCAACGGTGGTGAACACGCTGACAACGGTATCGACATTCAAGAATTCATGATCACTCCAGTTGCTAAGACTTCATTCCGTGACGGTTTCGAAAAGATCGTTAACGTATACCACACCTTGAAGAAGGTTCTTGAAGACATGGGTTACGAAACTGGTTTAGGTGACGAAGGTGGTTTCGCTCCTAACATGAAGAACTCAGAAGAAGCTTTGAAGGCTCTTCACGAATCAATCATCAAGGCTGGTTACAAGCCAGGTGAAGATATCGCTATTGCATGTGACTGTGCTGCTTCATACTTCTACAACAAGGATGATCACAAGTACCACCTTGAAGGTAAGGTTCTTACTGATGAAGAATTAGCAGATTACTACGACAAGCTTTTGGACGAATTCCCAGAATTAATTTCTATGGAAGACCCATACGACGAAAACGATGTTGAAGGTATGGTTAAGTTCACTAAGAGCCACAAGGACCGTATCCAAATCGTTCTTGACGACTTCATTTGTACTAACCCTGCACTTTTGACTAAGGCTATCAAGGAAGGTGCTGGTAATGCTTCACTTATCAAGTTGAACCAAATCGGTACTGTTACTGAAACCCTTGAAACTATCCGTCTTTCACGTAAGAACGGTTACAACACTATGATTTCTCACCGTTCAGGTGAAACTGGTGACACCTTCATCGCTGACTTAGCTGTTGCTGTTAACGGTGGTCAACTTAAGACCGGTGCTCCAGCTCGTTCAGAACGTGTTGAAAAGTACAACCGCTTACTTGAAATCGAAGAAGAACTTGGCGATGGTGAACGTCTTGCCTTCTTCCCAGACGATGTTGATCACGATTAATTTCGAGTTAACCGAGTACAATTTCAAAAAAAGCATGAGAATTAATTTTCTCATGCTTTTTTGCTTACTCATTTAATCTTTATTTTACTAATTGACTAAAGATTTTATTCAGAGATGTATCTTTAACTACTTTAACTACAATTGGGTTGCCATTCCTAGACTGATCAAGCAAGATAACCGGCTTATCAGATTTAAGGCAGAATAAGTAAGTATTGTGCCAAGATTTAAAGTCATCATTAGCAATTGCCAGCACATTATAATCATATTTTGCCTTGCCCGTTGGACTGTAGCCTATCTTAATTGACTTTTTATTCAAAACAAACCGATTAGTTGCTAGCACTCCAGGATAAGTTGCACCCTTTTTGGTCTTTAAATTCTTTTTCCCATCATAAAACTGATAGGTCTGATCGGACTTTTTACCCCAGTTATTGACTGCAGTCTTTAACTTGGCTGTCTTAGCTGTATTCCAAATTGCAACAGCCGACTTTTTAGTCTTATTTTTCTTATTCTCTTTGATTTTCTTTTTCGAGTCTTTTTTAGGCTTAATCTTCTTGGAACTTAAAGATTGTATCTTGGCAGATTTAGCCTTTTTTACGCTTACTGTTTTCTTATTTTGTTTTACTTCACCAATCGTCACTGCATCTTTACCAAAATGTACTTGACTACAACCCGTCAAAGTCACAGCTAAAATGACTGCAGCAATACCTACAAAAATTTTTCTATTCATAAATAGCTCCATTTGTTATTTCTTATGTCTATTATCACACAAAACCTCCCTCTTTAACCGCTGTTTAAATAAAAAAAGAGCTAATTTTCATATTAGCTCTTTTTAATTAATAAATTGTAACTTGATAACGATTTGAACGATCCGTTGCTTCCGGTTTTTCTCCAATCTTGCCAACCGGCACGATGACACTCGTCTGAAAGGCAGGATCAATCCCCAGCTCCTTCTGCAATTCGCTGTCATCATTTAATCTAGCTGCACCGCCCATTACATAAACTGAGCCAAGACCTAAGTCTGTCGCCTCAAGCATAATGTTCTCTGCACCACAGGATGCATCGCGCTCGCCAAACATGCTGTCTTTTTTAGTATTAATTATAAATAATACTGGGGCATGATAACACGCATTATCGGTCTTCGTCTCAATCTTGTCGCGCAATGCTTCATCTTTAACAACCACCAAGCTCATTACATCTGTCTGATGCATTCCACAAGGAGTCGTTTGAAAAGCAGCAATTAGACTCTTAATCTCATCGTCTGAAATAGATTCACTGCTAAAGTTTCTAACAGCTCTCCGATTTGTAAAAATTGAATTAACCATATATGCCTCCGTTTTTACTTTACATGCCTATTCTAGCATTCAAGATTTTATTGACAACGTTTTCATGAATAATTATGATGGTGGTAAAAAGTATAGATTTTTATGAGGTGAATACATAATGAATTTAGCAGCAATTGATATTGGTGGTACAACGATTAAACTCGCAACTTGGAAAGATGGCAAATTACAAAATAACCATGCAGTTGATACTCCTAAGGATTTAAATGGCTTTTATGATGTTTTAACAGCAGAAATTAATAAAATCAAACAAGATACTAAAATCGAAGGAGTAGCCATCTCCTCACCCGGTGCCGTTGATCAAAAGACTGGAATCATTGGTGGCTCATCTGCCTTGCCTTACATCCATAATTTTAAGATTGTTGACGAATTAGAAAAAAGATTTGAATTACCTGTATCTATCGAAAATGATGCTAACTCTGCTGCCTTAGGTGAATTAGCTGCTGGTGCTGGAAAAGGTTGCAATTCAATGGCCTTTTTTGTTATCGGTACCGGAATTGGTGGAGCCTTAATTATTAATCAAAAAGTTTGGCATGGGGCTCATCTTTTTGGCGGTGAATTTGGCTACATGCTAATGGGAACACATACTTTAAGCGAACTTGCTTCTCCGGTTACAATGGCTAACCATTATAATGAAAGAACCGGTAAAAATCTTGATGGTAAAACCGTTTTTGCCTTAGCTGATCAAGATGATCCCGTTGCAAGCGATGTCCGCTCTACTCTAATTCATTCCCTGGCAGTTGCCATCTACAATATTCAACACAGCTTTGATCCTGAAAAAATAGTTCTAGGTGGTGGCATTTCTAACAACCCTGAGTTAATTCCTCTCCTAAACAAAGAAATTGATCAAATTGAAGCAAATTCAGACTTACATACCTTAAAGCCTGTCATTGCCCTCTGTTCACTAAAAAGCGATGCCAACTTGCGTGGAGCAGTTGCTAATTTCGAGCAAAAGCATCAAAATTAATCAAACTATAATTGTTATTTTATCTAAAATAATCTTTCTACAAGCCTATATAAATGGGCTTTTTTCTTTATGTAAAGTAAAAAGTATAGATTTTTAACTAATTAGATCTTTATTTTCATTATTAATCTGATATACTTATTTATGTAGATAAATGAAAGTGCTTACAGAGGGAGAGAGGAAATAGATGACTGAAAAGCGCAAATTGCCATCCACCTTTTTCTGGGGCAACTCAGTTTCAAGTATGCAAACTGAAGGTGCTTGGAATGAAGATGGCAAAGGTCTCTCCGTTTATGATGTTCGCCCTGCTACTGACAAAACAACTGATTGGCATGTAGCAATTGATGAATATCATAGATACGATGAAGACCTCGACTTAATGAAAGATATGCACCTGAACATGTATCGAATTCAAATTTCATGGTCACGTGTATGTCCTGATGGCGACGGCGACTTCAACGAAAAAGGTATCGACTTTTATGATCGTTTAATCAATGCGATGCTTAAACGTGGCATTGAACCAATGATTTGTCTTTACCATTTCGACATGCCACTGAATTTAGCTAAGAAATACAATGGCTTTATGTCACGGCATGTAGTTGACGCGTTCGTTCGCTTTGGTAAAAAGATGATTGATCACTTCGGTGACCGGGTAAAGTATTGGATCGTTTTCAATGAACATAACCTTTACTTCCAAGATGAAGTTTTCAATATTTCAGGTTATGAACATGGTGAAAAGAGCTTAGATGATATGTACACCATCTTCCACCATACGATGATGTGTCACATTCAATTAGCTAATTACATCCACGAAAATTATTCTGATGTAAAAATTGGCGGTATGCTTGCCTACCAACAAATTTATCCAGCTACCAGCAAACCTAAAGATATTTGGTCTGTCAAACAAGTTCAAGAATTTTTAAACTTCAATATTTATGATGCTGATACTGGTCGTGGTTACTCACCAGAAGTAATGCAATATGCCAAGAACCATCACATCAACATGGATATCACTGATGAAGACAAAGAAATTATGAAAAAAGCTAAAGCTGACTTCCTTGCCTTTTCATATTACTCATCATGGGTATTATCAAGTGACAAAATTCCTGCCGGTGAGGCTCCTAACCGCTACCTTAACCAAGGCGGCGTAGAAGCCAAATACGTAAAAACTAACGATTGGGGCTGGGCAATCGATCCACTTGGCTTCAGAAATGCAATCACTACCATGTATAACTACTACCGTATTCCTATTTTCCCTATTGAAAATGGTATTGGTCTTAAAGAAACATGGGATGGCAAGAATATGATCGAAGATGATGAGAGAATTGCATATCATCGCGATCACATTAAAGCCATGAAGGATGCCATTTTTGATGATGGTGCTAAGGTTCTTGGCTATCTCGGCTGGGGCTTAATCGATATTCCAAGTTCTCATGCTGATATGGAAAAGCGCTACGGTGCTATTTACGTCAACAGATCAAATCATGACTTAAAAGACTTAAAACGTGTACCTAAGAAATCATTTTACTGGTTCCAAAAGGTACTTAGTGATAATGGAGATGAATTATAATGGCTGATCAAAAACAATCTGGATTTGGCTTATGGGTTAACCAACACATAATGCCACCAATCATGAAATTCGTTAACACTAAAGCAATTACCGCTCTGCAAAATGGTATGGTTTACTCACTGCCATTCATTATTATCGGTTCTATTTTCCTGATTTTAGGAAATATTCCTATTAAGTCCGTTGCAGATGCAATTAATGCTTCTGGTTGGGGTGCTATTTTTGCACAAGCCAACAACACCACTTTCCAAATGATGGGTTTGTGGGCTGCTATTGGTATTGCTTATGTTTATGTTAAAAACGAAAATTACGAACCTTTAGCACCAGGTCTTACTTCAGCAGCTGCTTTCTTAATGCTACAAAACTTAAGCATTGATAATCCATTAAAGGCTGCTTTAACTTCAGGTCTTACTGATGGTTCAATGACAGGTAAAGTAGTAACAGAAAACATTGATAAATTGCCTCATGCTTTACAATCATTCTTAGAATCACCTGTTACTGGTGTAATTAACACTAAGTGGCTTGGTGGTGACGGTATGATCGCTGCAATTATCGTTGGTTTACTTGTTGGTTGGATCTACACAATGATTATGAAGGCAGGTTGGACTATTAAGATGCCAGCTCAAGTTCCACCTGCAGTATCTAACCAATTTACTGCTATGATTCCTTCAGGTGTTATCCTTACAGGTTCAATGTTGATTTATGCTGCATTTAATGCATTTGCACACACTGACTTCTTAAACTGGATCTACAATACTTTACAAATTCCTCTTCAAGGTATTTCAGACTCATTCGGTGGTGCTATCGCTATTGGATTCCTTGTACCATTCTTCTGGTTCTTCGGTGTCCACGGTGGTTTGATCATGGGATCACTTGTTGCTCCAATGCTTCAAGCCAACACTGCTGACAACGCTAGATTATTCGCTGAAGGCAAACTTACTATTGCTCAAGGTGCTCACGTTGTTACTAATGAATTCTACAACAACTTCATTAACTTAACTGGTTCTGGTATTACTATTGGTTTAATTATCTTCACTTTAGTTGCTGCTAAATCAGTTCAATTGAAGTCAATTGGTAAGTTAGAATTAGTACCTGGTATCTTCAACATTAACGAACCATTCCTCTTCGGTTTGCCAATCGTTATGAACCCAATGCTTGCTGTACCTTTCTTCTTAACTCCATTAGTAGTTGCTGCTTCAACTTACTTGGTTATCAAAACTGGTATTGTTCCACCACTTAATGGTGTTGCCGCTCCATGGACTACACCAGCTGTTATCTCTGGTTTCTTAATTGGTGGCTGGAAGATGGCCATCTGGCAGGCATGTACGTTACTTATTTCAACAGCTATTTACTGGCCATTTGCTAGAAAATACGATAAGGTATTGCTCGCTAAAGAAATGAAAGAAGCTAAACAAGAAGCAAATAAGTAAAAATATGCTAATCATATAAAATTAAATATAGTTTTAGAAAGAGAGATGCCATTAATGCTTGTAAAATAGTAAAAATGACGTCTCTTTTTTGATAAAGTATAGACTTTTGTTTTAAAATAGAAGTATAAGTATAAAAGTAAAGAAGATGAAAAAACATGGCAAAGGCAAAATATTTAGAGGTCGCAAGTGAATTAAAAAAACGTATTGAAAATGGTGTTTACAGTAAGCAAGAGCCCTTACCTGATCAAGAGGCATTCGCTAAAGAATTTGACGTTAGTCGTCTGACTGTAAAAAAGGCTTTCGATGGTTTGGAGCGACAAGGACTAGTTTATAAACAATCTGGCTTAGGAACATTTGTTGCAGGCGAAATTCCAATTAAATCTGATATTGATTCTCCCGTCAATGCTTTTACTGGTTTAAGAAACTTACTAGGAAAAAACGAAGTTACAAGTAAGGTGCTACACTTCTCTGTTGAGTTTCCCGATCAGCAAATACAAAAGAACCTCGATCTAAAGCGAAATGAACCAGTCTATAACATTGTTCGACTTAGAATCTATGATGATCAACCCTACATTATTGAGCATACTTATATGCCAATTAAGCTGGTTCCCGAATTAGATGAGAAGATTCTACATGCATCAATCTATAATTACATCCATCAAAAATTGCATTTAAAGTTTGGTCATGCTTATCGAAAAATTCGTGCTGCTAAACCCAACGAATACGATAAAAAATTCTTAGATGCTAAAGATGATGACCCAATGCTTGAGCTAGAACAGATCATTTGGCTTACAAATGGGCAACCAATCGAATATTCAACCAGTAGAAATCGATACGATACTCGCGATTACGTTTTATTAGATAATAACCGATTTTAGGAGGTATTTTATGGCATTCTCAAAAAATTTCACTTGGGGTGGCGCTACTGCTGCTAACCAATATGAAGGTGGCTATGATGAAGGTGGCAAAGGTTTAAATGCTGTTGACGTTTTAACTAATGGCTCAGCAACTGAACCGCGTAAGGTAACTTGGAAAAAGCCTAATGGTGAAACTGGAGCTACGCCTCTAGTTTGGGGGCAAGAATTTAGTCTACCTGAAGGTGCTGTTCCAACTATTTTAGACGGTTACTACTACCCTAGCCACCAAGGAACGGACTTTTATCACCACTATCAAGAAGATATTAAATTAATGGCCGACATGGGCTTTGATGTTTTCAGGCTATCAATGAACTGGTCCAGAATTTTGCCAAATGGTGATGACAAACAACCTAATGAAGACGGATTAGCCTTTTACGATAAAGTATTTGATGAATGTGCTAAGTATGGCATTGAACCACTGGTAACTTTATCCCACTATGAGACACCTCTTTCTTTAATTACCCGCTACGGTGGCTGGAAAGATCGCCATTTAATCGATGCTTTCGTTCACTACTCTGATATCGTGATGAAGCACTACAAAGGCAAAGTTAGATATTGGCTTACTTTTAACGAAATCAACGCCATGGACATGGCTCCTTATATGGGTGGCGGTTTAATCGATGGTAGCGAACAAAATCGTGCTCAAGGTGCTCACAATCAATTCGTAGCTAGCGCTAAGGTAGTTAAATTAGCCCATGAAATTGACCCCAACAACCGTGTTGGCCAAATGCTAGCTTATTCTGCCTACTACCCTTACACTTGTGATCCTGCTGATCAACTTAAAGTGATGGAAGCCAAGCAAGAGATGCTCTTCTACAGTGATGTTCAAACTGGCGGCCGCTACCCTAACTATCGTCTTAAGAAATATGAACGTGATGGGATTAAGCTTAATGATACACCAGAAGATTATGAATTAATCGCTAAATATCCAGCAGATTTCTTAAGTTTTTCTTGCTACACTTCAAACGTTTTAACCACTCATGAAGCTGATGCTAAAGCTAACGGTAATGTTTCTGCTGGTGGTGTAGTTAACCCATATCTTGAGAGTAATGCTTGGGGCTGGGCAACTGATCCAGATGTTTTACGAATCGGCCTAAATGAGCTCTGGGATCGTTACCACAAGCCTCTATGGGTAGTAGAAAATGGTTTAGGTTCTGCTGACACCCTTGAAAAAAATGGATCAATTCATGATAACTATCGTATTGATTACTTACGAGACCAGATCAAATCAATGCGGGATGCTGTCACAATTGATGGTGTCGATTTGATGGGATACACTACCTGGTCAGCAATCGATCTTGTCTCAAATGGGACTGGTGAGATGAAGAAACGCTATGGTTTTGTCTATGTTGATCGTGATGACCGTGGCAATGGCTCACTCAAGCGTTATCCTAAAGATTCATTCTACTGGTATAAAAAAGTTATCACCTCAAATGGTGAGGATTTAGACTAAAACTTTTATTTATAAGTAGAGCCTAGCTAAAAAGTGCTAGACTCTATTTTTCTAAAAAGATATGATGAAAGCATAAGTAATATAGATGAGAGAAGGAAAAGTATGATTACAATTACTAAACAATTCAACTTCAAGGCTAAGGACTTCTTTGATTACCTTGAAGAACAATTAATTCCTGCTATTAAAAAAGCTCGTGGTAATGACATGCCGGTAACGCTTGCTAAAGGTACTAAATACGAGGTGGATGGTGCCCAAGTAGAATTAACCGATTACGAAAGAAACAAGGTCTATGGGGCTCATTTTAAGACAGATCGAATGGAATTAGTGATTAAATATGTCACTGAGGATAACGATCAAGGCGTAAAAATCACCTTTTCTGAAGACATGCTTAGCTTTGACCGCGAGAAACACGGCAAACTCCAAACTATGTTTTACAATTTCCAATTAAAGATGGGCGCAAAGAAAGAATTAAGACGAATGGGTGACAATGTTTTAGCTAATATTGCAGCTTAAAATCGCCATCTCAGCAGCAAAAAGACCATAACTACTTCTAATTGTGTTGTAGTTATGGTCTTTTTTTTGTTCAAATTAACAATCTTATCTATATCAAAATTAATCTATTAGTTCTTAGTAGCGTCAGCCTGTTCCTTCTTCAATAAGACATTGTCATAGTGCTTGATGAATGGGAACCAAACTAAGAAGGCAACAAGTGCACAAACAATTGAAAGCACGGCACCTTGCCAGCTAGTAGTTGCAAGATAACCACTCAAACCCACTGGAGTTGGCCATGGTTGTTGCACAATAATCTTAGGTACTAAATGTGAAGTTACTGCGATGTAACCCACCAAGCCAGAAGCAAGTGGAGCACAAATGAATGGCACAAGCAAGTTAATGTTATAAACGATTGGCAAACCGAATAACAATGGTTCATTAATATTAAAAATGGCAGGAACCAATTCAACCTTACCAATTTCTTTCAATTGAGCTGAACGAGAACCAAAGGCTAACCAGATTGCCATCCCTAAAGTAGCACCTGAACCACCAATAATTACAAAGGAGTTCATCGGATCACCTGCAAAGAAGTGATTAGCACCATTTACATTAGCAGCCATATTAGCTAAAACAATTGGAGTATAGAATGAGCTTATGATAGTAGCACCATGAATTCCGAACCACCATAAGAAGTGAATCAAGAAAATGATAATCAAAAAGCCCCACCAAGTATCAGCAATTGCACTGATGAATGAGAATGGAATGTAAAGAACTTGGAAAATATCAGTTCCTAAAGTTACCAAAATTAGTTCAATCAATGCAACTACAACAGCAATACAAAAGCCTGGGATCAAAGCGCTAAATGAGTTAGAAACACCAGATGGAACTGATGCAGGCATTTTTATTCTCCAGTTGTGCTTAACAGTGTAACGGTAGATCTGAACTGTAAGCCATGCAATTACTAATCCAGTGAAGATACCAACGGCAGCAATTCTGGTAATACCATTTGTTGAGGCTTCATAACCGCCTGCCACCATTTTAGTCTTAGTAAATGTAGTAATAAATTGAACAGCACCATTTTTCCAAATAAGTTCCGGAACAGTAATGAAGAATGCCATTAAGAACATCATCAAACCGTTCATCGGTACCAAATCAATTTTCTCTTCTCTTCGATAAATATCCGTGTATGAATAAGCAAAAGTACCTGCAAATACTAATGCCAAGATACCCATAGTCGAGTTGTAAACTACTTGGAATAAGCCACTAAAGCGTCCTAAAGTATTCGCATAAAATGCGGCAAATCCTGGAATTGGAAATGCTTGAGGCAGCACATTCAAAATTAAGAAAACTGCCCCGATAATTGAAAATGAAATAACGCTATAACCAGCGTCCATAATAGCTCTAACAAAACGTGAACCTGCAAATTTACCTGCTTTTGCAGCTAGCGCATCTTTAAAAGAGCCAGATTTTGAATCAGCCATATTTCTTTCCCCCAATATTCTGAAACATCATTAAATCTGAACAACCTTATTATAGCGAAAGCGTTTTCTAATGTAAACGCTTTTTATTGATATACGATATATTTTGGTTTTTTAAAATATATATTTTTGAAATTACTTCTAATAAAAAAAGTTCATGTAACTATTGTTGGTGCTTCTTAAAAGTCTCTATCACCTTGTGATAACGATCTTGATCATTCATAATTTGATGAATTCGGTATTCGCTCCAAACACACAATAAAATGCCAGCTAAAAACAAAGTTGTCATAAAGAACATAATACTTTGATTTTCGATGAATGGGAATAAATACTTACCCAATGGCAAAAACGTCAATATTATAAAAAGTAAATTTAAAGCTGCTTGTACTTCAAGATAAACTTTGCTAATTGGGACCTCTCGTTTTCGATTATGCATTTTAGTTAACTGCTCAATCGAAGCAATCCCACTATAAATTGTCATAATTGCCGAAACAATAATGCCAAGAACACTATGATAATTTACATCAATAATTAGCCACATCAAGTTGGTAAAAAAGAAGATGGTAATAATATATCTAATTAACAAATATCGACTAAAATACATATACTTAATGCTATCTTCATGTCTTTTCTTAGCCGTCTCTGTCTGTTCTTTTTTAATGTTTTGTTTATTCATTTTTCTTCGTCTCATTTCTTGCCTAATAATTATATTTAAGCACAAATCAGGCAAAAATTATCGAAAAAAATAACTCCCGCATTCGCAGGAGTTATTTTCATTTTCAGCGATTACTTATCTTCTTTTTTAAGAGAGCCAGATTCATACAGCTTTTCGTAAAGATCAACCATTTCTCCAGCTAAATCTCTAAAAGTGATAGCATTCATCAAGTGATCTTGAGAGTGAACTACCAACAAAGTTACATGCATGTGGTCGCCTTGCGCTTCTTTAGTTAACATGCCAGTTTGTGAATTGTGAGCTTCAAGAAGTGATTTGTCACTTTCCTTCAACTTTTCACGAGCACCTGCAATATCGCCTTTTTTAGCCAAGCGAATTGCTTCAAAGGCTAAACTCTTTGCATTACCACCATTGGCAATTAAACCCATAGCAGCCATTAAAGTTTCTTGTTCTTTTTGTTCTGGAGTTTTCTTTTCTTCTGCCATAAAATCTGTCTCACTTTCCTTAGCTATTTTAGCTAATTAATTATTCACCTTTGATCAATTTTTCAGCTTGTGCCAAAACGTTAGCACCATTCATCATGCCGTAATCTTGCATATTAATTACGTCTAAAGGAATGTCCTTACCGTCTTTACCCTTACCTTTAACCTTGTTTTCGAAGTCACCCTTCATGTAACTTACTTGAGGCCCAAGAAGTACACAATCGATTTCTTGTTGTGCCATCTTGTCATCAGCTTCTGATGCTGGGCAAGCAAAGATTTCTGCATCAATACCTTGTTCCTTAGCAGCAGCTTGCATCTTAGTTACTAAGAGTGAAGTACTCATACCAGCACTACAATTTAACATGATAGTTTGTTCAGCCATAATAAATTTCCTCCTGAAATTTTTATTTTATAGTTTAATTAGCTTTTATTGATCTACACCAATTATTATAAAACGCTTTCATTGATTTGTAAACAAAAAATTATACATGCACGGCTTAGTCTTACCATGCTTATATAATCATCTCAAGCAAAAGATATATACTTTTATCTCCTGACAGCCAATATTATATATCCTTTGTAAGCATTTTCAAATACATATCCTCAGCATGTTAAGCAAAGTCCTTTACATACGCATGATTTAACATAAAAAATAGATTATTTTCAGCAAACGCTTTCAATTAATAAATGAATACTGTTAGAATGTATATGTAATTTATTCCTTTACAATAGAAAGGAGGCAGCATCTTGAGTCGCTATCAAGACATTGCCAATGATATAGAAAAAGATATTATTGAGAAAAAATATACAAGAAAACTACCTGAACAATTTGAACTGGCCCAAAAATATCAAACTAGTCGGGTCACAATCGTTCACGCCTTAAAGATTTTACAAAATAAAAAATTAATACGGACTGTCAAGGGACATGGGACCTTTATTACAAGCAAGTCTATTCCCGACATTTTTCTTAATTCTGATGTCAATGAGCATACCGGCTTTACTCGTCACGTCAATAATGCTCTTGCAATAACCAGTAATGTGATTGCCTTTAACATTCGCAAACCTAGTATTAGTGAACGAAAAGCTCTTTGTTTAGAAAAAGATGACGAAGTTTACGATATTATTAGACAACGAATTTTAAATAAAAAGCCAGCTAAATTAGAATATACCGTGATGCCAGTTAGCCGCATCCCCGGTATCACCCTAGATATTTTGCACAAGTCAATCTACTCTTATATTCAAAATGATCTTGGGCTTAAGATCGGCCGAGCAGATCGCATTATTACAGCTGAAAAATCTGATGCATATGATATGAAGTATCTTGAATGTAAAAATGATGATCCTGTTTTATGTATTCAGCAAAAGGCATTCCTTGAAGACGGACGACCTTTTGAAATTTCTGAGTCACGTAATCGCTATGACCGTGGTGATTTAACAGTTAATGGCAAATAAGTGTTACTTGATTAAAAAAATCAATTATGGCAAAATGGCTCTCGTAAGCGTTTCCAATTACATACAAGAAAGTGAGGAAAAATTTAATGTATTCAGCAAAAATGCCTAAAAACTTTTTATGGGGTGGTGCAGTTGCTGCCCACCAACTTGAAGGTGCTTGGAAAGAAGGAGGAAAAGGTACTTCTGTTGCTGATGTAATGACCGTTGGTTCAGCTACTAAACCACGTGAAATTACTGACGGTGTTCTTGAAGGCAAGAATTATCCTAATCACTCAGCCATTGATTTTTATCATCACTACAAAGAAGACATTAAATTAATGGCTGAAATGGGCTTCAAGGCTTTTAGAACTTCAATTGCCTGGACAAGAATCTTTCCTAATGGTGATGAAGCCGAACCTAACGAGGAAGGTTTAAAGTTCTATGACGATTTATTTGATACTTGTCATGAATACGGCATTGAACCCGTTATTACCCTCTCCCACTTTGAAATGCCTTTTAATTTAGCTAAAAACTATGGTGGTTTTACCAACCGAAAAGTAATCGATTTCTTCGTTCGTTTTGCAGAAGTTTGCTTCAAACGCTACAAGAATAAAGTTAGGTACTGGATGACCTTTAACGAAATTGATAATCAGTCTGCATTCAATAATGATTTCTTGATGGCTACTAACTCAGGCATTTTGTTCAAAGATGGCATGACTGACAGAGATAAAGAAGCCGCCATGTATCAAGCAGGTCACTATGAATTGGTTGCTTCAGCCTTAGCTGTTAAGATTGGTCACAAGATTAATCCTGATTTCCAAATCGGTTGTATGATTAACTACTCACCTGTACGTCCGCTCACTCCATCAAGTGATGATGTCCTTTTAGCTGATAAATGGGAGCAACGCCGTGACTGGTTCTCAGATGTACATGTTTTTGGTGAATATCCAAATGCAGTTGAAGCCTACATTGAACGAAATGGCTATCGTCCTGATATAACTGATGAAGATAAAATTGTCCTAAAGGAAGGCACCGTTGACTACGTTGGCTTCTCCTACTATCAGACTACTACCGTTTCTAGCGAAAAAGTTAAACCTGATGAATTAACTGATTTGGCTAAAGCTGTTGCTAAGAATCCAACCTTAAAGCGTAGCGATTGGGGCTGGGAAATTGACCCAGAAGGCTTAAGAATTGCATTAAATCAATTGCAAGACCGTTATCACAAACCATTATTCATCGTTGAAAATGGTCTTGGAGCTTACGATAAAGTTGAAACTGATGGGTCAATTCACGATGACTACAGAATTGGCTACTTAAGAAACCATATTTCAGAAATGGAAAAGGCAGTTGAACTCGATGGAGTTAACTTAATGGGCTACTTACCATGGGGCTGTATTGACCTTGTTTCTGCAGGTACTGGTCAAATGGATAAGCGCTACGGCTTTATCTACGTTGATAAAAACGATGCTGGTGAAGGTACATTGGCTCGTTCACGTAAGGACTCATTCTTCTGGTACAAGAAAGTTATCGAATCTAACGGTCAAGACTTAGATTAATTAAACTATTAATAGCAAAAAACTGATATTCAGACTTTAATCATTGAATATCAGTTTTTTATTTTATAAATATTTACTGCCTTCTTTAATACTCAATTTAGCTAAATGCTCTCGATGCAGTTCAATGAAGTTACGCACCCAATCTGGATTGGTCTTAGAGTAATCACGCAAAGCCCAGCCAATTGCCTTATTGATAAAAAACTCCTGACTATCAAGATTATTTTCAATAATTTTTTGTAATAACGCGGTGTTCATCTTCTTTTTACGCAATAATTGATGCTCAATCGCGACCCTTCTTACCCAGAAATCTGGATCTTGCGACCACTTGAGCATTAGATCGTCTACTCGATTATCCGTTAAGCCAACATAGCCATAAATTTTGATTAATGAGTCAATCGTATCCCACCATTGCTTTGTTCTAACAAAACGCTCAATTTTAGCTAAATCATCAAAAACAATATACTTTTTCATTGCCAATAAATAATCACAGGCAAAATATTGCAATTCGCGTTGTTCTTCATCCCATGCCTGGTCTAGCAACTTCCAGTCAACTTCTTTTTTCTTCTTTTCATCTTTCAAAAAATTATGATAAATCGCCCTACGTTCTGGTGTTTGTAGGCCATAGAATAGAAATTGATTTCGCATGTAACCAACAAGATGATTGGCCTTTTCTTCATTTGCCCGAGCGCTAAATTCTTTTTTTAATGTTTCAATATTCATGTTTTTTATTTTAGCACAAAAAGAGGTCTCCAAATTCTAGAGACGCTTATCGTAAAAATAATCATCTACCCGATCATTTCAACTAAAAGCTTGGTAGAATAAAAGTATCTATATTAAGAAAGGCATAAACAATGAAACAAATTTATTTTAACCATGATGGTAATATCGATGATTTAGTATCTTATCTGCTCTTACTACAAGCACCAGATATCAAACTTTTAGGTGTTGGTGCAATTGATGCAGACGGCTACATTGATCCTAGTGTTGAAGCATGTCGCAAAATGACCGATCTTTTTAACTTACGTGGTGATGATTTGACTATTGCTCGTTCCAACTCACGTGCAGTCAACCAATTTCCTCACGAGTGGCGGATGGCAACTTATTCATTTAATTATCTTCCCATGCTCAATGAAAGTGGCAAGATTGATACGCAGCAGGCAAAACTTCCTGCTCATTTAGACATGGTCGAAAAAATTAAAGAAGCAGACGAGCCTATCGCTTTAGTTATGACAGGTCCGTTAACTGACCTGGCTCGCGCTTTAGATGTCGATCCCGACATTGAGAAAAACATTGAAAAACTTTATTGGATGGGTGGTTCTCTTGATGGGCACGGCAACGTTGCTATGGTTAACGCTGACGGTAGTCAAGAATGGAACTCGTTTTGGGATCCATACGCAGTTAAACGCGTATTTGAATCAAATATTCCAATTCAGATGGTGGGATTAGAAAGTACGGAAGAATTACCACTTAACGATGAGTTGCGTCAGCACTGGGCAAGTTTACGCAAATATCCTGCAATGGACTTGATAGGACAAGGCTATAGTCTAATCGTATCTATACCATCAGCCGAACTCTACCTTTGGGATGTGCTAACTACAATCAGCGCACTATATCCAGAAGTTGTTGAAACCGAAACGGCTAAAGCAAGAGTCATCACTGATGGGTTAAGTGCAGGAAGCTTTGTACGGGATCCTAAAGGAAGAGAAGTAACTCTTGTTACTAAAGCTAATAAGGATCTCTTCTTCCAAAAGATGGATGAAATTTTAGAAAGAAAATAACAAAAAAGAGGCTCACGCCTCTTTTTTATATTGCCTTAATTGACTTTTTGTAAAGAATTACCGCAATCCAAACTGAAATGAATGATGGCAGTATCGCAACTACAAACAAATTTGGATCTAAAAAATTACCTACTCTGATGAAGTTTGTAATTGAAGTAATATGTTTTATGTTACTAAATATCGCTTGATAAACTGTAACATATATTAACGACCACTGAATATAATATTCTACCAAAGTGAGTGTAGTTGTCGAAAACTTAAAAATTTTGCTAGCCAGTCGCATCCCCCAATAAACAAAAACACCTGAAAGTACAACAAATGCTGCTAACAGCAAAAACAAGTTTCCCAAATTAACATGGTCCCATTGACTCATGATCAAATACGCAATTACCATGAAAATTAAGAAATTAATTGTTGAACAACACAGCTGAATGACAAATAAAATTGCAGCCTTTAAGAATTCAAACTTGTGCTCTGATCTGAATAACAAAAATACTACTAGAATAATTACAGCAATGATGAAATATGTAGTAACGTGCACAGTTATCTCCTACTTTGCCTGTTTTAAGGCTTCGCTTGTAGCCTCTTTAACCCCATTGGAAGTAAATGTTGCACCAGTAACAGCGTCGATATGAGCAGATTGTTTATCCAAAATTTCCTGCTTTAATGTTTTTTCTGCTTTTTGACCATACTGCGGCGTTTCCGTAGATAAATCTAAATCTACAGTTGAAATTTTATTATCAGCTACAGTTAATGTCACACCTACAAAGCCTGCCATGCCGCGTGCACGGGCACTATATGTTCCTTCTTTTAACATCCTTTTTCCTCTTTTTTATAAAACAAAAATACTGCTATATAATAAATATAACAGTATTCCTAAAAAAAGCCACAAAGATATTGTGTTTAGTATATCATATTGATATACTATTTCTTGGGTCTTGATTGTTTTTATAAGTCCTTATTATGACCCATGTGCAGGTAGTAGAATCCCCTTCTACCTGTTTTATTATACCACAATAAATAACTGATGTTATATCAAATCCTAAGTTCTTTTGAAAATTTTCTCAAAAGGGCTTTTTTCTTGCACTATCCTTTATAAGTTACGTTAAAATTGAAATGGAATTATAAAGTTATATTTAAAGAAGGTAAAGCATGTATCCAGATAATAATATTCTTACATATTTAAAATGGCGTGGTGACGTTGACTTCTCAACATCGCCTTTTAATGATATTGATGCACTTGTTTTATCTATTTTTTCTTATCTTGAATTACCAGGTATTGTTAAAAGTAACGGAACGACAATTAGTTTAGAAAAGGCTGCCAAGCTCTATTTTGCAGATGATCATCCTCGTTATGATAATTTGCAATACCAAGAACTATTTAAATTAATGGCTCATGCAGACCGCTTTAAAAATGCAAAACTGTCGTATTTTATTAGTACGTTAACTGAACATACTCAATTTAGTGCAATCAAAATTGAACTAACTGATGGGACCAACTTTATTGCTTTTCGTGGGACTGACGATTCACTAATTGGCTGGAAAGAAGATTTTGAAATTAGTTTTAAAATCACTGTAGCCCAACAACAAGCAGTAAAATTGCTCGAAACTATTCTCAAAGCTGATGATCAAGATTATTACTTAGGCGGTCACTCAAAAGGTGGCAATTTAGCTGAATATGCTGCCATTAATATTGAGCCCAAATTAAGAAAAAGAATCAAACGTATTTATACCTTTGATTCACCTGGAATTGCAGAAGAAATTGGTGCTCAGCTCCCTAATAAGTATTTGCAAAATACTCTACGCCGCTTTGTGCCAGACTTTAGCGTCATCGGTCGCTTATTTGAGTCGAAAAATATTCCAGCCACTATTGTTGATAGTACTCGCAAGGGACTAAGCCAACACGATGCTTTTTCCTGGCAAATAATCGGTTCTAACTTCGACACCAGACGCCACCGCAATGCTCAATCTCAAGTATATAATCAACTAATCAATCAATGGATTGGTAACGCCACCCTAGAAGAACGTGAGTCTTTAACTAATGACCTCTTCTCTGCTTTAAGCTCTAGCGGCGCAACTAAGATCAACGAACTTGATAAAAATGGTTTTGGCGGTTTTGGTGCAATTTTGTTTTCACTGGCTGATTCATCTCGGCGAACCCGTTTCGTCTTTGGTTCATTATTTTCCAGCATTTGGCAGACGATCAAGAGCCAGCAACTGACCAAAGCGCTTTTCTCAACAGACACAATTGTTGGTTGGGTGCTGGTAGTATTAGGAATCATTAGTCTAACTCTACCCCAATATGCAGTGCGCGCTTTTGGCGCCCTAGTTGCCTTCACGGGGATTGGTTTCAGTGTTCACCAAATTTTAACAACGGCAAAATCTAGTCTAAAAGACCGACAAAAAAACTTCTTTATTATTTCGTATTTAGTAGTTTTTGCTTTATCAACCGCGTTAATTTCTAATAACCGTCTACTAATTTTCTTAGCTCACTACTTCTTAGGACTATTCTTAATTATCTATTCCTACATTCGAATTAGGCAACTAGTCTTTCGTAAATTACCCGGAATTTTTCAGATTACTATTGTAGCGATCGAGGCATTAATTGCTTTTGCTTTAGGAATTATCGTAGTGGTTAACCCTAGTGCCTTTAATCGGAGAGCAATTATTATTATCGGTATTTTGCTAATTGCTTACGGCTTCTTCAAGTTAGTTGGCGAATTATTTGGCCAGCGCAGCAAAATGCCCAAAAATCATCGTTAAAAAAAGCTTGTTAACTTCAATATCAGTTAACAAGCTTTTTTCTTAGCCCTTAATAAAGGTATTAGCCTTTATATGCTTTAAAATGTTATACCCGATTGCACGAATATGATTTTTACTACCATAAGTTTGATTCAAAAACATTACAATTCCATTCTGATTATCAGTAGTCAGTTGCATCCAGTTAACAAAGTGGGTATCACCAAAATTGCCATAAGCGACTTTTAAAGTTTGATTCTTTTTCAGATAAAAACCACCTGAGTAAGTATTAACCTTAGAACTTAAATGACCAAGATAATGGAACTGTTTTTTAGTCAGAATCTTGCCATTTTGCATACCAGATTGGATTTTATAATAATCATTAGCCGTTGAAAATAGATTCCCAGCACCAGGCAATTGAGAAACAACATTACGATTAGCATAGGCACTAGCACTGTAATTTTTACCACCAGAATAAAGATATGAAATCGCATCAGTCTTTGACCGCGGAATTTGTTGATAAATATAGGTTTGCTTCAACTTCAATGATCGAATAACCCGCTGTTTCACATTAGCAGCATAAGACTTTCCCGTTACTTTACTGATAATGCCTGCCAGCAAAACATAGTTAGCATTATTGTAATTAAATTTACTGCGTCCCGTATTTTCTCGTGCATTGGCTTGGGCAATTGTCCAATTGATCGCGCCATTTTCAGAAAAATTAACTCCATGATTAGATTCTGTTCCAATTACGTTAATTCCTGAGGTATGTGTCATTAACTGCCCCACCGTAATTTGGTTTGCATGCTTCAAATTTGGATACCAGCGTGAAATCTTAGTATTCTGATTGAATTTCTTCTGGTAGATTAACTGTGTAATTATTGCAGCAGTAACCATCTTTTGCAAAGAACCAACTGGATAAAGCAATTTTGTATTGCCATTTTTCAGTCGTTTGCTGTAATAACCGTAGCCTAAGCTAACACGTTGAGCATGCCCATTTTTTACAATTTCAATGCTTCCTCGTAAATGATGCTTTTTCATCATCTTAAGCGTATATTGCCGTAGTTGCTTATTTGAATAACTCTTCGCCTGCACAGCATGATTTGACATTATCAAACACGATGAACAAAATAAAATGAAAGCTATCCCGAACTTTTTTAATGTCTTCAAAATTTCAATCTCCTTTTAATCCTGAACTATTCTACCACAATCAAAAAGCGCAAAATCACTTTTAATCATGGTTTGCGCTTTCATTTTTATTTTTTAAAATTTTTATAGTAAGTTCATCTTAACTAGGTATTCCGCATTTTCAACCGTATTCCATGCAGCACCCTTAAGCAAATTATCGGCTACAATCCACATGTTGAAGGCACCCTTATTTTCATAATCAGGGCGAATGCGGCCAACAAAAGTTTCTCGCTTACCTGTTGCATTAATTGGTTGCGGATAAATTTGATGTTTAATATCATCTTCCAAAACATTACCTGGAAAGGCAGCAACTGCATCTTTAATATCTTGTGCCGTTGCAGTCTCATCTTCAAGAGTAAAGTAGACACTTTCCCCATGAGAAATTGGCACAGGAACCCTAACACAAGTTGCAGTTACCTTGATATCTTTGGCATTCATGTCATTTAGCATGATCTTCTTTGTTTCATGAATCATCTTCCATTCTTCATGAGAATAGCCACTATCTTCTAAAACATCAATTTGAGGTAACAAATTAAAGGCTAATGGGTAATGCTTTTTGTCTCCTTTAGTAGGTAAAATATGAGCGTCTGCTTGCATGTCTTTACCATCAAGGTAGTCTTGACTTTCCTTTTTTAATTCATCAATTGCTGCTTGTCCTGCTCCTGAAGCAGCTTGATAAGTGGAAACGATAATTTGTTTCAAACCAAATTTTCTTCGAACTGGTTCCAAAGCCATTACCATTTGAATTGTTGAACAATTTGGATTGGCAATGATGCCGTGATGCTTTTTCAATGCTTCTGGATTAACTTCAGGTACAACCAGTGGTACATCTGGTTCCATTCTAAATGCTGATGTATTATCAACACAGACAGCACCACGCTTAACGGCTTCCGGCAGAAACTTCTTTGACACTGCACCACCAGCTGAGGAAAGTACTAAATCTACACCATCAAATGATTCTGGTGTAGTTTCTTCAACTTTCAAATCTTGATCCTTAAATTTTAAAACTGTACCTGCTGAACGTGAGGATGCGAGTAGCTTTAAGCTTTTAACTGGAATCGTTGATTGTTCCAATTGTTCGATCATTCTTCTTCCCACGGCACCAGTAGCACCTAGAATTGCAACATTATATTCTTTCACCATTATTTTTCTCCTCGCAAAAAATTCTTCATTCTTTCCATCGCTTCATGTAGATTTTCATCACTGGAAGCATATGACATTCTAACGTACCCTTCTCCACCAGGACCAAAAGCACTACCTGGAGTAATACCGACTTTTGCTTCAAATGCTAAATCCAGTGCAAATTGCATATCATTTTTACCATATTTAGCTGGAATCTTAGCGAAAATATAAAATGCTCCCTGTGGTTTAACTGCTTGCATCCCCATCTTAGCTAATTCATCCAACACAAAATCGCGCCTTCTTTGATATATTTTGCGGTATTTTTCTGGATCATCCAATCCATGCTCCAAAGCTTCAGTCGCTGCAGCTTGAGAAGAGTCAGTTGTAGTCGTAACCATTAAACCATGGACTTTACCAATTTGTTCCATAATTTTTACCGGACCAGCTACATAACCCAGTCGGTATCCTGTCATTGCATGTGACTTAGATAATCCAGAAATATAAATTGCCCGTTCAGGAATCACACTTGCAATTGAAAAATGCTTAACGCCATAAGTTAAAGTACTGTAAATTTCATCAGTAATTACGTACAGATTGTGTGCTTTTATCACTTCAGCTAATGCCCTAATTTCGCTTTCGGTGTATTCAACTCCTGTCGGATTAACTGGGTAGTTTAAGATAACCGCCTTGATATTAGATTCTTCCTTAAGTGTACTTTCTAATCTTTCTGGCGTTAATTTAAAGTTATCTTCTGACGTGTTCATTAATACATAATCTGCATCTGCTAAAGTTGCAACTGGCCAATATAGTGAAAATACCGGTGTAGGAATAGCAACCTTATCACCCCGATTGGTAATTGAAAATAGTGTCGCATTAATTGCTTCAGTTGCGCCAACTGTAACCACAATTTCAGTTTCTGGATCGTAAACTACTCCAGTTGCTTTTTTCAAATAATTGCTAATTGCTTGCCTAAGTTCCAATTTTCCCTTTTGTGGCGCATAGTGTGAATCATTATTTCGAATACTTTCAATTGCAGCTGTTTTAACATGCTCAGGTGTATTCATATCAGGCTCACCCAAAGTCAGCTTGATAATTCCAGGAATGGTTGAAACTTTATTATCAAAAATCCTAATCCCCGAAGCCTTAACAGATTGAATCTTCTTACTTAAAGCTAAGTCATTTGCTAATTCTGGCATAATTTTTCCTCTTATAAAATATTCTCTAAGCCAATAACTAGTTCAGTTAATTGATCTACTTTTTCTAAAGCAACTTTAACCCCACTCATAAAGGAATCACGATCAAATGAATCCTGTCTAATGGTTAAAGCTTCGCCAGGTCCACCAAATAAAACTTGCTCATGTGCAATATAGCCAGGTAAGCGTACTGAATGGATTTTAATTCCTTGATAATCTCCACCGCGAACATTGGCTAAAGTCTCAGTTTCATCAGGCGCAGTTTGATGTTCAGGACGATTTTGCGCGATCATTTTTGCAGTAGCCAAAGCAGTGCCTGAAGGTGCATCTTTTTTATCTGCATGATGCATTTCAATAATTTCAACATCAGGGAAATACTTAGCAGCTTCTTCAGCAAACTTCATTAATAAAACTGCCGACATTCCAAAATTAGGTGCGATTAAGCCACCTAATTTTTCCTTTTTGGCTAGTTCAATCAAAGTTGCTTCTTGATCATCACTCAAGCCAGTAGTTCCCACAATAGGTTTAATTTGATGCGTTAAAGCAAAATAAACATTGTCATAGACAGCTGCGGGAGTAGTAAAATCAATCCAAATATCTGCAGCATGGTCAGGAATTTGACTTAATTGGTTAAAAATTTGGGCTGTTTTAGGTAAATGATATCTTTCAGGCTCATTTACTGCCTTTGGAGCAAATCCAGCCACCAATTCAAAATTGGGCAGCTGATTAACTAAACTAACAGCCTTTTGCCCCATTGCGCCAGTAAACCCAGCTATTAGTACTTTTTTAGGCATCTCGTCTTACCAATCCTTTCCTAAATTAAGTGGCAACTTTTGCATCAATGCATTAGCATTTAAACCTAAATGCTGGGCCAACTTTTCTTTTTCCTCATCACCTAAAGCGACTAATGGCAAACGACATCCCCCTACTATAAATCCTTGAGCATTCAAGGCTGCCTTAACAGGAGCTGGTGAAGGATACATAAACAAAGCCTGCATTTTCGGCGTTAACCAGCGTTGAATCGTGCCCGCTTCAGGATAATTTCCTTCATAAAGATCATCAAACATTCGCCGCATTTGTTTGCAATATAAATGGCTAGCTACGGAAATAACGCCATTGGCTCCTAGTAATCTTGCAGGTAACGCTTGCGTATCTTCACCACTAAATACCAAAAAATTAGGATCTTTATGATCAATAATGTATTCCATTTCTTCTAAAGATGCACATTGTTTGATTCCCTTAATATTTTTAAGGCGTGATAATTGGACTACCGTTTCTTTTTCCATTTTTACGCCAGTTCTACCGGGAATGTTATAAATCATAATTGGCATTTTAGTCTGAGCATTAACAGCACTAAAATGTGCAATCATGCTACGCTGATCAGGCTTATTGTACGGTGGCACTACTACTAAGGCATAATCAATTCCTTTAATCTGTGCTACCTCATTGGTGAAGGCGATAGTGGTTGCAGTGTCGTTACTGCCCGTTCCTGCAATAACCGGAATACGTCCATTAACAATTTGACCAAAATGCTGGTACAAGTCTATCTTTTCATCATGAGTCAGAGTTGGCGTTTCTCCGGTCGTACCACCAACTACAAAGCCATTGCAACCTTGGTCAATTAAATAATTAACCAGCTTTTCTAAACTGGCAAAATCTATTTTTTGATTCTCATCAAATGGCGTAACAATCGCCGTTAACAAATCTGCATCAATTAATGTTGCCATTTTATTGCCTCATTCTATTAATCAAAAATCCTTTGATTGCATCAACGCCGCGCTGAATGCTTTTCTCATCAGGATTAAGTGTAGCCGTATGCAATTGTGAATCAGGATCACCAACACCTAGCCAAAACATTGTTCCAGGGAATTTAGCCAGCAAAAAGCCAAAATCTTCACCCGTCATTTTTGGTTCAGTGGTAATAAAGTTAACCGTCGGCTGGCTTTTCATATATGAAATAAAGTTCTTGGTTAATTGTGGGTTATTTTCTACTGGCCAATATCCACCTTGATTCAAGTCTAACTTCACTTCTACACCAAAGCTTTTCTCAATACCAAGACAGATTTCTTTGAGACGTTGATCGATTGTCAAAATCATATTTTGAGTTAAGCCACGAATCGTGCCCTCAATTCTAGCTTGACCAGCAATTACATTTCTAATCGTACCAGCTTCGATTTTGCCTAGAGTAATAACACCACTTTGAATTGGATCTATGCTTCGTGAAATAATAGTTTGAACCTGCATGATCAAACTTGCTGCTGCAACTACCGTATCATTTGCATCTTGCGGAAAAGCTGCGTGTCCACTTTTACCTAGAATATCAATATTGACTTCAGTTGTACCAGCAAAAAGTGTACCCATCCGACACCCAATGCTACCAGCAGGCAAAGCGGGGTTATCATGCAAGCCATAGAACTCGTCAGGTTTAAATTGATCATGAAAAATTCTTTTTTCATAAGCTTGCATCCCACCACTTTGGCTTTCCTCGGCTGGCTGAAAGAAAAAAAGCAAATTATCTTGTGGCTGATTTTCACTAAAATAGCTTAACAAACCTAATGCCACGGTCATATGAATATCATGTCCACATGCATGCATTACTCCCTCATGTTTTGATGAAAATGCCAGTCCAGTTTTTTCAGTAACTGGTAAAGCATCGATATCAGCACGATATCCTATCGTTCTGTGTGGTTTTCTTCCTTTAACTAATACTAGAATTGCGGTAGGCAGTGTCGACGGTATCTCAACTTCCAAATAATCTTGCTTAAATTTTTGAATTACCTCGATTAAATAATCATGTGTTTCTTTTTCTGCTAGTGCTAATTCAGGTATTTGATGTAAATGCCTTCTAATTTGAATTAACTCACTTTCACTTAAAACTGACATTTTATAACTTTCTCAGATTATCTTCTAGTTCCGTCTTACTACTAGTTTTTTCATCAACTTTTTTAATAATTTTAGCAGGAACGCCCGCTACCATCGTATGTGCTGGCACATCATGAGTAACTACTGCTCCGGCTGCAATAACGGCTCCTTCACCTACATGAACACCCTCAATCACAACAGCATTAGCCCCAATCATGACATTATCATCAATTTGAACCGGTTTAGCTGAAGCAGGCTCAATTACACCAGCCAATACGCTACCAGCTCCAATATGACAATGTTGTCCAACAATGGCACGGCCACCGAGAACTACGCCCATATCAATCATGGTATTAGCCCCGATTTCTGCTCCAATATTAATAATGGCACCCATCATAATTACTGCATTATTACCGATTACCACTTGATCACGAATAATAGCTCCTGGTTCAATTCGAGCATTAACTTTTTTGAAGTCCAATAAAGGAACTGCTGAATTTCGTGCATCATTTTCAATATGGTAGGCCGTAATTTGATGATTTTCTTTTAAAAATGGTTCAATATCTTTCCAGTCACCAAAGATCGCGCCAGAATGAGCTTCAGTAAAATTCTCAATTTCCTTTGGAAAATCAATTTGTGCTAAATCTCCTTTAATAAAGACTTTTACCGGTGTCTTTTTTGGTGCATTACCAATGTAATCAATAATACTTTTTGCATCTAACTTTGCCATCTTTTTTCTCTTTTCTAATTTAAATATGATTGATCTAAATGAACCAAGTCTTCTAAACTTTCACGCTTAATGACTAATTTTGCTTTACCATTTTCTGCAAATACCACTGCTGGTCGAGGATTACGATTATAATTTGAAGCCATTGAATACCCATATGCACCTGTATCCAACATCGCTAACAAGTCTCCAGCTTTGACTTGTGGCAAAGCTTGATCTTCTGCTAATATATCGCCACTCTCGCAATACTTACCAGCAATACGAACATGTTCAGTCAAAGGCGCTTGTGGATTGGTGGCTAAAACTGTTTCATACTTAGCCTGATAAAGTGCAGGGCGAATATTATCTCCCATCCCGCCATCGACAGTAATATAAGAACGATAACCTGGAATATCCTTACGGCTACCCACCGTATAAAGGTTGTAACCGGCTGGACCAACAATTGATCTTCCCGGTTCAATATCGATTTCAGGTAAAGGATAATTCATTTTTTCAGCTTCAGTTTTGATCACCTTAACAATCGTCTTAACAAATTCTTCTGGTCGTAATGGATGATCTTCTTGGGTATATTTAATCCCAAAACCGCCACCAACATTAATAACTTGTGCAAGATAACCATACTTTTCTCGCCAATCTTGCGCTACTACCATTAATTTTTGTGCTGCCATTTCAAAGCCGTTTAAGGCAAAAATCTGTGAGCCAATGTGAGCATGAATCCCCAACATTTTCATCCTAGGATTAGCTAGAACTTGTTTTAATGCCTTTTCTGCTTGACCTGATTCAAGATCAAAGCCAAATTTACTATCAATCTGACCTGTTTGATCATATTCATGGGTATGTGCTGAAATCCCTGGTGCAATACGCAACATGACACTAATCGTAGCATCGTACTTTTTTAAAACTTGCGCCAATAACTGAATCTCATGAAAATTATCAATAATAATTTTGCCAACATGATTTTTTACAGCCATTTCCAATTCAGTTAATGATTTATTATTACCATGAAAGCTAACTCTCTCCATTGGAAAATTGGCTTTTATTGCAGTAAATAACTCACCTGCTGAAACTACGTCAGTGTATGCTCCCTCTTCTGCAATAACTTGATACATTGCGATTGCTGCGAAAGCTTTACTTGCATAACTAACAGCATAGGCCATGTTTTCTTCTTCAAAAACTTTCTTAAAAGCCCGAATTTGTCGACGAATTTGATCGACATCATAAACTACTAATGGCGTACCATACTTTTGAGCTAATTCTACTGTATCAACTCCACCAATCGTTAAATGGCCTTGCTCATTAATCTGATCTACTGCAATTTGTGAATTCATTTTGTTCTCCTGTCTTTTTCAGGCGAAACGCTAATAAAAAATCCATTGTCTGCGCCAAACAAACAATGGATTAATTTCTACTTAATCTATGGTCGATAGCGCTCCGCGAATTTTGTTCGCGACAGTCCGCAGTTTATTCAACTACGCCCCAGCTCAAGCCTTTAGCATGACTCAGCTTCGGCAACCTCCCCTTTTACAATTCATCTTCGTTTTGCCCAACTCAGAATTGTTACTTATGTCGGCTGCGCCTCTTCGATTGACTGTAGTTTACAATTTTATAAAAACATAGTCAACAAATTTATTATAAAAATTTAATTTTATTTGTAACAATGCGGCATTTAGAGTGATAAATTACAGTCATCACTTGCAAGATTAAAAAATAATGTTAGAATTCAATTAAATTTAGTCTGACTTTTTTATTTAAATTAATGATTTCTGAAAACAAAAGGAGTTTTGAAATGAAAATCGTAAAGTTTGGTGGCTCGTCTTTAGCTACCGGTGAAAGTGTTGCACAAGCAATTCAAATTATTCTCAGCGATCCTCAACGACAAGTAATGGTTGTCTCTGCCCCAGGCAAAAGGAATACAACAGATATCAAAGTTACTGATCTGTTAATCAAGTACGCAGATTTAGCCTTAAAGCACAAGAATTGTGTTGAAATCGTGAATAAAATTTTTAGTCGCTATCAAGAAATTGGTCATTATTTTGGCTTAGCTGATACGGAATTAAGTATTATTAAACAAATTTTATTAGAGTTGCCCAATCAGGGTTATCCTAACGAAAAATATCTTTTAGCTGCATTTAAGGCACATGGTGAACGGCTTAATGCTCGTTTAATTACTTTAATTTTACGCCATCAAGGAATTAATAGTCGTTTTCTTGATCCGGCTGAAGCCGGTTTAATCGTGACTGGCGAGCCCAATGATGCCATTGTCAATCCAGAGAGCTACTTAAATCTTGACCAAATTAAAATTAAGGCTGATGAACGTATCGTATTTCCTGGCTTTTTTGGCATGACTCCGTCTGGTAATATCGCCACTTTTTCCCGTGGCGGGTCAGACATTACCGGGGCTATTCTAGCTCGCGGCTTTCATGCTGATCTCTATGAAAATTTTACAGATGTCAATGGGATTTTTGCCGCTAATCCTCATATTATTGAGCATCCCCAATCCATCAAGAAAATGACTTATCGCGAAATGCGAGAGTTGTCATATGCTGGCTTTTCTGTTTTTCACGATGAAGCATTGATTCCTGCTATTCAAGGACAGATTCCTATCAATGTGAAAAATACTCATGATCCTAGCAATCCTGGCACTATGATTGTCCCAGAAAAGGATTTTGTCCCAGATAATGCAATAACCGGCGTAACCAGCCAAAAACATTTTTCCGCATTATATTTGCATAAATATTTGCTCAATAAAGAAGCTGGTTTCACCTTACGTATATTACAAATTTTATACCAACATAATATTCCATATGAGCATATGCCATCTGGGATTGACGATATTACCATTATTTTTAACAATGATTTTCTAAACGATCAGTTAATTGATCAAATTTGTAATGAAATTCAAGCTACAATTAATCCAGATCAACTCGAATGGATTGAAGATTATGCAATTATTATGGTTGTCGGCGAAGGAATGCGACAAAAACATACCATCAGCCGTCAAATTATCGATTCTTTAGGCGATCATGATATTTCACCACAAATGATCAATCAGGGAGCTTCTCAAATTTCAATCATGATCGGTACTAAAAAAGAAAAGGCTGATGAAGCAGTAAAAATTATTTATCAAAAGTTTTTTAATTAGGGGGCATTATGATTAATTTATTCAAAGTTCACGGTTCGCAAAATCATTTCTTTATTCTTGATCAAACACAATTCGAACACGAATTAAGTGACGCCGAGCTAAAAAATTTTACGCAAAAGATTACCAATCCACAAACTGGACTGCTTCACGGAGCAGATGGCGTTTTAGTAGTTAATCATCCCGTGCATTCTAACTCACTTGGCCAGATGCGTGTAATCAATGCTGATGGAAGTGAAGCATCAATGTGTGGCAACGGTCTACGCACCGTTGCTCGTTACCTAAGTGAAAAAACGGGAAAAGATAATTTCCTAGTTGACACAATGAATGCCAGCTTACGTGTTAGAAGAGAAAAAGATTTTGCTTCTAACGTGCCAGCATTTGCAGTTGAGATCTCTCCTGTACGCTTTAATAAAGAGGCACTCCCTTTTGATAATTTAGGACAAGAACGGATTATTGATGCTTGGTTGCCAGAAATTTATCCTGGATTACGTTTTACTTCAATTGCCGTACCTAACCCACATTTAATTTCTTTTGTTAATCAAGCAGAAATTACCGGCCCGATCTTAGGCATTGTTGGTAAAAAATTAAATAGCAATAATCCCTACTTTACAGATGGCGTCAATGTTAATTTCGCGCAAATTTTAGATAAAAATAAACTTTTTGTCCGCACTTACGAACGGGGTGTTGGTTTTACCAATGCCTGTGGTACTGGAATGTCCGCGACTTCTCTTGCTCTTACTTTAACCCACCCCGAAATAGGCAACTTAAATACACCAATATCAGTTTATAATCCTGGCGGTATGGTTAAAACTATCGTGCATTATGAAAAAAATAGTTATTGGATCGAGCTTATTGGTAACGCTACTTTTACTCATCGAATTAAGCTTTCTGAAGCTGACTTAAGGAAAGGTGATTTTTCCAATGTCCAGATCCAAAAGACTGCTGAACAAAGTGCTTATGAAAAATTTATTGCTAATCTGCCAAAGTTCAATGACATTACAACTTTAGCGTAAAAAAATGGCTTGCAACACGCAAGCCATTTTTACTTTTTAATTATTAATCTAAGTCTTTCAAGCCATACTTTTTCTTGGAAACGCGATAAAAAATATAAGCTACTAAACCAAAGAAAATTGGACCAAAGCTTGTCCAAAAAGCAGTTGCATATCTATGCTCCAAAACTGGTTGCAAAACCGTAAATATAATTCCGGTGCAAACAATCAGCTCAACAAAGACTACTAACGCAACCGTCCATTTATAGTTAGTAAACACTCTAAACTTGCGCGGATAATCTTTTTTAAGAAAGAATGGAAATGCACCGATCAAGAAAATATAAGGTGCAGTAGCGGCTACGTTACCCATATCCGTCAGAATTTGATAAAAGCTAGTCGCTGCGCTACCACCGAATGAGACCACCGCAATTAATAGGCAAACGAAGACAGTTTGAGCCCACATCGCATTAGCAGGAATACCGTGTTTATTTAATTTAGTCGCTGCCTTAGGCCATAAACGTGGATCAGATCCCATGATGAAGGATTTAATTGGTGAATAAAGCAAAACAAAGAGAGCACCTGTCATTCCCATCAAACCAGATAAAGCAATTGCTCTAGTAAAGAATTTACCAATCAATAAACTCGTGTTAGGATCCAAATGAAGTGCAGTTCCAAAGGCTTTGCCAAGTGTGCCATATACGGTATACGTAATATTTCCAGTATTGGCATTGGCTGCTAAAATATCTTTTTGATAATTAACTGAAAAGCCGGTCATAAAAATCATCAAAACATAAGAAATAATAGTGAACAATGACCCAATAATTAAGCCTTTAGGGAAATCTTTTTCTGGGTGTTTCATACTGTCAATCACACCACCGACGGTTTCCATCCCACCATATGCAAAGACTGCATAAACTACGAAAGAAATAATCGTAATTGGCGTTTGAAAACTTTTATTAGGCGAAATAATAAAACTTTGCCACCCAGTAATCGGCTGAGCCAATTGCCCATGATTCATAATCAAGACCGTTAAACTAGCTAGAATAAAGACTGCATTCATTACAATCATGAACCAACCACCGATTGATGACATAATTTTAATTCCAGTTATCCCTCTGGAAGACAGGTACGTTGATACAATCATGAATAAAATTGCTAGTACACCTATCAATTGAGTACCATGCAAGCCCAAAATATTCCATTCTTGAGTTGTATCTTTGCCAAAAATAAGGGCAGAGATTGAAATCCAAAGCCTTGAGGCGCTTGCAACCAGCCACAGCACCCAGTTAGCCAGCCATACAAAAGTCCCAATAAAGGCCTATTTTTGTCCAACTGAGCCAGCTGGGAAAAAGAAACAGACGCCAGCCAAAATAAACCAAATGATCCCAGCATATGTCATTTGCTCATAAGAAACAGAAACATTGCCAAAACCATAAACCGTTGTGATAATCATCAACACAAGGCTCATAGTCGTCAATGATTTTTTAGTTTGTGAATTTTCATCATCCAAGATAAAGCCTCTACTTTCTATTTACACTTTCCATTTTAGCATCGTTTATCTTGAATAAATTTATTCTAATTTTAGGCTCATAAGAAAAAACTACTAGTTATTCACTAGTAGCCCTTCATTTTTATTCATTAATTCTTTTTTCAATCCAATTACTTAATTCAGTTACATGTAATTTAGTGACCGAACTAAAAGTCAAAACGGTGACATGATCATAGTTGAGATTCAACTTTTTCTTTAAGCCTGACATCACCTTATTAGTTTGACTCTTTTTTATTTTATCCATCTTGGTACAAACTACCAAAATTGGGATATTTAGATATTGAGCATAATCATACATAGCAATATCATCTTTGGTTGGTTCATGACGACTATCTACTAAGATAATTAGTCCCTTTAGGTTGGGTCTAGTTTCTAAATAATCTTGAATCATTTCGCCAAATTCTTGCCGCTTCTTCTGTGAAACTTTGGCATAGCCATAACCTGGTACATCAACCAAATAAAATTTTTCATTGACTTTGTAGAAATTCAAAGTTTGTGTCTTTCCAGGCTGTGACGAGGTCCTAGCTAAGTTTTTACGCTTTAATAGGGTATTTATCAAGCTGGACTTTCCCACGTTTGAGCGGCCTGCTAATGCGATCTCAGGCAAGTTATCTTTAGGATATTGATCTTCTCTAACAGCACTAACTGCATAACTACTGCTTTTAATGATCATTGACACTTACCTGTTCTTTATTATCAGTATTTTTGCGGATTACCTTTGGCTTAGCGTGCTTAGTAATTACGTCCTTAGTTACTTCAACGGTCTCAATATCCTCTTCACTAGGAGTTTCATACATAATATCCATAATTGAATTTTCGATAATTGTTCTAAGTCCACGTGCACCCATATTTCTTTGGATTGCTAAGTCAGCAATTGCCTTCAGAGCACCATCAGTAAACTTCAAATTAACATCATCAAGTGATAACAACTTCTTATACTGCTTAACTAAAGCATTCTTTGGTTCAGTTAGCACTCTGACCAAATCCTTACTACTCAATTTATCAAGCGTAGTAATAATTGGAATTCTACCAATGAATTCAGGAATCATTCCAAATTTAACTAAGTCAGCTGTAGTCAAATGGCGTGTCCAATCATCTGCATTAATTTTATCTGCCTCATTTTCAGCACCAAAGCCAATGGTCTTTTTACCTAAACGATTTTTAACGATTTGTTCAATTCCGTCGAATGCCCCACCAACAATAAATAAAATGTTAGTCGTGTCCATCTTAATCATTTCTTGTTGAGGGTGTTTACGCCCACCTTGAGGTGGAACAGAGGCAATTGTACCTTCCAAGATCTTTAATAATGATTGCTGTACACCTTCACCTGAAACATCACGCGTAATTGAGACATTCTCAGATTTTTTAGAAATTTTATCAATTTCATCAATATAAATAATGCCACGCTGTGCACGTTCCAAATCATAATCAGCATTTTGTAGTAACTTAAGCAAAATATTTTCAACGTCTTCACCAACATACCCTGCTTCAGTCAAGGTAGTTGCATCGGCAATTGCAAATGGGACATTTAAAATACGAGCCAAAGTCTGAGCAAGATATGTCTTACCTGATCCAGTTGGTCCGATCATTGCAATATTTGATTTTTGTAATTCAGTTGAAGAATCAACATCCATTTGGCTAATTCTCTTATAGTGATTATATACAGCAACTGATAAGACTTTTTTAGCACGGTCTTGACCAATAACATATTGATCAAGTTCCTTTTTTATTTCAACAGGCTTAGGTAATTCACGAGCTGCTTTAAGTGAATCTGCTCGTAATTCATCGTCAATAATTTTTTTAGCCAAGTCAACACATTCATTACAAATATATACACCGTTACCGGCAATCATTTTCTTAACTTGGTCTTGAGTTTTGCCACAAAAAGCGCATTTAATCTCTTCTTGATCTGTAAACTGATTTGCCATTATTTTTCCTCCTATATCTACCAAAAATCAGATTATCATAAATTAACTAATATTGATAAATATTAAGCTCGAACAGCAAAAAAAGCGGCCTATAGCCGCTCTTTTTGAGAAATTAGCAAATATTACTATTACTTGCTTTCCTTCTTGTCATCGTCTTCTTTGTTTTCAAGCTTTGACTTAGCAACTTGCTTAGCATTATCAGTAATAAGATCCATAGCCTTACGTACAGTAATGTCGTGGCCTAACATGTCATCTGATAAGGTGTTACGTACCATCTTTTCATCCATGTTGTATTCTGAAGCAAGATCCTTGATTTCTTTATCAATTTCTTCCTTAGTTGCCTTAAGGTCTTCAGCAGCAACAATAGCTTCAAGAACTAAGTTAGTTTTAACTCTTTCAGCTGCATTCTTTTCAAATTGTGAACGCAATTGTTGTTCGTTGGTATTAGTCAACTTGTAGTAAGTTTGTGGGTCAATACCTTGACGTTGCATATTACCCAAGTATTGGTTCAATTGAGTATCAACATCTTCTTGAATCATAGCATCAGGAATTTCATCGATAGTAGCGTTGCTTACAGCACCTTCAATTGCAGCTTCTTGAATAGCGTCGTTTGCTTGTTGTTCCTTTTGTTCCTTCAAGTCCTTCTTGATCTTTTCCTTTAAGTCATCAAGGGTGTCTACAGAGTCATCAACGTCCTTAGCAAATTCATCGTCTAACTTAGGAAGTTGCTTTGACTTAACTTCGTGAATCTTAGTTGCAAAGTGTGCTTCTTTACCAGCTAAATCCTTTGCACCGTAATCTTCAGGGAAAGTTACAACTACATCAACATCATCGCCAGCTTCATGGCCTTCAAGTTGATCTTCAAAGCCAGGAATAAATGCACCTGAACCTAATTCAAGTGAGTAGTTTTCAGCTGAGCCGCCTTCGAATGGCTTGTCGTCGATAGTACCCTTGTAATCGATAGTAACAGTATCGCCCTTTTCAGCCTTACCCTTCTTAAGAACAAGTTCTGCATTTTGTTCACGGCGCTTGTCAAGTTCAGCATCAATGTCCTTTTGGTAAACACGAGTGTTTTGCTTAGGAACTTCGATACCCTTGTAGTCACCTAACTTAACTTCTGGTTCTACAGTAACAGTAGCCTTCATAGTCCAATCCTTGTCCTTATCCATTGATACAGGAACAATTTGTGGTTGGCCAACTGCTTTAATACCTGCTTCTTTAACAGCAGCAGAATATGCATTTGGTAATACAATATTTAAGGCATCTTCATATAATGCTTCTTCACCGTAATATTGATCAAAGATCACACGTGATACGTGACCCTTTCTAAAGCCAGGAACACGCAAGTTTTTCTTTACTCTTCTAAAAGCTTGGTCTAAACCTAATTTAATTTCATCTTGTGAAATATCAAAAGTAAGATCACCGGTTGTCTTACCGGTCTTTTCCCATTTAACAGACATTAATTAAATACCTCCAATGTCAAATTTGAGTTTGCTTCTTGCATACTAAGTTATCTTACCTTAAAAGGCCGCAAAAAACAAATTTAAAAGAAAAAAGATGCGCTCCTGTGAAGAAGTGCATCTTTTTTAACTATATCGTTAGAAATTAGTCAAGGATTTCAGTAACCTGACCGGCACCAACGGTACGACCACCTTCACGGATGGTGAACTTAGTACCCTTTTCGATGGCAGCTGGCTTGATTAACTTAACAGTAAATTCAGTGTTATCACCAGGCATAACCATTTCAGTACCTTCTGGCAATTCAATTTCACCAGTAATATCAGTGGTGTGGAAGTAGAATTGTGGACGGTAGTCTGAGAAGAATGGGGTGTGACGGCCGCCTTCTTCCTTCTTCAAGATATAAACTTGACCCTTGAATTCCTTGTGGGTTTGAATTGAGCCTGGAGCAGCCAATACTTGACCACGAACAACTTGGTCACGGTCAATACCACGAAGCAATACACCAACGTTATCGCCGGCTTCACCTAAGTCAAGAGTCTTGTGGAACATTTCCAAACCAGTAACAACTGACTTAAGAACCTTGTCTACCAAACCAACGATTTCAACTTCGTCACCGACCTTAACAGTACCACGGTCAATACGACCTGAAGCAACAGTACCACGACCAGTGATAGTAAATACGTCTTCAACTGGCATTAAGAATGGCTTGTCAGTTTGACGTTCTGGAGTTGGGATGTATTCGTCAACGACGTCCATCAACTTAAGAATTTGTTCTTGAGCTTCCTTGTCGCCTTGTAAAGCCTTCAAAGCTGAACCACGAACAACTGGAATATCGTCACCAGGGTAATCGTATTCAGTCAACAAGTCACGAACTTCCATTTCAACTAAGTCGATCAATTCTGGGTCGTCAACTAAATCACACTTGTTTAAGAAAACAACGATGTAGTTAACACCAACTTGACGAGCAAGCAAAATGTGTTCACGAGTTTGTGGCATAGGACCATCAGTTGCAGCAACAACTAAGATAGCACCATCCATTTGTGCAGCACCGGTAATCATGTTCTTGATGTAGTCGGCGTGGCCTGGAGCGTCCATGTGAGCGTAGTGACGATTTTCAGTTTCGTATTCTACGTGGGCGGTATTAATAGTAATACCACGTTCCTTTTCTTCTGGTGCAGCATCGATTTGTGAGTAATCTTCAGCCTTAGCCAAACCCTTGTCAGCCAAAACAGTAGTAATAGCCGCAGTTAAAGTGGTCTTACCGTGGTCAACGTGACCGATAGTACCAATGTTTACGTGTGGCTTAGTTCTAACGTAATGTTCTTTTTCTGCCATTAAAATGACCCTCCTGTAAATTTGCAAGAAGTCCGTTGAGATAAGTTAACGGATAATTCTCTGTTGAATATTGTACTACTTTCTTCGGCAAATGCCTAGTAAAAAAGCTTAAGCGAAATTGCCTAACGAAAATATCCTTTGCTAATTATACTAAATAGTTTGAAAATGTAAACCTTTTTTACTTATTTTTTATTGCGGTAAGTATTTATATACGCGTGGTGCTAGTTAAATCGTTTTAGTTAATAAAAAAGTCCAATCTTGTT
>ERZ838483.431-NODE-431-length-52877-cov-6.241244_pt1 | contig 52877 bp, 57 predicted proteins | sample MGYA00519939_ERZ838483 | MGnify/ENA primary metagenome ERZ838483 (study PRJEB31850, sample SAMEA3708836) | human gut metagenome | biome: human gut; feature: human-associated habitat; material: faeces | place: China | collected 2014 ...
CCATATTGTATACCTGCTGAAAAAAGCTGCCGAGAATCATCGGCATTGCAAAAACTGTCAGCGCTTTCAGCGGCGTATCGGTAATCAAATACTCATCTTTTGACATAACCATATTCCCCCACAGCTTCATGCTTTTTCCCCCAAAGCGCGGCCACAGTAAGAGTAGCTGTACCATCCGGCCCTGGATACTGCCCCATCATCGCCATATCTACAATCGAGTAAACAGATGAGATCCGTGTACTGCCAAAGGCCGCAGCAAGATACCCGAAATAAATTTGTTTGATATTTCCGTGAAGAAAATCCATTAAAATCCGCCTCTGAACGCAAAAAAGCCGAACAAGGGACAGACATCTCAATCTGCGCCTTATCCGGCTGTTGTTTCCACGAACAACTCACCTTTCGAGTGAATATTTGAAATTATAGCATGGGTGTGTGCAAATGTCAATGGATCTCAGTACAGCAAAAAGTCATCAAAAAGGTTGTCCGAACCCCGCAGTTGGAACTTTTCTTTTTCAGTTTCCGTCCAGAACGCCATAATTGAAATTCCTCTCAAGCAAAAAATACCCAACCCCCTGTGAACACAATGGGCTGGGTATTTGCCAAGAGAAGGAAGTTTGTGAGAAAAAATTAACTCACTTTTTAACTTATTCTCTTATAACTTTCTGTCAGGAAGTGTCACGAACTGGCATGTCTTGTCCGCCCTTGACAATAAACGCAAAAAACCCGGAAACCGTGTGGTTTCCGGGCTTTGAGACATAGAAAGCAGATAAATCAGCGCTTGCTGAACTGAGGCGCACGACGGGCGGCCTTCAGACCGTACTTCTTACGTTCCTTCATACGAGGATCGCGGGTCAGGAAGCCGGCCTTCTTCAGAATGGCGCGGTTATCCTCGCTGGCCAGCAGCAGAGCGCGGGCCACACCGTGACGCAGAGCGCCGGCCTGACCGGACACGCCGCCGCCAGTGACGGTAGCCACGATGTCCATCTTGCCAGTGTTGCCAGTAGCCTCCAGAGGCTGACGGACGACCATCTTCAGGGTCTCCAGCCCGAAATACTCGTCAATGTCACGGCCGTTGATGGTGATGGCACCAGTGCCGTTGGGGAACAGATGGACGCGGGCCACAGAGGACTTGCGGCGGCCGGTACCATACAGATAAGGCTTCTTAGACTGATACATTCTCTTACTCCTCCTTAGTCCAGCACGATGGGCTTCTGAGCCTGCTGCTCATAGTTGGCGTCAGCGTAGATGTGCAGGCGCTTCAGAGAATCCTTGCAGACGGTGTTCCGGGGCATCATGCCGCGGATGGCAACGCGCATAGCGGTTTCGGGCTTCTCCTGCATCAGAATGCGGTACTTGGTCTCCTTCAGACCGCCGATCCAGCCGGAGTGGGTCCGATAGATCTTCTGCTCAGGCTTGTTGCCGGTCAGGACAGCCTTACCTGCGTTGATAATGATGACGTTATCGCCGCAGTCAGCATGGGGAGTGTAGGTAACCTTGGTCTTGCCGCGCAGCAGGTCAGCAGCCCGGACAGCGGTCTTGCCCAGGGGCTTGCCGGCAGCATCCAGGATGTACCACTTGCGCTCAATGTTGGCCTTGTTCGCCATAAAAGTGGACATGGATTGTTTCCTCCGTATATAAATTTGATTTCTTTACAAATCAATAGCTCCGAAGTAAAATCGGAGCAAGGATAGTTATACCATGGTTGTCCGCCGGTGTCAACATGATTTTTATTTACTGCATGAAATGCTCTTAAAATCTCTCACTTTCTATCGATATCTTTAAAATGCTCACTTTGATTTTTTGAAAAATTCTGCGCTGTACGCAAAGTTACCGTATCCGGCGCGGTATGTACCCTATAAGACCCACTGTACCAGCAGCAACAGCACAAATCCGGGAAGCCCCAGAACCCCGACGACCAGCGCGTTCCAGAGGTTCAGCCCCAGGGCGATGCCGGTGACGGCTGACGCGGCGTTGACAGCCCACAGCGCCAGAAAGCCCAGCGCTGTATTGACCAGCAGCTTCAGCGCCAGCCGCAGGGGCGCACGGAAGATCCGCGCCAGCGTAATGAGAAAGAAAGCCAGCAGCAGACCGGCGATGATCTTCTGGTTCAGATCCATACGGCGTCACCCTTGCAGGAAGCGGCGGCTCCCGGTTCCCGCACCTTCAGAACCCGGAGATAATAGTCGCAGCGGGCTTTTGCCGCGCTGATGCGATAGACGCAGGATTCCACCAGCTCTGGGGCGGTGGCCTGATCGAATTGGCGGTAGGCCAGCGCAAGGTCGCTTTGGGCGGCTTTCAGCTCTGCCTGTAAAGCCAGCGTTTCCGGGTCGGTGGGTCGCTTGTTTTTGTGTTTCATGGCAGTTCCCTCCATACGGTATAGTGTACGGAGAGTTTGGACAAATATGCCAATTTTCATACAGGAGGGATGTTCATGACCGAGCGGCATGAATTTTATATGGCACAGGCGCTGGCGCTGGCGCGGGAAGCTGCGGCAGCGGGAGAAGTGCCGGTGGGATGCGTGATCGTCCGAAATGGCGAGATCGTTGGCCGGGGCCGGAACTGCCGGGAAGAAAAACAGGCGGTGTCCTCCCATGCGGAAATGGAGGCCATGGCACAGGCCAATGCCCGCCTTGGCAGCTGGCGGCTGGACGGCTGCGAGCTGTATGTGACGCTGGAACCCTGCCCCATGTGCGCGGGAGCCATTCTGAACGCCCGGATCCCCAAGGTGTTCTACGGGGCGCGGGACAGCGCCTTCGGCGCCTGCGGCGGGGTGACGAATCTCTTTATGGAGGAATTCCCCAACCGCCCGGCGCTGGTAGGGGGGATCCTGGCGGCGGACTGTCAGGCGGTGCTGACGGAATTCTTCGACAGGATCCGCCGAAAAGGCAGCTGCGGCAGCAAATAAAAGATTTAAAACTTTTGTAACAACTTCTGCTGGTTTGCTTAATAATTCTCCTGTATCTTAATACTTGCAAGAGACAAAACTTCTTTTCATCCAATCTTCCCAATCATATGCGAAAAGGCTGCCGAAAGGCGGCCTTTCCGTATTTTCTGAGGGAATCGGGCTGCGAAGCCCGGAAGGACGGCCCGCCGCCGGGGCGGACGGTGCAGAGCCTGTAAGCAAAGCGGCCTGACGAACATCGTCAGGCCGCTTTGTTTACTCTTCTTTGGATGCCTCTTCGCCGCCGGGACGGAGCATCTGCTGAAACGCGGTCAGCGCCAGCGCACCGCCCAGCGTCAGCAGAGCGGACGGCGCGGCACCGTCCGCCAGCATGGACAGCGCCAGAACAGCCGTGACCTCCGCATAGAACGAGAAAATGCGGGGGCGGCCCGCCTGCACGGCAAAGCCGGAAAGCCGGTAGGCGGCCAGAATCAGGAACATCAGCCCCAGAATTTCCAGATAGTAATCCGCCAACACCGGGTTGGCAGAGCGAAGGCGGTAAACCAGAATCAGCCGCGCCAGCAGACACACCGGCACAGCCAGCAGGATCAGCGGCGGCACGTCCGTTTTGCGGCAGGCAATGACCGCCACTGCCAGACAGGCTCCGGCGGCAACGGACAGTGCGCCGATCATCAGGCCGGAGCCGCCTGCGCCGGTATTTACGGAGACGATCTCCATGCCGTCCGCAGACACCGCAGCCGCGCTCCCACCCATGGCGCCTACAATTTCCGATACGCCGGAAAGCGCCATGATACATCCGCCAGCCAGAGCGGAGAACAGCCCTGTCCGGTTGGACAGGTCAAACTGTCGGGAAAAGGGCAGCTCCGGCATCTCCTTTGGCAGAACCCGGCGGACTGCCAGATACAGGATCCCTGCCGCCGCCATCAGCAGGATGGGCAGCAGAATGGCCGGAACGCTGCCGGGGATAGGCAGCCCGGTGTCCGGCTCAAAGCCGGTACGGTTTTGCAGCAGCCGCAGGAGAAATCCGACAGCGCCGAAGCATACGCTCAGAGCGGGGATGGAAAAACGGTGTTTCATAGTCCATAGCCTTTCGGAAACGGGAAGATCCCGCAGATTTCTCATGCAGTATAGCACGTTTTCCCGGCGTTGTCCATGGAACCATTCATTTTTACCCTGCCGGCGCATATGCTTCTGACAGGGACAAGCAAGGAGGGACATGGATATGCGAATCTGGAAGGAGACGGCAGCTGTGTCTGCGGCGGCGCTGCTGGGCGTGTTTCTGCTGCCGCTGGCATGGGCGCATGAGCCGGTAAAAGTGGAGACACCGCCGGAACTGACGGCAGGCAGGCAGACGGCGGAGCCGTCTGCGCCCCGGACTGATTCCGAAGAATACCACGACCGGCAGCAGACGCTGCGGGTGCTGGACGGCGATACCGTCCGGGATATGACCATGGAGGACTACCTGATGGGGGTCACGGCGGCGGAGATGCCCGCTTCCTTTGCGGAGGAGGCACTGAAGGCGCAGGCGGTGGCGGCGCGGACCTACACCCTCTATAAGCTGATCTCCGGGGGCAATCACGGCGACACGGCAGACATCTGCACGGACTCGACCTGCTGTCAGGCCTATATTTCTCAGGAGGCCGCCCGCAGCAACTGGGGGGAGCAGGCGGATGCGCTGGAAGAAAAGATCCGCACAGCGGTAACAGATACGGACGGGGAGGCGATCCTCTATGGCGGCGTTCCCATTCTGGCGGTGTTTCATTCCAGCTCCGCCGGACTGACGCGGGCTGCCGGGCAGGTCTGGCAGAACGATCTGCCCTACTTGCAGCCGGTGGATTCCCCGGAGGCGTCAGCCAGTATCCCCAATTACTACAGCCGGGTGGATTTTTCGCCGGAAACCATCCGGGAAAAGCTGCTGGCCCGGATCCCTGCGGCAGATCTGGCGGGGGATCAGAAAACGTGGCTGAAAAATGCCGTCCGGGACAGCGCAGGCAGCGTGGAAACCGTGGAGGTAGGCGGCGTTGCGGTGAAGGGCAGTACCGTGCGGGCCGCTCTGGGACTGCGTTCCGCCTGCTTTGAGTGGGAATTGCAGGACGGCCGGTTCGTGTTCTATGTGACCGGCCACGGCCACGGAGTAGGGCTCAGCCAGTACGGCGCCAACGCCATGGCGGAAGCGGGGGCGGATTATAAGACCATCCTCACCCATTATTATACCGGCGTCACAGTGGCGGTTTATAACGGATAGGAGGAGACGGGCGGGGAATCCCGCTTTTCCCCGGACACACGATCTGAGTGTTGACGAAACGGCTTCCGAGGGTATAAGATAGCTATTGTATGAAAAAATACCGAATGACCCGAAAAAAGAAACAGGAAAAGGAGATTCAATCAATATGAGCGAGTGTACACATGACTGCTCCACCTGCGGGGAGAGCTGTTCCTCACGGGAGCCGCAGTCCCTGCTGAAGTCCCATCACCCTGACGCCCATGTGGGCAAGGTCTACGGGATCGTGTCCGGCAAGGGCGGCGTGGGCAAATCCATGGTCACCAGCCAGCTGGCAGTCACCATGCGCCGCCGCGGCTATCGGGTGGGCATTATGGACGCCGATATTACCGGCCCCTCCATCCCCAAGGCCTTTGGCGTTCACGGCCACGCCGTGGGAACGGAGAACGCCCTGCTGCCCATGGAGTCCAGGACCGGGATCCAGGTCATGTCCATCAACCTGCTGCTGGAAAATGAAACCGACCCTGTTATCTGGCGCGGCCCGGTGATTTCCGGCGTGGTGCAGCAGTTCTGGACGGACGTCCTGTGGAACTGCGACTATCTGTTTGTGGATATGCCGCCGGGAACCGGCGACGTGTCCCTGTCCGTGTTCCAGTCCATCCCGCTGGACGGCATCATCATCGTGGCTTCCCCGCAGGATCTGGTGGGCATGGTGGTGGAAAAGGCCGTGAAAATGGCGGAAATGATGGAGGTTCCCATCGTGGGTCTGGTGGAAAACATGAGCTATGTCGCCTGCCCTGACTGCGGGAAGAAGATCTATCTGTTCGGTCAGGGCAAGACCGCGCAGGCCGCTGCGGCCCATAATCTGCCCCTGCTGGCAGAAATGCCTATCGATCCCGCACTGGCATCCCTGACGGATGCGGGGGAGATCGAGTCTTTTCAGGGGGATTGGCTCAGCGCCGCCGCCGACAAGCTGGAAGGAAAATAAACGTGTCAGCAGCGCCGTGTATTCTGCACGGCGCTGCTGCTATTCACGCTTGTCCGCCGTTGACGGTCATTTTCACAAAGGTAGCACCTATCGAGCGACGGTTTTTGTTGGGAAAAGCACTTGCAAAACCTGTCGAAATCCGGGATAATAGGAGCGAACTGCTATTTGAAATTTTTTTCAAATTTTTGTCACGATTATGATACTGGGGGATATGTATATGCAGGAGCTGAAGGAGCGCATTGTAAAAGAGGGCAAGGTTCTGCCCGGCAACATCATCAAGGTGGACGGCTTTCTGAACCATCGGATTGATACCGGCCTGCTGAGCCGTATTGCTGAGGAATTCGGCAAGTATTTCGATATGGACAACGTGTCCATGATCCTCACTGCCGAGGCCAGCGGTATCGCTCTGGCAACCGCCGTAGCCATGCACTATCACAAGCCCATGATCTTTGCCAAGAAGGCCAAGAGCGACAATATCGAAGGCGGCCTGTACCAGAGCGATATCTATTCCTATACTTATAAGAAGAAGGTCACGCTGCTGGTGAGCAAGGAATGGCTTTCCTCCAGCGACAAGGTTCTCATCATTGATGACTTCATGGCCAACGGCGAAGCCATGCGGGGCCTGTGCGACATTGTCAATGCCGCAGGCGCCCAGCTGATGGGGATTGGCTGCGCTGTGGAGAAAGGCTTCCAGGGCGGCGGCGACCGTCTGCGGGCAGCTGGCTTCAACCTGAAGTCTCTGGCCATTATCGAGTCTGCGGAGCCGGGCCATATCGTGTTCCGGGACGACGACTGAGTTTTCCTCACATTTTGAAAAGGAGACGGCGCACCGCACCGTCTCCTTTTTTTGCGTCCTGATATCCGGGCGGCGGCCCGGCGCAGGAAAAAGACCGGCCCTTTCAGACCGGCCTTTGCATCGGTATGGGAGCTGCACAGCCCGCGGCAAATTGTCGTCCTGGCAGCCGCCGCCAACGCACGTCAGGGCGCAGACTGTTCCTTCGCGTGCAGGCGAACCCAGACCTCATGGGCTACATTTTTCGGCAGTACCGCCGCCAGCGCCTCCTCATCGGCTTCCCGGATGGCCCTGATGGTGCCGAATGTCTTTCGCAGCTCCGCCTGCCGCTTCGGCCCCAGACCGGGGATGCCGTCCAATACAGAGCGTATGGCGCTTTTGGTGTGATGCTGGTGGTGATAGGTGATGGCAAAGCGGTGGGTCTCCTCCTGAATCTGCCCGATGAGGGAGAACACCGCCTGATTGTTTACAATGCCGATCTCCCGGCCCTCTGGCGTGACCAGAGCGCGGGTGCGGTGGCGGTCGTCCTTCACCATACCGAAGATCGGCACGGTGCAGCCGAACTGCTCGGCTACCTCCCGCACGGCGTCGGCGTGGGTCACGCCGCCGTCGATGAGGAATACGTCCGGCAGGGGCAGGAATTTTTCGTCCCCGTCTGCCGCCCGCTGGAGCCTCCGGCGCAGTACCTCCCGCATGGAGGCGTAGTCGTCCGGGTGGCCGCTGGTCAGCTCCTTGATCTGGAACCGGCGGTAGGCGGATTTCAGCGGCTTTGTCCCCTGATAGACCACCATGGACGCCACAATGTCGCTGCTGCCGGTGTTGGAGATGTCGAAGGATTCCATCCGCTTCGGCGGCTGGGCAAGATGCAGCATTTTTTGCAGGACTCCCAGTGTGTAAGCGGTCTTTTCCTCCACTGTAGTCGCCCGCTGTACCTCCTCCTGTGCGTTGCGGATGGCCATATCCGCCAGCGTGGATTTCTCACCCCGCTGAGGAACGTGTACCCAGACCTTGCGGCCTGCCCGCTGGGTCAGCGCTTCCGAAAGCTCCTCGCAGTCCCCGGTGTCCACGCACAGCAGGATCTCGTGGGGCAGGATGGCGCGGGGGAGGTAATACTGGGCGGTGATGGCGGCCAGAAGCTCTGCTGCCGTCTCCTCCATGGGGGAGGTCAGCAGCTCCGTCTCACGCCCCACCAGATTGCCGTTTTCCATGTGCAGCACGGCGTAGCCACTCTTTCCGGCGCCCCGGAACACGCCCCACACATCCGTGTCGGCGCACAGACCGGCAATGACCGTCTGTTTTTTGCCCAGAGCGCCGATGGCCTGGATCCGATCCCGCAGCTGGGCGGCCTGTTCAAACCGCAGCGCTTCCGCCTCCCCCTCCATCTCTGCGGTCATATCCCGGAGGAGCTGCTTGGAACGGCCTTCCAGCAGCTGGCACGCCTGTTCCATCCGGCGGTCGTATTCCGCCTCTGGCATATCCGGGCGGCAGAAGCCGTCGCACCGGCCCATGTGGAAGTTCAGGCAGGGGCGCTCTGCGCCGATGTCCCGCGGGAACTGACGGCGGCAGGTAGGCAGCCGCAGCGCCTGACAGACTGCGTCCAGCGCCTGCCGGGTCTCATATCGCCCGCCGAAAGGGCCGAAGTATCGGGCGCCGTCGTTGGTGGGGCGGTTCACCAGCGTGAATTTCGGGTAACGACCCCGGCTGAGCCGCACGAAGGGATAGCCCTTGTCGTCTTTCAGCAGAATGTTGTAGCGGGGCATATGCCGCTTGATGAGGGAGTTTTCCAGCACCAGCGCTTCAAATTCACTGGAGACGAAAATGGTGTCAAAATGATCCACCTGACTGACCATCTGCCGGGTTTTCAGCGTGTGGGAAGCGCTCTCCTGAAAATACTGGCTCACCCGGTTTTTCAGCTTTTTGGCCTTGCCCACATAGATGACCTTGCCGGTTTTATCCATCATCAGATAAACGCCGGGCAGCAGCGGCAGGTCGTTGGCTTTTGCGCGCAGTTCGTCTTTGGTCAACAGCACCGCCCCCTTTCTTTCCTGTTTCACAGTGTAGCAAACATCCTGCGCCGGTGCAAGTACATAAAAAGAACAGCGCCTCCGCCGGGCGGAGACGCTGCCGTTCTTGTTCATTATTCGCCGAAGTTGTCCTTTACCAGATCCACCAGCGCGCCGACAGCTTCCTTTTCGTCGGCGCCGTCCGCGATCAGGGTGATGGTCGTACCCTTCACGATTCCCAGAGACAGGACGCCCAGCAGGCTCTTGGCATTAACGCGGCGGTCATCCTTTTCCACCCAGATGCCGCTCTTGAATTCATTCGCCTTCTGAATGAAGAAGGTTGCGGGTCTGGCGTGCAGACCTACCTCGTTATTAACGGTGATTTCCTGTGTGTACATGATACAGCTCTCCTTTTCTATACCAAGTAGTTCCTCATCATACCAAAGAGGTTGCTCCACCAGATTTTATATTGCTATCATACATTTTTTTTTGCCTGCCGTCAACAGCGAATTACACAAACATTACGCAAGAAATGACGTACACTTGCATTGAATCAAGGGCAGGATTCCCAAAAGAAACCCTGCCCGCGATGTCTGCGGAAGCTTCGCATCAATAGTTCTCGGCCTTGATCTGGAAATAGGACTGCGGGTGATGGCACACCGGGCATACGGCGGGGGCTTCCACGGCCAGCTCCACATGGCCGCAGTTGCGGCAGAACCACAGCACCTTGCCATCCTTTTTGAACACCTCGCCGTTCTTCAGGTTTTCCAGCAGCTTCAGATACCGTTCCTCGTGGGCCTTTTCGATTTTTGCCACGCCCTCAAACTGAGCGGCCAGCTCCAGAAAGCCCTCTTCTTCGGCAGTGCGGGCCATCCCGGCATACATTTCGCTCCATTCCTCATGCTCGCCCGCTGCGGCAGCCACCAGATTTTCAGCCGTGTTTCCGATGCCGCCCAGCGCCTTGAACCACAGCTTGGCGTGTTCCTTTTCGTTCAGGGCCGTCTCCTGAAATAAAGCCGCGATCTGCTCGTAGCCCTCTTTCTTGGCTTTGCTGGCATAGTAGTCGTACTTGTTCCGGGCCTGAGATTCCCCGGCAAAGGCGATCCACAGATTGGCCTCCGTTTTGCTCCCCTTCAGTTCCATTGCATTCTCCTTTCAAAATTTCACTAACAGTAGCAATTCCTAATAAAAAGATTATACTGCCGCGGTGGGAAAAGCGCAAGCGCGATTTTGCGTGAATTCCGAAAATTCGGACACACTATGCCATGGGTATCGCAATGACGCTATCAATAAGGAGGGATTCCATGTGAACAGGCGCATTTCTGCGCTTTTGACGGTGCTGGCGATGGTGCTTGCCCTCAGTGCCTGCGGCGACGGGAAGAAAGAGAACGGCCAGACCCCGCAGGAGCAGCCGAAGCAGGAGGACTCCGTGCTGGGGGAAGGCGGTGCCGACAGCGGTACGGCGGCCCCAGGACAGGATGACCATACCGTGACTGCACCCGACACCACGCCGGGGAAGAACCCGGCAGCAGCGGATGACACCCGCCCCTCCGCCGGCACGGACTTGGAGGACATGGCGGAGCAGGCCAGAGTTCACGACCGGGACGGCGACTTGACGGACGGGGAAAATCCCGTTGCGCCCGGCGCTGACCGGTGGTAACGATCGTTTCAGGAAAACAGGGCGCCCAACGGCGTTCTGTTTTCTGCTTTTCAGAAGGGAATATTTCTGGTATAATCCATGTGCCGTGTTTTACAGACAGCGCTGCGGCGGCTTCGGAGACGTTTGCCGGGAGCCGCCGGACCTGTCTGAACTTTATGGAGCAGGAGGCCCTCTTATGTCCCAGTCTCAGGAATTTACCATGCAGCCCGTTGCCCGGATCCGCAGCGAATTTGCCGAAAAGTTCGGCGTTCCCCGTCAGAGCGGGTTAGTGGAGGAATTGGAGGCGGAGATCGTTTTTGAACCGGCCTATCGGAATCCGGACGCGCTGCGGGGATTGGAGGAGTTTTCCCATGTCTGGCTGATCTGGGTGTTTGACCGGGCGATCCGGGAGACCTGGTCGCCCACGGTGCGGCCGCCCCGGCTGGGCGGCAACGCCCGGATGGGAGTTTTTGCCACCCGCTCACCATTCCGCCCCAACCCTATCGCCCTGTCCTGCGTGAAACTGGCGGGTATTCGGCAGACGGCGGACGGGCCTGTGATCCGGGTTCTGGGCGCTGATCTGGTGGACGGGACGCCCATTCTGGATATCAAGCCCTACATCCCGTATGCGGACAGCCACCCGGACGCTATGGGCGGCTTTGCGTCTGTCCCGGCGGGGGAGACGCTGGAGGTCGTCATTCCGCCGGAGCTGCTGGCGCGGATCCCGGAAGCGCACCGGGAGGCGCTGCGGGGCGTGCTGGCGCAGGACCCCCGCCCCCATTACCAGAAAGACCCGGAGCGGATCTACGGGTTCCCCTTTGCGGGAATGGAAGTCCGTTTTTCTGTGGACGGAACCCGGCTGACCGTCCGGGACATCCAGAGAATCCACTGACATATCTTCCGGCAGGCTGTTTTTGCAAAAAAACGCCTGCCTTTGCATATTTTCCTTGACTTTGATAAACATAGTGATAAGATAGGGATTGCGCGCGGCGGCTGCCGCGCATGGAAAAGCTGGAACAGGAGGTGCCTGTATGCTGGTATCAACGCGGGGGCGTTACGCCCTGCGAATCATGATGGAACTGGCGAAATACGACCGGAACCGCTATATCCCCCTGCCGCTTATTGCGGAAAATCAGGAGGTTTCTGAAAAATATCTGGAGAGCATCATTTCCGTTCTGGCCAAGGCGGGACTGGTGGAAGGCCTGCGGGGCAAGGGCGGGGGATACCGCCTGAGCCGGGAGCTGAAGGACTACTCCGTGGGCGAGATCCTGCGGCTGTCCGAGGGGTCTCTGGCCCCGGTGGCCTGTCTGGACAGAAACAAGAGCGGCTGCCCGCGGGCCGGAAAATGCCAGACGCTGCCCATGTGGGAAAAGCTGGACAGCCTCATCAACGGCTATCTGGACAGCGTTTCTCTGGTGGATCTAATCCACCCGGACGCTGAAAATGCGAACGAATTTTGAATTTTTCATAAACATATTGACAAAGTATGTTTATAGGTATATTTTGAGTGTGCGAAGAAATGACCGGTTTCAGCCCCCAACGCCTGAAACGGTTTGCATTTGGAAGAATTGGACTGAGAGAGGAAACAAAACATGACGAATTACACGCATCTGCGATCCCAGATGATCCGTCTGCTGGAGCTGCTCCGCTCCATCCTGTACCCCGACGTGTTCGACGAACTGGAGGAAGAGCACACGGCGGCGGATCTGGAGACCATGTCCCGGCAGCAGCTTCTGGAGGTCCTCCGGCGGGTCTATCAGGAGCCGCCGAAATATGAGGACGTGGCGGACGCCCTGTTTGCCAAACTGCCTGCCATCCGGGAGACGCTGGAAACCGACATTCAGGCCGGCTATGAGGGCGACCCCGCTGCCACCTGCCCGGAGGAGGTCATGCTGGCCTACCCGGCCTTTGAGGCCATCAGCATTTTCCGCATCGCTCATGAGCTGTATCTTCTGAAGGTTCCCATGCTGCCCCGGATGATGACGGAATACGCCCATTCCCTCACCGGCATCGACATTCACCCCGGCGCCACCATTGGGCCGTACTTCTTCATTGACCACGGCACCGGCGTGGTCATCGGCGAGACGACCGTCATCGGCGAACACGTGAAGCTCTATCAGGGCGTGACGCTGGGCGCCAAGAGCTTTGCCGTTCAGGCGGACGGCACACTGGTAAAGGGCAACAAGCGCCATCCCAACATCGGCAGCAACGTGGTTATCTACGCCGGCGCTACCATTCTGGGCGGCGACACCTACATCGGTGATAACTGCGTCATCGGCGGCAACGTGTGGCTGACCCACTCCGTGGAACCCGGCAAGCGGGTACTGACCGCACGGGAGCAGACGGAATTTGTAACGACAGATATTTGAAAATTTGGATAGATCATATCGCATTTCAAAGGAGGAACCCGCTATGGTATACGCGGATAACGCTGCAACGACAAAAATGAGCCGCACGGCCATCGACGCCATGCTGCCCTACATGGAGACTCATTACGGCAACCCCTCCAGCCTGTACCGGCTGGGGCAGGAGGCCGCCGAAGCTCTGCAAAGCGCACGGGAGACCGTGGCTGAATGTCTGGGCTGCACGCCCCGTGAGATCACCTTTACCTCCGGCGGCAGCGAGGCGGACAATCAGGCTCTGATCTCCGCCGCCCGCATCGGCGAGCGCAAGGGAAAAAAGCACATCATCTCCACCGCTTTTGAACACCACGCCATTCTCCACACCCTGAAGAAGCTGGAAAAAGAGGGCTTTGAGGTGGAACTGCTGCCGGTTGGCCCCATCGGCACCATCACCGCCCAGCAGGTGGCGGACGCCATCCGGCCGGACACCTGCCTGGTCACCGCCATGTACGCCAACAACGAAATCGGCTCCATCCTGCCTATCGCGGAGATCGGCGCGGTCTGCCATGAAAAAGGCGTCCTGTTCCACACCGACGCCGTGCAGGCTGCCGGTCACCTCCACATCAACGTGAAGGAGCAGAACATCGATATGCTGTCCCTCTCCGGCCACAAGTTCCACGGCCCCAAGGGTACCGGCGTTCTCTTTGCCCGGCAGGGCATCCCTCTGACCAACGTCATCGAGGGCGGCGCTCAGGAGCGGGGCAAGCGGGCCGGTACGGAGAATGTCCCCGGCATCATGGGCCTGGCCGCCGCGCTGAAAGAGGCCTGCGACCATATCGACGAAAACGCCGCAAAGGTCTCCGCCTTGCGGGATCAGCTGATTGCCGGACTTTCCCGGATTCCCCACAGCGCCCTGAACGGCGACCCTGTCCACCGGCTCCCCGGCAATGTGAACTTCTGCTTTGAGGGCATTGAGGGGGAAAGCCTGCTGCTGCTTCTGGATCAGGCGGGGATTTGCGCCTCCTCCGGCAGTGCCTGCACCTCCGGCTCTCTGGATCCCAGCCACGTGCTGCTGGCCATTGGTCGGCCCCACGAGGTGGCCCACGGCTCCCTGCGTCTGAGCCTCTGCGAGTGGAACACCCAGGAGGATGTGGATCACATTCTCAAGGAAGTCCCCCGGATCGTGGAATATCTGCGGAGCATCTCTCCCGTGTGGAAAGAGCTGGTTCGCGGCGAGAAGCAGTTCATGCTGTAACGGCGCGTTTCGTTTCCCAATATTCAAATCTTTACTTCTGATGATGAACCCAAGGAGGTTTTCAATATGGCACTCTATACAGAAACAGTTATGGATCATTTTACCCATCCCCGGAATGTGGGTGAGATTCCCGATGCCAGCGGCGTCGGCGAAGTGGGCAACGCCAAGTGCGGCGACATTATGAAGATGTACCTGAAGATCAAGGACGACCGCATTGAGGATGCAAAGTTTGAGACCTTCGGCTGCGGCAGCGCCATCGCCTCTTCCTCCATGGCCACGGAGCTGATCAAGGGCAAGACCGTGGACGAGGCGCTGGCCGTAACCAACAAGCAGGTGGTGGATGCGCTGGGCGGCCTGCCTGCCTACAAGCTGCACTGCTCCGTGCTGGCGGAGGAGTCTATCAAGGCGGCTGTGAAGGATTACTATGAGCGCAACAACATCCCTTACGATCACAGCAAGTTCCCCGACTGTGAGCACTGTGAGGGCGGCTGTCCCATGGTCTGATGAAAAGGGTATTGATTGCAATGAGCGGCGGCGTTGATTCCAGCGTCGCCGCTTCCCTCATGCAGCAGCAGGGGTGGGACTGCATCGGCGCTACCATGACGCTGTACCGCAACGAGGACATCGGCATCTCCCGCAGCCGCACCTGCTGCTCGCTGGAGGATGTGGAGGACGCCCGCAGCGTGGCGCACAAGCTGAATATGCCCTACTATGTGTTCAATTTCTCCGACGAATTCCGCTGTCAGGTCATGGATCGCTTTGCAGACGCTTATGAGCGGGGGCAGACCCCTAACCCCTGCATTGACTGCAACCGCTATCTGAAGTTCCGGCGGCTCTATGACCGGGCGGCGCTGATGGGCTGCGACGCCATCGCCACCGGCCACTATGCCCGGATCGAGCGGGAGAACGGCCGGTATCACCTGAAAAAAGCGGTGGATCTCAGCAAGGATCAGAGCTATGTCCTCTATATGCTGACCCAGGAGCAGCTGGCCCACACCCAATTCCCTCTGGGCGTTCTGCATAAGACGGAAGTGCGGGCGCTGGCAGACCGGCAGGGCTTTTTCAACGCCCGGAAGCCGGACAGTCAGGACATCTGCTTCGTCCCCGACGGGGACTATGCGGCCTTCATCCGGCGGCACACGGGGAAGGAGGACGTCCCCGGCGACTTTGTGGATGAAACCGGCAGGGTGCTGGGCCGTCACAAAGGCATCACCCATTATACCATCGGCCAGCGGAAGGGACTGGGGGTTTCCTCCAACGAACCGCTGTATGTAAAGGCCATCGACCCGGAAAGAAATCAGGTGATCCTCAGCGGGAACGATGCGCTGTTTTCCCGGCAGCTGACTGCCGGGGCGTTCAACTGGATCGCGTGGGATGTGCCGCCCCGGCAGTTCCGGTGCAGCGCCAAGGCCCGCTACCGGCACCCGGAGCAGCCCTGCCAGGTGACGATCCGGGAGGACGGCACTGTGGAGGTTCTTTTTGACCAGCCCCAGCGGGCCATTACGCCGGGGCAGGCAGTGGTACTCTATGACGGGGACACCGTTCTCGGCGGCGGAACCATTTCATAACCTGCGCTTGTGCAGAGACGCGCGGAAGAAGCTTCGGTATTACCGGGGCTTCTTTCTTTTATTATAAACCGAACAAGTGAGAACTTTTTCTTACTTGTTCGGGTGACATAATGATGTGGAGAATTCTGTGGAAAATGTGAAAAACCCTTTGACAGCCCCAGAAAACGCTGTTGACAACTCTTTACAGGAAATGTTACGCAACAACCTTTTCCAATGAAACGGGGAACTTTCGGCCAAACGGCGTCGGAACATGGGGGAACCCTTGCACTTGCGGCGGGAATATGCTATAATCCCCACAGATTGAAACTGGCAGAGTATGCCCTGATGACAGGGAAAAATGCCCCCTTGGAGGAACTATGGCAACAAAAAAGCAGGATTACGGCAACGACAGTATCTCATCCCTGAAAGGCGCAGACCGGGTTCGGAAACGGCCCGGCGTCATTTTTGGCTCAGACGGGCTGGACGGCTGCGAACACGCCGTCTTTGAGATCCTCTCCAACTCCATTGACGAGGCGCGGGAGGGACACGGACGGGTCATCACCGTTACCCGGTTCAATGACCGCTCCATCGAGGTGGAGGATATGGGCCGTGGCTGCCCGGTGGACTGGAACGAGAAGGAGCAGCGCTACAACTGGGAGCTGGTGTACTGCGAACTGTACGCCGGCGGCAAATACGACAACCTCACCGGCGACAACTACGAATATTCGCTGGGACTCAACGGCCTGGGCGCCTGCGCCACCCAGTACGCCTCCCACTATATGGATGTCACCGTTTGGCGGGACGGTCACAAATATTCCCTGCACTTTGAGCGGGGTGAGATCGTAGGCGAGATGAAGGTGGAGCCTACGGACCGGGGCAAAAAGACCGGCACCCGCACCCACTGGCTGCCGGATCTGGACGTGTTCACCGACATTGCCATCCCGGCGGAATACTTTACGGATGTGCTGCGCCGTCAGGCGGTGGTCAACGAGGGAATCACCTTCAAATTCCGCAATCAGCAGGAAAACGGAAAATTTGAAGAGCAGGAATTCGTCTATGAACACGGGATTCAGGACTATGTAGCGGAGCTGGCCGGAGAGGGCGCCCTGACGGCGCCGGTGTTCTGGCAGGCGGAAAAGCGGGGCCGGGACCGGGCGGACAAGCCGGAATACAAGGTGAAGCTTTCTGCCGCCTGCTGCTTTTCCAACAAGGTGCAGATCATTGAGCATTACCACAACTCCTCCTGGCTGGAACACGGCGGCGCGCCGGAAAAGGCCGCGAAGAGCGCCTTTGTCTCCGCAGTGGATAAGTATCTGCGGGATCAGAACAAATATCAGAAGAACGAGAGCAAGATCACATGGCAGGACATCGAGGACTGCCTGATTTTTGTGTCCAACAACTTCTCTACCCAGACCAGCTACGAAAACCAGACGAAAAAATCCATTACCAACAAGTTCGTGCAGGAGGCCATGACGGAGTTCCTGCGGACGAATCTGGAGATCTACTTTATCGAGAACCACTTCGATGCGGAGAAGATCGCCGAGCAGGTGCTGGTGAACAAGCGCAGCCGGGAAAGCGCGGAAAAGCAGCGGCTGAATATCAAGAAAAAGCTCTCCGGCAACATTGACATCTCCAACCGGGTGCAGAAATTCGTGGACTGCCGCTCCAAGGACGTGGAAAAGCGGGAGATCTACATCGTGGAGGGCGACTCTGCATTGGGCAGCGTCAAGCTGAGCCGGGACGCGGAGTATCAGGGCATCATGCCCGTTCGGGGCAAGATCCTCAACTGCCTGAAGGCGGACTACGCCCGGATCTTCAAAAGCGAGATCATCACGGATCTCATCCGTGTGCTGGGCTGCGGCGTGGAGATCCAGAACAGGCACGTCAAGGATCTGGCGGCCTTTGACCTGAACAATCTCCGCTGGAGCAAGGTGGTCATCTGCACCGATGGCGATGTGGATGGTTTCCAGATCCGGACGCTGATCCTCACCATGCTCTACCGCCTGACCCCCACCCTGATCCAGAAGGGGTATGTGTATATCGCGGAAACGCCGCTTTTTGAGATCAACTGCGGCGACAAGACGTGGTTTGCCTATTCCGACAAGGAAAAGGCGGATATTGTCAAGTCTCTGGAAGGGAAGAAATACAAGATCGACCGCTCCAAGGGTCTGGGCGAGAACGACCCGGACATGATGTGGCTGACCACTATGAACCCGGAGACCCGGCGGCTGATCCGGGTCATGCCGGAGGACGTGGAGCGCACGGCGCAGGTCTTTGACCTCCTGCTGGGCGATAATTTGCAGGGAAGAAAAGACCATATTGCGGAAAACGGCGCAAGGTATCTGGATCTGGCGGATATTTCGTAAATATTTGCCGCGCTGCGGTGCCGATGGGCTTTGCCCATCAGAATACACCCCATTCTCTTTTCGGCGCGGTCGAAAAGAGAATGGGGGTGCATCCTGCGGCGGAACGCCGCATCCCCTGTGGATCACAGTCCCCGCGGGAGCGGAGAAAATGGGGATTCCGTTTTGCGCCGCACAGCGGCGTGCTTCCGTGTCGTTCTCCGGCAGGGCTGAAGCCGATACCGGCCTGTGTATTTGCGCGTTTTTATATTTTCAGATCATCATTGGCTCAGGCTCCTGAGCCATCAAGATAAGGAACTTTTTACTATGCCGAAAAAGAAACAGCCGGGGGAATCCCGGCACCCGGTCAATAACCCCAACGTTGTGGGGCTTCACGCGGCGGTGGTGGAACAGCCCATCACCGACACGCTGGAAACCAACTATATGCCCTACGCCATGAGCGTCATCGTCTCCCGTGCCATCCCGGAGATCGACGGTTTCAAGCCCTCCCACCGCAAGCTCCTCTACACCATGTACAAAATGGGCCTGCTGACGGGGGCGCGGACGAAGTCCGCCAACATCGTGGGCCAGACCATGCGCCTGAATCCCCACGGCGACGCCGCCATTTACGACACCATGGTGCGCTTGTCCCGCGGCTACGGCGCTTTGCTGACCCCCTTTGTGGACTCCAAGGGCAACTTCGGTAAATCCTATTCCCGCGATATGTCATGGGCCGCCCCTCGGTATACGGAGGCAAAGCTCTCCGCCATCTGCGGGGAGATTTTCAAGGACATCGACAGCGACACGGTGGACTTCGTGGACAACTACGACAACACCATGAAGGAACCGGCCCTGCTGCCAACCACCTTCCCCAACATTCTGGTCAGCGCCAACAGCGGCATCGCCGTGGGCATGGCGTCCCAGTTCTGCGGCTTCAACCTGAAAGAAGTCTGCGACACCACGGTGGCCTACCTGAAAAACCCGGACTGCGACCTGACGGAGACCCTGCTGGCCCCGGATTTTCCCACCGGCGGCGAGCTGGTCTTTGACGCCAAGGCCATTGAGGACATCTACAATACCGGCCGGGGCAGCGTCCGGGTGCGGGCGAAGTACCGCTATGTGAAGGATCAGAACCTGCTGGAGATCTATGAGATCCCCTATTCCACCACGGTGGAGGCCATCCTGGACAAAGTGGCGGAGCTGATCAAGGCAGGCAAGGCGAAGGAGATCGCCGATATGCGAGACGAGACCGACCTCTCCGGCCTGAAGCTGACCATTGACCTGAAGCGGGGCGTGGACCCGGACAAGCTGATGACCAAGCTCTATAAGCTGACGCCGCTGGAGGACGCCTTTGCCTGCAACTTCAATGTGCTGATTGCGGGCAGTCCCAAGGTGCTGGGCGTCCGGCAGATTCTGGAGGAGTGGACGGCGTGGCGCACGGACAGCGTAAAACGGCGGATCTACTTCGTGCTGGGCAAGAAAAAGGATAAGCTGCATCTGCTGAAGGGCCTCAAGCGCATCCTGCTGGACATTGACAAGGCCATCCGCATCATCCGGGAGACGGAGGAGGAAGCCGAGGTCATCCCCAATCTGATGATCGGCTTCGGCATCGACCAGATCCAGGCGGAGTATGTAGCGGAGATCAAGCTGCGGAACATCAACAAGGAATACATCCTCAAGCGCACGCAGGAGACAGACGCCCTGCGGGATGAGATCGACGATCTGGAGGATCTGCTGACCAATCCCCAGCGGGTGAAGAAGGTCATTGTGGAGGAGCTGAACGCCGCCGCCAAAAAATACGGCGAGCCGCGGCGGACATCCATCGTCTATGCCCATGAGATCGCCCAGTATGCCCCGGAGGAGGAACAGAAGGAGGAGTACCCCGTCTCCGTGTTCCTGTCCCGCGAGGGCTATTTCAAGAAGATCACACCGGCGTCCCTGCGGATGAACAGCGAGCAGAAGTTCAAGGAGGGGGACGCCCTCCGCCAGTGCTTTGAAACCACATCCAATGCCGAGGTCATGTTCTTCACCGACCGCTGTCAGGTCTACAAGACCCGTCTGGGCGAGTTTGACGACGCCAAGGCCAGCGTGCTGGGCGAGTATCTGCCCACCAAGCTGAAAATGGACGCCGGGGAAAACGTGGTGTTCATGGTACTGCCGGGGCCGGACTATGCGGGAAGCCTCCTGTTCTTCTTTGAAAACGGCAAGGCGGCGCGGGTGGACATCAAGGCCTATCAGACCACGTCCAACCGCCGCAAGCTCACCGGCGCTTACTCCGACAAGTCACCGCTGGCCTGCATCCGCCGTCTGGATGAGGACTGCGAGCTGGCGGTCTATTCCAACGAACCCCGCTGCCTGATCTTCCACACGGCGCTGCTGGCTCCCAAGACCACCCGCTCCACTCAGGGCGTGGCGGTCATGAACCTGAAGCCCAAATACCATCTGGAAACGGTGCGGTTGTCCGAAGAGACATCCATCACCAACCGTACCCGCTATCGGGTGCGGGCCATCCCCGCCGCCGGCGCGCTGGTGAAAGCGGAGGATTCCGAGGATCAGCAGATCAGCCTGCTGTGACCGATCCTGACAAAGCAGGCGCCACGGAAAAACGGGCGAATACGGGAAAGACAATAAGGAGAGCATACGATGACCGACTTTTCCACTGTAAAGAAAAATCTGGAAACCCGCGGTTTTCAGGTCAGCACCTTTCAAACTGCCGCAGAGGCGGCGGATTATCTCAACGCTGCCATGGACGGCGTGTCTGTAGGCTTCGGCGGTTCCATCACGCTGGATCAGATGGGACTTTATGAAAAGCTTCGCACCCATAACGATGTGGTCTGGCACTGGAAAACCGACGACAAACTTCCTGCCCGCTACCGGGCCATGACGACGGATATGTATGTCACCTCCGTCAACGGCCTGGCGGAGACCGGCGAACTGGTCAATATTGACGGCATCGGCAACCGGGTGGCCGGCACGCTGTTCGGCCACAGGAAGGTCTGGTTTGTTGTGGGACGCAACAAGCTGGCGCCGACCTATGAGGAGGCACTTTGGCGGGCGCGGAATATTGCCGCGCCGAAAAACGCCCAGAAGCTCCATAAAAAGACCCCCTGCGCCGTCAGGGCGGATCGCTGCTATGACTGCAAAAGCCCGGACCGCATCTGCCGGGGACTGGTCGTCCTCTGGGAAGCCATTTCCGGCATGGGGATGGAGGTCGTCCTCATCGACGAAGAGCTGGGATTCTGAAGGGGAAGGGAGGCGTACAGACGATGAAACGCTGGGTTGCAGCCGCAGCGGCGCTGTGCCTGCTGACAGGCTGTGCGCCTCTTCTGGAACGCTCCTACAGCACGGCGGAGCCTCACAGCAGCAAGTACTGGGAAAGCGAAGCGGCTGACACGCTGCGGGCGGAGAATAATCAGGATATCGTCAATGACCTGCTGATCCTCATCGGCCAGCATACGGGCAGCGCGACCCTGCGCTTGTATAACTTTCCGGACGATCAGGCGGCTGCGGAGGCCATGGAGCGCGCCGCACTGGAAGTGCAGCAGGAAACGGCGCTGGGCGCTTACGCAGCGGAGTACATCACCTATGTCAGCCAGTCCCAGCGGAGCTGTTACGAGGTGGATGTACAAATCGGCTACCGCCGGAGCGAGGAGCAGATCCAGACCATTGTCAATGCTACAAGCTTCACGGCGCTGAAGGACCTGCTGGAAGCTGCGCTGGACGGCGGCCGGGCGGAGCTGGTGGTGCGGATCGGCTACTGGCAGGCGGATGGCAGGGATAGAGTGGCGCAGACGCTGGAAGCCCTGCGCCAGAGCCGGGGGATCCCGGAGGAAACGGTTTGGATCGTTCGGTATTATCCCCAGACCGACCCAGTGGGCATCATCGAATTCCGCCTGAAGCCGACGGAGGAGGAAATTGCGGAGGAACAGGCGGCGCAGTCTGCCGCAGAGCCGGAGCAGACCCTTGCGGAAGAAGCGCCTGCGGCGCCGGATGCCGGTTCCGAGACCGGCGGCAAGTGAACGCTTGCAGGACGCCGGAGAGCCTCATGAAGCTTGCACTGATTTATGTGCAAAAAGTATGAGACAAAGCGGAATTTCATTCACGTTCGCCCTCTCCTTGCTTTATTTCTCCAATCATATGAAGCAAAGCGAGAATTCTCGCTATTCCAATGAATACCATTCCAATCAAAAATGTGCAGCTCCAATATTTTAACGCATTAGAAAAAACAAAGTGCCAGCTCACAGTGTCAGGCGCTGGAGAGTACGCCTCGCTTCCTGCGGATATTCCTAACAAAAAACCGATTACAAAAACAGTAATGGCAATTTTCTGAAAGAAAGCAGCGTTAAAGATTTCAAATACCCGATATTGATTCCGTTTTTCAGAAGGATAAAGCAATTTGTTGGGGGTGACATGGAGTATTTCGCAGATCCGAACTAACATATCCAAATCCGGATATGATTTTCCTCTTTCCCAGCTTGAAACGGTTTGGCGAGATACACTCAGTTGCTCGGCCAAAGAATCTTGCGACATATTTGCCTGCTTTCTTAGTTCTTTTAGGTTAGCACTAAAATCTGACATTATATATTTCTCCTTTCTACAGGGTTAAGATAACACAGAGGAAAAGGAGACTGCAAGCAAATGTTCTTTGCGGAGTTGATACAAATATCAATATTCCTACAAGTTCCAATTTGCCAAAATGAAAAAGCCCTGAAAAGAATCCTCCGTATGATGGCAGTCATACGGAGGATTCCTTGCTTTATAAACGCTGCCCGGTATCCGGGACGTGCTATGTGGGGGGATCTGCGTCGGGATCCTGCCTGCTGCGAAGCCGCCGGATGGTTTCCGGCAGGTTTTCCTGATGCAGCAGGGCGGGAGTGAACCGCAGGAGAAAGAAGTTCAGGTTGAACAGGGAGCCGACGCCTACGGCGGCGAGTACGGTGCCGATGCCCACCTGACCGCCCAGCCGCCAGCCGATGAACACAATAACCACCTCAACGGCGGCGCGGCAGACGCCCACCGACCGGCGGGTTTTGCGGGCCAGCACCACCATCAGTGCGTCCCGCGGGCCGGAGCCAAGGGCGCTTTTCATATACAGCCAGGTGCCGAGGGCCAGCAGCTCCATGCCGGCCAGCAGCGCGGCCAAACCGCTCCAAAGCCCTGTAAACAGGGGAATCCAGTTCAGATACAGCAGCAGATCGATCATCACGGGGCAGATGAAAATGTTGGCCAGCGTTCCCAGCCCAAAGCTTTCGCCGCAGAAAAATGCAAGGGCGATGACCGCTGCGCCCACGATACTGGCGGCGGCGCCGTAAGTAATGCCGAAGGTTTTGGACATCCCCTGCTGGAGAACGCTCCACGGCTCCAGACCGATATTGGCCTGAAGCATCAGGACGATGCCCACGGCGCTGACTGCCAGACCGCTCAGCAGCAGTCCCAGTCTGCGGCAATATTCCCGGAACATGAGGCTGCCTCCTTGTGCGGGCGGCGCCCGTTATGAGATGAAACCGGCGGCAGGGGAGACCCTCTGCCGGATTGCCAGCCGCGGAACGATCAGGTCTGCCCGTGATCCGGGTTCTTGACCTGCGCGAGATAGCGGTAGATGCTGGCCTGCGAGCAGTGCAGGCTGGCGGCGGCGCTTTTGACCGCGCCTTTCAGCAGGAACGTGCCGCTGGCCTCCAGCGCCGTGATGACCTTCAGCCGCTCTTCGGAGGTGAGCCGCTCCGGGACAACGCCCATGCGGTCCAGCTCCCGGTTGATGGCGTCCACCGCTACTGCATCGGCGGAATTGCGGAATTTCTCCGGGGCGGGGCGATCTTCCGGCGGCCTGGACATACTGGGCTGCATCAGAACGTTGGTGACGAACGAATCCGGGTGGCACAGCTCTAAAATACGGTCGCAGACATCCTGGTAGCGGCTGTCGTCAAAGTTGATGCAGAGCATACCGATCAGGCGGCCATCCTGTTTGATGAAGAATGTGTTGGAGCGCAGATCCTTACCGTTGACGGAGATCCCATGATATTGCAGACAGTAGTCGTTTGTCTCATAACTCCGATCCCGCAGGATCCCCAGCGCCATGTTGGTCAGGGGCGCGCCGATCTCCCGACCGCTGATATGGTTGTTGGCAATGGCGATGATGGAACGGTCCTTGTTGGTCAGGTCATGCAGCGCAACTTCATAATCCGGGCCAAGAGTAAGGCCTAAAAACTCCGTCAGCTTCATATACTGCTGGAGCAGGGGGTTGGGTACAGCCGGCATGGGTTCACCTCACTTGTTTCTTCTTCCGGCAGCCGCAGCGCGGCGGGCTTCCGGGTGTTGAAAATGCCTCTGATTTCATTATATGAAAGATTGGAAAATTGTCAAACGAAAAATGAACAGCGTGAGAATAATTTATCAATTTAAAGGACGTATACTGGAGGATATTATAAAAACTGCACAATAAAACTGTAAATAACTCCAAGAACGTATAAAAATCACATAAAAGTGTTGACAAAAAATTCTCGTGATGATAAAATTATCTCAACCTGAAAGCGAAAGGAATGTGATGAAGTGAAAACCATCATCAGCACAGAAAAGGCCCCCGCCGCCATTGGCCCCTATTCTCAGGCGACGGAAGTAAACGGCCTGATCATTACTTCCGGCCAGTTGCCTATCGACCCCGCCACCGGCGCGTTCCCTGAAGGGATCCAGGCCCAAACCCGGCAGTCCCTGACCAATGTGAAAGCCGTTCTGGAAAAGGCTGGCGTTACCATGGATCAGGTCCTCAAGACCACCGTGTTCCTCAGTGACATGAACAACTTCGGCGCCATGAACGAGGTATATGCCACCTTCTTTACGGAAGGCCAGTATCCCTCCCGCAGCGCTGTGGAGGTTGCCCGTCTGCCCAAGGACGCGCTGGTGGAGATCGAGGTCATCGCCGCAAAGTAAGCCCCGCAGGTCCCGGATGTCCCAGCAGAAGCTTGTAGCCAAGTGAATAGATACTGTCCGCCAGGCGCAGAGCAGGCAATGGGAAGCCCGCCCTTCGACGACCGGGGTATCTCCAAAAAAACAGGCGGAAAACGCCAAATTATGGAGGTAAACAAAATGGACAAGAATGTGAAGCACTATCCTCTGGCCCAGACCGTTGAGATGCCCCAGCACTGCGCGTATGTGGTGCGCGATCTTCCTCAGGCTACCGTTGAGCAGCGCGAGCGCGCTCTGAACGCTACCCACTGGAATGAGTTCTCTTTCCCCTCTGGACTGTTGACCGTCGACATGCTGTCCGACTCCGGCACCACCGCTATGACCAACCAGCAGTGGGCTACCATGATGCTGGGTGACGAGGCCTACGGCCGCAACACCGGCTACTATGTCCTGCTGGACACCTTCCGCGACATTTTCGAGCGCGGCGGCGAGAAGAACTGGAAGAAGAGCATCGACCTGGTCCGTACCGACTGCCGCGATCTGGAGAAGATGATGGATGAGCTGTTCCTCTGCGAGTACGAGGGCGGCCTGTTCAACGGCGGCGCCAAGCAGATGGAGCGCCCCAACGCCTTCATCATCCAGCAGGGCCGTGCCGCTGAGTCCGTCCTGATGGAGATCGTGAAGAAGATCCTGACTGCCCGTCATCCCGGCAAGGTCTTCACCATCCCCTCCAACGGCCACTTCGACACCACCGAGGGCAACATCAAGCAGATGGGCTCCATCCCCCGCAACCTGTACAACAAGGAGTTGCTGTACGAAGTTCCCGAAGGCGGCAAGTACGAGAAGAACCCCTTCAAGGGCAACATGGACATCGAGAAGCTGGAGCAGCTGATCAATGCCGTGGGCGTGGAGAACGTGCCCCTGATCTTCACTTGTATCACCAACAACCCGATCTGCGGTCAGCCCGTTTCCATGGCTAACATCCGTGAGATCAACCGTGTGGCTCACAAGTATGACATTCCTCTGGTCTTCGACGTGGCTCGCTGGGCTGAGAACTGCTACTACATCAAGATGAACGAGGAAGGCTACGCCGACAAGTCCATTGCTGAGATCGCCACCGAGATGTTCTCCTACTGCGACGCCTTCACCATGTCCGCCAAGAAGGACGGCCACGCCAACATGGGCGGCATGCTGGCCTTCCGCGACCGCGGCCTGTTCTGGAAGAAGTTCTCCGACTTCAACGAGGACGGCACCGTGAAGACCGACGTGGGCGTGCTCATCAAGGTCAAGCAGATCTCCTGCTACGGCAACGACTCCTACGGCGGCATGTCCGGCCGTGACATCATGGCTCTGGCTGCTGGCCTCTATGAGTCCTGCGACTTCAACTATCAGCATGACCGTGCCATGCAGTGCGAGTATCTGGCACAGGGCTTCTACAAGGCCGGTGTCAAGGGCGTCGTGCTTCCCGCCGGCGGCCACGCTGTGTACATCAACATGGACGAGTTCTTCGACGGCAAGCGCGATCATACCACCTTCGCCGGCACCGGCTTCTCTCTGGAGCTGATCCGCCGCTACGGTATCCGCGTGTCCGAGCTGGGCGACTTCTCCATGGAATATGACCTGAAGACCCCCGAGCAGCAGGCTGAGCTGGCCAACGTGGTGCGCTTCGCCATCGACCGCAGCCGTCTGACCAAGGAGCACCTGGACTACGTCATCGCCGCTGTGGCTCAGCTGTACAAGGATCGCGAGAGCATCCCCAACATGCGGATCGTCTGGGGCCACAAGCTGCCCATGCGTCACTTCCACGCCTTCCTGGAGCCCTATCCCAACGAGGAGAAGTAAGGAAGAACTGACAACCGAATAGAGAGCGCATACCTGATTTCCAGCAAAGTTCTTATGATTCATAGAGTCTGACTCTATGGTACGAGGCGTCCCCGGCGACAGCCCTTCGTGGGTTGGGCCGGGGAGCCATAAGAAGCGCGCGGCGGACAAGCTGTCGGCTGCGCGGCAGCGCCCGGACACCTCCGCACGTTCCACTTCGGCGGGGCGGCCAGTGTGAGGCTGCCTGCCGAAATGGGACATCAGTTGAGGTTGTCGAATCCAAGCAACACTCAAATCTGTGTCTTATGGAGGGCAAATTATGTCAGACAAGAACACCGCGACTCTGGAAACGCGCGACGGTTTTAAGAGCAAATGGGGCTTCATTCTGGCCTGCATCGGCTCCGCCGTCGGCATGGGCAATATCTGGCGCTTCCCCATTATGGTTCAGAAGTTCGGGGGCATGACGTTCCTGATCCCCTACTTCATTTTTGTAGTTCTCATAGGTTCTACCGGTATTATTGAGGAGTTTGCTCTGGGCCGCTGGGCGCAGGGCGGCCCCGTAATCGCCTTCGGCAAAGCGATGGAAGATGGCGGCAAGTCCAAAAAGGCCGGCGAGGCCATCGGCGCCATCCCCATCATCGGCTCCATGATGCTGGCCATCGGCTACACCGTGGTCATGAGCTGGATCTTCAAGTACTGCTGGATGGGCATTTCCGGCAGCCTGTACGCACTGGGTACCGACATGGGCAACATCGGCGGCACCTTCGGCGCCACGGCTCCGGAAGCGGAGACTCTGGGCGAGGCCCTTGGCATGATGTTCGGCAACGGCATCTTCGGCGTCGGCAACGGCGTGTGGCTCATCGTGGGTCTGGTGGTCTCCCTGGCCATCATGGCCATGGGCGTGGGCGACGGCATTGAGAAGGCCAACAAGATCATGATGCCCCTGCTGTTCGGCCTGTTTGTGATCCTGGCTGTTTACGTCTGCACTCTCAGCGGCGCAGGCGAAGGCTACAAGTACATCTTCACCATCAAGCCCGAAGGGCTGCTGAATCCCCAGGTCTGGGTCTTTGCATTCGGACAGGCATTCTTCTCCCTGTCTGTGGCAGGCAACGGCTCCGTGATTTACGGTTCCTACCTGCCCAGAAACGAGGATCTGCCCTCCTCCGCCCGCAACGTGGCGCTGTTTGATACCATGGCCGCTCTGCTGGCTGCTATCGTTATCATCCCCGCCATGGCGGTGGTGCTGGGCGAGGGCATCAGCGAGATGAAGGGCGGCCCCGGCCTGATGTTCGTCTATCTGGTCAACGTGTTCAACGCCATGCCCGGCGGCCGGATCGTCGGCATGATCTTCTACATCTGCGTCCTGTTCGCAGGCGTCAGCTCCATCGTGAACCTGTACGAAGCCCCCGTGGCATTTTTGCAGGAGAAGTTCCACACCAAGCGCGTGATCTCCGTGATCATCATCGGCGTGGTGGGCGGCATCATCGCCCTGTGCATCCAGCCCTGGACCTCTCAGTGGATGGACGTTGTTTCCATCTACATCTGCCCGCTGGGCGCTCTGCTGGCCGGTATCATGTTCTTCTGGGTCATGAAGAAGGACACCGCTCTGGCGGCTGTTCACGAGGGCCGCACGGAGGGCAAGAAGAGCATCGGCAGCTGGTTCTATCCTCTGGGCAAATGGGCCTACTGCATCTGCTCTCTGCTGGCTCTGATCCTCGGCGCCATCTACGGCGGCATCGGCTGAGCCGGATTTCTGAAAATCCATTTTCTTTCCATAATAAGGAACGCACCGGTCTGGCCGGTGCGTTCCTTCATTTCATGTGTCTGAAAAACGAATACGATTTGGCGGCAGCGTTTCCACCGGGAGATCACCGCTGAAAAACACAGGCAGATCGTAGAAACAATCTGCCTGTGTCTGCTGTTCAGGAGTGTTTCTGCACGCAAAGAGACTCAAATGCGCGCCACGCCGGATCTGCGGGCGGCTTCTGCCACAGCTTTGGCAACGGCGGGGCCGACACGGGGATCAAAAGCGGCGGGGATGATGTAATCGGCGGAGAGATCGTCTCCCACCAGATCTGCCAGCGCCTGCGCGGCGGCCATTTTCATCTCCTCGTTGATGTCGCTGGCCCGCACGTCGAAAGCGCCCCGGAAAATGCCGGGGAAGGCCAGCACATTATTGATCTGATTGGGATAGTCGCTGCGGCCGGTAGAAACCACAGCCGCGCCGCCTGCCTTGGCATCATCCGGGAAAATTTCCGGCGTGGGATTGGCGCAGGCAAAGATAATGGCGTCCCGGTTCATGGTTTTCACCATCTCCGTGGTGACGGTGCCGGGGGCGGACACACCAATAAACACGTCGGTACCCACCAGCATATCGGCAAGCGTTCCGGCCTTTTTCTCCAGATTCGTGACCTGCGCCATTTCCTCCTTGATCCAGTTCAGACCACCGCGGCCAGCGTAGATTGCACCCTTGCGGTCGCACATGGTGATATGCCGGAACCCGGCGGAGAGCAGCAGCTTCGTGATGGCGATGGCAGCAGCGCCTGCGCCGGAGGTGACGACCCGCACATCTTCCTTCTTCTTGCCAACCACCTTCAGGGCGTTGGTCAGGCCTGCCAGCGTGATCACGGCGGTGCCGTGCTGGTCGTCATGGAAAATGGGAATGTTGCATTTTTCCTTCAGCTTTCGCTCGATCTCAAAGCAGCGGGGAGCCGCAATATCCTCCAGATTGACGCCGCCCCAGCTGCCGCTCATGAGGTATACGGCGTTTACGAATTCGTCCACATCCTGCGTTTTCACGCACAGGGGAACGGCGTCCACATCGCCGAAGGCCTTGAACAGCACGCACTTGCCCTCCATGACCGGCATACCGGCCTCCGGACCGATGTCGCCCAAGCCTAAAACGGCGCTGCCGTCGGTGATGACGGCGGCCATGTTCCAGCGGCGGGTCAGCTCATAGCTTTTGCTGAGATCCTTTTGAATCTCCAGACAGGGCTGCGCCACGCCGGGGGTGTAGGCCAGAGACAGGTCGTCCTTGGTCTTGACGGGGACACGGGTCACCATTTCAATTTTGCCTTTCCATTCACCGTGCAGCCGCAGGGATTCCTTCGCGTAATCCATACTGAGAGTACTCCTTTTATTGTTTTCTTTCAAACCGTCTCCTGTTCCGGGCAGACGGCATATCAGCAAGTTTCCTGTGCGCTTATTCCACAGTTGGATCCGGAAGGGGAACCTCCGGCATCAGCTCCCGGCTGACCACGGTCAGGATCTCCTCCAGCTTGGCGCAGTCCTCGGCGGGGAAGCGGCGGACGATCCGGTCCATGACCTCCTCCATATAAGAGGAGGAGATGTTATAGTAGTCGATATATTTCTGGGTGACTTCCAGATGGTATTCCCGGCGGTCTGAGGGGGACTGCACCTTGCGGATATAGCCCTTTTTCACCAGACTGTTGACCTTGTAGGCGGCGTTGGGCGGCGAGATCCGCATGAACGTGGCAAATTCATTCACCGAGGGCCGTCCCAGAGCCATAATGCTCTCCATGCAGAAGGTCTCTACGGTGGTGAGACTGGCTTCCCGGTTTTGAAACCGGCGAAAGATCTCCTGATAAAAATGCAGCTTGAATTTGGTATACACTTCATTGAAAGCCTGATGCAGCATGGTACGTCCCCTTCCTGCGGAATAGCCCATATGTTCCCAGTATACCAATTCCGGCGGGAAATGGCAAGGTGTTACTCAATGGCGAAGATCAATTCTGCCGTGCAGGCGGTCTCGCCGTTGACTGTGGCGGTGCAGGCACCGATCCCCACCGGCCCCCGGCGTTTCGTGAGGGTACATTCCAGCTCCAGAACGTCTCCGGGGATGACCTGCCGCTTGAAGCGGGCGTTTTTCACGCCGCCGAACAGGGCGATCTTCCCCCGGTTCTCCGGCAGGGACAAAATCGCCACGGCCCCTACCTGAGCCAGCGCCTCCAAGATCAGCACGCCGGGCATGACGTGCTTTTGGGGGAAGTGGCCGCAGAAAAACGGCTCCCCCACGCTGACGCACTTGATGCCCTTGGCCCACGCGCCGGATTCCCCGTCGGTGATGCGGTCCACCAGCGCGAAGGGGTAGCGGTGGGGCAGGATCTCGGCGATCTCATTGGAATTCAACTGCAAGCCCATGTCAGTCCTCCCATTTCTTCAGCAGCAGGCTGCCGTTGTGTCCGCCGAAGCCCAGAGAGTTGCTCAGGGCGTACCGGATGTCCGCCGGGCGGCCCTCGTTGGGCACCACATCCAGATCGCAGTCCGGGTCCGGGGTCTGATAGTGGATGGTGGCGGGGAGGAAGCCGTCCCGCAGGCTCAGGGCGGTGAAGATGGCTTCCACGGCCCCGGCGGCTCCCAGCATATGTCCTGTCATGGACTTGGTGGAGCTCATAGCCAGCTGATAGGCGTGAGGGCCGAACACGGCTTTCACCGCGGCGGTCTCCCCGGCGTCGTTGAGGTGGGTAGAGGTGCCGTGGGCGTTGATGTAGCCCACCTGCTCCGGCGCAACGCCGCCGTCGGTCAGCGCCATGGCCATGGCCTTGGCGCCGCCGCTGCCGTCCGCCAGCGGGGCGGTGATGTGGTGAGCGTCGCAGGTAGCGCCGTAGCCCACGATTTCCGCATAGATTTTTGCTCCCCGCGCTTGAGCGTGTGGCAGCTCCTCCAGCAGCAGCACGCCCGCGCCTTCACCCATGACGAAGCCGCTGCGCTCCGCGTCAAAGGGGATGGAGGCCCGATTGGGGTCCTCCGTCTGGGTCAGGGCCTTCATGGAGGTGAAGCCGCCGATGGACATGGGCGTGATGGAGGCCTCAGTGCCGCCGCAGAGCATGACCTCAGCGTAACCGTCCCGGATGTAGTGGAAGGCGTCGCCCACGGCGTTGGTGCCCCCGGCGCAGGCGGTGACGGGGCAGGAGCACATGGCCCGGAACCCCGCGTCGATGGCCACCTGACCTGCCGCCATGTTGCAGATGGCGGTGGGGACATAGAAGGGGGACACCCGGTCAAAACCCTTTTCCAAACCCCGGCAGTGCTCCGCCTCGGTGATGGCCTGTCCGCCGATGCCGCTGGAGAGGATGACACCGCAGCGGTCCGGGTCCGCCTGCTCCACGGAGAACCCGGCGTCGGACAGAGCCTCCCGCGCCGCCGCCACGGCGAACTGGGTGAAGCGGCCCATGCGCTTGGATTCCTGACGGCCCAGCAGGGCCTCCGGATCGAAGCCCTTTACCTCTGCCGCCAGCTTTACCTTCTGGGCGGCGGGATCGTAATGGGTGATGGGGCCGATGCCGCACACGCCGTTTTTTACGGCCTGCCAGCTTTCCCCCGCCGTCAGTCCGATGGGGGTCACGGCCCCCAGACCGGTGATGACAACTCTGCGTCGTTTCATGTTGCGCTCCTCCTTACATACTCATGCCGCCGTCAACGGCTAAAACCTGCCCGGTGATGTAGCCCGCGTCCTCACCGGCTAAAAAGGCCACGGCCTTGGCCACGTTTTCCGGGGTGCCCATGCGGCCCATGGGAATGGAGCCGAGGGCGGCGCTTTTGGCGGATTCCGTCAGGGCGGCGGTCATATCCGTGTCGATAAAGCCGGGGGCCACGGCGTTGACGGTGATGTTCCGTCCCGCCAGCTCTTTTGCGAGGGATTTCGTCATGCCGATGACGCCCGCCTTGCTGGCGGCGTAGTTCACCTGTCCGGCGTTGCCCCGGAGACCCACCACGCTGGAGAGGTTCACGATGCGGCCGTAGCGCTGCTTCACCATCTGCCGGGCCACGGCCTTCATGCAGAGGAACGTGCCCCGGAGGTTGGCGGCGATGACGGCGTCAAAGTCCTCCGGCTTCATCATCATCAGCAGGCCGTCCTTGGTGATGCCTGCGTTGTTCACCAGAATGTCGATGCGGCCGAAGGTTTTGAGGGCGGCGTCCATCAGGGCCTTCACCTCGTCCTCTTTCGACACGTCGCACCGGATGGCCGCGGCCCTGGCCCCAAGGGCCTCGCAGGCGGCAACGGTCTCATTGGCCGCCGCTTCGTTGCCCGCGTAGCAGAGCACCACGTTGGCTCCGCACCGGGCCAGTTCCAGACAGATGGCCCGGCCCAGCCCCCGGCTGCCGCCGGTGACGACGGCTGTTTTCTCAGAAAAATTCATAGCGATGCTCCTTTGAGGGTCTCCGTCAGCTGTTCCAGCTCCGCCGCGGTCTCCACGGCGTACACCGGCAGCTCCGGGACGGTTTTCTTCACAAAGCCGCTGAGGGCCTTGCCGGGGCCGATCTCCACCAGCGCGTCCAGCCCCATGGCGGCCATGCGACGGAGGGAATCCTCCATGTAAACGCTGCTCTGCACCTGCCGCACCAGCAGCTCCGGGATGGCAGCGCCGTCGGGACGCTCCGCGCCCAAACAGTTGAAGATCACGGGAATCTGCGGCTCCCGGAACTCCACGGTGCGGAACCGTTCCGCCAGCGCGTCCCCGGCGGGGGCCATGAGGGGCGTGTGGAAGGGTCCGCTGACCTTCAGCGGCAGGCAGCGGCGGGCGCCTTTTTCCTTTGCCAGAGCCGCCGCGGTCTCCACGGCGGCCTTCTCGCCGCCGAGGACCAGCTGGCCGGGGCAGTTGTAGTTGGCGATGACCACGCAGCCGTGGGCGGAGGCCTCGTCACAGGCCTCCTGCAAGGCCGCCCGGTCCAGCCCCAGCACCGCTACCATGGCTGAGGGCCGTCCGGCTGCGGCTTCCTCCATGGCTTTGCCGCGGAAGGCCACCAGCTCCACGGCGGTGTCGGCGTCAAAGACCCCGGCGGCGTGGAGGGCGGAATACTCGCCCAGAGACAGTCCGGCGGCAGCGGCGGGGACGATGCCCCGCTCCGCCAGCAGCGCGGTCATGCCTGCGGCGAAGGCCACCATGCAGGGCTGGGTGTAGCGGGTCTGATTCAGAACGCCCTTCGCGTCGGTGAAGGAGACCTCCTTCAAATCGAAATCCACCTGCTCCGCGGCGCTGTCCAGCACGGCGCGGAAGGTGGGGAAGCGCTCATACAGGTCAGCGCCCATGCCGGGGTGCTGGCTGCCCTGTCCCGCGTATAAAAATCCTAATTTCATTGTGCAGCTCTCCATTCGTCCATGATCTGAGCCATCTGCTCCGGCACGGTGGAGAGGGTGTTCACCTCGCCGCCGGCGGCTCCGCAGAAAAACAGGCCGTTCTCCCAATCGCCGTTCCGGGCGGCGATGAGGGCCTTGGAAATGCAGTAGGGGGCGTTTTTGCCGTCGCAGGTGACGATGCACTTCACGCACCGCTCCGGGGGCGGCTGGGTGCCGTCCTCCACCCGCCGGATCAGGGGACTGCGCAGCGCCCGTCCCGGCATCCCCACGGGGCTTTTCACCAGGGTGATGTCGTCGGCCTTTGCCGCTAAGAGCCGCTGCTTGTAGCCCTCGGAGGCGTCGCACTCCTCCGTGGCGATGAACCGGGTGGCAAACTGCGCCCCGGCAGCGCCCTCCTTCATGTAGCGGGCCATGTCTGCGCCGTTTTTCACGCCGCCGGCCACGAAAACCGGAATGTCCCGGCCCGCCTTGTCCTGGAAAGGGGCGAGGGCGGTCAGGACCTCCCGCAAAAGGTCGGAAAGGGAGGGGGGCGCGTCCAGATCCTGCCGGGAAAAGCCCAGATGCCCCCCGGCCTCCGGCCCCTCCAAGATCAGAAAGTCGGGGATGCGGCCATAATGCCGGTCCCACAGCTTGCACAGCAGTCCCGCCGCCCGGCCGCTGCTGACGATGGGGGCGATGGCGGCGTCGCTGTCGGAAACTTCGGAGGCCAGCGCGGGGAGGTCCTTGGGCAGTCCCGCGCCGCAGACGATGGCGTCAGCCCCCGCCCGGAGAGCGGTGCGGACGCTGTCGGCGTACTGGGTGGTGGCGACCATGGCGTTGACGGCGATCAGCCCCGCGCCGTGGGCCAATTCCTTGGCCCGGCGGACTTGGCGCTCCAAAGCCCGGAGATTGGCTTCAAAGGGATGTTGGGCAAAATCCGGCTCGGCAAAGCCGCAGACGGCGGTGGAGAGAGTCCCCATGCCGCCGCAGGCGGCTACCGCCCCGGCGAGGCCGTCCAGACTGATCCCCACGCCCATGCCCCCTTGCAAGATCGGGAGGGGGAGGGTCTTTCCCCGGATCGTTACTGCCATGCTGCCTCCGTGGCCTTCAAAACGGCCTGACTGCCTGCGTACAGCTCCTCGAAGATCTGACGCAGGGGCTTGATCTCGTGGAGCATACCGGCCACCTGACCGGCCATGACGCTGCCCCGCTCCATGTCTCCCTCGAACACCGCCCGGCGGAGACCGCCGAGGGTGACGTGCTCCAACTCCTCCAAGGTTGCGCCCCGTTTTTCCAGCGCCAGATACTCCCGCGCCATTTTGTTTTTCAACACCCGCACAGGCCCGCCGATGGAGCGGCCCGTCACGGTGGTGTCGCTGTCCTTGGCTTTCAGAAGGGCCAGCTTGTAGTTTTCGTGGATGGGGCACTCAAGGCTTGTCAGCAGGCAGGTGCCCACCTGAATGCCGCAGGCCCCCAGCGCGAAGGCTGCGGCCGCCTGCCGTCCGTCGGCAATGCCGCCGGCGGCGATGACGGGGACGTCCACCGTGTCGATGACCTGCGGCACCAGCGCCATGGTGGTCATCTCACCCACATGGCCGCCGGACTCCATGCCCTCGGCGATGATGGCGTCGGCTCCCTGATTCACCAGCCGCTTGGCAAGGATGGAGGCCGCCACCACGGGCAGCACCTTGATCCCGGCAGCTTTCCACGCGGGGATGTACTTGCCGGGACTGCCCGCCCCGGTGGTCACCACCTGAACGCCCTCCTCAATAATGATCTGGGCCATTTCGTCGGCGCAGGGGTTCATCAGCATCAGATTGACCCCGAAGGGCTTGTCCGTCAGGCTCTTGCAGATGCGGATCTGCTGACGCAGCAGGTCCGCCTCCAGCATCCCGCCGGTGGCGATGACGCCCAGCGCCCCCGCGTTGGAGCAGGCGGCGGCAAATTCGCCGGTGGCGATGTTGGCCATGCCGCCCTGGATAATGGGGAACTCCGTCCCCAGCAGCTCGTTGAGTTTTTTCATAGTATTGCTCCTTTTCAGAAAAGAGGCTCAGGCCATTTCCAGCACCGCGCCGCCCCAGGTAAGACCGCCGCCAAAGGCCGTCAGCAGCAGGCGGCTGCCGGGACCCACGCGGCCCTGCTCCACCAGCTCGCTGAGGACCAGCGGGACGCTGGCAGCGGCTGTGTTGCCGTAACGGTCGATATTTTTGTAGTATTTTTCCGGCGGGATGCGGTATTTCCGCACCGCCAGGTCAATGATGCGGGCGTTGGCCTGATGGAACACGAAGAAGTCGATGTCCGCCGGGGTCAGTCCCACCTTTTTCAGCGTGGCGTCCATGCAGGCGGGAACGGTCTCCACGGCGAATTTGAATACCTGCGTCCCCTCCATGGAGAGGACGTTGGGCGCTCCCCGGCCAAGGCCCGGCAGACGCAGGAGAATGTCGTCTCCCCGGCTGCCCAGCACGGCCCCGATGGAGGGCCAGCCCTCCCGGCACTCCACCACGGCGGCGGCCGCGCCGTCCCCGAAGAGGATGCAGGTGCCCCGGTCCGTCCAATCCACCACTTTACTCAGGGCTTCCGCCCCCACCACCAGACCGAATTTCCGGGGGGAGGCATTCAGCAGGCACTCCATAGTGTGCAGAGCGTAGACAAAGCCGGTGCAGGCGGCGTTCAGGTCGAAACAGGGGGTATCCTCCGGCAGACCCAGCGCCCGCTGCAGCAGACAGGCGGCAGAGGGCACCACGGTATCCGCCGAGACGGTGGCCACGATGCACACGCCGATGTCCGCCGGGGTGATCCCGGCCATGTTCAACGCGTCCCGCGCGGCGCTGACACACAGCTCCGTGAGGGTCTCTTTTTCACAGCGGTAGCGGCTGCGGATGCCGGTGCGGGCGGTGATCCACTCGTCATTGGTATCCACCAGCCGGGAAAGATCGTCGTTGGTGACGGTATTGGCGGGGACACAGCGGCCTGTGCCCCGAAGCTTGATCCCGTTCATGCGTCCTCCTTCCCGCGGCCAAGGGCGCGGAATTTCTGATAGCGCCGTTCCGTCAGGCTGACGGCGCTTTCCTTCAGCAGGGGTTCCAGACAGGCGGTCAGCGCCCGGTCCAGATTCCACAGCGTCCGGCTGGGGTCGGTCTGCGCGCCGCCCTCCGGCTCCCGGACGATGCCGTCGATAACCCCCAGCTTTTTCAGCTCCGGGGCGGTGAGCTTCATCAGCTCCGCCGCCTCGCCGGAGCGCTGGGCGTCCTTCCACAGGATCGAGGCGAAGCCCTCCGGGGACAAAATGGCGTACACGGCGTTTTCCAGCATCAGCACCCGGTCGGCTACGGCCAGCGCCAGCGCGCCGCCGCTGTTGCCCTCCCCGGTGACGACGGCGATGACCGGCACCGTCAGACGGCTCATCTCAAAGAGATTCCGGGCGATGGCCTCGCCCTGACCGTGCTCCTCGGCCTCCAGACCGGGATAGGCCCCGGCGGTGTCGATGAAGGTAAAAATAGGGCGGCGGAACTTCTCTGCCTGCTTCATGAGCCGTAGCGCCTTGCGGTAGCCCTCCGGCCCCGGCATCCCGAAGTTGCACCGGAGGTTTTCCTCCAGCGTTTTGCCCTTCCGGGTGCCGATGACGGTGACGGGCCGCCCGTGGAACAGGGCAACGCCGCCTAAAATGGCGGGGTCCTCCCGGCAGGCCCGGTCTCCCCGCTGCTCAAAGAAATCGGTGAACAGGCCGTCGATATAGTCCGTGATATTGGGCCGCTGGGGATGGCGGGCCAGCGCCACCCGCTCCGCGGCGGTTTTCTCAGCCATGGCGTTCTCCTTTCCCGTGGAGCTTCAGCAGACGGATCAGGGTGTCCCGCAGATCCTTCCGGGGGACCACCGCGTCCACAAAGCCGTGCTCCATCTGAAACTCCGCCCGCTGAAAGCCCTCCGGCAAAGTCTCGCCGATGGTCTGCTGAATGACACGGGGCCCGGCGAAGCCGATGAGCGCACCGGGTTCGGCCAGAATAATGTCGCCCAGAGAAGCAAAGCTGGCGGTGACGCCGCCGGTGGTGGGGTCCGTGAGAACGGAGATGTACAGCAGTCCCTTTTCCGAAAACCGGGCCAGAGCCGCGCTGGTTTTCGCCATCTGCATGAGGGATAAAATCCCCTCCTGCATCCGCGCTCCGCCGCTGGCGGCAAAGAGGATCAGGGGCAGCTTGTTTTTCCCGGCGTACTCGATGGCCAGCGTCAGCTTTTCCCCTACGGCGGCGCTCATGCTGCCCATGAGAAAGCGGCTGTCCAGCACGCCCACCACACAGCGGCTTCCGCCTACGGTGCCGGTGGCTGTGACCACGGCCTCGTTCATGCCGGTCTTGCGGCGGGCACCGTCCAGCTTGGCCCCGTAGCCGGGGAAGCGGAGGGGGTCACTGGCCGTCAGCTTTTCGTGCAGCTCCCGGAAGGAGCCGGGATCCAGCACGCTGCTGAGCCGGTAATAGGCCCCCATGGGAAAGTGGTAGCCGCACAGGGGGCAGACGGACAGCGCCGCCGCCACGTCCTTCCGCTGGCTCTCCCCGCCGCAGTGGGGGCAGGTGACTAACTTTTCACCGGGGACGTAATTCTCCCGCATGGCCTTCATGGCCAGCAGCCGCGCCCGGCGTTTCGCAAAAATATTTTCCATGTATTATCCTTTGTGATCGTCTACCCGGCGGCTGAATTCCAGCAGCTCCGGCAGGCTCCGGTCCAGAAAGGCGGTGGTGCAGCCCCCCCGGACAAAGGTGGGGTGGAACAGCAGCTCATAGGACAGCTCCGCATTGGTGGGGAAGCCCTCCAAGGTAAATTCCTCCAGACAGCGGCGCATTTTGCGGATGGCTTCCAGCCGGGTGGGGGCGTGGACCATCACCTTGGCGGCCAGAGAATCGTAATAGGGGGAGAGGGTGCAGCCGTTATAGAGGGCGGAGTCCACCCGGACGCCGGGGCCGCCGGGGAAGTGGAGAAATTCCACCTTGCCGGGGCAGGGCCGGAAATTGGCCGTGGGGTCCTCGGCGTTGATGCGGCACTCGATGGCGTGGCCGGTGAGGGTCACGTCCTCCTGGGTCAGGTCAAGGGGCAGACCGGAGGCGATGCGCAACTGCTGACGCACCAGATCCACGCCGGTGATCATCTCCGTGATGCCGTGCTCCACCTGGATCCGGGTGTTCATCTCCATGAAGTAGAAATGCTGTCCGCCGCTGTCCAGCAGAAATTCCACGGTGCCCGCGCCCTCGTAGTGGACGGCCTGCGCCGCTTTCACGGCGGCCCGGCCCATCTCCTCCCGCAGTTCCGGCGTCAGGCACCGGGCGGGGGCCTCCTCAATGAGCTTCTGGTTCCGGCGCTGGATGGAGCAGTCCCGGTCTCCCAGATGGATGACGTGGCCCTGCCGGTCCGCTAAGATCTGAAACTCGATGTGCCGGGGTTCCAGCACCAGCTTTTCCAGATACATCTCATCGTTTCCGAAGCAGGCGTTGGCCTCCGCCTTGGCGGCGGCGTAAGCGTCGGGCAGGTCTTTGGCGCTGTCGCAGCGGCGGATGCCCCGGCCGCCGCCACCGGCGCTGGCTTTCAGCAAAACGGGATAGCCCACCGTCTCCGCCACGGCCAGAGCGTCCTCCACAGAGGATACCGGCCCGTCGGAGCCGGGGGTCACAGGTACTCCGGCGGCACGCATCCGCTCCCGTGCGGCGGATTTGGAGCCGGCCTTCCGGATGGCGTCCCCGGAGGGACCGATGAAGGTGATGCCGTTTTCCACGCAGGCGTCGGCAAATTCCGAGTTTTCCGACAGGAACCCGTAGCCGGGGTGCAGACCGTCGCAGCCAGTGGCCATGGCGGCGGAGAGCAGCGCCGCGGGATTCAGGTAACTGTCCGCTGCTTTGGCAGGGCCGATGCACACGGACTGGGTGGCCAGCTGGACATGAAGGGCGTCGGCGTCGGCCTGAGAATAAGCAGCCACCGTTTCAATGCCAAGCTCCCGGCAGGCCCGTAGAATCCGCAGGGCGATTTCTCCCCGGTTGGCAATCAGAACCCGCTTCAGCATGGCCTATAACCAAACAGCCCGTCGCCGAAAGACACCAGAGCGCCGTTTTCTTTCAGCACGGCTGTGATCTCGCAGTCGCAGGGCGCCGTGACCTCGCTCATCATCTTCATGGCTTCCAGCAGACAGACGGGCTGGCCCTTGCGTACCCGGTCGCCCACCTGCACAAAGGGGGGCTGATCCGGCGTGGGGGCGGTGTAAAAGGTGCCAACCATGGGGGCGGTGATGGCATCGCCCTCCGGTTCGGCGGACACGGGAGCCGCCGGGGCAGCAGCCGCTGCCGGGATCACCGGTGCGGCGGGAGCGGAGACGGCCCGCTCCATTTCTATGGTAAATTCCTGCGTGGACAGCTTCAGCTTGGACAGGGAGCTTCCCTCGAAGCGGGCCAGCAGGTCGTTCAGTTCTTGATTGGTCATGGAATATCCTTTCCTCGCAAAACCGATCCGCCGGAGGGGCTGTACCCTCCGGCGGACGCACGTTAATTCTTGTGAGCGGCCAGATAGGTCATGATGTCGCCAACGGTTTTGAGATTGGCGGCATCTTCTTCGGCAATGGAGATGCCTGCGGCTTCTTCCAACGCCATGACCAGCTCCACGGCGGCCAGAGAATCGGCACCCAGATCGTCTGCCAGAGAAGCAGTAAGGGTTACGGCTTCCGCATCGCAGCCCAGCGTTTCCACGATGATATCGCGTACTTTTTCAAATTCCATGATGAGTCTCCTTGCAGTTCAAAGAAAAATGTTCAATTCTTTTACTTAAAATAATTTAACTAAAAGAATTGAACCATATGATAGCGGAAGCCGACCGGTTTGTCAAGAGAAAAATCAGAAAACGGAGGCGAAAGGCCCTGACTGCTGAAAATTATGGGGGAACTCTGTTCCACGGTGAGAATATGCCATCCAACAGAATATCACCAATATTGGATGGTATCAGGCAGACAACAGCAGTAACCGTCAAGCTCCAGGGGCTTTTCGGTATGCTGACCATGCCGCTGAATAGTCATCTGGATTATGAACAGTGGCATCCTCATGCCGCTCATGTGGGGAGATCTCTCACCGGGGTGCTGCTACCATATTGCCTGTTGTTGTCGCAGGCGGTGTTTCTGCTGTATTTGGGTGGCCAGCTGGTCATGCAGATTCAGCAGGCGGATCGTCTGAACTGTTGACACCCCTGATAACGGCACGAGTTCCGGCAAAGTGATTGAAAAAATCGAATTAGCAAAGCGCAAAAGTTTTTTAGCAGTAGCGTAACTTCAACAAGCAATCCCAATTATACAGAATCAAAATCCGGCGCAATGAACGGGTTCATATGTGCGGAAGCAAATGATATGAAACCTGAGAGGATGAAATGACGAAAAGCCAGCAATTTCAACGTTTTTCAGCACAAAAGATACGCAGTAACAGAAATGCGGTTCACAGGTGAGTGTGAGCCGCGTTTTTTCGTGACTGTAAACCTGCCTGTATCCTCTGTGCGCGGCGGATTACCGCTGTGGGAAGAAAGCCTTCCGCCTAATGAACGGCGGAACATCCGGCCTGAAGCCTGAAAAATGGAGCGTCCTTCAGTCAGACGCTCCATTCACTTATTTGCAGAGATGATCATAGAAAGAGACTGCGCTGTGGATCTCTGAGGCGGTGGGGTGATTCTTTGCAATTCCGCCAACCAGCTTAAACGGTCCGAAGGTGTCGAAGCCCAGACAGCCAAATTCGCCGAGAATGTTGGCGTTGGTACCTGCCAGCGCTTCGCGGATTGCCTTTGTATATCCGTCCTTCTTGACCCCGCAGGTATAGATGAGAAACACCTTTTTCCCACTGGGCCTATGGTTTCTGGCAAATTCCAGAATGTTCTTCTGGAATTTGGAGTAGTAAATACCGGAGGCAAATCCAATCAGGTCGTATTCTTCCAGATTTTCAGGCGGCGTTTTCGTTACATCGAAAAGGGTGATCTCGTCAGAGGAGGCACTTTTGATGGCATCCAGTAGCTTTTTGGTGTTTCCATGGTGTTTTGAATAATAAACAACAGCTGTTTTCATAGCGGCTTCTCCTTACATTTTAATGGCATATAAAGTATACTCTGTATCAGGAAAAGGAACAAGTACGCAGAAATTCCGTACTTGGTATGTTTTGAGACACCGGAGGACAGCATGAAGAAAGAGACGACGGCAGAGGCGTATCTGGAGAAGATCATGACCGGCCCCATACAGGAGGATTGCCCCGTACACAGGACGCTTGAACTGCTGAGCGGAAAGTGGAGAGCACATATGATTTATGAGTTGTGCAAGCATCCATCCATGCGGTTCAGCGAATTGAAGAGGGCTTATCCGCACATTACCAACACCACGCTTACGAACACGCTGCGGGATCTGGAAACGCTTGGCATCGTCAACAGTGAGCAGTTCAATGAGATCCCGCCTCATGCTGAGTATTCCCTGACGGAGAAGGGCCGGGGCTTGCTGCCGGTATTCTTTGAAATATCGAAATGGGGGGAACATAATCTGGACGCTTCATCGCCCGCTGAGACGGACAATACGGGTGCGAAGTTTCCGCAGCGGTAGAGGGAAACGTGCGATGACATTCAAGGAAGAGAAGCTGTACCATTTGAAAACCTGTTTGGCGGGGAGAAGCGGCTTTACATAAAAAACAGGCCAGGCGAGCGTAATCGAAAGCAAGTGAATGTTCTTCGCCGGTTCTTCGGCATTTCCTGTTCAAATCGCAGGATGTGGTATGCTTCGACGCGTTGAGTAAATTGCCCATCCTGACAGGAAAAAAGAAGATAAAGTGCGCCCTTACGGGCTGTTTCCCTCGAAATTCTACAATTTCTTTGAGAAATATGAAATTTCCCATTGAAATTAGCTTAATTGTGAATTATAATATAGGGCTGTGCAAAAATCCTTTATATAAGGAAAGGACATTCATATTATGCAGAACGAACATTTGAGAAACGTAGCAATTATTGCCCACGTTGACCACGGCAAAACCACGCTGGTGGACGAGATGCTCAAGCAGGGCGGCGTCTACCGGGAAAATCAGGAAGTGGTGGACCGCGTGATGGACTCCGGCGATCTGGAGCGGGAGCGCGGCATCACCATTCTGGCCAAAAACACCGCTGTCCGATATAAGGACGTGAAAATCAACGTGGTGGACACGCCGGGCCACGCCGACTTCGGCGGCGAGGTGGAGCGTATTCTGAAAATGGTCAACGGCGTCATTCTGCTGGTGGACGCAGCAGAAGGCCCCATGCCCCAGACCCGCTTCGTGCTGAGCCGCGCTCTGGAGCTGGGCCATCGGGTCATTGTGGTCATCAACAAGATCGACCGTCCCGACCAGCGGATCCACGAGGTCATTGATGAGGTGCTGGAGCTGTTGATGGATCTGAACGCCACCTCTGAACAACTGGACTCCCCCATGCTGTTCTGCTCCGGCCGTCAGGGTACCGCCTCCTATTCTCCCGATGTTCCCGGCACCGACCTCAAGCCCCTGTTTGAGACGATTCTGGAATACATCCCTGCCCCGGAGGCGGATGTGGATCAGCCTTTCCAGATGCTGGTCAGCTCCATTGACTACAACGAGTTTGTGGGCCGGATCGCCATCGGCCGCATTGAGCGCGGCACCCTGAAGCAGAATCAGGAGATCGCCGTCTGCAATTATCATGATCCCGACGCCGCCCCCAAGAAGGCCAAGGCCGTTTCCATCTATGAATTTGAAGGACTGGCCAAGAAGCAGGTAACGGAGTCCACCGCCGGCAACATCATTGCCATGAGCGGTATTCCCGACATCACCATCGGCGATACCATCTGCGCCCCCACCGCCGTGGAAGCGCTGCCTTTCGTGAAGATCAGCGCCCCCACGCTGGAGATGACCTTCTCTGTCAACGACTCCCCCTATGCCGGCCGGGAGGGCAAGTTCGTTACCTCCCGCCAGATCCGCGACCGTCTGTACCGCGAGACTTTGAAGGACGTTTCCCTGAAGGTCACGGATACCGACCGGGACAGCGCGTTCAACGTGGCAGGCCGGGGCGAGATGTCCTTGTCCATCCTCATCGAGACCATGCGCCGGGAAGGCTATGAGTTCCAGGTATCTCCCCCCCGCGTGCTGTACAAGGAGATTGACGGCAAGAAGTGCGAGCCTATCGAGCGTCTGGTGGTGGACGTGCCTGCCGACTGCGTGGGCAGCGTCATTGAGAAGCTTGGCCAGCGTAAGGGCGATCTGGTGGAAATGACCCCCGTGGGCGACCGCATGAAGGTGGAGTTCCTGATTCCCGCCCGCGGTCTCTTCGGCTACCGCAACGACTTCCTCACCGACACCAAGGGCGAGGGCATCATGGCTTCCGTATTTGATTCCTATGCGCCTTACAAGGGCGATATTTCCCGCCGCGGCATGGGCAGCCTGATCTCCACCGAGACCGGCGACTCCATCACCTATGGTCTGTTCAACGCGCAGGAGCGCGGCACCCTGTTCATCGGCGCCGGTGTCCCTGTGTACGAGGGCATGATCATCGGCGTAGCCAATCGGGGCGAGGATATCGTGGTGAACGCCTGCCGCAAAAAGCAGCTGACCAACACCCGTGCCTCCGGCTCTGACGATGCACTCCGTCTGGTTCCCCCCAAGCAGATGAGTCTGGAGCAGTGCCTGGAGTTCCTGGCAGACGATGAGCTGCTGGAGGTCACGCCCAAGAGCCTGCGGATGCGGAAAGCCATTCTGAACCACGAGCAGCGCATGAAGTCCCTGAAGGGCAAGAAGTAAATCCATACAGCCCGCCGAGATCATCCCCGGCGGGCTGTGCTTTCAGCAAAGGAGCATCCTATGAGAAAATTACTGAGCATCTGCCTGGCCGCCCTCCTGGTCCTGAGCCTGGCTGGGTGCGGCAAAACCAGCGTGGTTGGCATTACGACCACCTCAAAAGCCCCTGCCGCGAACGAGGAATCTCAGGGCGTCGGCACCCACCACGCTGAGATCGACATTCAGGACTACGGCACCATCACCGTGGAGCTGGACGGCGACGCCGCCCCCATTACCGTCCAGAACTTCATGGATCTGGCCAACGACGGCTTTTATGACGGACTCACCTTCCACCGCATCATCGCCGGGTTCATGATGCAGGGCGGCGACCCCAACGGCAACGGCACCGGCGGCTCTGAGAATACCATCAAGGGCGAATTTTCCGCCAACGGCGTGGAAAATTCCCTGTCCCACACCCGCGGCGCCATCTCCATGGCCCGCAGTCAGGCCTATGACAGTGCCAGTTCCCAGTTCTTTATCTGCCACGCTGACAGCACCTTTCTGGACGGTCAGTACGCCTGCTTCGGCTATGTGACCGACGGCATGGACGTGGTGGACGCAGTCTGCGAGGCCGCCCAGCCTACGGACGACAACGGCACCATTCCCGCAGACCAGCAGCCGGTCATCACCGCCATCCGCATCACGGACTGATCTTCCCGGATCGGAAAACCAGCCTGTACCAAAGCGCCCGGAGCAACGCTCCGGGTGCTTTGGAGGTATGACCCTTTTCTACAAAATATTCCTGTTTCCTGTCTGCTTTTTCAGCTATCCAGCCATTGCGCGCCCTGTGCGGACATCCTATAATGGAAGATGCCTCATCGGAAGCGGCGCAGGCGCCGCACGTTCCGTTGGGAGTAATGCAGCTCGTTGGAGCTGCCAAGGAGATAATGAATATGTACCGCATTCAAACCATGAACAAGATTTCCCCTGTGGGCCTGAACCGTTTTCCCGCTGAGCTTTACGAAGTGAGCGACACGGTGCAGGATCCGCAGGGGATTTTAGTTCGCTCCGCCAAGCTGCTGGACATGGAGTTCAACCCCGGTCTGCTGGCCATCGCGCGGGCAGGCGTCGGCGTCAATAATATTCCTCTGGACCGCTGTGCGGAGGCAGGCATCCCCGTGTTTTCCACCCCCGGCGCCAACGCCAACGCCGTCAAGGAGCTGGTGATCTGCGCCATGCTCATCGGTTCCCGCGATATTCCCGGCGCCATCCGCTGGGTACGGGAGCAGGCGGCCTCCGGCATTGAGGTTTCCACCGTGGTGGAAAAGGGTAAATCCGCCTTTGTCGGCCCGGAGCTTTATAAAAAGACCATTGGTATCATCGGCTTGGGCGCCATCGGTTCCATCGTGGCCAATGCCGCCATTTCTCTGGGCATGGATGTCTACGGCTACGATCCCTTCCTCTCTGTGGACACGGCGCTGCGGCTGGACCGGCACGTTCATGTGGTGAAGGATATCAACGACCTGTACAAGCGGGCGGATTACGTTACCATGCACATCCACTACACGGAAAAAACCGCGCACATGATCAACGCCGACGCCATCGGCGCTATGAAGCGGGGCGTCCGGGTCATCAATCTGGCCCGCGGCGAGATTGTGGACGACGAGGCCATGCTGGCCGCGCTGGATACCGGCAAGGTGGCTGCCTACATTACCGATTTCCCCAATAACCGCCTGCTGGCAGCACCCCATGTTATTGCCCTGCCCCATCTGGGCGCATCCACCCCGGAGAGTGAGCAGAACTGTGCCGCCATGGCTGTGGACGAGCTGCGGGATTATCTGGAAAACGGCAACATCCGCACCAGCGTGAATCTGCCGGAGATGAGCATGGAGCGCAGCGGCGTTCAGCGGCTGTGCATCCTGCATAAGAATGTTCCCGGTATGTTGGCAAACATCACCAGCCTCTTTGGCCGGGACGGCGTGAACGTGGAAAACCTGAGCAATAAGTCCCGTGGCGACTACGCCTACACCATGGTGGATCTGAGCACCAAGGTGGGCGAGCACGTCGTGGAGGACGTGAAGCATATGCCCAACGTGATCCGCGTCCGCGTGTTGGAGTGGTAAATGAACAGGCTCGCCCGCGCAGCGGGTGAGCCTGTTTTCTTATAGAGACTGAAAAAAGTCCCCGTACCCATCAGGGTACGGGGACACGCAATCCTGCTCAGCAGCCGCAGCCTCCATTGTTGCAGCCACAGCCGTTGTTGCAGCCGCAGCCGCCCCAACCGCCACCGCAGCAGCACCAGATGATAATCAGCAGAATGATGATCCAGCAGCAGTTCCCGCCGCCACCGCAGCCATTATTACAACACATATCGGATCCTCCTATGAGATTGAGATGTAGACCGTTCGTGCGGCCTCAATCCATAGTATGCGTCTCCGTTGAAATGGTGTGCAATCTTACAGGCGGGATGTTGTGACCAGTTTGAGGGCCTGCCGCCACTCCCCGGAGGTGAACACCCCCAGATCTATCAGGGTGTCCGCCAGCGTCCAGTCATCCTCCGGCAGTTGGGCGTCCAATGCGTAATAGGAGATATACACCAGCTGCGCCCGTAGAAAGGCCTCTGTTTTCAGCGCAGCAGCCTCGCGGTCCGTCAGAACCCCGGAGATCACAGCGTGATCCAGCGTGCCAGACAGATCTGTGTTGTCAGCGGAGCTGTATCCCATAGCCCGGAGGACAAATTCCGTATACTGGTAGGCATTGACAGCGCCTGCAGGTTTGAAGCTGGTGGCCGTATAGCCGTTGGTGTACCCCTTTTCATAGGCGTATCCCACATACTGCTCCGCCTGCGAACCGGGTTGGATATCCCGGAACGGCGTTGTCCCAGACCATGCCAGCGCCTGCTGCTCCTCCCCCAGCACGCGGATAAACATGATCAATGCCTGAAGGCGGGTGGGTACCGCTTCCAAATCAAAGCCTTCGCCGTAGCCGGTAAACGTACCCTTGAACAGATGCAGCGTTTTCAGGGCGGAAGCCATGGCGTTGTAGTCCGGGGATGCAGAATATGTGAAGCTGTATTGGCCCTGATAATCCACCACGGCGGTTTTCGAGGTAATGGTAAATACGGGGGCGGCGTCCTCTGCCGTGATATACCGATGGTTGACCACCAGCGCCGATCCGCTGGGAACCACGGTCCCGGCAGTCGCATCAATCACTGCGCCTTCCACGTAGGTCACACGTCCGCTTCCCGCCAGAAGCAGGATGTTAGTGCCGGTGACGCCATGGAGGGAGTCTCCCTCTTTCAGACGGGTTTCCTGCCAGCTGGAAGCCAGATTGGCAGCCGTTCCGTTTTCCAGCTGCGTCCGCAGTGTTTCATCGGAATCATCCAGTGCCTGATCGGTTTTCTGCTCCACTGTCCGGGTAAACTCGCCGTTCAGATAAGACAGGGATGCCAGTGGATCACCGGCATCCCCTGCGGCAAATGCCCAGACAGCCGCCAGAATGACCGCCAGCGGGATGCACAAGGCAATTTTTTTCATCAAGGCACCTCTCAGCGGTTGGCGATCCGATAGCTGAGAGCCAGAAGGCTGTCTGCAAAATGAATATTTTCAAATTTGACAGCCGGATCGCTGCTGGAAAGCTCCACGTTGGTAAAGTTCCAGAAGCCCCTGATCCCCAGAGCGATCAGCCTGTCGGCCATATCCTGCGCCACAGACTGCGGGATCGTCAGCACCACAACATCCACGGGATGGTGTTTGATATAATCCTCCAGATCATCGGTGGAGTGAACGGGAACCCCGTTGATTGCCGTGTCAATTACGTTAGGCGCTACATCGAAAGAGGCGTCCACCGAGAATCCGGCGCTTTCAAAGGGGAAGTTATTCAAAATGGCGCGGCCCAGATTACCAACGCCGACAATAACCAGATGATTATCATTATCAACACCCAGAATGTGACCGATTTCGGATCTGAGTTCTTCTACATTATAACCATAGCCCTGCTGGCCGAACTCGCCAAAGCAGCTGAAATCCTGGCGGATCTGCGAGGCAGTGATCCCCATTTCCTGTCCCAGCGCATGAGAAGATGTGCGGACGATGCCTCTGGCGCAAAGTTCGTTTAATTGACGGTAGTACCGGGGCAGGCGGCGAATCACAGCATCAGAGATATTTCCTTTTTTCATTTTGCCCTCCTGCTATTTAAATTCTCATATATTTTAAAATAAAAAGCCCCTCTTGTCAAATCTTTCATCACAAATCTTTCACAGAGGAAATTTTTTTGATTTTTTTGAAAGAAAGGCTTTACACCCGCTCAAAAAACTGCTATACTATCATGGCAACGCAGGAGGATTCTTCTGCCGTCAAATGAATATGCGCCCGTAGCTCAGTTGGATAGAGCGTTAGACTCCGACATTTCAGGCGTCTCCAGTTGAGATATGGTGCAAAGCCTTGCCGCCCATGCGTTTGCGGGAATGGCAGAGAAAAAATAGTTAGTTGTTGACTACTATTTGACTACTATCGCAAAAACCCACAACCAAATATGTGCCCGTAGCTCAGTTGGATAGAGCGTTAGACTCCGACTCTAAAGGCCGCTGGTTCGAATCCAGTCGGGCATACCAAAAAGGATGATTTCTTATGAAATCATCCTTTTTTATTCGTGGGTGAGCGTTTTGCAAGTTGGGATCAACTGTCCTGCTCCGCAGGATGGCAGATGTGTTCTTCTTCCTCTAACTCGAAGGAATAGAGTCCATCTGCCTCCAACTCCTTTGCCATGCCCCACGCCAGCTTGAAGCCTGCTGTGAAACTTATCAGCTTGGATTCAACCAGCAACGCGTTTTGCGCGTCCAGCAGCCGCAGCAGTTTTTTTCGCTCTGCGGCGTCCATGCCCCGCCGCAGTTCCTTCTGGGCGTATTCAATCTGCGCGGCCAACTCTGGATACTCTTGGCGGTCGAAACGCTTTTGCAGAGCCTTCATGTAGTCGTACATTGCGGCACCTCCTTTTTGGCAACCACAACACATACCACGACTCCATGCGCAAAGCTACTGCCATTTTCCAATGTGCTGATCATATTCATATCTCCAATATCCCCTGCAATCCCGCGCTGGCAGCTTTTTTGTTCTTATCGAAGGCATGGGTATAGATGTCCAGCGTGGTGGAGGGCTGGCTGTGGCCGAGGATGCCCGCCACCGTTGCCACATCCGTGCCGCCTGCGATCATCAGGCTGGCGGCGGTATGACGGAGGGAATGGACGTTCAGCTCCTGCGGCAAGCCGTTTTTCTTGAGGATCAGCTTGAAACGGTAGGTGAAGGTTGTGGGCGTCATGGGGAGCCGCGCCCCTTGCCGCCGAAACAGGAAGTCATCATCGGTCAGTTCCCGCTGGTCATAGGTCTCGGTGATGTATGCACATTCCTGCCTGTACTCCTGCAACAGCGATTCCATCTCGGCGGAGAAGTACACATAGCGGTTGCCCGCGCGAGTCTTTGGTTCCTTGACAAAGATCTCCTCGTCCGTCACCTTGACCGCGTTGCGGCAGATGTGGATGGAGCGCTGCTCCCAATCAATGTCGCACCACTTTAGTCCGCAGCATTCGCCCCGCCGCATTCCTGTGGCGATGATGAGCTTGAAGTAGGTTTCGTACTTGATGCTCTCGTCCTCCAGCGCGGCGATGATCTTCTGCGCCGTTTCCTCGTCCGCAATCTTTTTCTCACATTTGCGCCCGGCGTAGCGGTAGGTGCGCCACGCCGGATTATGCGAAAGAAAGCCACCCTCCACGGCATCAGAGAGGATGCTGCACAGTGTCGCGTGCACGCCCTCAATGGTGTACTCGGAGAGTGGCTTTTTCGTGTCGGGACTGATGACTTTTCGCAGCTCTGCATAGAAATTCCGGAAGTGTTCCGGTCGTAGATCGGTGAGCTTGTAGTGCCCCAGCGCCGGGAGGATGCGTTCGATGTCCTGCCGGTCACGGCGGATGGTGGACTTGGCCAGCTTGCCGGGAGCGATGTCTGTCAACCACAGGTCGATGTATTTTGCCAGCGTGAGATGCTGGACGGGCTGGGGCGTGTGGCGGCATTCCCGCTCAAAGAGGACGGCCTGCTCGTTGAGCCATTTTTCCACCTGCTTGGGCGTTAGTTCCTCCGGCGGGTGGACGGTTTTCTGCTGGGACTTGATGCGCTTGCCGTTGTAGTCATAGCCCATGGACACCACAATGAGATAGCTGCTGCCGCGCTTGCGGATGCTTGCCATAAAAATGACCTCTCTTTCATTTATTCTCAGTACAGTTGAGACTTATTTTGCAAGCACAACATACCGCAAGCGCATCGGCAAAGCTATCCTTAGTTTTGAGGAAAAATGATTTTCTACGAAAGCAACAATCATGCGCTGCGCCGCTTCGAGGAACGGGCGGCAAGATTGAAAATCTGTTCGCCGTCCGGGCGGAGCATGGTGAGCATGGAGTCAGCCGCCTGCTCCTTCTGCGCCTGCTGCGGGTGGCAGTAGGTGCGCTCTAAGAAGCCGGTGTCCGCGTGCCCCACGAGGTCTGCCACTGTCTGCTTGTCCACGCCGCAGTGCAGCAGCGAAGTCACGAAGTAGTGCCGCAAGGTGTGGAGGTGGTACTCCCGCGGAAAGCCGATGGCATCATAGATCTTCCGCAGCCGCTTGGTGAAGGTGTCCGGGTGGATGAGCTGCCCGTGTTCGTCAGTGAAGAGGTAGGGGCTGAGCTTGCGGCGCTGCTTGTCCGCCTCCATCTGCTTGCGGCGCTTGTAGGTCAAGAGAATGCCCCGCAGGTCGGAGGAGAGATAGACTTCACGGCTCTTGCCGTTTTTGGTGCTGCCTTCCACGATGCCCTTGCCGGGGACGCTGCTGCGGGAGCGGCTGACGGTGAGCAGCAGACCGTTTTGCGTAGCGGTGAAGTCCGACCATTGCAGAGCGCACAGCTCACCCCGGCGGCAGCCGGTGTACATGGAGAGCAGATAGAACAGGCGGTAGTGACGCGGTTCCATTGCCAGCGCGTCCAGCAGCTTTTCCACCTCGCTTCGCGTGGGGATGCGCTGCACCGCGCGCCGCGGTGTGGGGAGGTCTAACATTCGCGCGGGATTTTTCTCGATGATCTCGTTGCGCTTGGCGTCGCTGAGCACGGCGGAGACCACGGAGAGGTACCGCTGCGCAGCGGATTCGTTGATGAGCCTTCCGTGGTGCTTGCGCTTGCGCAGCGCGGAGAGCATATTTTCCAGCGCCATCGGTCGGAGCTTATTGAGGCGGATGCCGCCGATCATGGGATACACCACCTCCAGCATTCGCCGGTATGCAGCGATGGTGCTGGGGGCGTATTTCGTCTGCCGCTTCAGCCAGCGGGAGGCGAATTCCTCGAAGGTCATCTCGCCGTCCTCGGCGTAGCCGGTCTTGAAGCTGCGCTCCAGCTCCTCGGCGGCGTGGGCGACATACTGCCCGATGCCGCGCTTGGGAACGCTGGGCGGGACTTGGATGGTCTTTGCCTTGCTGATCTTTTTGCCGTTGGGTCGGTAGCCGTTGCTGACGGTGATCTTATATCGCCGCTCATCTAATTGCTTGATGCTTGCCATTTTTAGAGTCCTCCCATCTCCTCATCCTGTTCATATTCGATCCTGCGCTGCTGCCGCACCGCACTCTCAAAGCTTACCTGACCGTTGGTGCGTTTCACCTCGTCCACGGCGTAGGCCCGCAGCTCCCGCGTGTGAATGGGATCGGCGCGGAAGTGGGCGGCGATGGTGTGGCACAGCATATTCAGTTCCACCGCGCACTTGAAGAGGATACGGCAGAGCCGATTGTTGTTGTCATCCAGCGTACCCTGAATGGCTGTGAGGATGGCCCGAGAGATGTAGGTCGTGTTGTCCTCGGTGCCGAGGTAGCCCATGTAGAACCGCAGGGCCTTATCCACAAATTCACTGCGGCTTTGACAGTTGTCTGCTTCCAGCCAGCCGTCCATGCGGCTGATCACGCTGGGGCGCAACCAGATCGTGGTACTTTTCTTGTTATCATCCATATTTCCTCTTTCCTTTCTGTGCCGTCGGTCAAAATCGCCGCAAAGCCCTGCAAACACGGGGCTTTGCCGAATGACCGACTGCGATTGTTCTGTAAAACCGCCAAACCGACGGCGGTTGGCGTTTCCCTGAAAAGCCCCACACTGCGGGGCTTTGTGGGCGGGCTGCGGGCGCTTGCGACTGCGGCCCTTTATCTTGTTATATTTTCGAACGGGGATATCACCCCACAAAACACCTTCAAAACCGGTATCAACGCCCCTTGAGGGAGCGATGATATAATATC